>ERZ773079.87-NODE-87-length-59192-cov-9.767726_pt1 | contig 59192 bp, 72 predicted proteins | sample MGYA00511355_ERZ773079 | MGnify/ENA primary metagenome ERZ773079 (study PRJEB29015, sample SAMEA2737979) | human oral metagenome | biome: human oral; feature: human-associated habitat; material: dental | place: China | collected 2117 ... | reverse complement strand
AAAATGAAGTTTCAAACCTACGGAAAAGAAAACAACGTAACACGTTTTGCAAGTCGTAAACAAGCTAAGAAATGGGAGCGCAAATGCGAGGACAAAAAAGAGTACCAGACAAAGCGCCTTCAATATTGATTTATCAGCTTGTTAGATATTCCCTTTTAACGATTATCTTTTACGCCTTCTTGTTCGCAGTATTGATAAACGTTAAAACCTTAATAGAATTAAGCGCTTATTAAAATTTTTGAAAATCCTCTTTACAAACTCTCAAAAATTGCTATAATGCGCACATTGAAACAAGGCAAACGTCTTTTCACGGCTTCCGCTTTTACGTTTGTACACAATCCTCAAAAGGTAAAACCATGAATACTTCAAAAGAAAACGTACTCTTTACAATCCGCTTCCCTGATATTGTGGAATATTCCATTGTGGAATTTATGGCAGAAACGGAAATACAAAACCAAAATGACCATGCATGGCAAATGGCACATGAAGGAATTACAAACGCCGCCGCTATTCCTGAATCCGTGCAAAATGCGCTGGATGAATATCAGGCGCAAAATGAAGATTTGGATTGGTCAAAGTACACATACGCATTGCGTGAAATGTTTGCAAGCGCTGTATTATATGCGATGCTGGAATACAAAAACTATTATACAAACAACGAAACGAAAGAAAAAGTTTTTCCAGAATGGCGCGCTTGCGAAGGCTGGATTTATATTGATATTCCCGAAAGCGCGAAGCCTTATCTTCATCATTGGTTTATAGCCGCGTTGGAAGAAGAAAGCGATGTTATCAGCGAAATGGCAATGCTATTCTTTGTTGCGGATAATCCTTGCTATTTGTTGCCAGAAACGCCTGAAGAATTGGCTGATTATCTGGAATTAGAAAAAGAGCCTTTTCCGGATTGTTCAGAAAGTAGCGCGCCCGATTTACACTACGACTACTTTGAAGAAAGTATTATTCGCTGGATTGAAAACAATGTAAGCTACGATTTAATCGAACAATGCAACGCTAACAAGCCAGCGCTGTTTGATTCATATGACGCCTTAATTAAAGCTAAAGAAGAAAGCCTTTAATTAAATCTTAAAACTGAAACAAGGCAAGCGCCTTTTCACGGATTAAGCCGCTTTTACGCTTGCCACAAACTAAACCCTTAAAGGTGAAAAAAAATGAGCACTTACGCAATCGTTATTATCAAACAAAACGGCAAGTATATGATGCAATTGGGAACATTTGCCGTCATGCCTATTGACGGACGTTACGGTTTTAACCGCCAATACGAAGAAGGTACAAAACTGGCGGAAAGAGAAAAGAAACTATGCGACAACGTAGTCGGCTTTGTAATATATCGCGGTCATTTACGTGATATGCCAGATTTTGACAATCTAAAAGAAAATGAATTTTACAAAATCTGGGAGGATGAATAATGAATAAGAAACCTGAATTTAACGCTTCATGTTTTGTTAAAGCTGAAATTGAAGCTGATACCATTACGCTTTACGGTATCAATATAGAAGTCGATTACGGAGTTACGGAGCATTATGAATACTGCGCTTTGGAAAATGTAGAAAAAGATATTAACAACGCTTTTGAAGAATGTTACTGGGCGGAATTATATTTCCATAAAAGCAAGCCTTATTTCAATGGCAAAAGATGGGTAAGTGATAGCAAAATTTATATTGGTAGCCTACTTTTTAGAAGTGAAGCGCCTGATATAGAACATTCCCTTTTCAATTTAATTGAAGAGGAGTACGAATAATGAAAAAGCTAATTATCAACGGTGAACCCGTAAACTACATTCAGCCTCATAAATCCCAAAACATTGCGCAAGCCTTACAAGCCAATATTCCAGACTTGGAAACATTCCCTAAATCATGGCTAAATTTTCATAAAGCAGGCGATTCAAAACTGTGGCGCAAAAATCTGAAAAACATGATTGAGGAATACGCCAAAGAAAAAGGGCAAAGAGTCTATGTTAAGTTTTCGGCTATTCATTCTAATGGCGCTTACTCAATAGACGCGGTTTTCTTTGTACCGGATTCAATAGCATTGAACTTTGAAACACAAGCAGAGCTATTTAAGGCGCTTGCCAATAAAGGAAAGCACAAAGGCACAATCAGCCGTTATGTAAAACAATTTAGCGCTAAAGTCTATCAGGACGCTAAACATACCGCTAAATTTAACGCCACGATTGCAAGCCTTGAAAGCCTTAGACTTGCTAACCTTGTTTAATCCAAAAAGGAGTAAAATTATGGTAAAGAGAAAAATTAAAGTAACCGGCTTAGGCGAAGTTAATTGTTGGCTTTCTAATAACGCTTATTCATACTACAATGATAAATCGTTAGACTTTGTGGAATTTTTACTTAAAGGCGTAGGTGTAGAAAATCTTTCTACTTTTATTTCAGAAACGGAATTTATGAAGAAAGACGCAATCAAACGCTATCTTACAAAATATCCGCATGTAATGTTTGAAGCGCTGGATGAACAACACAAAAGAGGGATTGAAGAGGGCAAAGGCTATATTACTGTAATAGCTGGTGTTTGCTTCATTTATCATAATCCTGAACAAGCTCAAATGCTCAAAGAGAAAATTGTTGTTGATAGCCTTTGGCTTGCGGTTTCTAAACTTGTTATTAAAGACGCTTTTGCGCGCCCTATTGATAGTTTTAACGACCAGCCTTTAATGATTGTGCTTCCTTATATCAATAGCGAAAAAACATTGTTTGAAGTAATGTATTCTTACTTTAATCGCCGCAAAGAGTTTGAAGGCGTATATATTCTGAATATTCTTCAAACGCTAATAATTGAAAATCAGGTTAGACTTAAGAAAGAAGCTGGAATTGTTGGCATTGAAAAGGCAATTCAAAACGGATTTAAGATTGAAGAAGCAAGCGAACTTGCTAAACGGCTGATTACAGAACAACGGCTAATTAACGCTTTGCGCAGTAACGCTAAGTACCTTGTTTGATAAGCTAGCCTAATATCTTCTTAGAAAGCGCCCTGTTAAAGGCGCTTTCTTTATTTCTTTAATGAAAACAACAAAGAAGCAAAAATTTTGAAAAAGCGCTTGCATCTTTCCAGATTTTCGCTATAATGCGCACATTCCCAAACAAACAGGAGCAAAACCATGAAAACCATGAAAACCATGTTACAGAAAACAGATGAAGCGAACGCCAAAGATTATCGTTTCGAACGCTTTGGCGAAAGCCACAAACACGAAAGGCTGGAAATGAAAGGCAACGTTTCAAGTTATGACGGCTGGAAGCGGTATCACTTGAGAGAAATATTAAACGGAGCGGAATACGGCCGGTGTTTAGACGTCATCGAGGTGAACCATAAAGACGGCACGAAAACATTAAGCGCTAGAATAATGGATGAAGATTGCCGCCGCTATCTTCGCCAGAATATCCCTTACACGAATGACTTTGATAACGTTGCAAGAGAAACGCTGGAAGATTGGAACAATATTAGAGGCTAATCAAAACAGAGGCTAGTGTAACAGCTAGCCTTCTTTCATTCATTGAGGAGAATATACATGACCAACAAACGAACCCTTAACCGCGACCTTTTGTTATCCGGCACATATAAACAAAGGATTGTACGCGCTAAGAAGGGTAAGGGAAGCTACAGGCGAAAAGATAAAGGCGGAAATGAATCCGCCTTTTCTTTTATCTTCATGAATCCATAAGTCTTTGATTTTACTCAATAATACCGACTTCACCAATCGGCTTCTAAGGCGTTAAAACGTCCTGCCCTTGCCCTTCCTATTCCCTGCCATCTTTTAAGCCTTTAGAACGCCTTACATAAAGGCGCTTTCTAAAAGCCTTCATTTCTGTTTTATCTTTTCTCTCAATAGCTTACAAACGCCTTAAATCCAGATTGCGCCGATGTAATAGAAACAAAAAACTAGACGCCTTATAATGCGCGCAACGAAAGGGAAAGGCTTAACACATAAAGCAATCCAAAGCAAGCGCAACAATCTTGTTGCAAAGGCTGAAGAAAGCGGAATGCGAAGCGCCTAACCATTTGGAAGCGTAGGAAATGGGCGCGCCTTTCCTATATAACCTTTAACCTTTAGCCTTTGTGCTTTATAAATGACGCTTGCTAGTTTATAGGATACAAAGAGAAAGCCAAAATGAGAAAGACGGGATACAAAGAACAAAAACAAAATCCTGTTTCTCTCAAAGAAGAAAGGGAAAGCCACAAAGAACAAGAATAAAGGCTTTCTCTTAGGAAGGTGGCGATGATGTTTTGATATAGTTTCTCATTGCTTGTTTATTGATAATTGCTATCATTTCCTTTCTTATGGAAATGGTTGCAAAATAGGAATGTTTCTCATGTTCAACAAACAACAATGAGAGTGGTTATCAGAATTATCAAGAAGCTGTAAAATGCTGAAGACAAAATCCGAGACGGGCAGAGGGCGCGCCTGCCAAAATTCCCGCCCATATTCAACCACTTTTTCTCCGGTAAAATTCGGAATTTTTCAAAATTTCTCATCCATTTTCAGAATTTTTCAAAATTTCTCATTCAATTTTAGGAGTTTTCAAAATGTTAAATCTTCATGCTGTTGTTGATGTCAATTTTCATGACTACATTATTCCTGTTCCCACCGTTTACCTGAAGTGGGGTAAATGGATAGCAATGAATAGTGATGGTTTTGTGAATATCTTTGATAGAAAGCCAACAATTATAGATGGCACTTGGCAAGTAACCAAACTGCCCGGCGAAACACAACCAATGATGGCGGCAATCGCCATGATGGATATTGTAGAAGATAAAGTTGACGAATGGTTTGCGGATAGCCTTGTTGAAATCATTTTCCTACGCTTTCACCAGAAAGAATAACGCTTAATCAAATTGATGAAGCGCTTAATGCAATGAAGCCTTCACGAATTTCATGCCTTGTTGCTGCTGTTGTAAGGGAAGTTCTGGAGTGGTCAGACTTCAAGATTCTTAAACAGGAAACTGAAGATGGTTCTTCTTACTACGCTTTCAATTATATTGATAATGCTCAGTTTGAAATTTGTTTCTTCAATGAAATCAACAGGATGATTTACAAACTGGGTAACTACACTCTTCTGGTGGATATTGATAAACGAACCGTAATTGAACAATTTCCAGATACCTTTGATAATGGTGTTGTTGAAACAGAATACACTCAAGCCGTTTATAACTCATTTGGCGATGTTGCTGAGTTTTCTAAACTGCTTAGTGATTTCATGTTTCTTGAATACGAATATTCTAAAGGAGAAAATTTCCAATGAAATTGTACTTGACAGCGAATCGCCAAAAGACATTTCTTATTGGATTTTCAATATGATGGCTTGCATTAAGCAAATGGAGAAACTTGTTTAATGAACAATGCTAATGAAATCTTTTCTATCACCTATGGCTCATTAAGAGTTCAACTGACTAGCGAACAGAAAGAATGGGCTTCCTATTTAACTGTTGATAAAGCTGGTGAAATTTGTATTCATCAATTCCTGCCAAAGCTCAAGGATGGGCTTTGGCAATCTTCAGGAAAAGTTGAAGCCGTAGGTAAATCACAACAAAACGGTGTGCCAGAACGCATTTGGCTTGACACCAGCTCTGATAAGCCCATTGCTAAACTTTGCGCTCAATTCTGGTTTAGAAAGTCATTTAGTGATATTAACCGTTTGTTTAATGATTGCCTCATAGACGGTAACATTGATGAGCTTTCCGTGTTTGTTCATAAAGCCATGAATGCCATCTTTACAGAGTGCGGCTGTAATGACGATAAAGACGCTTATCTTGGCTTCTACTTGGAGCAAAACCAATACTTGCCCAATAAGTTCTATCTGATGCACCAATCATTGCCATACGAAAAGATGTCCTACAGGATTACTTTTGAGAAGGATGAAGGCAATCCATTGCTTTCATACATCGTGTTCTCTAGTATTGGTGGCAACGAATATGTAGGGTTCGTAATGGAAACCGATGAATTAAACCCTATAATACACACTTGTCACAAAGCGGTTTGTTTTTTCAAAGGTGAAAGCAAAACCTTTGAACTTTCAAACAGCCAAAAAGCATCTAGGAAAATGAAGAACTGGATAGCTGTGTTGCGTAGCCACATTACTGAATTGGAGAAATTATCTTTATGACATCATCGTTTGAAACAGGAAATCCTCGCCAAGAAGTTCTGGATTTGAAATATGAGATTCTGGAACTTCACAAAGAAATTGCGCTTAGAGAAGAAAACATTGAGGCTTTAGAAAAAGAACTTGAAAACCAAGATTCATACATAGGAAACTTAGAAGATGAACTTGATGAAGCCAATGAAATCGCAGCAGAAAAAGACAAACAGTTGCAAGAAGTCATTGATGAACTTCATGAACTCAGAAGTGCCCATAATGAGCTTTTGAAGAAACACAAAGAAGCCTGTTTACAGCAAAAACTGAAAAGGAGAAATGAAATGTACTTAAACGAAGATTATAACGAACCCGTAGATAATCATTCTCTTCAAGAGGCTTTGCTTATCCTGAAAGCCAAAGCTAAAATGATTAACCCTAATAAATCATTCTTCAATTCCTTTATCAAAACCATCTTCCGGGATAATTTTGAAGGTGTTGATGTTCAGAATGTGGATATTGGCTGGTCGGTTGATGAAAATGATGCCGTTCTTATCATTGATGATAGCTACTTCCATGATTCCTACATGAGAATTATTCTTCGTAATGATAATGTTCTCTTTGTAAATGGCTTTATGACTGTAGTTGCAAACGCTGATGGGCTTTTGTTCTATCCGTGCTGGGATGGCGCTGCTAATAAGCCTCTTGGCATCATGAAAGAGAAAATGACTTGGTATAATCAGAACGTTGAGATTCATGAGTTTTGCAACGCTGTTAAGGATTTTTACAAGGCTTGGAGAAACGTATAATGAAAGTTCTCAAACGTTTTCCTGCAACAAAAACTGTAACAGTCAAGACGAAATACGGTGATTTTGAAGTGCCATATGCTTTCTGTTCTGATGATGCTGTTTATGTTGCATTAGAACCATATGATGACCTTGAGAAGTATGAGTTTTCAGTTGTATTACTAACTGGCACTTCTCATGACTATGATGGCACTTGGTATCCAGAGTATAACCGCCTTAGAGTTGCTGTTGTGAAATTTACAGAAAAAGAAATTGGTGGTGAACCGGAAAGTGAAGAATGGCACGATTTCATTGATGCTTCTCTTCGCGATGTTTCGCCAGAACTAGATTAACACAAATTTTTTGACATTAAGAAAGCCGCCCCTGTTAAAGGCGGCTTTTGTTTCCTCAGTCTTTAGAGCTTACGGAGAAGCGGCACCATCACGGGCATCGCTGTAGGCTTTCAGGATGTCGGTGCTGTCTTCATCGCTGATGGTAGTAGCAGCAGTAACCAGTTCTTCAATTTTGTTTGAAGAGTAGGTTTTATCAGTGCCTTTAGTAGTATCATCAACTTGAACGCCGCCAGTACCACCTGCTTTAGCTTTGCCCAAGACGAAGTTGATAGCAGCTACCAAAGAAGTATTTGCGCTACCATCTTTAATGTCTTGGTGCAAAGTGTCAAGAGAACCAGTAGTACCTTTAAGGGCTTTAATGTCAGCGCCAAAGGCTTGACCAAGTTTTTTAAGGGTTTCTTTCAATGTTGCCATTCTATAATTTTCCTTTCAATTGTTTATGAAATCAGGAAGCTGCTTCTCTATACGCTGCAAGAATATCTTCAGCGTCATTATCAGTAAGGATTGGCGTGCTTCCATTTCCGCCATTCCCACCTTTTAGGCTTTCCAGCCATTCTGTTTCGCTTCCAGTAAAGCCATGTTCCCTAGCAATCTCATAAGCTGATTTGCCCGGTACTCCAGCTTGACCGTAAGCCATGTTGATTAAAAATTCATTGTTTGTTGGTGCATTCATGTAGCTCATTTCTTTCTTCCCTTAGCCTTCCTTTACTTTATTTGAACAGCCAAATAAAATTGTCATTATAAACAGAATCTTTGTTAAACCATACATCAATAGTTAGGTGTTTGTAGCCAGTAAAGTTCTGATAATTTCCAATCTTTTCATTGGTAATGTATTCAAGGTATTCAATTATTTCGGTTTTACCTGATGAGAAGAGAATGAAAGGCTGTTTAACAAGGCTCATCATTTTCAGGAAATCAACCACGCCAAAAGGCTTCTTGTAATGGCTCTGTTTGGTATTGATATAAGGTGGGTCAAGAACCAAGAGGCATTTCTCTTTGCCGGAGAACATTGGCATGAGTTCTTCGTAACTTAAATGCGTGATTTCAAGCCATTCTAAGTATTCATCAGCGGGCTCATAATTCTTGGAAGTTAATCTCTTGTTGTATGAGAAATTGTAGAAACCTTCTAAACTATCAGCGTTTCTGCCAACGAAAATGAACCAATTATTAAGACAAGTCAAATCTTTGTAACCATCAAAATTCTTGATGATTTCTCTTACTTTCTCATTTTCTTCATCTGATAATTTGTGGTCTTTCTTGTAATGTCCTACAACTTCATGTAGAATTTCTCTTAAGCGGTTTGTATCAGGAATGCCCTTAAGTCTTTCTGTATAACCATCGAAGTCATTGTAGATAACTCTAGCTTTGGGCTTTATTCTCTTAGCTGTATGCGCTAAAAGCCCAGAACCGCCGAATACATCAACGATAGTCCAGCCTTCACCATCGCCTTCTATGTTCTTCTCCAGAACTTCAATGAAGTGCTTCTGGAAGTAGCGCTTTTGACCTACGAAAGGCAACGGTGCTTTCTTATGAAGTTTTAAACTCACGGTGTTACATCCATTTCAACTTCAATATTTCCTTTCACAATCGTTTTGTAAAGCCCTACTGAATCAACGATTTGAATGTCATAAATGGCTGTTCTGAATTTCCAGTCTTTAGTTAAAGCATGGGCGAAGAGAATAGCGATTTGGTTTCCACGAACGTCAATACCCGCGCCTTCTTTCAAAAGGTAAGTATCCTTGCCTTTTGGCTTGATAAGCATAGAAACTGCGTATGAGGAAAGGTCATAGGGTCTGTTATTGGCGTCTGTGATTGTAAAAGTAACAGCGGTGTCATCACCACGATAAATTGAAATGTCTTGTTCTAACATGAGTTTCACTTCTTTTAGAGGTCTTGAACATTGCGTATTTTTCATTGAACGAATTTGCAATGTTCAGTAAGATTGCCACATTCAGTAATCTACAAAAGGAGTAAAACTATGCGAACGGTAAAAACTGTGTATAAAGTTAATGATGTTGAAGTATCAATAGGGCATTTCTACAAATTTATCGAAGGCGTGAATGAAAAGCCTTTTGAACTCATTAAACATGAAATCCTTGAATCATGGCTGGTCAAGTTCTTGGAAATGGGTGCTGGTAAAGCTGATACAATTGTTGTTGAGATTTATGGGGCGTCTTGTGTTGACATAACTTATCACAATGGCGATAAAGAGGTTTCATGCTTCATCGACACCGTACCACCAACTTTCTCTTCTACTGACATGAACGGTGTTGAACACAATCATAGCGATGTTCCAGCATTGAAGAAAGCCCTTGATGAATTGGCTTCATCTAATCCTCATGGTTTTACTTTAAGTTACTCTGATATAGATACCCTCAAAATCCATACTGCTGTTAAATTATCTAAGAAATTCAACTGTGTTACAGCCGAGTATCGCAAAAACGGACATGATGTTTTCAATGTGGAATTTGAATTTTCGCCGTCATTCGCTCAAGCTCTTGTAATGGGCAAGCATCAAAAGAAGCACGAAGTCATGCTAGCTGGCTATGAGTTCTTTATTGAAGAATGGCGTCAATCACATCCAGAAAGCTGTCTGGATAAAAGCAACAAATGAAATGAAGCCCTCATACGCTCTTGGTAATAGTTCACATTGAAGTGTAAGAATAAGCCCGATTGTCATGAGCATAGAAAGCACGAACCAAAAGCCCATGACGCCTTCTCTGTTCTTTCTAAACTTGGCTCTTTCATCAAGTAACATGATGAGCCAGTAGGAAACGTATGATACGGCTATCCAAAGCACGAAGAAGCAAATTGGCGGCATTTCATCATCCTCTAATTTTCTAATTGTTAAAATTTATTTAATAAAAGGAGCATCCCTCAATGAGTACCAACGAACACGACATTGTAAACAATCCTGCCCATTACACCAAGCACGCCATTGAGTGTATTGACATCATGGAATCCTTCAGTTATCCCAATCTAGCCAATGCTTTTAAGTACATTTGGCGGGCTGGATTCAAGAACAACGCCGAAGAAGACATCAACAAAGCCAAATATTACATTCGCCGCCATTATGAATGGCTTAATGATGGTGATGATTTGTCCTGTAATCCTGTTGTTAGGGATTTGCAGCTTAAACTTCTTGGTGTAGTAAAAGACACGATGGAAGAAGAACGCTATGGGGCGTTGGAAGAAATCATCAACGCTAATCATGGCTTTTCCTCAGAAAGAGCCTGTATTGTGGATTGCACAGTTCTCTTGGGAATGCTAACAAAAAGTTAACTTGCTCTTGATGTCACATCTAGTTAAAATGCGCCAACACCAAACGGATTTTCCTTTAGGTGGTTTAAGTTAAAAATTTAGCCCTCATTTAGAGGGCTTTTTTTATCATCCAATTGTTGAGAACCACAAACCTTTACCAAACATTTCATCCAGTTTGGCGGTTTCTTCTGGTGTTGGTGCATGGGTAGTGATGATTTGCAAGCGCCCTTCACCATTTGCCAGTATCAGATTCTTCTTCCTGTCTTTGCTATCAAGCCATTCTTCTTTATATTCATTCTCTTTGAAAACAACCTTGCCAATTTCCTTTAGTTCGCCATTTTCATCCAAGCCATAGGCTTTGTAGATTTCGTCAAGCACAATAGCCTGTTTCTCTCTGAAGTTCAGCTTCTTCACTTTGCCTGTATTATCTACATAAGCATTCAGAACAGTTACAGTTTGCTGTCTTTTCTCATTGAAAACATACTTAATTTCATCAATATCAAGGTCTTGAGGGAAAACATCAACCGTGTATGAATCTTTCTGCAAGTAAATGAAAGTATCAAGTAAATGATTCTGGGATTGCCAATACACAATGTTCTTGTACTTGTTGCCTAGAACTTTCCTGAGTTCTGGAACAAGGAAAAGTCGGTTTCTCAAAGTTTCCTTGATTGACCATTTACCCACTTTATTCGGGTCATCCCTATCTTCATCTTTGTTGGGGCGGATATTTGGCTTGGTTGTATCAGGCGGGGTTGGCTTCAGCGAATCTTGCCCATCAGAATCAACATCAGGCTTTTTGTCATTCTTGGATTTGTACTTGTACTTGTAGAAAGCGGAACGCAGTTCTTTGTTGTAGTCAACTTCATAGCCAGCTAAATTGAACTGCGCATATCGAATGTAGCCTACAGGATGGCTCATTATATCCACCGCTTTATCGTAAATGTAGCGAGGAATTGAAGCATCAATTTTGTATGAGAACTGTTGGTAATACAAGGAATCCGTTAGGTATGAAGTGTTTGAAAGGAAGCCAGCATAATCAAAGTACACATTGTTCGTGTCATTGATTACAACGAGTTCATAGTCAATGCTGATGTCTTCGCCGCCTTTGGTTTTAACCCAGAATCTTAAGTCTCTTTGGGCTTGTTCCAAAGTGTCCATAGCGTAGTTGTAGAAGTAATCTAATGATTGAACCCCACCAATTTCTTTACTTTTAGCTTTGACTTGGGCGTCTTTACCCGTTCTGGTAGCAACATCAACTCTTGGCAGTTTGGAAAAGCCCCTGCCTTTACTTCTTACTTCAATTTTCAAAATAGCGCCATTTGGGTCAACTTCTGTTACTTCCGCATAGAAGCCGCCACCTGTTCTTTCTGGATTGGATTCTGTGAAGACGTAATCGCCAACTTTGTAGCCTCTACCAGCATTAACAATTTCAATGTCATTGATACCGCCTGTTGTAACGGATTTGACCATTACAGAGCCTTGATTGATGCCACCTTTTACGCCTATGGAATCACCAATAGAAAAGCCATGTCCTTTTTCTTTAATCTTGAACTTGATTAAAGGGCAGTTCACAACAAGTTCATTTAATAGCCCATCATTGTCTTTCAATCGCATTTGTTCTGATGGCACAAACTTGTTAGTGAAGAGATACTTCACCTTCAAGAACAGATACGTAGAGCCATTAAACAAATGGTAATGTACTGATTCAACATCAAGTGTAAAGCCGGAAGCAACGCTTTGAATGATGAGAGAATAATTGTTTAGCGTGTCAGTAATCTTCTTGTGCAGTGCAGGTTCAAGTTTATTCAGCTTTACGCACATGTACTGGTTGTTTGAGTAATGCGCTTGCGATGGGATTAGAAGCTGTTCTCTAGGATAGCTTACTTTGCAATCTTCATCATAAAGCACTGAAATCAAGAACTTCAGCCCTTTTACACTTCCCCTGTACATGTAGAAGTCCATGAGGTAGTTAAAGAAAGCTCTTTGGTCTATTCTCAGGTCTTTGTTAAAGGGAAAGCCGCCATCAGCGTAAATCTCATCCCAGAACTGGTTAAGCGGGCTGATGACGTTGTGGTGTTCGTATAAATGGTCTAAAGCCCAGAGAATCTTGCCTTTATCTTCACGGCTCAAGAACTTGTAGAAGTGCTCTAAAAGTTTTGTGAAAAGCGGGTATTCTCTTTGAATATATGAGGGAATGTTGTACAAGGAGAATGAACCGAGGTCAAATCGGTTCTTGTAAAACAGCCCTTGATAGATTTCGTTATCAGCCATTACTCAGTCTCCCTCAAAACATCTGCTATTTCAACAGTTCTGATTCTTACAATGTTTACATGCTTGGAATAAATGTTTGGTTTCGCAGCTTTTGCTTTCAAATCAATGATGTAAGTGAAATCAATGCCAGATATTAAGGGCAGATAGAACTGGAAAGTGCCATGTTCGTAATCCACAGTTCCAATTTCCTTCTTGATTTCTTCATTGTACTGGTTCTTGGTAAGGGCGAAGAGTTTACCTTCTTCATCCCATACGTTCCAAGTGTAATTGTAATCTTTGAACTGGCTTTTTACCGTGCCTTTCTCAATCTTGTTGTTAAGTGTTGTCAGATACATTGAAGTGTACTTGGTATTGACTTCCATTTGTTTTGAAAGCATTTTCTCCGAATAAACAGAATCCACACCGTTTACTTCCTTAACAATCATTGAATTCAGGTCAATGTCGTTGTAATAGTTGCCAAACTGGTTCAGGTGTTCAGCGGAATAGCGGTCAACGATTTCCTTAATCTTGCCCTCAATATCGGTTCTTGAAACGTGTGAAATTTCATCTGAAAGCACAGCGGTCAGGCGCATATCAATGTTCACGTATTCCGGGTCAATCAGTTCAATATCCATACCACAGTAAGCGTAGGTATCTAGTAAGCGCTTTCTGATATCAATCTTAGCGCCTTGTGAAAGGGCTTCAGAGTTGTTGGGCTTCACAGAAATAATGACCTTACCATACTTCTTGGGAATGTTCTCTTCCCCGCCCCAGACGTTAATGGATTTGATGTTTCTGAACTCTTCCAAGAGGATTGACTTGATGTCGCCTTCTGTTAAAAGTCGGTTTTGTCTTCTGTAGGAATGAATGGCATTGTAGCGAATCATTTCATTGGATTCACCATCAGAACCGCCAAATGAAGGCGCTGCTGTTTTCAGAGTAAAGCCACCTACTTTGAACTCCGTACAGCCATCCCCAGAAGTTCCTAGAGGCGCTATATATTCAATGATGATGTATTGGTTGAGTTTGGGTGATTTGGCGATTATGTCATTGCCAAAGAAGATTTCATACCAACCATTTTCAGCACCAGCAATGAAGAAGTTCTTATTGTTCTTTCCGGCATCCCTAACCATATTGGTTGACATTTTATATTCTTCACCAATTTCCTTTTCATCAATCGTGTTTTTGACATACATCCTGATTGTGTCAATATCAATATCACGGTCTTTAATTAGGAATCTTTGAGTTGGGTCGCCTCTGAATATGGTTTTCCATTCTCTTCTTTCACCTTGAATCAACGTGAATGTTTTCTTAGAAGTGAATTTGTATTTGCCATTTGGCAGCTTTTCATAGTCATAAAGGAATACGTCTTTATCAAATACAAAGTCTCTATAGATTGAAGACAATGAATTGATTCCTTGAATATGAATATCTCTGGAAAGATGAATATAGCGTTCTGCCGGAACTTCATCAACAATTCTTTCTACATAAACTTCAGCTCTTGAACATCTCTTACCTCTAACAATGTAGCCATTTCTTTTAGCTCCTGCAATGAGTGCTTCTTTGGTTTTGGCTGTAGAAAGATAGTTCTCATTCTGATTCATTTGCAGGTACAGCCCTTGATAAGTAGCTGTGTAAGCCAGAATGTTGATAAGCTGGTTGATGGCTGAACCTTCAAAGTTCACGTCTTTGAAGTCTGTTGTTTGTTTGATGTAATCCCTTAGATGGGCTTTGAGCAATTCGTTATCGAGTTCGTAATTGAGCATGGCTTTTGGTCTTCTGGAAAGCTGAAATCTGTTTGGGTATTTTCCAAGATGTTGAAAAGACTATGATTTGAAGGGTGATGAATATAAGTTATTGATTTTTTTATTGTTTAGGAAAATGTCCCTTTTTATTCTTTTCATCATCTTCTAAGTTCCTGAGTTTGAGGTGATGTCTCTTTTCTTTTGTTTTGTCATAGCCCTTAGGAAGCTGCTTAAGAGTTGATGTGGCGGAATGTCCTTTTAGAAATGTCCCTTTTTTTCTTGTTTTCTCATCGGTAGAAGGTCTAAATCTCCTTTTTGTCTTTTCTGAGTATAGCCTCATGGATTGAAATCATGAAGGGCTATTATTATAAGAAAAAAGAAAAAAGGACATTTTGAAGTTTAAGAAGGTTGAAGATAAGAAAAAAAAGAAAAAAAGGACATTTTAAGAAACCAAAGAAAAGACATCAGGTCACCCTTATAATCCTGTCATCAAACCCTTCTACTTATGGCGAAAAGAAATAAAAAGGACATCAGTATAAAATCAATAACTTAAGACGCCCTTATAAACACTTTTTCGAGTTCTAAAATGTTCGCTTTTTCTAATCTATTAGTAAGGACAACAAGACGAACGAATCGCCTACTATGATAGATGTCTTCAAAACGCGAACATCTTAAATCTACTTAATAACCATTCTCATCTTTTAACAAGTTGAAAGCCATCACTTCATCTCTTAGATGAAATAATAATTACAAGCCCAAAAACAATCATTCCTTCATAAAGATGGCATTCTTTCAATTTGACCTTACCTTTAGAAGCCCTTCTAAAGATGACTTCTACAAAAGCCCTTATAAAGATTTAGACTTCACTTTCTATTCTGCTAATAAGAAAGTTGAAAACTTTTACGATAAGGCTGTTACTCCTAATTATCCTTTTAGACCTATAGAAAAGACTTTTCCTTCGCCTTTTAAGTTCTATTCTTTCTATTGTGCCGAATATGTAAACTTCACAGAAATGATTACAGCGCCCAATCAAAACATTGAAGACATCATTTTCAAAAGAATTTATGGAACTGTGTTTGATACTAGAGGAAAAGGCCTAGAAGACATTAGAATTGAACTTACCACAGATTCAACTGAAGATAGAATCCTTAAACAAAGTTTCACGGATTCAGAAGGTTTCTATGAGTTCATTCTCTTTAATGAGAATACTGATTATGCTGTAAGGGCTGGGGATGATTTGCATCGGTGGAATAAGCAAGTCAAATATTACACAAAACCCGAAACTGTGAAGAATAGAGAATTTCTAAAAGTGAAGAAAGAAAATGATGGTACGTTTACATTTAGTAGAGAGGAGCAGCAGTAATGACTAAGTTATATACACGTTCAAGAGGGCAGGTCTATTCTAGCCTTCTGAAAACTTCATCTGACCTTACTACTTACCAGTTTAATACTACTGATTCAGCTTCTTTAATGACTACTGAAAGGGTCATTAAGGAATGGATTTGCAACAATGGTAAGAAAGTAGGCATTATCGAAAACATTACAACCGATTTAGCCAAGCAGGAAATCAAGATTACTTATTCTGGAAGCCCTGATGTTCTTACACATTGCTGTATTTGGCTTCAGGGTGTTTATGATGAAGACTTGAAACTCAGGGTTTGGAAGAAGAACGATAACAATCTGGTTTGTAAAACATGGGATTTGGATTTTGTTCTTGAGAGTAAACACGGCATTCAGAACCAGAAGAGAGGTTCTTTTATAAGAGCTAGTTTGGGCTGGGAACTATTAACACCTGTTAATGAAAGAATTGATGGTGTGGATGATGGCTTTGCAATTCGCCCAAATAACTCCTACAAGAACGGTGTTCATGCTCTGGTGTTTCGTATTATTAACCGGAATTTGCCCGTTAATGAGTTTGAAAACATCATTTGGATGAAGAACAAGATTCCTGTTTCCATTAGTAACAAACTGGATTATCCTACTGACCGTAATGTTGCCAACTATACAGGCTATGCGAATAATGGTCATACTTTAGACCAGCTAGGAAGCAGAAATCAGAGTGTTCTTGTTTGTTATGTGCTTTGGAACTATGACAAGACAAAAAGCCTTCAGCAGAACATTGATGATTTTGAGATTGTACCCAAAGAGCCTTATCAATACAATTCGCCTCGTTTAGACCTGGTTAAGGGCTTTTTCCGTAGAGTTATTCCGAATACTGTTATTGGCGCTGAAGGTGCAAAGACTGCACAAGTCTGGCATTGGCATTTGTTTGGCGATGACCAGTATTTCCAGTTAGTAATACCATGTAACTATAGATTTGGTAATACTTTTGGTACACAGTTTATGAGTTGCGGCTATATGAAAGACTGTAACACACAACGAATGCGTTTCTTTCTGCAAGCGCCTTATTACGCGAATACTGGCTATATTTCTCTGAACGTTGACTATCCAACAAATACAACTTTGTCTACGCCTGATTACAATGGTTCGGCTATGGTTGAAAGCTATACCGACAACAAAATTATGAATTATACGCATGGCTTCAATATTTACAAAGCAAGTATTGAATACTTTGCTCGTAGTATTGGTGTTGAAAGTTATTCCCAAAATTCATTTGCCAAGAATTTCTTGATGCAATCTTCTATTGTCGATTTATGGGTTTTCCCTACACCAGATTTCTACATGCCCCTTTATACTGGTACAGAACAGCAAACTTTGAATGGTACTGAAACTTGTAAAGTTGTCAATGTTAATACGAAGAATTACATTTACGTAAGCATTCTCTTTGGCTGGAACAGTAATGAAATCACTGCTTACACACCGCCTTATCATTACATGCCAACTGATGAAATTTTCCGTGATTATCAAACTTGCCCTAAGAGAAAAGAAGACTGAAGGATTAAAAGACAATGTTAGAACACGTTATTATTGACCATATTCCTGTAGATGCCAATGATGCAGAAGCGTTGAACTTATGGCTTCTACATATGAAAACACAAAGTGATAAGCTGGGTTTATTCTCTGCTGAAGATTTCTTTGTTGGTGAATACACTACTAAATGTCAGCTTACTTATCAAATCAGAATTCCGTCTGGTGTTAGCACCAAGAAATTTACTTTTGTTTACACACCTTCTGATGCGTATTACACAAGGCTTGGCGCAGATTCATTCAAAACTGTTTTTAAGAAAAGTGATATAGGCTTCACTACAAGTGTCGGAATTACTAATGTTAAAGTAAACCCAGAAAGCTCAAGAACAGAACTTGTTGCTGGTGAAGAGTTTGAAATTACTTTTGAGAAAGGCAAGAGTGTTGAAGTTGAAATAGAAGTTTCAACGCCTTTAGCTGGAAATGCTACACTTAGAACTTATTATCAGCTAGCTTTTGCTGATGGCAAATACGCACTTCTTCAGGATTTTCCTTGTACTGTGAAGTTTGAAGGCAGGTCTTATGATTTATCTAAAAACGGAACATTTAGTAGAGCTTATTCTGTCTTTAACTTTGGCTGGGCTAAACAAGTAAGCAATATTCTTGGTACTAATCTGTTATTAAAATTCAATCCAGATTCTTCTACATTTCTTGCTACAGTAAATGGTGTTGAACTTTGGCGGCATTTGTTATCACAAAATTCTTTTAGACAAATTAACAATAACACTTCACAATGTTTTGCTTCATGGCTTGGTGGGGAACTGGATGGATACAAGACATTTGTTTACAATCTGGAAACTTATGACAACAAATCCAAATCGGAAACAACTCAAAGAAACTTCGCTTACTTCTGCATTCTTAGAGTGAAAGATGATGGTGAAAATTCTGTTTTTGAAATTATTAACAATTTCCAAGAGCCTCAAGGTCAGGGTACTGGTAAATACATTAGCTACGGCGACCACAACTCGTTTATAAACCGAGTTTACTACGACAAGAAATCAAACCTGATTAAAACCACAACGTACCAACTTTACTATCCTTGTTTTACAAACACAAACCCTACTATTCAACTTCCAAACCCAGAAAGCCCCGATGCAACCATTTACAAAAGCTATCCGATAATTGTCAAAGACAAAATGGAAACTGAAATTATCCCGCTCTTCACTCCTTGTAACTGGTATAAGAGAAAGACTTTTGTTATCAGTAACAAAGAAGAATTTATTGGAAAAATGTATGAAATTGATGGCAAAAAGTGGTATCACACAAAAGCTGTTGGAACATATACCAACACTTACTTTATTCGATGTGAGGAGTAATTAAAAGATGGCATTTGGCGATAATGTAACTGTTCAGGTTCTTCCCAAAAAACTGACTAAAAAGATAGCTTCAGAGCTTTCTCAAAACAACTATGTGCTTTGTAATAAAGTTGGCAAGGTTTACTTTCATGATGGTTATCCTTTACAGCAGAAAGTAACAAATGTTGAATATGATGACGCCAATAAAATCATTAAAATGACCTTCTCGGCAAGTATTGAGGATGTTCTTTTCCCTGCTTGTGTAGTTCAGTTCAAGAAAGGCTCTGATACGTACTTCTTCAGAATTGCAAAAGTGCCATCTTCAACTGAAGTTCATTTTATTGCACATAAATCTTATAGAGCATTGCTTTCTCAGAGTACGATAAATGCCAATATTGTTGGTGCTAATGTCAGTATTCCGCCACTTGGGATTAAAGCCTCATCCGCTTATCCTGCTGATGATAATCAGAATTTATCCTTGAATGTTCTAGGGCTTGATATTGGTTCCGGGAAGTATGAAAATGCTGGCTCTACAAATCAATCAACAGCAGAAGGTACATTGATAATTGGCACGCCTGTTGGCTTTCATGCTTTCTCAAGCACCAATATGTACTTCTCTTTGTATACTGTAAATAAAACCACTATTAACTTTAATGTTACAAACAATTCGTCTTATAACAAAGACGTTTTCTTCTTTCTAAAAGACTGGTATGCTAACAATCAGGCTTCATCTAATTCAGATAGTTACTTGGCTGGTTGGAATGACAGCACAAACTACATGCCAATTAAAAGAAGCAAAAATCTAGCTGACCGCTTCTTTAATCATAAATGCGCTTCTTCATTTAACAACATGCCCTACTACCAAGATGCCAAGACTTCATGGGCTGAAGCGTGGTTTCAAGAAATTCCCGCTAGTGGCAATGATAATGACAATCTGGGTATGCCCTATCAAGCGCCGGGGGTTGTCAAGTTTATAACGATTGAGAAAGAAGTTCTTGATGGCTATGAGGAAATGCACTATCGGAATGATAACGTCATCTTCAACATGGGCAAGCCTTTCTACTTTTTAACCCCATTTATCATTAGCCTCAATGATGCTGATTGGAACTTGAAGCTGCTCGAAACAGAACTAGAACACACATGGCGATGACCAAAGTTTACAAACATTTAATTGCGGCCCTCATGAGAGGGCTTTATTATTGTCCCATCTTTCAAACAAACAGGAGCAACTGTAAAATGGCTAAACAAGCAAAACCTTCCATCAAACCCATGTTAGCTGGAACTGTCAAGCATTTAGGCGAACTAAAAGATTTCCCTTATCTTTGTTCACGTAAACTGGATGGCGTAAGAGCCTTGATTATTGATGGTAAAGTGTATTCCCGCTCATTGAAACTCATTCCTAACAAACATGTACAAGAACTGTTTGGTAAGAAAGAATTTAATGGCTTTGATGGCGAACTGATTATTGGCGCGCCCAATGCCCATGACGTTTATAACCGTACTGTTAGCGGTGTAATGAGCCATGATGGCGAGCCTGATGTTCATTACTACATTTTTGACATGTATGACCAAGAGGATGATGGCTATGATGAACGCTATCGTCACATTATCAACGCCAACTTGCCTGCTAATATTCATATTGTAGAATCATTCAACGCTAATAATGTTGATGATGTTCTTGCTTTTGAAACGATTGCTGTTGAGAAAGAAGAATATGAAGGCATTATGCTGCGGAAAGTTGAGAAGCCTTACAAATTTGGGCGGTCAACGTTGAAAGAAGGCGGGCTCTTGAAGTTCAAACGCTTTACGGATGATGAAGCCGTTATTCTTTCTATTACCGAGAAAATGAAGAACGAAAACGAAGCCTTTACTAATGAACTTGGTGCTACAGCAAGAAGTCTCAAGAAAGAAGGCATGGTTGCGGCTGGTACAATGGGGGCGATTCTTGTCAAGAATACCAAAGGTGTTGAATTTGAAGTTGGTACTGGCTTTACTGATGAACAACGGCAATACTTCTGGGATAATCAAGATACGCTCATTGGCAAAACAATCAAATACCGTTATCAGAAAGTTGGTGTTAAAGAAAAGCCTCGCTTCCCTTCTTTCATTGGCTTTAGAGACGAAGTTGATATGTGAGCCGGTGCAAAGCCCTCTTTGAAACAGCCACCTAAATTGGTGGCTTTTCATTTACCTTTTGATTGAAATATTGCTATGAAGCCTTTAATGGCTTTATAATCTTTATTAACAATTTGTAAAAGGCAAATTCAATGGCTAAACGTCATGCTAACTCTTCTGGTTCGGACTCAATCTTTCACCACTTCGACGAACACTTACCACTTAAAACAGACAATCATAAATCCTTCTACAGGTCTTTGATTGAAGGTTATGATGCGGTTTGTTATGGTTATGCAGGAAGCGCTAAAACATTCATTTCACTAGGCTACGCATTGAGGAAACTGAAGCAAAGGGAAATTGAGAAAATCATTATTGTTAGGTCAGCGGTTGCAACCAGAGATGTTGGTTTCCTACCCGGTACTGAAGAAGAGAAAATGGCTATATTTGAAACGCCCTATATTAACATCGTTAATGATTTACTGCAACGTGGCGATGGATATGAAGTTCTGAAGAAGAAAGGAATGATTGAGTTTCTTTCTTCTTCTTATTTGCGGGGCTTGACATTTGACAACGCCATTGTAATTGTTGACGAATGCCAAAACTACACTTTCCATGAGATTGATACCATTTACACCAGAACAGGCGAGAACACTCAAGTTATCTTTGTTGGCGATGCTTTACAAATGGATAATGGTGTAGGGAAAGAAGGCTCTGGATTCAATCACTTGGTCTCTGTCGCTTCTAACTTAGAAGCCTTTTCTGTTCATGATTTCGGTGTGGATGATATTGTTCGGTCAGCTAAAGTGAAGAGTTGGATAATCGCCACTTCACTTGTCAAACATAATTAAGGACGCCTTATAAGAAAAGCCGCCTGAAATATGACGGCTTTTTCATTTCTAGAAATGTTATTAAATTAACAAGTAGCGCGGCTAATACGTAACTGGTTAGCAAGAATACGCGGGGCGTTATCCGTGCCACTTACTGTTTTCGGCGTTACCAAGTAGCCTGTATAGAGCAGGTTGCCATCCGTTTCAGCATCAAACAATCCAATGCCGCGAATAGTTCCCCAGTTAGCAGTAGGCGTTTCAAAAGAAAGAATATCAACGTTTGAATAGGTAAGGTTAGCGCCAACAGCATTTGTCCAGCCAGTACCTTGAGCAATACCAATTCTCTTGTAAGCAGTGCCAGTTGAACTTACTTCAACACCACCAGTGCCATCAAGGTTTGGAACAGTTGTAAAGAGTGCAACATAAATGGTAGTGGGTGCAGTCCAAGCGGTACCTTTCAAAAGAAAGTCCATTTGTTTTGTGTTCAGATAATTAGAAGCGGTTGAGCTTGCCATTGTTTGATTGTCCGGTCAATTATTAAGATATCTTGGCTTTATTTAGCTTTAGTAGTCATTTCAATGATTTGCTTGAAGATTCTTGTATAGTCTGATTTTGACTTTTTCGCAGCTTCTTCGTTAATCATTTTCTTCATTTCTTTTTCTTTCTCAACAAGAACACCGTTCTCAAAAACCCATTCTTTACTTTCCATGATGGCATTCATAAAGGCATCTGGTGCTGAAGGATTCATGACAACATCAACGGTCTTAAGGACTAAGTCTTTTACGTAAGTTTTGCCTTCTCTAAGTTCGGTTTCGCCAAAGCCTCTTGTTGAAACACCAACGGTTACACCTTCTGATAAAAGCCCATGAACAATAGCGCCACAGGGCAATGATTTCATGACTTTTGCTTTACCCATGATGTTATTAGCGTCTTCATGCAAGTGCAAAATCTTGATACAGCTTCTATCTGGGTTTATGTCAGATGCGTTTACTTTCGGATGTTCCAGTTCACCTAGAAGTCTTGAATGAGCAATCATTTCATTCAGGGGCTTGATTGCTTCAACTAGAACTTGTCTAGGGTAAATTCTACGGTTGCCATTTAGAACATCAGCTTGGGCAAAGATGCCTTCAATGTAATAGGCTTTTTCTTGTTTATCTTCCAGACTTTCTGTAATGCGAGTATCTGGCGCGTTTTCAATAAGATATGAGTAACTCATTGTTTTCTCTCTCAAAATTAGTAAAGTACGCCAAATGGGCGCTAAATTGTTGTTATTTTCAAATAATTAAAATAAACCCAAACTCAATTTATTAGCTAATTTATTGGAGAAAACATAAAATGGCAGTACATCCCGCTGATGCCCAAGCGTACATCGCGCACATGGCAAACGGTGGCTACCGTCCTAACCGCTACCGTGTTACACTTACTGGCGATTTGGAAGGTATCGACCCCTCACTTTCTGCTCGCGCAAAAGAACAGTTCCAATTCCTAGCTGTTTCTGCGCAGCTTCCACAATCTACTATCGGCATTGCGTCCACCTTCTACTTTGGTCGTGAAGTCAAATTCGCTGGCGATAAAACCTTTGATGACTGGACGATTGAAGTCTATGATGACGGCGATGGTGGTTCTGGTAGCAATGGTGTTGCTGGTATTCGTACCTTCCTTGAAAACTGGCATGATAACATTCTTGGCTTCGAAACCAACTTGGCGCTGAACAACTACCGTAAGCCTTTGACCTATTACCTGAATGGCATGGTTGAATGCTTTGACCGTGAAGGCAACCTGCTCCGTACTTATGAAATGCGCCAAATCTTCCCTTCAAGTGTTGGTGAAATTGCACTTTCTTATGAAAACAACAACCAGATTGCCCGTTTCCCCGTTACTTTCGCTGTGAACTACTTTATGCCTGTTAATAATGGCACTAACTTCCAGCGCTTGGGTAATGGTGTTGGTCGTAGTAATGGTCGTGCTGTTGTATAATCAACAACGCCTCATAAACAAGAAAGCCGCCTTTAATATGGCGGCTTTTCTTATATTAAACTGTTAATTCCAATCCGGCTATACCCATCTCGCCAGATTCGCCCATTTCTTTAACTGGTAAAATGGCTTCGTGCCACGGGAAGCCTTCTAAATCCACTTCACCAATCATGGCGTAGTTGCCGTGAATATGCTGCCATCCTGTAGGTGTTGCCTCTGGATAAATCTCATAAATCCAAACATCAGAGACGCCAGTTTCCGGGTCTGGTTTTGATGCGGCAATATGATTCGCCCATGATTTGAATGAATCATTTACTGTGATGGGCAAGCCAAAGAAATCAATGATAAAAGGGCGGTAACGGTCAGTTTTGGCTAATTTCATATGGTCATTCTCCTGTTTGCTTGGCTAGTTCAGACATGTACTCAAAGACTTCATTCTTATGTGTAAGAGAAGACTCGTCGATTACTTCTTTCACAAATTCCAATGAAGAAACTTCTTTCTGGTGTTTATAATCAGCCAGAAAGTTCACTGCTTCATTCTCTTCTTGGTTTTGATATTCAATCTCAACAATATTGCCCTTTGAATAGAGCGAATCAACGTAATTGGCAAATTCCTGTTTAGCGGTATCAGACGCAGTTTCTTTTTGATTCACATAAATCTTCAGGATTTGCTGGCTGTAATCGTTGCTGGCGTTTTGCTTATATTCAATAACATCAAAAACCTTATCAGATGTTACAATTTTCTGATATTCTTGTGTGGCGGTATCCAGAATCAGGAAGCCCTTTTCATCGCCATAATCATTCCATGAAGTGTAGAAAGGATTGCCCGGATACCAAACATTGCCATTTTCCGATGGATTGTGGAAATGCCCAGATATTACTTTCTTGAACTTACGGAAAGGCTGAAGTGGCGTGCCATGTTCACAAACCCCGAACTTGCCCATTGAACATCCTACAAATTGGAAATGCCCTAGAACAGTTGTTTGCTGGGCTTCTTCAAGCGGGATTCTATCAAGTGCGGCTTTAATCATAAGCCATTGTTCTTGATTTGAAATCCACGGAATGAAGATAACTGGCATCCCGCCAATGTTCTCTAGGTGAATATCAACCATCCATTTATCTGAATAAACATTCAAGTTATTGTAAGAAGATTGCAGCACTTCAGGAATTGAGCAATGGGTCACGTTCTTGAAGAAACAATCATGATTGCCCAGAATAATGTCCATTGGAATATTGAGCTTATCCAGAATGGCATCAAAGAAGGCTTCCTTGAAAACCGATAATGTGTGAATGTTTATAGTTACACGGTTATCAAAGACATCGCCCAAGTGAATGATTCTTTCAACATTGTGTTCTTTCAGGGCTGGAATGAATTGATTATCTAGCCATTCTAATTGTTTCTTCTGAAAGAAATGGCTGTCTTTTCTACAACCAAAATGTGTATCATTTAAGATGGCAATTTTCATAAGCCATATTTCTCCTTGTTAAATTTTAGCTGGAAGGGAATGCAAACATCATCTGCATCCGTTTTGAAATACTTGCCTACTGAAAGGATTTCATAACCAAGCAAAAGCAAGCCATCCAAAACATCTGTGTTCAGGGTTTTCCAGAACTCATTTAGCCATACAGAAAGGGCTTTATCTTTGTCTTTATCAAAAGCATTTCTAGTGATTATGAAGTTTTGTGCTTCAGTAAACCATTTAAGTGTTGGGCAATCTGGCTTTTCTTCATTGAAGACAATGTAGGAAGCTGAATATTCATCTGTTCTAGAAACCATAGCTGGCTTGTCGTTGATGGAAGGGATATACTTCCATCGCCAGTCTTGCAGGATTAAATCCTGCTGGAACTCAATCAAATTGCAACTCATAAAGTGTCTCCTTGGCACAAAAAGCGGGGTATTCTTCTTTAGAGAGAGCGAGTGGGATTCTAAAGTCAATGTATGGGTTTTGGATGGCTACTGAAATCCCATCATTTGCATTAAAGCGAATGGCAATAGTAAAACCATACTTATCAAGCCCTGATTCTTGGAACTTATTGTATTCTTGTTTGATGATAACAAGTTGTGCCTTTGTTAATGATTGTTGCTCTTTCCAGAGTTCATTAAAAACCTTATTAACAATGCTCTCTTGAATGGCTTTGAGAATTTTAGAATGGTCGCTAACTTTTGCATGTTCTACGTAGTATTCAAAAGGAAACTCAACGTTGCCAATATTAGTATCAACGATTTTCACCATTGAATGCTCTTGCATCTTAACAGCAACAGAGTTTAGCCAAAAACTGTCGCCATAAGGCATACAGTCAATAGTGAAGTACTTTATCCTCTTGTGATTCTTATAAACATAGTCAAAAATCAAAGCGCCAAGTTCACGGTTTGGAATCCTGCCCTGAACATTAAAGTCCTTACCTTTTGACCAATCTAAAGTTTTACAGACTTCATAAAACTTATTGAAGCTGGTTTCCGGTACTTTGTTATAGAAGAGGTCGTAGTGAATTTTACTCATGAAAATGCCCTCATTTGTTGTTTGTCAATGAGGGCAATTATATGGGTTAGTTTCAGGCTTTACTATTACGATAAGCCAACCTTGTTCTTCGGCTTCTCGTCATCGCCACGCTTAGGCTTGATGGCAATAACGCCAGTTTGCTCTTCTTTAGGCTTATCCTCATCCAGCTTTTCAGCTTTCTTTTCCAGGAAGGCTTTTGTTTTCTCCGAAGTTTCTTTCTTAATAGCCGAGAATGTCTTTTGTTCCAGCTTTGTAGTAAGCCCAACATCAGCTTCTTTATCTGGCTGTAAATCAAAGATTTCTTGATATTCCATGTTAATGCCAAACTTGCCCAAGATGTTTTCTTTCTCGCCAAATCGGTTTTTGAACAGCTTGAACTTGCGTTGTTTCGGGTCATCTTCATCAGCGTAAAAGAACATGAGGAAATCAAAGGTGTTTACCATGTCTATTGAAGTAGCAACATCAGAAACATCAGCGCTATCACCATCACTAGAAGCGCTTCTGTTCATTTGTACACCAGTCCAAACCACAACGTTCAAATCTCTAGCAAAGTTCTTGAGGTCTTCAGAAATAGCTTTCATTGCTTCATAGGCTTTCTGATACGGAACAACTGGTTTCATTAGTCCCATGTAATCAACAATAATTACATCCGGCGTGAAGTTATTCTGTACCTGATAAGTTTCAACCAATGTTCTTAAGTCAACAATGTTGCATTTTGACAGGTTCTCAGAAACAACTGAAATTTCACCATAGCCTTTTTGCTCCATTGTTTTAATAGCATCCATATAAGCATCTTTGGAAACGTTTTCAAACTGGGAAACTGGCGTTCTAAGAATGTTTGAGTGCAAGCGGTTCATGACCAGTGAAGGCTGAAGTTCTAATGACCACATGAGAACATTCTTACCCATTTTGGCGTAATTCATTGCCAATGAACACATGGCTAGGGTTTTACCACCGCCTGATGCCGCCGCGAAGCCGCAAAGTGAACCGGGTGCAACACCACCTGATGTAATACTATCCATGAAATGATAACCAGTTGGAACTTTAAGCTCCGTGTCAGTAAGCATTTCAAAGTTCTGTTCTTTGTTGCGGTAAAGCGACAAGATTTCCTGCTTTTGGAACTTGAAGGTGTTAGCTGCTTCCAGTTCTCTAGTAACACTTTCAACGCTTTCGTTCTTGGGAAAGCCATCTGCCATGTAATTCACTAATTTATGAACAGCTACTCTTTGCATCTTAAGGCGACAAAAGGCTTCTGCTTTTTCTTTAAGCCACTCTTCATCTGGCTTGAAATCTAAAGCACTTACCAAATCAATGACTTCATCATTGAGATTTGAGATATTGCCATTGTGCATTTCCCTTGAAAGTGTTTCTAAAGGGATTCTTTTCTGGTACTTGTTGAAGTAATCCTTGATGATTTTGAAAGCCTTATCTACTTGATTAAGCTCAAAAAATTCAGGTTTGAAGTATCGGATAGTTTCTTTGATGAAGTCATCATTATGCAGAAATCCTGCTAAAACATGGATTTCATCATCCGCTTGTAAAGCTACTTTATTCAGTTTCTTTTCGTCTTCTTGCTGTTCGTTATTCACTTGTTAATGCTCCTGTTTCTTGAGTTATTCAATCGTGTTACCGCCTTCATCAGCCCATTCATCAAAGTTTTCTCTCCTGTAAGAGCCATATTGAACAAGCTCATTGAGTTCTTTATTATGGGCTTTTAAGTCAGGAATAAATTTTGGTTCAAAGCCTTTTGGTAAGAGGGCAAACTTCTTACCGTTTCTGGTATAGAAGCCGTACTTTACTCTACAGAAATCTTCTAGCTCATTTGGTACGCCAAGATAGCGTAATGTTCCGTACTTAATCAGATGAGTTGTTACTTCATCAGCATCATAAGGGAATGTCTTGAAGAAATCAATGAAGTTTTGGTTCTTGGTATAAGGTAAAGGGCGGTATGTGATTTGGTTCTTGTGATAATGACTATCAGGTCTTTCAATGACTGGAATCTGCTTGGCAAGTTCTTCTTTAACTTTTCGTTCATTCATTTCATCCAGAAGTTTGATAATCTTGTTTCTTCTGGATTTGACGTAGCCATTGATGTTCTCTTGTATGGTGTTGTAGTAATCCTGAACATGGAAGAAAGAGCCACCATATTCATAACTTACAACATCTTTGAAATCATGTTTTAGGATAAATTTCATTAAATTCAAGGCTTTATCCCACGGTGCGATTTCAGGAATAATGCCTTCAAAATTCGTTGTGTCATTGGTTTCGTTAAAGAAATCATTGAAAACATCACGCCATGTTTCAAGCCAGACTTCTCTCAAACGGGCTACGGGGTAAGCTAAAATGGTTTCCTCAGTTACAACATCAAGCATTAGCCCTGATAAGTTATACAGTTTATGTGGATAGGAATTGCACATAGCGTTTAAAAGACGCATTAAACGAGCATCCGTAAGACAAGCTAAATGGAATTTATCTTGGTCTTCAAGAGCTCTTCTCTCAAATTCCGGTATGAAAAACTCTTTCTCGTACAGATACTTAGAAGTAAGCCATAATAATTTATCTACAACCTGTTGATTTGTGCGCATAAATTCTCTCCCTTTGCTTAATATTAAACAGGTAAATTCTATAGGAAAGCCCATTTGAAAGCCCTTAAATAATGGCAACTTTCTTCTTTGACGTTGTTTCTATAAGGATTTTCTTCTATGCTTCCCTATCTAGGTCTGCTAGCAGCCAGAGAACTTGCTGCTAAAGCTGCTAAAGGCGTTGTTAAGCGCGGTGTAACCAGTATTGCTGGAGGGCTTGGTTTAACTGCGCAAAATCTAGCGGATGCTGGTGCTACAGGGCTTGCTGATATTGTTAATCAGCGAAACGCGGACATCAGAACACGGGAAGTTGAGAAAGCCAATAAGCGGGAGCAAAAACGCAACGATGAAATTAACAGGGCTTTGGCAGAAGGCAGAGATGTTAACGCTGTCATTGACAAGTATCGCCGTCAAGAAGAAAAACGCCGCCGGTCTGAAGAAAGAGCTAGAGATAGAGTTGCTTCCCGTGGTAGAAGAAGAGAAGCTGCGGTAAAAACAATAGCTGCTTCCAAAGCTGCTGCCAAAGCTGCTGCTGAATATGTCAAGAATACTGGGAATAGAATCAAACGAAATTATCAGCTAGAAGGTGGCGGGCTTGCCGGGATTAGAAATGTTATAAGTAATACGGCTCTTGCTAAAGGTATAAGAGCAAGTGGCAGGGTCATTGGCGGCAAGATTGCATCAGGTGTTACAAACGCTGCCAAGAAAGTAGGTGGCGCTGTTAAGCAGAAAGCAACAAATCTTGTTGATGCTGTTCGCTATTCCAAAATGAACCTTGATTATTCTAATGAAGGAAAAGGAAGGCTTTCAAGATTGTTCAATACCTTCAACTGGGCGGTTACTGACCCATTGAAGCGAAGTGCCGCATTTATGACTGGCAACAACAAGCTAGGCAAGTCATTTGCTGCTCTTGGCGATATTATGACATTCTCAAAGCCTAAATGGCAACATGACCCAGAAAAAGAACTTGAGAAAAGAGCTAAAGCCAAAGTCAAGATTTCTGGAAGCGAAGCCCGTAGAAGAGGGCTTAACAAAGAAGACAAGAAGAAAGCCGAAGCTGCTGCGATGCCCGGTGCTAAGAAGCAAGCCTACATGGAAGCGGATATGGGGACACTCATTCGCGGCAACAAGTACCGCAGAATGGGTGGCGCTAGAGTAAGTTACCATTCTGATGACTTGATGGGTTCTGGCGCAGTTAGGGCAGCAGGAGCAATAGCTAAATCCAGAGGCGTACAGAAAGTTGATTTGCTGGCTTCTTCTTCTGGTGTTGCTGTTATTAGTAACGCTGTAGGTGATGTTAAAGGCGCGGTAACTGGTGTAAGCGGAAGCGTAAAAGGTCTGGAACAAGTTTTAGCCCATGCCAGAAACGCTGACTCTAATAAAAATGTTGATGTAAACGGTGTTGAGGACATTGCCCAACAACTTCAAGCCGTTGCTCAGAATACTGCTGGTATTCAACAAGGGCAAGATGGTAGCGTTGTAGCTGAACTTACCAAGATTAGTAACAACACAGAGCCTTCATTATTCTCAAGAGTATGGGATGGTATTAAAGCTGTCTTGACAACTGGCGTGAACTTTACCAAGATTGGTAACGAACTTAGATTGGTTGGTAACAAATCTCTTGACTTCATCGCCAAGAAACTTGGAATGCCCATTCCTAAACTTAAACCCAGAAGACTGAAAGCGCTGTTAGGCATGGCTGGTCTTAGTAGCTTGTCTTATATCGCTACCAAGATGGATGACATTATTAAGTGGTTTTCTGACACGAAAGAAGGCATTACTGATTCCATCAAGAACTTCTTGGGTATTGGTAAGTCTGATACGGTTGCTGGCGCGAATGGTGCTTCAGAGAAATCACTTAGTGAAAAAGCTACTGAGTTCTGGGAAAACGTCAAAGAAGGCTTCAAAACAAGCTGGGCTTATATCAAAGACTTGTTTGCAAGAGGCTGGGAATGGCTTAAAAACATTTCATGGGAAGATATTCTCAAAGGCTTGAAAGCCATTAAAGATGGCATCGTTTCCCTGTTTGGTATGGTTAAAAGCCTCATTGTTGGTGTTTGGGACATTGGCAAAAGCATTTACAACGCCATTAAGGAAGCCTTTAGCAGTACGGATAAACTCAAAGAAAAGTTCCAAGAGATGTGGAAATCTTTTGGTGAATACTTCCAACTTGCTGGCGAAAAGTTCAAAGAGTTTATGAGTACGCTTAAAACAGCTTTCCAATCATTGATGGATGCGGTAAGCGAGATTATAAAGGCTATTCTCATTATTCTCAAGCCCATTTTCAACATGATTGTTTCAATTCTTTCCGTTATCTGGTCTGTTATTGAAAAAATCTTCAAAGTTGTCCTTACAGTTGTTAGCATGATTTGGGATGTGCTGACCGGAATTGTTGATTTGATTGGTGGGCTCTTCAAATGGGTTGCTGATACGATTAACTGGATTAGAAACAGCGCTTTAGGAAGAGCTTTAGGCTGGGATGATAAAGACAACACCATTGACAAGTCTGCTGAACAGGCTTATAAGGCGCATCTTGAAAAGAATAACGCTATTCAAGAGAAACAGCTTGAGGCTATCAATCAAGGCAATACTCAAAGGGATAGAATCGCGCAAAAACAAGAAGATTTAGCCAGAAAAGAATATCAGCGTAATCGTGAAGCCGCCGCCGCCCAAGAGAAACTGTTAAAAGAGCAACTGGCTTCTCAAGACGAATCCCAGAAACTTCAGAAGCAGCAAACCAAAGAACAAAAAGAACTTCGTGAACAGTTTGCAAAAGCGTTCAATGATACTGATGAAGCCCAACAGATTGATGCTGAAACTGAAGAAGCGAAGAAAGCCTTTACTACTCTAGCTAACACCAGAGACTTCACAAGTTCCATGACAGTTGCTGCTGCTAATGAACTTGGCGACTATGCACACTTGTCTGAAGAGCAAATGCGTGAAGTAATGGCGGATAAAGCCAGAGCAGAAGGCGAGAACATGGCTTTAACCTTCCAAAAAGCTGCTGATAGCGGAATGTTCGCGAAAACTACAGGCGGTTATGAGAACCATAACGAAAAACTTACTTATGGAATTTATGGCGATAATCTAAACCGTATGGAAGCTCGCGGCGTTGACATGATGCTTAGAATGGGCAAAACCGCGGAAGAAGCCATGCAGTTCATGGAAGACACTGCCAGAAAGAGTAATGTTGGTCAAGGTGCTGCTTACGGTAGATTGGAAAAAGAATACGAAGAGTTTGCTGGCAAGAAATATTCCGGTTCTGGTAAAGCCGGTGAAAAATTAAGTATTGCCAACAAGGAAATGTTCCGCTTTCAAGGATTGAACAATGCTAGACTTAGAACTTCTGGCAGTATTACAGAAGGGCTTGGCTGGCTTTTAGGCGGCGCTAAGTACAATACTTTTACTGACCAAAACGAATATTCTGCCGCTAATCAACGCGCTATTCTTGACACTCGTGAATATCAAGATAGCATTATTGCAGCTTTACAAGAGCAAGCTGGTCAAGTTGGCGAACAGAAGAAAGCCAAATTACGCAAGGCTTACGTTGATAGAATGAGCCGCCCGATTTCTGAAGCTGAAATTACAGCAGCTATTACTGGTAAGCCTGCTGTACCTGAAGTGAATACACAGCAAAGCATCAATAGTGGCGTTATGAAAACTATGTCTATTGTTGCTACTAAAACTCAAGCTGAAGCGGCTAAAGCGCCAGTTATCATTAACAACAATAATGTTACCAATAACAATGTTGCTGGTGGCGGAAATGATAAAGCTGCGCCTAAAGTTGTTGATAATAATGTTTACTTCTTGGGCAACATTGCTGCTACAGTTGCTATGAACAGAGTGATGAACAGAAGTTTGTAAGTAATATCAGAAGTTTTAAGCCCTCATTCAAGAGGGCTTTACTTATTTGACCAGCCTGAAGAATATGTGATGTTTGCCAATCTTGCCAATTTTAACTGTTCCCTTCCAGCCTTTTTCGGACTTTTGGAAATGTGTTGCGCCTGATGTAACGTCTTCTCTTACTAGGGCATATTGTCTTTTAAGTTTTCTTTCAGCCAGTTTTTCGGCTTTTCCCCATGCTTCTTTTTCTTTTACAGCGGGCTTATTTGCTGACCATGAGAATTGCCCTTTCTGATAGACAACTTTACATACAGAATTTGGATAGGCTTTATGTTCTACACGGTTTAAGACAACATCGGCTACAGCTTGTTGTCCTTGTTCTGTATCATTGCGGGCTTCGTAATAAACGGCTTCAGTAAGGCATTTGTGTTCTCTTTTATCAAAAACAACAGAATGCGAAGGAATAGATTTAACAGAGCTGCTGTTCACGGGAATGACGCTTAGAGCAGCAGTCAATACTAATTTGGTCATGAAGTACAAAACTTGGTTTCCTTTTGTGCAACAATATTGGAATATTTGATTCTATAAGAGCTTTTCACAATGTCAAATGAACATAACGAAACGATTGAAGTACATGATTCAATTTTGAATCCCGAGCCACCAGATGGGCGCTACAAAATTAAGGGCACGCCCTACGTCAAGAATCATGGCGCTGTCATCAACACGTCATCTGATGATTATCAAAAGCGGCTGAATGCTATCAGACAGCAAGAAAAGATAAATGAGAACGAAAAGAGGCTTAACGAACTTGACGCCAAGCTGAATAAGATTCTTAAAGCGCTTGGAATTGATGAATGAGTGCTGTATCGTCTCAAAATGAAGAATGGCTTGGTTGAGCCATTCTTATGACTTTTGCCTAGGACTTATTCGCCACATTTTAGCGCCATTTTCAAAATTTACTACTCTATCGTCTAATGTGAAAGCCCTCTATTATGAGGGCTTTCCTAATCATAAAACATGCCCTTTAAACAGCGTTTTAAGCCTTATATTAGAACTTGCTAATATAACTAAATCATTGATTTTATTGAAAATGTTGGTTTTAACCAAATTCCTAAGGGCAACATAGCGGGTAAGAGTTTTAACGCCTTAGAAAGCCATTCAGGGCGTTCTATAGGCATAATTAAGAAGCCCTTCAGGCTCATCTAGAACTTGAAGGGCTTTTGTTATATCAATCATATCTAATCATGAAACTTCAACAAGTTCGCCGCCACTTAAATCATGAACAGTTGCTTCCCAAAGCACACCACCATTATACACCATGAGTGAATGGTCTTCAGTAACAATTACTTCATTGCCACGTTTTGTTTTAACCTTGTGAAGAGGCTTTCTGACTTCATGGCGCATGACGTACTTAACTGGCTTGTAGACCAGTTTGTCATCTTGGAGCGTAAGCGCTTTCAGGAAATCAACAGGAATGACTTCAGCGCCATTCTTGGTTACTATGATTTTCTCGCCGCTTTCTTCCAGTTTCCTTACAGCTTGAATGAAGATTTCTTCTATTGAGAAAGCGCCTTCTTCTGTTCTTATTATGGTTTCGCCTGTTACAGAATCCGTATCACCAGCAATGATGAAATCTTTTTGTGCTTTGGTTAGTTTGGATAAGAAATCGTTTACTTTATTGCCAATATACATAGCCATTAACTGCCCTGTAAGCGTAATGCCTTCTGCCATATCCAGCTTGTAATAACGGAATGTATTTGTTCCCAATGCTCCATAAAGTGAGTTAATGAGAATCTTCATGGCGTACTGGTACTGGTCATAGAGCTTTACTTTTACAGAAAGTTCTTCATACAGGTCTAGCAATTCTTGGTCTGAAAGTTTTGTAAAGTCTTGATTTTCATCCATTTCAAATAATCCAGATTAAAAATTTAGCCGCTAGATAAAGCACAGCGAATAACGCCATTATCCAACCTAATGAGCCTATTGGAGAAGAGTCCACATCTTCATATCGTTCGCCTGTTTCCTCATCCACTTTATAAACAAGCTCTGATTCTGATTGGAAAAGGTAAAGCCCTATTACTAAAAGAACTAAAGCGCCTAGAATTTGAATCATCTTGTGTAAGCTCCGTAATAAATGACTAATGGTGTAATGGCTTGAAGTATTAAACCAGAAATTAGCAGTATTGTGTTCAGGAATTTTAAGTCTTTTGATTTGTGAAAACCGATGATAGCCCCCCGAAGTAAAGGCTATCCCGACAATCATCGTCAATGTTAGCAAAATTGAAACTTGGAAATTGTTCATAGTTTCATTCCCGCATAATAGCCAATGACGCCACCAAGAATGAACAAAGCAATAAGAATGATAATTTGAATAAGCATTTTAGTTCTCCTTTTTAATCGTTTAATCCAGCAATTTTAGGCAAGGCTTTCGCTACAAAAAGAGCAAAATCTTTGTAATCCTGATGAAGTTGGTTTGAATCAAAGGCAAGCATCGGTTCAAATGTTTCCGTATTGCCTATTGCGCCTTCTACTTTTGAATCATTCTCAAGAATTTTGAATCTGACGCATAACGCATTTAACCAGAACGTAAGCTCAACCCAAGATTCGTCTGATACATAAGCTTCAAAGTTCTCATAACGAATTTCAACATCACCAGAATTATCTGTGTTCAAGTTCCATTCAATTACTGCATAGCCAGTGCCCTCATCCTCAACTTCGGTTACAAGTAATTTTTCATCACGCCGGAAAACATCAATAACAGATTTAATGATGGTGTAAATAAGCCCTTCTTTGGCTTTAATGCGTTCAAATGCGACAAACACATCTTTTGCTGTTGGCTTAATGTCTTCTTTACTGGCGGCTCCAACATTATAACGCTGCGTAACCGTTAGGAAATCCTTAACGGGGCGTCCCATGTAAAACATTCTGCAATACCGTTTTTGTACAATTACTTGTTTTTTAGCTTTCCTGATGAGAGATTCAAATGAGTAGGATTTAGTGCAATCACCTTTGAAATTGCCATCTAGATTCTCTAATTTCAACTGCTCTGTAAAGCTATCCCATCTAGCGCCATCGAAAGCTGGTAAGCCTTTATGTAAACGTACAGCTTGGTCTTTCGTGTTATCAACTGTGAGGTAGTTGAATTTAGCCAATAACTCTGAATCAAGCTCAATGATGTAATCATCTGAAATCGGCAATAAGAAGACCTCGGAATCTATAAAAATTGGTTCTGCTTTATCATCGGCTCTAATGTAACTTGTTTCAAACTTAGCGAAGGCGTCTTCTTTTCTGTCTTTAACTGGCAATGTTGATAAACGACGCGAAAGCAGTTCTCTGTTTTCTAGTTCATTTGGCGTAACATCAACAGAACCAAGAATAATGCTTACATCAGGAGTTGCTTTTAGCACAACATTGCCATCATGGCTTACTGTAATGATGCTATCAAAGATTTCAGCAAAGTAATATTCACCAACAAAGTATTGCTGATTGTGAAATTCAATAATTTTGACTGCCATTTTCTAGTCTCCTTTCTATGATGTGTTAATGGCGGCATTATAGCCGCCATTTTGGTTTAGTTCAATTACAAAGTTCTCATTTAGATGATTTGAAGAACTTCGATGCTTCTTCAAAGAGCTTACCTGCTGATGTAAACAAGTCATCAAATTTCGCCATGATTTCATTGGGTACAGTTTCTTCAACTTTACTATCAGCTTTCCCGCCACTTTTGACTTTCTTGCCTTTCTTGTAAAACTGAATGACATTACGTTCAAGAAGTCCAACACGATGCTCATAATGTACAAGTTTTGGCTGTTTAAGTTCAATGTTGATAGATTTAGCTTGGTCAACAAGCCAGTTAATGTTGTGATATGTGCTAGCGAGTAATGACACATCCGACAATGGGCTTTCCATCTTGCCCCATCTTAGTTGAATGTGGGTGCTATCCCATCGCCCACCTTTATAGAAAGGTTTGGATTTATGCAGGCGAATAGTATAGTCTTCATCAAACGTAATGAAGTTAAAGCGACCAATTACATCTTGAGGGAAAGCAATCACATCATCGTGAATTTTAAGCATCAACTCATCGTCTTCTTTAACAGGCGCTTTGCCAAATTCTCTCGTTACGAAGTAACTAAAATCATCATCGTCTTGCTCTTTAACTGGCAAAGCATTGAGCCTACGGGTCATCTTCTGAAAATTGAGGCGCGTCTCTATCCGTAGATTAGGTAAGAGCCCAATAGCAAAAGTTTCGCCTTCTTCATATTCAAATTGGGGCTGAGATTTAACAAAGACTTCACAATATCCTGTTGTAAAAACAATAGATTCCTTATAATCAATGAAGAATCGTTCTGGCACAAGAAACACTTCGCCATGATAAATGATTGCTTTAACTTCTTTCATTCTAATCTCCTTATTCTTTGTTGCTAAAGTCAACCAAAAACTCTACAAACTTTTTAGTGACTTCATTGTAGTCTTGAACCTTGGCAAACTGGTCTTTATCAACTTCTTTAAGGTCATCAGTTGAAAAGAACGAATAGAGACCACCATCAAAAATTCTAAGCGCCAAAATGCCTTTATCAGAATGAAATTCAACAACTTTTACATTATTGAAAATCTTAATGATGTCTTTGTTTTGGCTTTTATCTTTAATACATGTAACCCTACCGACGGTACTGCGACTCTCAATGTCCTTACGCGAAAGCCAATATATCGCATCTCTAATGAAGCTCTCTTCAAGCGATTTATCCTTTTTTGCAAGAAGTTTTTGTTGATAATCAATCAATAAGTCTAATGTATCTTTTGGTGAATCAATAGCTTCATGTTGAATAACTTCACAATCGCTAATTTTAGCTATATACGTCTTCCATTTTTCGCTTGTTTCTTCGTCTACAGGAAACGCCGTGTTGATGAGTTTTGAACCAGATGAAACCCAACATACAGACATAGCCGTATAAGGTTTCTCTTTATGGGCAAGTATGCCACCATCTTTATTAAGCGAAATCCATTCATAGCCTTCACGAATTAGATTCACGGGAATAGAAACCAATAATATCTTGCCATCACCCTTCAGTTCTACAATGCGATAATTTTTGGTCTTGTTAATCAAGTCCTCAATCCTACACAGAGTATCTGTGAAAAACATCAGTGAACGTGGCTTACAATTAAGTTTAACAGCTAGTTGTTCACCATCTGCGTGCCAGACACCATTATCTAAACGAGTTGGTTCTTGAACATGCAGCCGCATGATTTGATGTTTGTCATCAAATGTGAGATACGTGAATTTCTTCAACCATTCTTTATCCACCAACACAATAAAACCATTATCAAGACGTAAAAATGTTGCATGTTCCATAATGCGGTTATTAAATGCTTTTCTAGTTAATTCCATAGTGAGGTCGTTAATCGTATCATTGGAAAGCGAACGCCTAGCGTCGTAGGCTTCTTTAGGCGTCATTTCCGGCTTTTGTTTAGCTGCTACATTTTGCAACATTTCTTCAAAAGCCTCATGGAAGGATTGATGTTTGGCTTCTTCTTTCAGTTGAATATCATCCAACCGATAGAGCATTTGTTCTGCGTTAGTAACTTCGCCATCGAACGCCCGACCAACTACTTCCATTTCATCCAACACTTCATTTGCTTCTAACCACTCATTAGCGTAGAATGTTGGCTTATCTGTGAAAAGTGAGATTATCCCGTCTGGGTCAACAGCAAGCCATTTATAGGGTTTATTCCACTTGGGCTCAATATTGATGATTTTGTTCTGGATTTTTACTTTCATGTGTTTGCTCCTGTTTGGGTTTATATGAGAATGGCGCTATACTAAGCGCCATTCTTAGAGTTTTCAATTACTACTCAGTAATTCCGTGTTGTAAGTACCAAGTTCGCGCTTTAATCGCTAGTGTTGTATTCACAGCTTTCATATTGAAGCTATTCTCAACAATCGTATCTTTTTCTTCCTTCAGTACATCGCCCTGAATCCATTTTATGAACTCTCCGGTTGATTTCTGGCTAAGTGGGAAATCATTTAAGCGCAGATGCTCCAGACCTTGATTAAGTCTGGATTCGGTTACAGCGTAATCAGCGAATTTCTTAATATCATTAAGTTTTTCAACATCAACCGAAGCCAGTTTCTTCACTTTAGAGGATTGATGCTTCTCACCTTTTACTTTGAAGCGATAATAATCCTTTTGATTCTGGTCTAACAGCGACCAGACGATGCCTTCACCAACGCCTGAAACACCAAAGGCTTTACCAACAGGGCATTCTTCTTCAACCTTTTCAGTAAGCGCTTGAAGTTTAGGAATTACAAGCTCTGGTTCATTAAAATTGATAGTAATTTCAAATGTTTGGAAGCTATTGATTGGGTAGATTTGATGTTCTTTCTCGTTAATGAGTTTCAGGTTATGGTCTGAAGTGAGCCATTTACCCTCTTGCAACAGGTTTGCTGCGGATTCCTGAACTTTACTGTCATCTGTATGGAATGTAAAGACATCGAACGCAACAAACATTTTCTGTAGTTGGTTCAGCGCTACTTTATTCTGAATGTTTTCGCCACACCATTCACCGTAAATGACGATGAAATGATTGTCAGGAATATTGTTAGCGATTCTGAGTTCTTCAAAGATTTGAATGAACTGTTGACGTTTTTGTTCAGCAAACATACAGAAGCCAGCATTATCCGATTCCAAAGACAAGAGGCGTTCGCGGGATTGCGCTCTGTAGTAGTCAAGGGCTTTGTTGTAAATGATGGCGGCGTTAGTGCCATGCAGTTTTACCGTACCTTTGAAAGTAAGCGTTGGCGCTTGCTTGGAAAGGTCAAAGATGGGCTTGCCTTCTTTATCCAAGCCATTATAACGTGCTTTCTTTTGAATGTTTACAACAACATTGCGGAATTGCTCGATTGATGGGAATTTTACGAAGTATGCCATGATTCAATAACTCCTTTAACGTAGGTGAGAAGATTGTTGGTAATTTCCTTGACGATTCTGGATTCTGAACGTAGGAAACGATTTATAACTTCTGAAAGGTCATAGACCAAGCCATCATAAATGTATAAATCAGAAGGACTAAGTTTTACAACGGATTCATCATTAAAATGAAAAATTAGTGCAGAATTAAATTCATGATTAAACGAAAAGAAAATTTCATCCTTTTCAATGTTGAAGCCAACTGTTCTTACATAATCCTCTGTGTAATAATCATAAGTGTAGTTTGACTCCCATTCATCTTCACGCAACGAGTTAATAATTTCCTGAAAGATGGTCTTGATTGTGCTTCTTTGCAGGTTATTAACTTTGCTCTCGATTTCATTGAGAGTGATTGTTTGATTCATAACGCATTTACCTCTAAGATTCTGTTGATAAAACGTATTCTAAAAACAATTAAGCCTTCCTGCAATTACAAAAAGGAAGGCTTTAGTAAACTACTTGTTAATTCTTTGCACTTCTTTAACAAGAGCCTCAGCTAACATTTTGTAAATGGAAAGTTCAGTCGAAGGCACGTTGATGGGATTACAAGAATACGCTTCTGCCTTATCAAGATAATCATCAGAATAATCGTCATCAATATTGTTCACCCATGAGACTTCATCTTTGTTGAAGTTGATGAGAACGCCCATATTGAATAGTTTTAGTTTGAAGAAAATGCGAGAAGCGCCAGTATCAACAGCAATCATGCCGATAGCTTCATAATCAGACGAATCAATGATGACAATATCACCATACTCCACAAACTCCAAAGACCAAAGCTGTTGTCGAACCATGTAGATAAATGCAAACCCTGGAATGGTCTCGTTTGTAGGCTTATGCTCATCAATATATTTCAAGAGTTCCAAATAATTATCTTCCGCAAAAGGCTCTGCTTTTATTGTCGTTTTGAACGCAGCTACAGATTTAGTGTAATCGCGCATGCGATTTACGCTTTGTAAAGTATCTTGAGGGATGATGTTGCCATACCAAGAGCCATCTTTGTATTCCGGCTTAGTTGAGAAGACCATAAGATGGTTATTATTGTTTGCAACAACCCAGAAGAGTTCTGTATCATGTGGTATGGCAATGTCAAATGTTTGGTCTAAGAACGTGATTTTCATGATTAAAACACCTCTTTTGCTAAGTCTAAGATTTTGTTGATAATTTTCTTGGTTTCTTCTGCCATTTCTTAAGCTCCTTTCAATTGTTGTTTGAGGTTAAGCAAACGCTTATCAGATTGTTCTTTTTGAATTTGGAACTGATGTTTAGGCATACCATCACGAAAGAGTTTCATCAATTTCTTCTGAATTAATTCCTCAGCAGCAATTTTGTCATGAATGGTTTGTTTCTTCTTGGCTGGTTTAGCTTGACTGTGAATGGTTTTATAGTTGGCTTTGATGTTTCTAGCGATAACTTCAGCTTGACCTTTACGCATGGTTTTAGAAGAGAAGTCTTTTGGTGATTTAACTGGTTCTGAAATCTTGTCTTTCTTAGGAAAACGAACCTTAAGTGTAATATTATGAACTTTCTTAGGCTCTGGAGCATGACGCTGTTCAATCTTCGCCCAATGTTTAGCAGAAGCCCTTTCGCCAGCAGCTTTTACTTTTGGAATAGTTGTACGTTGCCATTCGTCATGGATTTCTTTCATTGTATCGTTGATGCGCTTTGTTTCTTTATAAATTTCATAGCCAGCATTAACGATAACGCCAAGTGCAACAACTACTAACCAGAAAATCATTTTAGAACCTCTCTTTCTCTTTTCGATGGGCGCATTATACCCAGAAATGAGAAAGCAGCCAATTACGGCTGCTTCATGTTTCTTTAAGGTTTCTGTTAAGGTTTCAAAGTTTCTTTCCGCCATCCGCAATGGTCTGGCTCATTGAACAGTTGCCTGTATTGTATCCAGTTTTGAAGGTTTCCTGAACAAGGCGTTTTCTTTTCATCATTAAGGAAATGCGTAATGCCCTTGTCTGTTTCTGAAGTTACGGGTGTTGCTTGGTGTTCAGCGGCAGAACCATGAATTGCCCTACCCTCAAAGAGTATTTTCCACAGCTTCTTGGCTTTCTCTAATGAGGTATCTTCATTGCGGTATGAAACTTGGGCGCAAAGTGAAACTGAAATCATTCTGGCTTCTTCAAGGGGCAGTTCCAATTCATGGTTAAAAATGGCTCTATACGTTCCAGCACCAGTATAAACAAAGTAGGGCAAATGCCACTCGCCACTATGTAAAGGCTGTGACATTGAATCATTCATCGCTTCCTTCATTTTCTCTGCCAATTCTCTGATTTCTGGCTGGGCATCATCAGCAATTCTCAAGAAGAAGAAGTTCTTGAACTCTGTGGCAGTAATGATGCCTTTAATGTACGAGAAAGGCTCTAAAAGTCTGTTTGCTAATTGCTTGTGGACGCCAATAGAAGCAAGTTCTTTAACTTGCCAGATGGCTTTATCTCTAGCTGATAGCCATTCTCTACGGGCTTTAATAAGGTCTTCGCCTTCAAGATTCTGAGAAGCTGCCATGCCGGGTTTATTCTTACCAAATTCAGATGGCATAAATGGTGAAGTTTGAACCTCTTCAATGTTCTTTTCTATTGGAATAGCCCTTGAAGAAGCGTAGTTGCGCGCCAACGTTCTATGCGTGTTAAGTTCTGCCAATACAATACGCGGAAACTCTACTTCAAATGTTGTTATTCGCTGTCCTGAATTGAATGAAACGGAATCAGCAATAATACGGGCTTGTGTTTGATGCTTCATGAGGGCTTAAGCTCCTTTTAGTAAAAGATTTGGTCAATAGTGCCATCTGTCAGATAAATTGTAGCATTTGGAAATGGCTTTAACTTAAATTCAACTTCATCCGCTTTGTCACCCAATTCATGAAGTCTTTCCACAACTTTCCGCCATAGAGGATGCGGCTCTTGTTTGGGCGGATAAATGTCTTCAATAAATTCATCATTGCCATCTGTGAAGTTCTCCACGATATTACCTGATGATAGAAACTCAAAGGCTCTATGGTAGAACATACCAATTTCTGTTCTAAAAGCAACAAGATAATTAACGATTGGCTCTTCATCATCAAACTGAAGCTGAACTTCTTCATAGCCATTTTCCAGCAGGTACTGAATAAACTTGCCAATTCTTTCTTCGTGATTCAAACAGAGCAGCATTCTTTCTCTCCCTCAATAAAACATTCATCAGGTGTGATAATGAGAACAGGCAGCGCTGCTACGGAATGTGCGGCTGCTTCCTTGAGTTTTTCAAAACATGGCAACACGTCTTTCAGCTTGCGTTCGTGTTCAGACACAGCATAATTAGCTAGTTCATGCCGTACTATTTCAAGGAAATCCTTTTTGCTCTTCTTCAAGTAAGAACAATCCGTATTGCCAGAAAGTAGGAAAAATGGCTGTTCTTCTTCCGGCATGATTTTAATGAGTGTTGTGTATGACTTATTGCCAAAAATCCACAAGTTAATTGACGTTCCATCCTCTAGTTGTTGGATACGCATTCTACGGGTATGTGGCAGACAAATGTCCACTACTTCTCTAATAACTCTATCAATATTCATGACTTTCTTGAACTCCTATGATTATGCAATTTGATGGCGCGAATTCTAGAAGAAGTGGAGTTATTTGTGTATTAAAAGGCGGAAAGTTTTAGTAGTGCTTCCTGCCCTTTGAATGTGTTTTCATCAAGAAAATCATTAAGTTTACCCCCACTTTGAAACTTGCCTGATAAGTAAAGGTCATTTACGTCTTTGTAACGAATGTATGACTTGGGCATGATGACTACTTCAAAGCCATTATTGATGATTTGAATGAGGTTCTTCTTGACTTGTTTGTTGCTTACAAAGTCATTGTCAATGATGAATCGTACTGACTTTACTAGTGGCAGGTATTCTTTAAGTGAATGCCAATCTGTAATACCAGAAATGGCTATGCAATTCCTGATGAAAAGTGAATCAAATGCGCCTTCTGTAACCGACAAGACTTTATCTTTGGCGATTACAGCTCTTTCAAGTCCGAAAATCTTGTGTGTAATGTCATCTTCCGTTACCTGCAATGTCATGTAACGGATTTTTGGCTGGTTGATGAACCTTAACTGCATGAAGTTCAGCGCTGTTTTATCTTTGTTCCAATGAGGAATGCCAATAGCAGCGTCTCCCAAGAAACACGGTTTTTCTTTGTAACGTGGAAGTGTTTTGGAATATTCCTTTGCGTTTGGAATGTAATACAGGAGCTTCAAAGCGTGAGAAAGCCCTCTTTTCACAAGGTATTGTCTTTCCGGGGTTGCTTCTGGCATTTCCGCCATTGTTTTGAAAGGTAAGATTAAAGGCTTTATTTGGGGTTGCTGCTGGACTTTTGGCTTTCTTACTTGGCGTTTAATCTTGGGTAGTTCTTTCTTCTTGTAAGAGTTGAACTCCTCGTAAATCATTTCCTGATAATCCGAAGGGAAGTATTCTTTGAGGAAGTTTTGGAAAGACATGGAAAGCCCGCAGTTATGACACTTGTAATAAAGCAGGTCATCTTTCTTGATGAAGTAACCCCTTGCTTTAGTTGCGTCTTTATGAGAATCACCACAAACAACACAACGGCAGTTATAAACATCATGCCCTTTATCTTTGAAAAGTGGCAATCTGCCCTGAATTTTTCTTAAGTAATACAACTGCTTATAATATTCCACTTTCTTAACCTTTTCATTTATAAAGACAAATTAGAATAATCAATAGCGCTGTTGAAATGCCATAACAAATCATGGCTCTGTTCTCAGCTTTAATATTGATGGTTCTGCCCTTCTGGCTCTTAAGGTCATAGTTTACTGCTATTGAAAGCGTTGTCGCAAATGTAATGAGCAGGATGAAAATTACCATTCTGAAACTTCCCTTATGAAATGATTTGGCAGATAATAGCAAAGAATCAACAACAGGAGACATTAACAATGCTTTACCCTAAAACCTTAATTGAAGCCATTGCCCATCATCTCGATGAATTTGACATTTGGTTTTCACCTGCTGATGACGATGTAATCGTTTCCTTTACCGCTGGCAAGAAGCAAATGTCGGTTGCACAACATGGAAACGGTGATATCAAATTCAATGACGAAACGTTTACTACAACCAAAGCCTTCGTTGACAAATTTGAAGAAGTTCTTGGTAAGTATCGCCGTCGTCGCCCTTTCCTAAGAGTTGAAGTCAATCATGGCTTTTGGAAAGAACTTGGCATTGTTATTCTACCCCGTTTCGTTAAGACGCCCATCATTCATGTTTCTAGTAAAACAAGCGAAGCTAACTTCATTGTGGATGGCTATAGCGTTTCCATCAAGTCTTTGCCATTTGAAGGCAACGATGCTGATATTGTTTACCACTACAATCAATATGACACAGTTTACCATCGCAATCTAAATGCCTTCTTGGATTTGGTTGAATCGGATTTAGAGAAGAAACTTCTTTGATTTCAAGTAATTATAAAACAAGCCCTCATTTAGAGGGCTTTTATTATACCTAAATGTTTAGTATCTCTAAAAAATCAATTAAATCAGCAACTTGCAAGAGATAACCTAAAAGGCGAAGGGTAGGATAAGGGGTAAAATTTACTCAAAATTGCCATTTGTAAGTTACTGATTTCATTAGTAATAATTAGTAAACTTTTAGAGGTAATTCCTTAAAACGGCTCTCAGGCGCTTCCAGCAACCTCACTTTTCTTTTTCCTCACCTTCTTGGGCTTGTCTGAATTTTCATAGATTGAAGGGTCAAACACCTGATTAGTGTGCCACGATAAGTAATCTGAAAACGACTTAACTGGATTAAGGAAGAAGCGCTCAAACATCTTCCCCTTATCAACATAATCACCTAAATTCCATTCTTCAGGAATGTCTTCAACGTAAGCAATTGTTTCAGAGCCAAATGGATTATGTTCTTTCAAGTATAGAATATTGATTTTATCACCAGATTTAATAGGCGGAATGTAGGTGATATTGTCTTTCTCAAGCATTTTATTGAAGGTGTAAGCAGCTTTAGCATTCCATGAAGCGCCTTTTACCAACTGACCTTTATCGTTTATGTTCTTCTCAAGGTCTGATATTGAAATGGGAAATGAGTATTCTTTGTAATCTTTCTCAAGAAACTCTCTTTTGGTTCTTGAGATTTCTTTTAACAACTCTTGATTCGTACCATTGAGCATTATCCGATAGCAGTTGTAAAGCGCTTCTTTAACGAAATCCGGGGTTGCGCCTGCTGATGTTTCAACGCCAACATCCTTGATTTTTGGGTGTGCGTATCTCACGCCTTCATTGTCAATAATAGACATGATGTATTTCTTCTTGGCACGCCACATAACTGCTTGGGCGATGACTTCTCTCTTCATCACCATCTTGTTTTCCATTGAGTTCAAATACAGCGCCATGTCATCATACCATGATGCAAGTTTTGGCTGAATTACTCTCTCGCAGAAATCATCCAGAAGATTCAGGGCTTCATCCATTGTGTAAGGATTGCCTGTTTTCTCAATGTTCTTTTGATGGAAGATTTCTACAACATCACCAAGATAAACGTAAATTGAGTTATGAAGCAGAATATTGTTGCCAAAGAATGTATGCGTATCTTCTACTTCAATGTCATAAACGTAAGTAGCGCCCTTATCAGGCGCTTTTTGAATGGTGAAATCTTTAGTTAATTGAAAATTCACGGCGTTTATCCTCCTCAGCGGTAATTTCCCGAATGAAACCTTCTACCTTTTCCTTACTATATCCAGCAGGAAAATTTAATGGATAACTGAAAGTATAGCCAGTTGTCAACAACTTATCAATAGTAACTTCGATGACACGAATTTCATGATTCTTAATTACTATTACTGAAGAATAAAATCTGTAGCTGTTTAAGAGTTCAATGAGATTTTTCGTATCATAGAAAATCTTTTGTGTCTTCTCGGCACTATTCGGGAAGGTCAGCATATCAAAGAACGAATCCGTGTTGTGCATTTCGCCATTTACAGTGAAGTAATCAGGGTCTTCGGCATTGTTCTCTGCGCGTTCGCATTCCACCAATTTGTCATTTCCATTATCATCCTTCGCAACAAAACTGATACGCCATTTGCCCAAATGCTGCTCAATGACCATGCCCTGTTCATGGTTATGTAGGGCGGCTCTGATAGCGTATTCCAAAACACACTCAAATTTTGTCAAAGACAAATATTCTGGGATTTCAGGATAATTACAGATGAACTCCAACCCTTTGAAATTATACAGCATCGCCAAATGTTCAAAGAACTCTGGACGCATATTGGCGTCGTTTGTGCTGAAGTGGCTTACTTCCGCCCCGTATCCTTCTCTTCCAACATCAATCTCCACATTGCCTGTCTCGCCATCATACTTAACTGATAGATATTCTAAGGCGTCTTTCACTTCATAGAACTTCTGATAGAAAGATTCCAACGCCAAAATGACCCATTGATGGCTAAGAACTTCAAATGCCCTTTCGACACCAAGAAACTTGGCTAATGCGGATTCTGAACGTAAAACTGTAGCGCCGTCACGAAACACCCCATTGTGAATAGTCAACTTGAAATTGTCTGTAATTGAACCAAGAATCAAATATTGAACGCCATTCTCATCCCGTTCTGTTGGTTGCCAAACTAGCTGAAAGCCGCCTCTTCCGTGCTTTTGAAACCATGCTGCAATAACATGGCGAATGAGTTTTTGAGTTTTCATTACGATGCTCCTTTTGAGTGTTTTCTTTGGTTGTTTGCATTATAGTGCTAATGAAAAGCCCTCACGATGAGGGCTTTGTAATTTTAGGTTTAGGGTTTAAGCATCAAAGTCAGCATCGTCCAAGTCATCTTTCATCGCGCCAACTGCGTAATCGGATTTTTCGATTTCTTGTGGGGCGTTTTGGAACTTGTTGAGCGAAAGCCAGTTGTTCATCCACGGGAGCGGATTTTCTTTAACTTTTACTTCAAAGGGCAAATCCATTGATTGTTTGAGCATTTGAACGTTGAAGCGTACCCAGTCTTTGACAAGTTCTGGTGTAAGCCCAACAATAGTGCGGTCTTTAAAAATGAAATCTGTCCAGCGTTCTTCATCACGTTCTGTACTGTCAATAAGCTCGATAATTTCAGCTTGGAACTCTTTGTTATCTTTCCAGTCTTGCCAATAGTGCATATCTTCACGCATATGCTTGAGAATATACTCATCGAAAGCGGCGTGAATATTTATCTCGTCGCTGCAAATCTTCTTGACACAATTAGCAATAGGAAGATACATCCCCGCTTCCCCTAATCCAAATGTAATAGCAAATGATGCAATAAAGTTGATACGCTCAAGAAGATAAACCGCTGTCATGCCTTTATAAAGAATTGGGAACGCCTGTTCTTTGATAAGATTGCCAAGCATATATTGAATACCAGCTTTATGTAAATCTTCTAAAGCATCTACAACGCAACTAAAACGTTCAAATGTTTCTTGGCTAGCTACAATCTTATTTAATGCTTCTTCTGGGTCAGGATAACCATTGCGCACAATCTCTGAATATGATTCCGCGTGAATACATTCCATATTAGTATTGAACGCAAATAATCCTGTAGATTCTGAATTAGATAGAAAAGGCGCAAATAACGGCAGTAGCGCATTGGCTACCGAAGAATCCATTTCGAATTGAGAACCAATCGTATCTAACATTAGGTCGGCGGCATCATTCTTCTTAGCAAACTCTTTACGACAAGGGCTAAAGTCGAATTCTTTTGCTTCCCAGGCTTGTGAGCGCGCAGCTTCTAATAAAAACTGAACTCTAGGGTGATGGCAATGGATTGTATCGTATAGCCCTTTTGGCTCTCCCAAAAAAATGTAATTCTCTTGTTTATATTCTCTCTTCAAATTAAGAATATTTGATTTCTTCATTTCTTTACCCATTTCTCTTGCTCCTTCTTTACATCATTCAAACAAACTTTGCCAAACTGTTTACAACAGCTTTGAATATATAATCCTTAGCTTGCTGTTCTTTGGGCAAATCTTCAAAAGCAACCATGCAAGGATGCTGTTTCTTTTCAACATCTTTCACTTCGCCATATGTCCATCCATCTGCCAACTTTCCTTCCATCCAACAACGATGACTTTCTGAAGCTGGTGCGTCAGGATGATTCAGGTGCATTAAGACGCCTGATTTAGCCGAATCATGTTGCCATTCTGGCGCTGATTCCCATTCTACTTGTGAATTATCACCAAGCGCTTGGCAATATGCTCTGTTTACCTCATGACAAACTCTGGCGATGTCATTTAGTGTTAATTTGCTCATAAAACTTTACCTCTCACTCTGTTGATGTTTAAGCGCCACCATTGCTGATGACGCTTTGTATTATTGCTCATGTTGCGTAGTGATGCAAGTTACAAATTGCTAAAATTTGAAAACCTCATTATTCAGTCTTCGTCATCGCCAACAAACCAGCCGCCAAGCTCATTGCGATAGCTGTATTCATCTGAAGATTCGTCTTCATCATCCTCAATGAGGACTTCACCATCACCCTCACAAACAGGGCATAGAAATTCTTTATAGTTATCGTCTCTACAAAACCCGTGCCTCTACATTCAAAACATTCAACTCTTTTCATTGTCTTTCTCCTTTTCTAAAATTCTGTTAATCTATCCATCCTCTTCAGGATTCAACATTTAGAAATCCTTGTTGAAATCAAAACGGGAAAGAATGATTCTAAGATTGTTTTCAAGTGAATCTTTATCCGCTTCAATTTTATTGATTACATACGCCATGCCTCTAAACAGAGGATTGGTTTCATAAGCATTGAATGTTCCGTCGTTATATAGCGCTAATGTGATGGCATCCAAATAACGAACTTCGACTACATCTTTATAAACTTCAATCTCAACGGCGTCTGATGGTTTGAAGACTGTATCCTTGATAGTTATGCCTTCTGGAAACTCGCCTAACACTTCAATTATTAAATTGAGCGCTGCATCTACAGCATCATTACGTGTTGTCTTGAACTTCATAACTTACCTCTCATTGTTTGTTGATATGACACATTATAGATACAAAATCTCCCTCAATGTATGAGGATTGTTAATGTTTAGATGTTTTTCATTGTTTAAGTATCTCTGCAAGAGCGCCTAAGCAAAAGCCCAGCATCATTGAAAATGAAACTACAGCCGCAACGAACGCCACTACAGCCCATAGAATCGGCTGTTCAATTTTCATCCCATGTGTTTTCGCTTCTTCCAACAAATTAAAGAAAGCCAAGACAGAGAAGCATGTAACTACTGTAAAGAATAGAATGCAAACACAAGCCCAAATCATTTCCTATCTCCTCTTGTAATGAAGCCTTTGCCATCGCAATATGGGCAGTCATCTATATCAATTCTCATTGGTGTGTAACTATCTACCCATCCAGCACCCTTACAACGTGGGCAAACTTTCCGTTGTTCTTTATTCATCTTGTTTTCACTCACCATTATTCAAACCACTCTGGAATTGTAGCAATGAAAGCAAATGGGTCTAAATTCATTCTGGCGATGTAATCCAAGACAGCATTCAGTTCTTTAATGTGGGATTTCTTATAGATTGGCAACCCTGATTCTCCAATAAACGAAGTTGAAATTTCTACAGAAAACTCAACTTTGTTTGCGTCTGTATAGCTGGCTACAATGCAATGTCTATAAATTCCAGACGTAAACACCACAACTGTTCTTGTATCAGAGACTACTGCTGAATATGGAATGTTATTGTATTGCAGCGTTTGTAAGACATGATACAACCCATACAAATGTTGTACATTTTGAATAATTTCAATATCAGCATCTTTTGTGTAGTCTTCAATTTGCTGTTCTAAGTTCTCTGGAAAGAAGCAACGATTTTCATCAACCGAGAAAAGTGTTGCCTCTTTTTCTGACGCCATTCTAACGTACCGATAAATGGTCTTAGCCAGCAGTTTCCTGATAACTTCCACAAACCTATCTTGGTCAAGAGTAATCATTTCACTCCTCAATGTTTTTCAATTTATTTACCAGCCCTTTCAAGCCATAAACATGTCCATCAAAGAGTTCTGAAGCAATGTTTACACCATTGGATTGAAGAATTAACAATTCATAATCAATCGTATCAAAAAGGTTTTCCTTCTTGACAAGAAGCTCAACTGGCGCGCCTTTTTGTGTATGGTAAACCGAAGTAATCAGCGTCTTAAACTTTGACTGGCAGAACCAAAGCAAGTACGATTTGTTGTAAACCGTATCTAGAAAAGTTAGCAAAGGCTGAACATCGCCATCTTTAATGAGTTGAATCTCATCGTCTATGAATTTGAGCGTAAGCCCGTTGTAAACCTTCTCATTCTCTTGCAGCTTTAGCGCTGCTGTTTCCCAAACCAAAAGAGAAAAGGGTTGCTCTTCTCTTTGCTGCTTCTGTTTGGTTTTGAAATGATTCTTTAACTTGTTGATAATATTCATTTTTATTGTTTAACCTCGACGAAGAGGAGCAGCGGGAAGCTCGTTGAAAAGGGCGTTATAAAGCTCCTTGAGGGCATAAAGCAAGGCTATGTCCATTGTACAAAGTTCAGTAACCTTTAATTCTTCCAATTTCTTGGAATTTTCTTTCAAAGTTATGGATTCCAAAAAGAATAAAGTAACGCCATCATTAAGTTTGATGGTTTCTCTTTGTAGGGACATTTCGACAGATAGTAAATTGCCTCGATTTATGTAGAGCATCAATTTTCCTGCACCCGATGATGAAAACTGAAGAATGTTGGTTAATGTAATCGTTGCCGGATTCTCACCTTTTTGAAAATCGCTTAATGACTTGCCATTTTCAACAATAATCCTCGCCATTCTGAGTAATGTTGGTGTAACCGACGAAGTGTTTCTACTTGTTAGATGTTCATCAGTTATGGTGAAGAACTCCTCTTTGTAAGTTTCGTAGAGGTTCTTGAGTTTAGTAAGTTTATCTTGTACAGTCATTCATTGTTCTCCTTTCTTGTTCATTGAAGATGCGGTGCATTTTAGCTGCTCTTGTTTGAGTTTTCTATTAACAATAAGAAAGCCCGCCAATACCCGGAGGTGAAAAGATTGACGGGCTTGTCCTTTTTGGAGAACGACTTCATATGAAAGAAGACGTCGCCATTATAAACGAATCAGTTCTTGTGTAAAGTTAAATTTTGTTCATTTATTGCTCTCATCCCATCATTAAACATTTCTCTTCTTCGTTAATTACATCTTTAACAAAATCCAAAACGCCCAGTAAAGAACGGCACATCAAGGCATCAACTAAAGAAGTTTATACTTTCTTCTTGTACTTACCGCTTGAGGAATGTTCTTTATCAACAAAAACCGTTATTCTAAAACTGTTTTTATCGTCTAACGATATAACAACGCAAATGTTAGCGCTTTCATAATACTTGCTTTCTGGAAGTTTAAGCCCTCTAATGATTATCTTCACTAAATCGTTATCAATACTAACTTCTTGTACTTCCGCTTTATATGGAAAATTACGTATTAAACTTACCATTTCCGCCGCGTTCTTTGCCAACTCAATTTGATTATCAGAAAGTTTTCGTGGCGTTAAACCTTTAATGAATAAATCCTCAATCATGGATTTATCAAACGGTTTTAGAGATTGAATAACTGGATTGAGATGAATGGGTTCTACATCATAAATTTAAAGATACAGTCTTCCGGTACCATCTTTTCTAATTCGTAGCTCTTTTTTATAGCCTAAAACAAAACGTATATTTTCGTAAATGTCTGCTGTAAGCATCATTTTACCTCTCAGTGTGTTTATTAAACAAAGCCATCATAACAAAAGCCCTCACCTATAATGATGAAGGCTTTGTAATTGTTACAGATTAAAGTGTGCAACCACCTGAACCACATCCGGGGTCATCATTCTGTGGCTCTTCTGATTGCTTTTCTTCTTCAAATGTTGTGTTTGCAATAGCACCAGCAACCACGTCAGCATCCATTTTAGTGTTGTAGTAATAGTTTGACTTAATCCCATACTTGTTACACCAAAACAGTTCTTGAATGAGTTGCTTGGTAGAAACATCACGATTCTTTGAACGGTCAATCCAGAAGTCCGCAGAAATTCCCATATCAATAAACTTCTGCATAATGGCATAGCAATGAATCATGTCTTTCGTCGGTATTTCCCAAGCACTTTCATAATATTCTTTCAACTCATCATATTCTGGCGCAACCCAGTTGTTTGTAACATCCCCGGATACTTTCACAATAGAACCTTCGCGAATGGGGAAAACAGCATTGCTCGTCTCGCAAACTTGTGAAGACGTTTCGGATGGGGGAATCAAGCACAATGAGGTAAATCTGAGCCCGCCTTGTTCAATCATTCGTTTCCGCAAATCTTCCCAATCTCTTTTTAATCCTACTGTTACCAACTCATCAACATTCTTATTGTAAGTATCAATAGGAAGCCAGCCTTCAGGATAACGGCAACGATGGCTAGCAGTTACATTTCCTCGCTCTTTTGCTAAACGTAGTGCCCCTTCATGCAGCCAATAAACATGAGTTTCCATTAACTCATGAATAAAATTCTTTCCTTCTTGTGAAGTGTACGAAAGATGATTTTTTGCCATTAAATGCGCCAGACCAAGAACACCCACACCAGCAGAACGCCAATCACGTATGGATTTTGTTAAGTGAGGGAACTCAAATGTTGTGTTGTCTATGAAAGCATCAATTAGAACAAGCGCATAATACGCAGCCTCTTTGTACTCTTCATCAGAATCAATGTTATCTACAACCACTCCAGACAAATTACAAAATCCAACATAGCCTAAATCATCACCATCATCAGTACGGTAAAGGTCTGAATATGCTTTATATCCTTTTGTCGGCAAGTGCGTCTCACAGCACAAGTTGCTGTTATATATAGTGTTTTTATAACTAGTATGGTGGTTGGCTTCATCAGCATAGAAAAGATAAACCCTGCCAGTTTCCATACGTTCTTTCATGATAGCTTTTAATACATCAAGCGCTGGAACGGCTCTTACTTTGTCAGGATTCTTTTTAACAAAATCCATCATATGTGTTTCAAATTCTTCTGGAGTGTAGTGATAAATACCTTCATAAAGCTCTGGAGAATCTGTTGAATCAAAAAGATAAATGTCTTGTTTTTTAGATGCTCTTTGAAAAAGCCATTTGTTTACAACTACACCATAATCTAGTTCTCTAAGGCGTTTAGCTGTTACCGTAAGCGGATTCTTAAGAATAAGCAGGTCGAAAAGTTCCGGGTCGGTAAACGGATAATAAACCGTAGCTGCACCCGAACGAACCCCTTGACGACTGCTACGTATAGTGAACGCAAAGCCCTTGAAATACGGAATTTTTCCTTGATGCTGGATTGAACCACCACGAACAGGCGCACCGATACTACGGCAGTTAATATTCAAACCTAAACCAGCACCAGCAGTAGTTAATGAATAACCAAGAGTATTCGCTATTCCTATAGACGAAGCCGTGTCGTCAGCTTTAATCAACGCACAAGACGCCCCGCTCTTATTCTTAGTAAGCGCGTTTGCATACATTGGAGTTGGAACGTTAATTTTCTTATGGCTAATAAAGAAATAAAGCTCTTCCAGTTTCTTAAGGCGGTCTTCTTTATGATAATTATTAAACGCCTCCATGCAGACACGCATGATAGCAAACTGCGGGCTCTCATAAGAAATCTTGTTTACCTTATCTTTTAGGGCGTACTTCTCTACAATCTGATTGAGAGAGTAATGAGCAGAGTTCATATCCAACTCATGATGTAACATCTTGTTAATCTTGGAATATTCTTCATCAGAATAATTTGGCTTAACAATAACACCCGCTTTAATCATGCGCTCATGTAGCGTTTTAATACTCGGATAATCTCTCTTAACCCAAGCATAGATTTCTTTCTTCAACGCTTGTGAATACAACCTGCCAGCCATTTTGTTATATCCATAACTGTTCATATCCAAACAAGTACGAATCATTGCGTCTTGAAGCTGTTTAGCGGTTACTTCTTCTGGCAGGGAACGTACCGTTTTCAAAACAACTGAAGACCAATCAACATGTTCTTGTATATCAGACGAAGCCCATTTAATCCAATCGTTACATTTCTTCGGGTCAAATGGTTCTTGTCTGCCATCGCGTTTGATTACTGTTTTTATCATGAAAGTTTCCTAAGTGTTGATTAAAGAGAAAATTTAACCCGCCTCTTCAAGTGGCGGGACGTGTATTTGGTTTGATGATGTTGCAATTATATCAAAAGAGCCACAGTTTGCACACCTGAAATTTAAGTTAGAAAAGCCGCCGTTAATAGGCGGCTTCTAATTACCGATGATTACTCTTCAGTAAAGAATCTATCAACCACATCCCGATGGTACAAATTAACATAACCATATCCTTTATGCGGAGTTTTCTTGATTTCTATACCTAGTGTTCTTGAAAGTTTAGCTAACTGAACACCCAACTCTCTTGCTTCTGATTCTGTTAAGTCCTTAATCCCGTGTAATTGAGCAGCACCTTTAGCTGTGAAGTAACCTTCTTCATCTCTTATCAGCTTCAGTTCTTCTTTTAACGCCAAGTTCTCTGATTCTAACAACTTAATTCTATCGTCATGTTGCTCCAATTGTGCTTCATGTTCAACTAACTGTTGCGCCATGCCCAATAACATCTGTGCTGGTGTAAGAGGTTTCTTGGCGGCGTCTTCTAGCTCTTGCCAACGTTTGATTATACGCATCCGCACAACAGCATCATAACCAGAAATAAGACAAAGTGTAGTGTCTTTATCCAATTCATATTGGGCGTATTCTCTACCATCTTTCCCAATGTAAGTTGTTGATTTTACACATGGATTCAAATTTGAATCCATAGAAAGCGCATCAATCATAGTGCGAATATCCCGCATAACATTGCTATGCTCTTTACCGCAAAGTTCAGAAATATCGCGACTAGACATGGTAAGAATATTGAACGATGTAATTTCATGTGTCATAATAGGTTTCTCCTTTAATTGAGATTAAAACAACGCCACTAAGACCCATTCCTAGTGGCGTTTCTCATTTTAAGCTCATTCTCACAACAATTTCACTTACCATTAATTAACAAAGAAACCGCCCAATTAAAGGCGGCTTTTGTTTTAGCTCTTCTCTTTCTTCTTGCCCTTTCGCTTCTTCTCTTCCGGGTCTTCTTTGAATCCATATCCAATAGCCAAATAATCCTTGAACTCTTGCGTATGCAAATCCAAGTACCATCTAGCATCTTTCAATGAACATTTGTAATACTTAGCTAGAGCTTCTGTATGAGCAACGGTATCAGCGTCTTCATCTTTGTACTTGAACCATTTTCCCCTTGGCTTCTTGCTATCAATCGTTGTTCTCAAAAACAAGTAAACCTGATAGTTGGAAAGTTCATAAAAGTTGGTTTCATTCAAAGCTACAAGAATGTCAAGGTTCTCCAGATTGTTGATAAGCGCTGAAAAAATTGGCGTCAGGACAATCTTCTGTAAATGTTCAGGGAACTCTTCTTCCCTTAAAACATTGCCCTTACTGTAAACCAAATCAATGAACTCAAAGTAAGGGTTCTCTTGTTTTACCTGTTCTTTTGGTTTGAAACTCATTGCTTGAACTCAAGGTTTTGCATGATTTTGATAAGGAAAGCCATAATATTCAGCCACGGCAAGGTTGAAACGGCTTGTGCTTTGTCGTGTTCATCAGCAATGAGAATGAACTCTGCGATTGAATCTTCAGCCAGAACATCAGTAATGCGATTATAAATGGCTTGAGCAATAGTTGGCACGGTTTCTTGTGGGTTCTCTTGCAGCCATTCTCTGAGTTTCAGGAAGTTTCTGGATTTGAGCATTTCAATAGCTTCATCCACTCTGGAAATGCCCGGTAATCCTTGTTCTGGCAATGAGAAAACACCATCATTAGAAAACTGCTGTAAAGCGTGCAGCATTGCTCTTGAATCCGGGTAATAGCTTTTAACTAATGTTGCTACATCCTTCTTGTCATTGATTTTGACATTTTCCAGTTCAAGGATTTGTGTTAAACGAGCATACCACGCTTTTTTACTTTCTTGAATTTCATTTGGCTTCAGGTCAAAATCAATTTCTAAAAGTCTTGTTCTGATAGGTTCAAGAATCTTGTATGGATAATTACAAGTGAGAATGAATCTTGTTGATTTTGCATAAGTTTCAATAAAGTTTCTTAGTGCTGGTTGGAATGAATTAGCGTTGAGGTAATCCGCTTCATCCAACACTACTACTTTGAAAGGTGCTTTATAAGAACGGGCTGATGCTGCTTTTACAAACTCATCAAGTGAAGTATTCAGCGTATCAATGTAACGCCCTTCTTTAGAACCATTGATAATAATTCTGTTGGCGTCAAGGTCATTGACTAGCGCTTTGGCGAATGTTGTCTTGCCTGCTGAAGGTTTGCCTACTAAAAGAAGACTTTGCATGTTGCCTTCTTTAATGAACTTCTCTGCTACCTTACGAATTCTATCAGGCAGGATGCACTCGCTGATGGTTTTAGGGCGGTATTTCTCAAGCCATACGTATTGTTCTTTCATTTACATTTACTCCTTTTGTCTAAATGTTCAAAAGCCCTCTTTACAAGGGCTTCAATTATAGGCAACATGGCTTCTACACACCATTACGAACCTGCAAGTTTGTAGAGAAGATGTTCCAACTTCTTGCTACGAGTTAAACCTTGCTCAACTTCATGATAGTGAACAATGACGTCAATGTGATATGCACCTACAGAAGCGTAATCACGGTTGGCACGTTCGCTAATCTCATAGCCCATTTCGCGTGATAGTTGTGATAAGCGTCTTCCTACCTTCTGTGCTGCTTGTAAGTCATAGGTCTTGCCGTAGAATTTACCTGAAGCCATAGCCGTGAAGTACACTTGGTCTCCTAGAAGTTCTTTTATACGGAACTTGGCTTCATCAAGTTCTTGTATAGTTTGTTCTAGCACTTCATCGGTTCTATCAATTCTAACTTCATGATGTTCAATCATTTCACGTTGCCGAGCAAGTTGTTTGCGGGTTTCTGACATTTTCATCGCCAGCTTTGCAATCATGAGAAGTTCGTCGTCATCATCATACGCTTTACTGGCGTTAGCCATCGCATCAAATGCACGGATGACTTTGAGATTGAAAGCCGGGCTAATCTACATGGCATAGGCATAAACAAGCTCTTTGCAGACGTAAGTGCCTCTTCCTTCACCGCCATTTACTACTTCAAAAGCACTCATCACATCTGATGACTTATTGATTTCATTAGAGATTTCTTCTATTAAAGCCTTAGTTGTATCTAACCTCATGAAGTTAGACGGTTGATGTTTCGTATCACCACCTGACGCTTTATGAAGGTCGTTAAGCGAGTACAAATGATTTCTAGTGCCAATCAAGGCGTTCTATAATTACTCCATTGTTTATGATTAAACGCCGCTAAGACCTATTCCTAGCGGCGTTTCTTATTCTAAACTTATTCTCATATCAAGAATAGTTGCCATTTGTTAATAAAATCACTTCTCAAAGCACCCTGTTCACTTTCTCTTTGTACGCTTCCTGTGCCATCTGAAGGATTTCTTCCTGAATATTCTCTGGCACACAACGGGCGTCAATCAATTCCTTATTCATAAGGTAACGACGCTTCTGTTCTTCAGTCAGTTTTGAAAGCACTTCGTCTTCTTCTAAATGAGAAAGTGTATCTTTAAGTTTCTTACTGAATGGTGTTTGTCTCTTGCCCTCAGTAAGAAACGTGTCCTCATCACTGAACACATTGGGAACACCATCTGCTGTATCCCCACCAAGAATGTGTTCCATCAACTTGTAACTTTTCGGGTCAAGGAAATCTCTTTTTAAGGGGCTGTACTGAACAATGTCAGGTTTGAAGGCTTGAAGCTGAAGGAAGTCTTTATCTACTGACACGATACAAACAGGCTTCTTGGCTCTCAAAGCAAGTGTAGTAATGATGTCATCGGCTTCAGCTTGGTCGTGTTGTAAGACCAGCCAGTTTGAGTATTGTCGCATGTCTTCAAAGACAAGTGCTAGGTGCTTGTAGTAAGTGTCAAAGTCAAAAGGGCTTTGTTCTCTTTGTGTTTTTCTCTTGGCTTTGTAGAACGGATATTTCTTCTTACGCCATGATGAGAAGCCTTCTAAAGCTATCACATCGTGTTTGGCTCTGTAGGGACTGATGGTTGGGTGCATGTCACCTATGGATGAAGTGATGAGTTGCTGTAGTTCTGTTGGCTCTGGCACTCGGTCAAAGTTCTTGTGAAAGGTGAAGGATGTTGCTAGGGCGATGTTGCTGATGTCGTAGAGAATCATGTTGTTGGTTACTCCTTATATATAAGGGTGGATGAAGTTGTTTGATGGCTTATGAGTATAGGGCTTTCTGTAGGTTCGATGATGAACACTTCTTTAGGTTTGTTTTCTTGATGGTTGTAAGTCGTTGCCACTGTTCATGTGGCTTGTAACTGTGATGCCAGTTGTCTTCTTGTAAGTGTCTGTTGGATGTCTGTCAGTTGTTTTTTGTGTTTTTGTTCATCTTAGAAGATGTCTTCTACTTCGTACAGTTGTTTTTTGTGTTTTTGTTCATCTTAGAAGATGTCTTCTACTTCGTGCAGTTGTTTTTTTTTCTTTTCATCATATGGACAACAAGAGAATGAATGAGCGCTAGCTTTTCTAAGATTAAAAACTAAAAAAAA
>ERZ773079.81-NODE-81-length-61247-cov-3.526245_pt1 | contig 61247 bp, 59 predicted proteins | sample MGYA00511355_ERZ773079 | MGnify/ENA primary metagenome ERZ773079 (study PRJEB29015, sample SAMEA2737979) | human oral metagenome | biome: human oral; feature: human-associated habitat; material: dental | place: China | collected 2117 ... | reverse complement strand
ACCAGCGACCCCTTGACCCCCAGTCAAGTGCGCTACCAAACTGCGCCACCACCCGATGTGCGTCTTCATTGCACGATTTAGTACCTTATCATCTGGGCATAAAATGAGCAAGTAAGAATCAACATTTCTTTTCTAAAGAAAACAAATGAAGAGGGCACTATGGACAACTTCTTTCAACGCGTTTTTGATATTGTTAAGCAGATTCCTGAAGGCAGAGTTACCACATACGGTCAGATCGCCCGTATGATCGGTGAGCCTCGCAAGGCTCGTTATGTGGGCTTTGCCATGCACCAAAGCCCCGGTGTAGCCGGAGGAGTTCCTTGCCACCGTGTGGTATTCAAAGACGGTTCCCTTGCTCCCGGCTTTGCCTTCGGTGGACCTGACGCACAAAGAGTCCTTCTTAAGAAAGAAGGTATTACGTTTCTGCCTGATGGTCGCGTTGATATGAAGGCATGCAGTTGGGAAGTCTAGCTGGGAAGTCTGACAAGAAAACGAACTGTGAAATTCAAGACATAAAGCAACTATACATAAAGCACTTTCAGCCTCTACAACGTGCTTAATAGTTTTCCTACGCTGCTGTATACTCATAATGCGTTTGTGGTTTTGGCAAAATAGCTTAATCGAAAGGCAATATATGAGCCGTGTTTCTCGTAGAGAAGATGCTTTTTACAGTATGTTCTCTGAGTTTAGTGTTTTGACCGTTTCAGCTGCAAAACTGTTTGTTTCGTTTATTGAAAACTATCCTGATCATGAAGATCTTGCCGCTCAAATTACAAATTACGAGTCGCTCTGTGACGATCAGGTAGGAAAGATTATTTCCACTCTCAACACCTCTTTTATCACGCCTTTTGATCGTGAAGATATCTCTGAGCTCGCCCTTCTTATGGATGATATTGTGGATGGCATTGAAAGTGTTACAACTCACATTGATATGTACGACATTGCTGAAATGCGTCCGGAAGCAGGTCAGATGGCACATCTTATTTTGTTTGCTTCTGAGGAACTTCAAAAAGCATTTGAACATTTACCTGATTACCATAAGGATGATTCTGTTATTGACCATACACGTGCAACCAACGAGTATGAGGATCAAGGTGACGCTGTCTATCGCAATGCCCTGAGCACAATTTTTAGAAATGTCACTGATCCCATTGAGGTCATTAAGTGGAAGAGCCTGATGGATAGACTTGAGTCCACGCTTGATTCCACTAAAGATGTTGCAAATGCCGTACAGAATGTCATCGTGAAAAATGGGTAGTATTCTGCTTGTTGCGGTTCTTCTCGCTGCAGTCATTTTTGAGTTTATTAACGGCTTTCACGATACCGCAAATGCCATTGCGACTACGGTATATACCAAGGCGCTGCCTTTACGTGTTGCCATTTTGATGTCGGCAACCATGAACTTCATTGGCGCTTTAATGAGTGAAAAAGTTGCCATGACCATTGCATCTGGTCTTGTTGATATTCAGCTGCAGCTCTATGTTGTCTTTGCTGCATTGGCCGGAGCCATTATTTGGGATTTATTTACCTGGTGGGTTTCAATTCCAAGTTCGTCTTCGCATGCTTTGATTGGGAGCCTTATTGGTGCAACCATCGTATTTACCGGAACTACCAATCACATTATGTGGGAAGGTGTTCTGAAGAAGGTTGTTATCCCACTGTTTACTTCTCCGCTTATTGGCATGGCTTTGGGTTACTTCATCATGAAGCTGGTCTTTGAGCTCTTTGCAAACTGGTCGCCTAAAAAAGCGCACGGTCTGTTTCATCGTCTTCAAGTTCTTTCAGCTGCATTTATGGCGTATAGTCACGGAAACAATGATGCGCAGAAGACCATGGGTATCATCACACTTGCACTGGTGACAGCCGGCCTTCATGACCCCTCAATGGGAATTCCTCTGTGGGTCAAGCTACTCTGTGCAACTACCATGGCGCTCGGTACCTCTATTGGAGGTAGTCGTATCATGCGTACCGTTGGCGACGGCGTAACCAAGCTTACTCCGGTTATTGGCTTTGTTGCCGAAGCAAGCTCCACGGTTGCTATTGAGCTCATGACGGCTATGGGTGCACCCGTTTCTACCACGCAGGTCATTACTACCTCTATCATGGGAGCCGGATCTGCTCGGCGTCGTAGCTCTGTTCGTTGGGGCGTGGCTCGTAAAATTATTGCCGCTTGGTTTGTTACGTTGCCGGCAACCATGGCGCTTGGTGGCTTGATTGCTTTCTTGATCAGCTTTGTTTTGGCATAGCAGTTCAATTTTATCCTTGTGAAGCTAAGATCCTGCAAAAGGTAGTCTTGTGGACTTATAAATCCTGCCTAAAGCAAACAATTAAGCTCAGTTAGTAGCTTTGCTTTCATTTGTTTAAGCTCTTCTGGAGAAGGACGAGTAGAGTCGTCATACATCTTTTCCACTGGATACCACCAGACAGGACCTTTGCCGTTATGACCGTATTTTCCTAGGTCGCCGGCTACTCTGGGGAAGAGATGCCAGTGAAGATGAGAGTCGCCGTTGCCAAGTAGCTCGTAGTTCATTTTCTCGCATGGAAACACGCGCGATACCGCTTCTCCAACAAGCGACATTTCTTTGAGAAAGTTAAACTTGAAGTCAGCGTCTAACTCATGTAGTTCCGTAGCATGTTGTTTGCAGAGGAAGATTGTATAACCCTTGAAATGTTGATTATCTCCTAGGACGACATAGCCTGTTTCTAATTCTTTAACAAAATAAGGATTATTGCCTGCTTTGATCATTTGGATCCGGTCACAAATCAAGCACATAGGGCTTCTCGTCTCCTTACAATCTATATAGTACAACGTAATATTTCATAGTCTAAAAGTTTAGAAAAGAATGAATAACGTTTTACATACAATTTATTTTTCCTTATATTCCAGCAGAAAATCACAACAATCACCACCATGTCCTATGGTTTTTGTACGACCCCAGATGAGATTTGGGTGCAGGTTGCCATATCCTGCGTCATCACTATCGCAGTATGCAGAAGTTATTTCTGGACAGCCATACCGTTTACATATCTCGAAATATGGACATCTGACAATATTGATTCGAGCTTCATTGTAATGGCTTTCTGGAAGCTCATAGACAAATCCTGCGTTTGATTGACAGCTTTTCTTAACACCTGCCACAAAAAGGTAAGGAAATTTCCGAGCCAGGCCAAACGTTTTAATGGCTCTCTGGAAAAAAGGCACTCTTTTAGCAGCGAGTCGTTGGAAATACTCGCGGATATACCAGATGGCCTTTTCTTGAGAAATGTCCTCTGCCCTCATGGCTTCATATACTGCAATTCCAGGATAGATGCGCTTATATGAATGAGATCGGAGTTCTTTGGAATCCGACGAGTTTTCTGCGCGTAGAGCTTCATATCGTTTTTGCGCTGACTGTGCGATTTGGGCTGCTTTGATTTTGCCAACATCTTCGGAGACGATTTTGCAGGTTTCTTTGATAAGCCGTTGTACCCTCATACGCACCTCACCATTTTGTTGAAATGTTTTGATGTTCAAAAGACTGAGTTGAAGTTGCTTCTAGTATTTTACGCCCTTAACCTTGGGCATAAAAGCGCAAGACGTGGCGAATCAAAAATACTTGGTTTCATAAACCTCAAAAGTAAGACCTTAAAGCTAAACTGAATATGTACCATATTCATGGTGAGTACAAAGCAATCAGAAGAGAGCGAGTTATGGCTGACAACAATTCAATCAGTTGGGCAAACGAGAGCGTTTTCTACCAAATTTATCCCATTGGGTTTTGCGGTGCACCACGCGAGAATGACGGTGTGCTTGAACATAGAATTCTCAAGGTCGTTGACTGGATACCCCATCTGACGAGGCTTGGCTGCAATGCCGTGTACTTCTCGCCCGTATTTGAGTCGGATAGGCATGGTTACGATACGCGTGATTATCAAAAAATCGATGTGCGCTTGGGAACGAACGAGGACTTTGCCAACGTGTGCGCAGCACTTCACGAAGCAGGTATTCGTGTGGTGCTTGACGGTGTGTTTAATCACGTCGGTCGCGGCTTTTGGGCATTTCAGGACGTGCTGGAAAAGCGAGAGCAATCCCGTTATAAAGACTGGTTTTTTATAAACTTTGGTGGCAACGATGCCTATGGGGACAACCTGTGGTATGAGGGCTGGGAAGGTCACTATGACCTGGTAAAACTAAATCTGCACAATCCTGAGGTGGTACAGCATCTCTTTGAGTCCATCCGGCTATGGACTGAGCAATTTGACATCGATGGGCTCCGTCTTGATGTGGCATATCTGCTTGATGAGGGCTTTTTGCGACAGTTGCGTTCGTTTTGTGACAGCCTGAAACCTGATTTCTTGCTGCTTGGAGAAATCCTCGGTGGAGACTACAAGCGCATCGTCAATCCCGACATGCTTGAGAGCTGTACAAACTACGAATGTCAAAAGGGACTGTATTCCAGCTTTAATGACCTTAACCTGTTTGAAATTAACTACTCCCTCAATCGGCAGTTTGGTGAGGGTGGGATATATCAAAACACACATCTTTTGTCGTTTGCCGACAATCACGACGTTACGCGCATCGCAACGGTACTCAAAGATAAACGTCACCTGCCGGCACTCTATGGAATTCTCTTTGGCATGCCGGGCATTCCCTGTGTGTATTATGGCAGCGAGTGGGGTGCTATAGGCGATAAGCACGACGGAGATGACGCGCTGCGAATGAGCTATCCCGAGCCTGAATGGAATGAGCTTACCGCGCTGATTTCGCGGCTCGCAGAGCTTCATCGCAAACAAAAAGCGCTTCAATATGGTGGTTATCGACAGGTCTTTCTTACCAACCGACAGTTGGTTTTTGAGCGTGTGTGTGATGGCGAGAAAATTTGGGTTGCCGTCAACGCTGACGAATGCGACTTTGACGTACCACTTAATGGGGGAGCGGCGCAAGAGTTACTTACGGGAGAGTCTGCTGACCTGTCAGGTACTGTGAAGTTGCCGGCATTTAGCCTTTCGTACTGGAAGCTTGAATGAGGGAAGCTCTTCATTTGAAACCCATGTCCATATTTAATCCTATCAAACGTACTGATATTGTGCTACATTATTAGTACGCTAAGGAGGGTTGTTATGACTACGGTAACTGTTCGCGTTGATGAAACCACTAAGAAAAAAGCTGCCGAAGTCGCTGCTGACTTTGGGTTTGATCTTTCAACTATAACCCGAGCATTTTGGAAACAAATGGCTCGTGAAAGAAGAATTCCGCTGGATGTTACCACTCCACTGCCGAATGAAGAATCTCTGAGGTCTATTCAGGAAGCTGAAGATTTTCTTAATAGTAATAAACCAGGCTATACTGACATTGAAAAACTTTTCAAAGAGCTTGATGCGTAAATGACTCGCTTACAGGCTGATATTACTTCTCAATTCGCGCGTGATTATAAGAAGTTAAAGAAGAAACATGTTGATATGGAACTTCTCAAAGAAGTGATGCGTCTTGTTGTTGATAACTCAGACGAAAGCCTTGCAACTCTCAGACAACGACATAATATGCACCGACTCTCAGGGGAATGGCTAGGTAGTCATGAATGTCATATTGCTAATACAGGAGATTGGCTTTTAATTTGGCGGTCCGATGCAACTCGTGTCTCATTTCAACGGACAGGCAAGCATGACGATCTTTTTAGAGGCTAGCTTTGACGCAGAAACTCCAACGCACTGAGAAGCGATGGTTCAATACGCCAGGCAAGTGCACGCACCTCATCGCTTGGCTGCTTTAAGTCCGGAATGCAGATAACAGGGATGCCCGCTGCATGAGCAGCGCGAACGCCAGCTTCGGAGTCTTCAAACACGACGCATTCACCGGGCTTCTCGCCAAGCTTTGAAGCAGCTTTCAAAAAGATATCGGGAGCAGGTTTGCCATGTTTGACCTCATGGCTGAACGTGAGTTCATTAAAAAAATCACGCAGGTGATTGTTTGTCAGGATGATCTCCGCACGAGGAACTTTGCTTGACGTGGCAAGGGCGAGTTTTGATCCCTGGTCTTTAAGGTAGGAAAGGATTTCTTGAGCTCCGGGTTTTGCAACGATCTCTCCCGCTCGCTCAAACTCCAACCGATGAAGTTCATCAGCCAGCTCTTGCTCGGTCCAAGGCAGTCCATAGCGCTCTTTCAGATAATGAATGCTGGGCTCGGCCGGTTGTCCGCAACAATGCGTTGCGTATTCCTGCTTTGTAAGTTTGACACCAGCTTCGGCAAGCAAGTCGCGAAAGATGGCATACGAGACAATCTCACTGTCGGTAAGCAGGCCGTCCATATCAAAGATAAAAGCATTTTTGTCCATAGGTGCCATCCTTTGCTTCGGCGATGCGTTCAAAAGAACTGAGCTGGGGCATTTTTCGTAGAGCTTATCGGAGACGTTTCCCATTGATGTACTTGTTTTGCCAGCGAAGTTCAGCCTCACTGGGCTTGACATTCCATTCCGAAAAACCGTTGTAGCGCGAAGTTACAAGATCATCTGCCATCTCAAGGATAACATCCGCAAGTTCAAGGTTTTTAATCCAGCGTGTGTCAATGCGATTGAAGCCGACGATTGAGCCTATAAGATTGCCCGTGACTGCTCCAGTGGAATCGCTGTCGCCGCCATGATTGACTGCCGCGCGCACCGCCGCATCAAAGTCGTCGAGGTGTTTGCATGCGCAGTACACGGCAATCGCAATGGTCTCTTCACCTACCCAGCCTTCTCCGAGAGAGAGTACGGCATCCAAGTCCTTCTCGCCAGATTCAGCAAGGTCAATGGCTTGTTTTAGTAAGGCTATCTGCACTTCAACATCCTCTTTGAACTCGGAAAACTTTTCTTTAAGCATTGTGTAGCACGCGAGAAGTGCTTCTTTGAAGTCATCTTTTGTGACCTGCGGGTTGTCTCGATGGGTAAACGTCGAAACAAGAAAAGCAAGTACTGCGGCAGAGATAAAGCCAAGCGGATGTGTATGGGTGATGGCGGCTGCTTCGGCGGCGTTTTGGGCAGCCTGGATTGGATCTTCATTGAAAATTCCCAAAGGCGCCACACGCATGATTCCGCCGCAGCCCTTGCTGTTGTTAATGACGTTATCAAGACTTCCGTGCGCCCCATTGGCAAGAGCAGTCAGACAGGTACGACCGGGAGCTCGCCACGCATGGAGTTCAGGAACTTCAAGCAGCCAAGAGGAAAGAGGAGTGTTGGCATAGGCGGGCACTTGCGTATGGAGCCAGTCCAGGTAAGCATCTCTGATATACACGCTGGGAGCGGCGGCAATCCCACGATAGAGTGCTCTGGTATAGCCAAAGAGCAAGCCGTTAGCCGTGAAGAGCGTCATTTGCGTATCGTCGCTGATGAGAGCCTTGCCTGTTGCGGCGTCAAGGTCAAATTCCTGGATACCCGTAGCACCATAGCACTTGAATATTTCTTCTGTGGCGAGAAACTCCACGGGCACGCCAAGCGCATCTCCAACGGCTCCGCCCACAAGGCAGCCTCGGGCTGCATCAGCAAAGATCTGTTTATCCACACTCATACTCCCATCGCTTGAAACCACCGTGGCTATATCGTTACCGTATCTCAATAGCGTAAGTCTACCTTAGGCTGTTAAGTCCGTAAGCGGAACGACATAGATACCGTCTGAAGTCTGATAAGTCATTTCCGATATACCGACAATAACGGCCATGAATTCAGGCTCTCGTATGCGGGCTTTTTTGTTTTTCGTCAGCTTTGCACGCAGCCGGTTTAGATTTTCCGTTGCTTCAGAAACCTTAGCTTGGCTGGATTTGATTTCCAAAGCTGCCCAACGACCGTCAGTAAGCTCGATGATTACATCTACCTCAAGGCCTGAATCATCGTGATAATACCGAATGGGCTCTCTTCCAATCTTTGGTAACGTTCTTGCATATACCAGCAGGTCTCTCATGCAAAGATTCTCAAAAGCCAATCCAAAGGTTTGCCAGTCGTGCAAAAGAGCCTCGGGATCCATCCCCAACGAGCTCATAGCAATTGACGGATCTGCAAAGTAACGTTTTTCACCCATTCGAAATCGTTTTGGAGAACGGGCGGGAGGAACCCATCCTTTTATTGAGTCTATGAGGTAAAGAGATTTTAACGAGTCAATATAGTTTGCGATGGTTCTATCGGTAATCAGAAGATCAATCGTCTCTTCAAATCCGTACATATCATTTTTAATTGTTTTATATGTGACGGCTTGGGTAAGATTTCGTGCAAGAGATGAGATGATTTTCTCGGCAATCTCCGGATTCCTTCCAAGTTTCACCATGCTTTGTTCAATTGAAGCTCGCAGGTAATTATCGCTTATGATTTGAGCGTCAACCACATCCATTTTTCGAACTTCCGGCCAGCCTCCCTTGCAGACTGCTTCTAAAAGAGTATCCGTAGTTGTTTTATGAGAATGGACAGTAAATTCTCCTTTGAATAATCCTGAAAGCGAAACTCGACCGGTTGAAATTCCCAGTTCGGATAATGTCATAGGGGACATACGGATACGACCGATGCGGCCCGCTCCTGAGTGTTCAATTTTATCAAGCGACGGTGTGGAAGAACCGGTGAGTATCCACTGACCTTTTTGACCATCGGCATTGTCGACTTCATGGCGTACGTAGTCCCACAGTTTGGGAACACGTTGCCACTCATCAAGCACTCTTGGAGTTTCTCCCTTAAACACTGCAAGAGGAGCATCCTCTGCTAAAGCAAGGTTTTCGTCTCTGTCAATGTATATAATGCTTTTTGCATGTTTGCGAGAAGACCATGTTTTACCACACCATTTAGTACCTGTTACTTCTACAGCACCAAATATGCGTAAGTATTGTTCAATTTGTGCATCAACAATTCGCGGGATGTAGTGTTTGGGAGCAATGGGCGAGTTTTGGCTCTGAGACATATTCGGCCTCCTTTTGTCAATAAATAGTATAGCGCTATTTCCATTTTCCGAATATTTCATTTCTGTTTTCCTAATATATACCGTTTACGAAAACCTTTTCCCTGTTGCTTGCTAAAGAAAGCGGGGGGGGTAATCTCTGACTGTCAGTTACTTTTATCTGAGAAATGGATTGCCCATGGAAAACAATGAAACTAATATTGAATCTATAACTGCCAGTGATTCAAACCAGGCAGAGAATCCTAACCGAGCAGAGAATCCTAAAAAGGGTTTTGATTTTTCATCTCTTGTAAATCAAGCCCAAAACGTAAGTGCAGCCATACTAGACAATGCACAGAAAGCAGGGAAGGTTGCATCAGAAACGGCTTCTCAGGCTGTTAATGTTGCAAATGATTTATATGACAATAGACCAAAACCCGATATTCCTGATGATACAACCTATAGAGATGTGAATGGTCATTACTTACTACCGGACCCAATTCTTGATGAAAAAGAGCTGGCTAAGATTCCAGCTCTTGCAAAGCAATATCAAGATATGACAAAACCTAAAGGACTTGCAAAAATAGGGAAATCGATTGGCGAAATTATTCCACAGTCTGCAAAAGATATGGCAAAAGAAATGGGTGATAATTTAGCCGATCAACAGGTTTATAAGCGTGCTCTTGAGGTTATTGCAAGCAGCTTTAAAATGATTGAGGAACAAGCTTCAAGAATGACCATTAGTCCCGAATCAGTAATTCATAATTTGAATGAGAACTTAAAAGACGGGGAAATATCAAAAATCAAGGAAATACCTCTTCTTCGCAGCTATGAAGTTGCACAAGTTGTTGATGAACAGAAAAAGTATTATCTTTCTTCAGCAGCTGTTGAAGGAGCAGCAATTGGGTTGGTAGGATTTGCTGGTATTCCGTTTAGCTTGGTTTTAAGTACTTTTCTTTATTACCGAGCAGTCCAATCCATTGCTCTTTATTATGGTTACGATGTAAAAAGCGATCCGGCTGAGCTCATTATTGCTAGTGAAGTATTTATGGGCGCCATGAGTTTAGGATCAAATGTGTCTAATGGAAAAGCAGACATAGTGAAAAAAATTATGCTTATTGCTGAGTTGCAAGGTATGCAGCAGACGGTTAAAAAAAGTTGGGCAGAAATGGCTAGACGCGGAGGACTAGCTCTTCTAGCCGTTCAGATTAGAGCTCTTGCCAATAAGTCGGCTCAAAAAGCTCTCAATCAGGCAGGCCGAAAGTCTCTTGAGAAACACGCATTTCACCGGGTATTTGAGCAACTTGGGAAAAAGCTTACACAAAAGAATTTGGGTAGAGTTATCCCTGTTGTTGGAGGTGTTGCTGGTGCTGCATTCGACACTCAGATCATGAATCAGATTGTTACGTATGCCAATATGTTTTATCACAAGAGGTTCATTGCCGAGAAGGAACTGAGACTTCAAGCTCTTGTAGAAGGAGTCAGTGTTGATGAAGTTACCGGTGCTTCATATGAGGAAGTTCTTAATAGTCTTGATGAGGATCCTGAAGACGTTTTCGAAATGGCAGATATAGAAGATGATATGGAATCTGAATAAGAATAAGGTATTACTTGAGCATCTCAAAATGACTTCGGTGCACCTTAATGACGCCTTGACGAGCTAAAGAAGAGATAACGGCGCTTAGCGCACTGCGATCAACTCCAAGGTAGTCGGCAAGCTGTTGTCGATTGAACGGAATGTCAAACTCACGCGAGCCTTCCATCTGGGCTCGCGTGTTTAGGTATGCAAGTAATTTACCGCGAATGCTTTTAGGGGCAGCATCTTGAATACGTCGTGACAGCATGACGTTCTTCTCGGCAACTGATTGCAAAAGGTTGGTGGTCAGGCGGTCAAGTCCCGCGCATACCGCGCATACGTGTGTCGTAAGCTGTCGCACGTCCAAGAGGAGTATCTCGGATGTTTCCGATGCCACGACGCTCGTCAGCAGGGGCACGTTGCCCAATATCGCATACGCTTCGCCGAACATCTCGCCTGCATGAAATGCACCCATGACAGAAATGTTTCCCTGCGCGTCGGATCCCTCAACATGGACGGAACCTTGAAGCACTATTCCAAACTGGTGCGACTTCTGGCCTGCACAAAAGATTGTCTCTTCGCGTTGATAGCTCCGTACCTTTGCCTTGAGGTGGGCGAGAAGCGCTTCAAAATTGTTTTCACTCACTCCCGCAAACGCTTTCGTCTTTGAAAGCAGGTTGTAATCAATGCCAAAACTAACCACAGTGCACCTTCTAGAGATACTTTCCAGTCACGCTTTCAGCGCAGGCGACAACATCGGACACCTGTCCTGCAACAACAACGCGGCCTCCCTCGACACCGCCGCCGGGACCCATATCAACCAGCCAGTCAGCATTGCGCATGACATCAAGATCATGCTCAATAACAACGACCGTTGCACCCTGTTTGATCAGTCGCTCAAACACGGTAAGGAGCGTTTGTATGTCCAGAGGATGCAAACCAATGGTCGGCTCGTCAAAGACAAATACCGCATCAATCTGTGCACGACCCATTTCAGATGAGAGTTTGAGGCGTTGGGCTTCTCCACCGGAGAGGCTCGGCGTTTGCTCGCCAAGCGTAAGATATCCAAGGCCCAGATCGCTCAACATCTTGAGCTTAGGGTATACCGATTTCACATCCCGGAAAAACTCAAGAGCCGTTTCGACTTCCATGCTCATGATCTCCGGTATCGTTGCGCTTTCGCCCGATTTGTTGGTGAGTGAGATCTCCCAGGCTTCAGGAGCATATCTACTGCCCTGACAGGCGGGACAGGGGACATCAACGTCAGGTAAAAATTGAACGTCGAGGCTGATACTTCCTGTTCCGTCACAGGTAGGACATCTGAGACTTCCTGTATTGTAGGAAAAGTCGCTGGCTTTATAGCCCAGCCGTTGAGCATCCTCTGTCTTTGCAAACAATTTGCGAAGCGCATCATGAATGCCCGTATAGGTGGCAACGGTCGAACGAACATTAATACCAATGGGACTTGCATCAATGACCTTGACGGCTTCAACACCCGAAGCATCGATCGAGCGTACATGAGAAGGCAGTTTTGTTCCGTGGATCTGCGCCTGAAGTGCCGGAACCAAACTTTCCAGAACCATGGTTGTCTTTCCGGAGCCGGAAACGCCCGTAACGACTGAAAGTCTTCCCTTGGGAATGTATATCTTGAGCGGCTTGACCGTGTGAAGGGCATCCGTTTCAAGCATGATCGCGCCACGAGAAAAGACGTCGGTTTTGTTACAAGGCGTTCTGACCAACACATCCTTCTCGCCAGAAAGGAAAGATCCAATCAAAGAAGTCTTACAGTGCTCAACATCCGACACGGTTCCTTCCGTAATGACCGTGCCGCCTTCAAGACCGGCTCCGGGACCCATCTCTATAATCCAATCGCATGCGTTGAGGATTTGGGCGTCATGATCGACCATCACGATGGAATTGCCGTCAGCGATGAGATCACGCATGACATCGGCAAGGCCGTCGATATTGGAAGGATGCAGGCCAATGGAAGGCTCGTCAAGCACATAGAGGACGCCGGTGGTACGGTTTCTCACCGAACGGGCAAGCTGTGTGCGCTGAAGTTCTCCATTTGAAAGCGTTGTGGTGGAGCGGTCCAGGGTCAAATAGGAAAGGCCAAGATCAACAAGACGCCCTGCCACGCTCAAAAACGACTCGCAAATATTTTTGGCCATGGGACGCATCTCTTTCGGAAGCGTGGACGGGACATGCTCAACCCATACGATCAGATCCTTGAGTGTCATGGCGGTAGCTTCCGCCAAATTGATGCCGTCGATGCGCGGTGCACGGGCAGCATCGGAAAGACGGGTTCCTTGGCACGTGGGACATGTTTCTTCTTTTAGGAACTTCTCGACACGCTTCATACCTTTTTCATCTTTGACCTTCGAGAGGGCATTTTCAACGGTATACGTGGCGTTGAAATACGTAAAATCCATCTCGGCAAAGGTATTTGAATTCTTAGCTTTGTAGAGAATATGCTTCTTTTCTGCCGGACCGTTGAAAACGATGTTCTTCTCTTTGTTGGTCAGATCTCTGAACGGCACGTTGGTGCGGACGCCCATTTCATGGGCTACCTGCGTCATTAAGGACCACATGAGTTTGTTCCACGGTGCTACGGCACCTTCATCGAGCGTGAGGTTCTTATTCGGTACCAGCGAGTCTTTATCTACCGTGTGAATCACGCCGGTGCCGCCGCAAGCCTCACATGCTCCGTCACTGTTAAAAGCCAGCATTTCCGCACCGGGGCCGTAGAAATGTGCACCGCATTCTTGACAGACGATCTCCTGTTCAGCGGCTACTGAGAGAGACGGAGCCACATAGTGTCCATTGGGACAGCGGTGACTTGCAAGACGAGAAAACATAAGACGAAGTGAGTTGAGAAGTTCCGTTCTGGTGCCAAATGTCGAGCGGATATCTCCGGCGCTCGGCCGCTGATGTAGGGCAAGTGAAGCAGGAATATAGTGCACCTCTTCAACATTGGCGCGAGAAGCGCCCGTCATCCGCCGACGTGTGTATGTGGAGAGCGACTCAAGATAGCGTCTGGATCCCTCAGCATACAAGACTCCTAGCGCCAGCGATGACTTGCCCGAACCGGAAACTCCCGCTATGCCGACAATGCCATGCAGAGGAACGTTTACATCGATGTTCTTGAGATTGTGAACTTTTGCGCCTTTGACCTCTATTTGTTTTGGCTGTCGGATGACCTTTTTCATATACGACCTTTCACGGAACATTCTGTGGAAAGTATACCCTTTACCGCTTTCACGCAGGCTTGCATAACTTAAAAGTCACTCTGCATTTTCTCGTCCTCAATTCTCCGTACTTGTGGCAAAATAGCTACTAATTTAGTAGCATTTACGGAACCAACTAAAGGGGAGAGGTCATGGCTAAAGTTGCAGTAATCGGATGTACGCATGCGGGCGTTTTTGCCACCACATCAATCTTGGCGGCGCATCCTGATTGGGAAGTCCACGTTTTTGAGCGCAATGACACCGTGTCGTTTCTGTCATGCGGCATTGCGTTGTGGGCAGGAGATCACGTCAGTGATCCCAACAAGATGTTCTACAGCTCGCCCGCGGCTCTTGAACAGGCAGGCGCACATGTTCACATGAAGTCCGATGTAAGGTCTGCCGACGTACGGACAAAACATGTGGTGTGGACCGATCTCACAACGGGAGAGTCGTATGAAGATGACTTTGATTACCTCGTGGTAACTACCGGCTCCAAGCCCATTGTGCCACCGCTGCCCGGTATCGACGGCCCACGTGTCCTTCAGTGCAAGAATTGGGCTGACGGCAAGCGTATTCACGACGCTATGGGCAACGCCGCTTCCGCAGTTATCATTGGGGCGGGCTACATCGGCGCAGAGCTTGCCGAGCAACTTTCCGAGCGCAACAAGCAGGTCACCCTTATCGACATGATGCCGCGTGTATTGGCCAAGAATTTTGACGCCGAAATTACCGATCAAGTTGAAAACGCTTATCGCAAACACGGCGTCACGCTTGCCCTTGGCGAGAAGGTCGTCTCCTTTAAAGATATCGGCAATGCGGTGAGCGTGATAACCGACAAGGGATCCTATACCGCCGACTATGCCATCTTGGGCATTGGTTTTCTGCCGCGTACCGATCTTTTTGTCGGCCAGCTTGACATGGCACAAAACGGCGCCATCAAGGTTGACGAGTATCTGCGCACTTCTGTTCCCGGCGTCTTTGCTGCGGGAGATTCCGCTTCCATTCTTTTCAACGTTACCGGCAAAGATGACTACATTCCGCTGGCAACAAACGCAGTGCGTCAGGGTTTGCACGTGGGTCCCAACATGGTTGAGCCAACTTTGCCCTATGCCGGTACACAGGCGACAAATGCCGTCCAGCTGTATGAGTACTCGATGTCCGCCACGGGTCTTACGGTAGACAGTGGCAAGGCACGCGGCTATGAGTATGACTTTGTTACCATTACCGAGAATTACCGCCCAGAGTTTATGCTCACCACCGAACCCGTAACGGTAACGCTGGTTTGGGAACCGTCTACACGAGAAGTTAAGGGCGCGCAGTTCTTCTCGACACATGATGATGTGGCTCAGGCGGCAAATGTAGTTTCCGTGACCATTGCCAATCACATGACCATTGACGCTCTTGCCGGTGTGGACCTTTTGTTCCAGCCAAACTTTACCAACCCTGTGAACTACATTGGATCTGCCGCCATGGCAGCCGTTGCAAAGGCTTCCAAAAAAGCGTAACGAGGTACAACCCTCAAATTAAAGGCGGGGAGACATCAACGCTCGATAAGTGCCTGTACATGTGGGCCGCTGATGTCTCCTCCGTCGGCTACGAGCGCTTCCATGAGCCGTGCGACAATTTCTTCGTCAACCGTGCCATTCAAAGTGTAGGTTGCCGCCGCCTTTGCCTCATCGGATCCGTTGCCAACACAAAACGAGTGAGGTGAAAGTTCAAGAAGCGTCAAATCGTTGTCAGAATCGCCGCAAAATACCACTTCATCAGGGGCTAAATTCAGATATTCAAGAAGAATCTTAAAACCGTCCGCTTTGCTGAAACCTTTAGGATTGACGTCATACCAGCCGGTATAAGGACTCACCAGATCAATCTCCGGAATTTGTGTCAATACGTCGTCAAACATGGCTTCACGGGCCAGCCGATCCTGAGGCGCCAATATACCGACCGAAATAAAGTCCTTGTCGTGAGGTACCGTGTTGGGACCTTGAGCTGCCGTAAAAGAATCGTAGTGTGCGTTGATATAATCAACCTGCGCCTGAGTGACTCCAAAAATCATCCATACAGGTCTGATGGATACATCAAGTGGAGGCTCCGCTGGCCCTTCATCAAAATATGCCAGGTAGGTGTCCTTGTGCCTTGCGATAACCTGAAGGATTCGCTCAAGCGTCTTTGCGGGAAGTACTCGCTTGGCAACAAGTGCGCCTTTACCGTAAACCACCTTACCCGAACCACAGATAGCCGTTTGCAGATAGCGCGCATCAAAACCATAGAAGGGGAGTGTGTCATAGGCAGAGCGTCCGGTAGCCGGACCAAAATCAATGCCAGCCTCTTTCAGAGCAGTAATTGCTTTCAGTGTACGCTTAGGTACCAGCGGTTCATTTGCCCGTTTGAGCGTCTCATCCATATCGGAAAGCACAAGTTTAATCATAGAATCTCTCAGGTGTTTCAATTGCAATAACAGGAGTGATTGTAGCGCATAAAGATTCACAAAACCGATACCATACATACATCAAGGGAGGTTTTATGACATTAACAACTGCTGCTTTGCAAAAGCAAGCATCTCACATAAACATATACGACCACTTTGCCCATGAAGACGAGTATCCACAGCTTGACACAGAAAAGATTGCGGATCGTCTCGCACAAGCCATCCGCTGTAAGACGGTCTATGCCGGCGAGAAGAACACCGACTTTTCACAATTTGATCGACTGCAAAAATTGATGGAAACCGAATTTCCCCATGTTCTTGCAGCATCGTCGCAGGGTCTTGAGCGTATCGGACACTCGGTTTTAATAACCATCCCGGGTTCTCAGCCTGACCTTTCCGGTGTAATGCTCATTGCACACCAAGATGTCGTACCCGTGGTGGCAGGCACAAAGGACAGATGGATTCACGGAGCCTTTGATGGTGTTGTCGACGATGAGTTTATCTGGGGTCGCGGTGCACTTGATATTAAAGACATGCTGATGGGAGAGCTTGAGGCTGTTGAGTTTTTGCTTGCACAGGGCTTCTCGCCACGCCGTAGCATTTATTTGGCCTTCGGTGAAGACGAAGAGGTGGATTCACGTGGGGCAACACGAATAGCAGCCTATATGGAAGAGCGGGGGATTCGTGCGGAATGCCTCTTGGATGAAGGTACAACCACGTTTTTTGACGGTTCGGTATACGGAGCGCCGGGGACCATTCTTTCAGACATCTGTATCTCGCAAAAAGGCTTTTTAAACGTACGTTTAACGGTACGCGGATGCGGAGGTCATTCATCAAACCCCTTCGGAGGTACCTCACTGGAGCATATGTGTACCGCCTTGTCGCGTCTTGCCGAGCATCCGTTTCCGCCACAGCTCAACGCTATTGTGTGCGAGACTTTCCGGACACTTGCCCCTCATATCACCGAAGAGCCGTTTGCAACTCTTGTAAAAGATCTTCCCGCCTCCGGCGAGAAGCTTGCACAGGCTGCAAGCGCCGTCCGTGAACTGTATCCGTTTGTAAATACAACCATGGCCGTCAACATGCTTGAAGGCGGGAGCAGCACTGCAAATGTTATGCCCGGTGACGTGCAGGCTACGATTAATTTCCGGATGCTTCCCGGCACAACCGCAGAGGATGTACTTAATCATGTTCACAAGGCTCTCGGTGAACTTGACGTTGAGGTTGAGGCTTTGCACACGACACCGGCGGGACGGATGGACAAGACGGACAAAGCCGGATATCAAGAGCTGAAAGAAGTGCTTGAACATTATTATCCAAAGGTGGAGTTTGTTCCATCCTTTGTGTGCGGGGGAACCGACTCCATCCGCTATGAATCCATATGTGACTCCATCCTGCGTATCAGCCCGTTTCGTCCCACCCCGGAAGACGAGGCTACCGGCGTTCATGGCATTAATGAGCGCATTGCCAAGCGTGTATACATGCAAGGAATCAGAGTGCTTATCGATTTTATAAAACGTATGGCCGGATAGGTCTTCTCACCAAAAAAGCGATACAAGCGATACACTAGACGGTGCATATACGCAAACGAAATGTCCCAGTATGGAAGTCGGGGAGTAAAAGAACGTGTCAGATAGAACGAATCGCATAAAGTCACAGGTTACAACACAGGTGAGCAAGGCAACCACACAGGTAAAAGACATCACTGATGCAACGGCTGCACGTGCTCAGGGTGCCGGTACGGTTACTGCTCCCATTGGAACACCTGACAATCCCTCTAACCAAGTATTCACCGTAGCCAATGCCATTACATTTTGCCGTCTTATTCTTACGTTTGTCTTTCTTTATATCTTTTGCACCCACGGAAATCGGTGGGTTGCACTTACCTGCTATGTTGTTGCTGCCGTTACGGATTTTCTTGACGGACAGGTAGCGCGACGTACCCAAACCGTCAGTTGGGTGGGCAAAGTTATGGATCCCATTATGGATCGTGTTTTGTTGTTTACGGGCGTGCTCGGCCTCCTTGTTACAGGGGAGCTACCGCTTTGGATTCCTCTTTTTGTCATTGGACGCGATGCCTATCTGACCTGCGGCGCATTGATTACCCGTCATTTCCGTCGGCGGCCGATCGACGTGGTCTACATTGGAAAAATTGCCACCGCCTGTCTTATGACGGGGTTCTCATTTTTACTGCTGGGCATGCCCGTGGTGGACGGTCTGGGTCTTGTACGTGTTTCATGGCTTCCGGTTCTCAATAGCCAGTCGGGTGGTTTTGGTATTCTCTTTGTGTACGTAGGTATCCTTTTTTCCGCTGCAACTGCCGTTGTTTATACCGTTCAGGCTGCCCGCATCATCCGTGCAGCCGAGGAAGATGAATGAGGTTTACGGTGCAAAATTTTGCGACTGCCCCACACAAATGCACGTTTGGAAGAACTTCTCATCCGTATGATAAACGTATGTACCAGCCTCGCAGTAGGTGGGTTGTAAGGGTAGTTTGGGTGTTTCTGCTTGTCACTGTCATGTCGATGGCTCCTCTCGCCCTTGGCATCTCGCAGTATGCCTATGCAGCAGACGATACTGCCGCAGAACCTGAGATTACAGAGGCACAATCCGCCATTCTCGAAGACGACCAAGGAAACGTTCTTTGGAGTAAAGATCCTGATCGCAAGATGGGCATGGCTTCCATCACCAAAGTTATGACTGCCATGGTTGCTCTGGATTCGGGGATAGATCTTGATAAGCCATGCAATATCGTGTCGGTTGATCTGGAGGAGGGTTCCGTACTCGCAAATTATTCAACGAGCGAACATCCAACGCTCAGAGAGCTCCTTCAGGTATTGTTGGTGCACTCAGCCAATGATGTGGCATATAACATTGCCATCAATGTTGCAGGCTCCGAGGAGGCATTTGCAGACCTCATGAACAAAAAAGCCGCTGAAATTGGCATGACCAACACGCACTTTTCAAATCCTCACGGCCTTGATGCAGATGACCATTACTCTACCGCTCGTGATTTGGTACTCATGGCTCGCTATGCGCGTGAGCACTATCCGTTTCTTGCAAGTACCGTTTCCATGACATCTGTGACCGCTACGGTACAAGGAGAAGAGGTTACATGGCCTTCTACCGATAAGCTCTTGAACACCTATCCGGGCATGCTTGGTCTCAAGACGGGATCCGAAGACAGCGGAACGGCCTTTTTAGGCGCGGCACGGCGCAATGGCGTTACGCTGTATAGCTGCGTTCTTGGATGTGCCACCGACTCCGGGCGTTTTGCGGATACCAGGATTATGTATGACTGGGGATATGCTCACTTCACTCGGATACCCGCATGTAATGTCTCGAATATTGTTGAAACGAGACCCTATATTGACAACTTTATGATGACCTCCGTCGTGCGGCCATACGCTTCACGCTCGGTGCTTGCCTGGCCTGGTGCGGGAGACATGAGCTATACCATTACCACACTGAGTTCAGGCTTGCCGGCAGCAAATAATCAAATGATTGGAACCATTACCTGGTTGCAAGGCAAAAGAGATGCCGGAACCGTTTTCTATCAGGCTCGTGTGATTCCGCAGACGGTTCCCTTATATAACATCTTTGATATTGCCTCCGTTGCGCCATATCTTTTTACGGTGGAATAACATGGCCAAGCATACAATCCTTCACGCAGAACATGAATTTCTCGGAGCTGTTTTTGACATAAATCCACAAACGGGATACGAGATTCCCATCTCGTATGGTACGCCTGCATCCACGGAAGGCGATAAGACCTCAGAGGCTGAGTGTTGTCTTTTTGACGTATCGGGGCACACGTACCAACTTATCGGTGGTGCCTTGGCTCCGTCTCTTGTTTCCGATATATTTGCAGGGCCCGTTCTTGACATAGGAGATCTTTCATTTCAGCCTGTTTTTACAGGTGACGGCGCTGTGGTGTCGGTTGCCCTTGTTGCTCGCTCCGGAGACAATGAATATTTCTATCTTGATATATCAAATCACGGTGGACTTCTTTCATCGTGGATTGCAAACTACCTATTTGAAAAGAAACGGGAAGGTGCTTCGTCTGAGACGGTTTCACTTGAAGATGCCGACCAACTTCTGGTTCCGCTTTTTTTGGCAGGACCCCGTGCATACGAAGTGCTCAGTGATTATCTCAATGACGCGCAGTCAGCTCTTCCTCCGATAGGAAAACTGTCGTTTTGCTTACTCGATGCGAGGATTGCGGCGCTTATTGGTCACGTACCTCTTAAAGACCTTGATGCGTATATCGTTTTGGTTAATCCGCAGCAGGTTCAAATACTCTGGAGAAGCCTTCTTTCATTTCCCATGGTAGTGCCAATCGGAGAAGCGGACCTCGTACAGATTCTTTCACATGAGCTGTCGTGGTTGAGCGCGTCTCACAATGTCGATGAAACATCAATCTCTCAAGATGTACATAACGTTCACGGTTTTGTTCGTTCGTCTCGCGATTTTATAGGCGGACAAGCGTTACAGTAATATATACGGCTTGTATCCATGCGCTATTAATCTCTAAGCCTCAACCTGAGGGGGAGAATATGAAATATTCAATCAATGCCCAAGGCGTTCCGGCAGCCATTGGACCTTATTCCCAAGGAACCACCGCAGGACGGTTGGTATTTGCCTCAGGTCAACTTCCGATTTCCGCTCAAAACAATAAGGAGTTGGTAGCGGGAGGCATAACGGAGCAAACCGAACGAGTGATTGATCTCATTCAAAGCATCTTGGCGGAAGCAGGCTGCACTCTTTCCGACGTCGCTCAAACAACGCTTTATCTTGCCAATCTCAATGACTTGGATGCGGTAAATAAAGTATACGCACAACGCTTTACTACTCCTGCGCCGGCAAGAAACGTTGTAGAGGTTTCGCGACTTCCTCTGGACGCCTTAGTTGAAATGGACTGTATTGCGTGCCGTTAGCGGTATTATAGAGACGGCAAAACTATAAAGGAGAGGTATTTATGGCCCCAACATATAACCAGCAACCCGGTAAAACAGAGATTTTTCATATGCCTTCGGCAGATGCAACGGTTCCTGATTTGATGAGTAAAGACCGCCCCTCTCATCCTGTACTTACGATTGTTAAAGGACCTCAGACGGGTGAGACGTTTGAGCTTGATTCCACGCATATTTCGTTGGGACGAGATCCTAAGAACAGCGTTTTTTTGAACGACATGACGGTTTCTCGCCATCATGCACAGATCGATCTTTCCAATCTTGGCCTTGGGTATGCCACCATCGAGGACCTTAATTCGTTGAATGGAACATGGGTTGACGGCGCCATTATCAATAAGGCAACCCTTCAGGATGGATCAACCATCCAAATCGGCACCTTCCGCATGGTATTTCATACCAGCAAACCTCGTGCATAAGAAGCTCGTATGGCTGATACAAGCTTTCTTACCATCGGTAAGGTTGTCGATAAGCTGAAAGAGAACTATCCCGACCTTACAATCTCAAAGGTGCGCTACCTTGAGGATGAAGGTCTCCTTGAGCCTTCACGTTCCTCAGGCGGGTATCGACAATACTCTCAACGTGACGTTCAACGTTTGGAAACTATTCTGTATCTCCAGAAGAGCCGCTTTATGCCTCTTTCGGTCATCCGAGAAGAGCTTGAGCGGCAAGACCAAGGTAAAAATGCGGTCGGCAGTATTCCTCACAACGACAATCACACAAGCGCCCAAGCGGAAACTCACCGACAAGCAAGTGCTCCCATTATTGGTGCCGGTAACGCTGACGCCATTGTCGTACCTATTGACGATCAAAGAATTGTCGAGAAGTTCCACTCAATCGACCGTATGCCGGATCTTGTGGGCGCTTCCGTAGGCTTTGTTCGTCAGCTCTCCGAGGTTGGCGTAATCACGCTCAAACGTTCGCCTCATGGCAGAGATCTTGTTGACGGTCATGATCTTACGCTTATTCGTCTGGCTCATGAGCTGCGCCATTTTGGATTTGAACCCAAAAACTTGCGTCAGTATGTCATGGCCGCAAATCGCGAATCAAGTATGTTTGCAAAATCACTGGTAGTATATGCAAAAAAGGGTGGAGGGGTTGAAGTAGAGGCAAACTCAGAGACACGTCGTAAATTTACGCAAGCTTTGACACGTATGCTCGGCCTTACCAATGCCATGAGAAACGAACTTATTACGCGTCTTGTGAGCGATTCTTTTAAAGATATGGAAATCAACTCTACTTAGGTTATACAGAGCGCTACGTCGGTATTATTTTTTGGTGCCCGTTGGGTTCCACACGTCTGAAGGGGACAAAATTGTCTAATTATGACTATGAAAGCCACGTAATCAGCATTCCGGATTATCCGGAGCCAGGAATCATCTTCAAAGACGTCACGCCTTTGTTTAAAGATCCTGAATGTTTTAAGGCACTTGTTGATGACATTGCAGGACATTTTGCAAACTGCGGAATTACCAAGGTCATTGGTGCAGAAGCACGTGGTTTTTTGATTGGTGCTCCCGTAGCATATGCACTTGGCGCCGGCTTCATTCCTGCTCGTAAACCAGGAAAGCTTCCTCGCGAGGTATTTACTCAGTCCTACGATCTTGAGTATGGTACCGATGAGCTGCAGATTCACAAAGATGCTCTCAACAAAGACGACGTTGTTCTTATTGCCGATGATCTTGTGGCTACGGGTGGAACCTGCGTAGCTTCTGCTCGTCTTGCAGAACAGGCGGGAGCAAGGGTGGAAGGTTTTACGTTTGCACTTGAACTGTGCTACCTCGATCCTCGCACAACCATTTCAAAGCATTTCCCCAACACTGAGGTATATACGCTTATCAAGGTAAAACAGTAGGTTTCTTTTCTCAAACACATTTTCACAAACTTATTAGAACTCGATAAACGCACAGGTGAATCCCAGAATTTCTGAGATTCACCTTTTTTTGTCGCGTCATCTACGAGCAGTTTTATGTATAGATAGTCGACCTATTTGGGTAAAAGCGTTACCATAGTTGTTGCGAGTGCTGAAAGGACATATATGAATTTTAACCGCAACATCACACGTCGTGCCATGCTTACGCTGTCTGCTTCTGCTGTCTTTGCAGGGCTAACCTCTCATGTTGTATATGCAGACCCTCAATCCGATTTGGAAGCAGCTTCCGCTAAGTTAGATTCTTTGGGCGCTGAGCTTGCTCAGGCTGAAGAAGATCTTAACGAGAAAACCTACGCCTTGGATGACACCAACAACAAGATTGTTGACGTACAAGAGCAGATTTCCGAAACGGAAGATAAGTTGAAGATTCAGCGGGGTATTCTCGCCGCTGCCATGAGAAGCTCCTATAAGACAGGACCTCAAGAGGCACTTGACTTTATTTTGGGCGCTTCAAGTCCGGATGACTTTATCAGCCGTGTGTATTATATGGATCGCACCAATAAAAAGCAGTCCGACTCAATCAATCAGGTACGGACGCTGGGAGATCAGCTCACGCAGCAAAGAAATGAGCTTGAGGCTCAGCAAACCCAGCTGCAAGAGCAGGTTGCCGCCATGAAATCTCAGGCTGACGACGTAAAGGCGCAAATTGCTGAGGCAAAATCCTATTACGACTCTCTTGATGCTGAGGTAAAAAAGCAGCTTGAAGAGCAGGCCGCCGCAGAAAATAACAAGAACAGCAATATCTCTACGGCCATCAACTATGCCACCAATGAAACGCCTTCCGCTCCTGATAATGGGAACCAAAACAACCAAGAAGAAGACAACAATACCAACAACAATAATCAAACGCCGAGCAACAACGATTCCAATAACAATAACAATACCCCCAGTAACACAAATACGAACAACTCCGACAACGGCTCCGGCAGTGGAAGCCCATACCCGTGCGGTGGCGTTGGATCTGCCTATTCTTGCTTAGGTTGGCCGTATGTGTGGGGAGGAGCAAGTCCAAGCCAAGGTGGCTTTGACTGCGGTGGTCTTGTGTACTACTGCTTCTTGGGATATCGAGCCGGCTCCGCAGGTACCATTGGACGCAATATTAAAGCCGCAGGAAACTGGAAAGATTCTATGGATGAGCTTTCTTATGGCGATTGCGTCTTTACGCGCCCCGGATACAACCACATAGGCATCTATATCGGCAACGGACAGATGATACACGCCGCAAACGAGGCTCTTGGTGTCTGCATCGGGTCTGTCTGGGCCTTCTATGGCGGTGGACCTTTTAGTGGGTAGTCTTGGCAAACACGAGCCTTGAGCTTATTGTTTTTGAGGCGTCTATTTTCGTTGCAATCAGAGCTCTTCTCGCATATTTTGAATTAACAGCACGTAAAGCGTACAATTAAGTATGGTTTACGTGCTTTTCTATATAAGATACGAGGAGATACCAGGCATGACCTCTGATACACGGCAAGACACCTCCGTAGTCGAGCGACATTTCTCGCGGCGATTTCAAGTTGCTCTTGTAGGTGAAGGTGCGCTTGTGGGTCTTCTCGGCGGGGGAGTCGTAACGCTCTATCGACTGTCTCTTTCGTATGCAGAAAAAGAAATGCGCGATATAACTGGCCTTATTTCAGGAAATCTCCTTTTTGTCGCTCTTTGGTTTTTGCTCCTCGTTATCCTGAGCATTTGCGTAGGCCGCCTTGTCAAATGGGAGCCGCTTACCTCAGGATCCGGTATACCGCAAACAAATGCCGAGGTCATAGGTCATCTGAATGCCCCGTGGTATCGAGTTTTGCCCGCAAAGTTTATCGAGGGCGTCCTTGTGGCCTTTGGCGGTCTTTCAATGGGTCGAGAAGGTCCATCCGTGCAGTTAGGCGGCATGTCCGGTAAAGCGATCTCAAAACTTTTGCACCTTAAAAGGGGAGAGGAGCATTTACTTGTAACGTGTGGTGCAGCTGCCGGTATGTCAGCGGCATTTCATGCACCGCTTACCGGGACTTTGTTTGCCGTCGAAGAGATTCAAAAAGAATTTCACGCGCCGCTTATCATCTCTGCTATGACTTCATCGGTTGTGGCTGATTTTTTGGTTTCTAACGTATTTGGCATGAAGCCGGTTATACGGCTCGATTACGTGCAGCCTCTGCCGCATATTGATTATGTTTTCGTCCTCTTTGTTGGCATTATATGCGGCGTTTTAGGGGCACTTCACAACAAGGGTATGTTTTCTTTGCAGAAAGCATATGGAAAGATTAACGTATGCGTGCCGTACGCCCGTCTCATAATTCCGTTCATAATTGCAGGTTTTGTTGCATTGAGCGCGCCCGATTTGCTTTGCGGCGGGGACGCTCTTATCGAAAAGATCAAAGAACCTGCAACTCTTACGGAATTGAGCGTTCTTGCGCTTTTAGTGGGGAAGTATGCCTTCACAACCGTCTGTTTCAGTGCGGGAACCCCGGGAGGAACGCTTTTTCCCTTGGTAGTCATGGGGACCCTTTTGGGAACATTTATGGGGCTTTGCGTGTCGCATCTTTTTGGCATCCCCATGGCATATGTGCCAAATTTCGTTGCGATGGGCGTGGCGGGGGTCTTTGCAAGCGTTATACGGGCTCCTGTAACGGCCGTCGTACTCGTGTTTGAACTTACGGGCTCGCTGGAAGCACTTGCCGCCATGACGGCCGTTTCGGTCATTTCATATACCGTTGCAAATGTATTACGAGTGGACCCATTTTACGACCATTTGCTTGCGCAACTTTTAAATGCGCTACCCGTACATTCTGATGCACCGTCGGATACAAACCGACCAATAGGCGGCGAGAAGATTCTTCAAGAATATACGCTTGGGGCGGGTAGCCGCATTGAAGGTATGTGCGTTAAGGACGTGCCATGGCCGGATAAAATTCGCATTGTTACCATAGAGCGTGCCGGCAAAGAACTTATTCCTACCGGCAATACACGGCTTCAGGCATTTGACTCAATTTTGGTCATTCTCGATGAGACCTATGAAGATGATGTCTGTCTGAAACTTGATCTCATGACCCGGGCGGCGTCTGATCTGCTGCACCATCATCCGAGTTCGCGGCCGTAAGTAATGAAGCCTTGAACGTTAGAGAAAAAGAACGAGCAATAAGCCGAAACGTTCGATAAGAATTCCTTGCCGGTGGTCAAGACAGGGCGAGGGTAGCTGATTCTCGAATCTTGACTTATCTTGTAAGTTCAGACTGACTTCACCATATCTACTTTACATAATATCGATTATCAGACTTTTATAGCGAGAAGAACGAACGATAAGTCAAATGCGAGATTGGCAATACGAACCCCTTAGAAACATTTCAAAAACGAGGCTCTGAGAGCCGTTTTAAGCAATCAGAATATACCCACTGGAGTAATTATACCTCGTAAATTCTGAACACCAGGAATTACCTGCATCGGCGCAATAATGTAATTCATGTTTTTATTTCAGTACAGACAGTAATACCATGACGATATTAGAAAGACTTTCATTCAAGCGGCAAAACCGCGATTTCAATTTGTGAAGCGATTCTGAAAGCTGGATTCTGAAAGCTAGATGCTAAAAGCTGTGATGTACATTTTTGCTTCAAAACCCTAGGCTGTGATGCATATTTGGCGAGAAAACCGTTCTTTTCGTCAGATAAAACTACATCACAGGTTCAAAAAACTACCTCACAGGTTCAAAAACTGCCTTATCCATGTTGTTTAGAACTTTGACTCCCCTGTTTCACTAAAACAATCAATCTACCTGCTGATATATAATATATCCGCAGGTAGATATGGTATTTGTAGGTATCTCACACACTAAACTTTCGAATCAACGCTAACCGTCAATAGCCTGTCCGAGATACAGAGCCGCAGAGGCTGCTGCCACTGCTCCATCAGACGCTGCTGTAATAATCTGGCGCAGGGGCTTCTCGTTTAAATCTCCTGCGGTAAAAAGACCGGGTGTTTTGGTTGCCATGGTTGGATTGGCCACGACATAACCCTGTGGAGTTACATCTACAAGTCCATCGAGAAGCTCGGTTGATGGTACGCGTCCTACGAGAACAAAAATGCCAAATGATCCTTCCTCATAGGTTTCCGTATGTTCTTCGCCCGTCTCATTGTTCCGGAACGTCACGGAGTTCAAAAGGTCATTGCCATCGACCTTTGTAATGCTCGTCAGATACCGTATCTCTGTTTTAAGATGCGCTTCAAATTGCTCAATGGCATATTTTGCGGCGCGGAGATGATCCTTACGGACAACAAGCGTTACCTTATCGGCAAATCGAGTCAAGAACAGCGATTCTTCAACTGCCGTATTACCGCCGCCAATAACGAAGACGTGCTTTCCCCGATAAAACATTCCGTCACAGGTAGCGCAGTACGAAACACCGTGCCCCGTAAACCGCTCTTCTCCTTCAAAACCGGCGTGGCGAGGTGTTGCGCCTCCGGAAACGATAACCGAGCGGGCTTCGTAGGTTACCTCCGGAGTGACAACTTCAAACAGACCCGTAGCACCGTCATGCTTGAGAGCTACCACGTTGCCCATTACCACCTCGGCACCAAGATCTTCGGCTTGCTTTTGCATGGTATCGGCAATGGTAAAGCCATCGGTATGCGGCATGCCCGGATAGTTGTCGATCTCGGTTGTTAAGATGGTCTGGCCTCCTACGGCCTCTTTCTCGAGAATGACCGTATCGAGAAGTGCGCGCGTCGCATAAATTCCGGCAGAAAGACCTGCGGGACCACCGCCAACAATAACAAGATCCTTGCGTATTACATTCGCCATAATTGGCTCCAATCTCGTATTATTTACACAATGCACATATACCCAACTCCCCTTCCTTCAACATCCAAAATTATCAAGTATTAATAGATTGTGTACAATTTATTTGTTGTAGGTAAGTTTTTGTTGCAGGTATATACCCGCTATAGAGCACATGAAAAAGCCGAGGTTTTTGCCACCTCGGCTCTCCAAAGATGCCCTATACGGTAGGTACGGATGCCCTACGCGTGTAGATAAGGTTCTTATTTCTCAATAGGTCCGTTAAAGGTTGCGCCAATGGCTCTGCTTGGCTCCTCGCCTGTAAGCGTTGACAAAATGGTAACGGAAGGTCCCAACAGGTCAATGGAAGGGATCTTACGAGCATCAAGCTCACGGCGAATTTCACGGCGAAGTGCCGCATCGGCAAAGGTGTGGAAGACCGCACGAGGCCGCTTGCCATCGTTTCTGCCATCAAAGTACTCACGCAGCTGATCGACATTCTTTACGTTAGGAACGCGAATGACCTCAATCTCAAGGCCGTCAAACTGAGCCGCAGCTGCGCGGACAACCGCAATGCCCGTATCGCCACGAGCGTCAGACATTACATACAAGATAGGTACGCCGGTATCAAAGATATCATTGTCAAGATCGAGAGGTATCATTGTAAGTCCTTTCAGTAGTAAGTTACTGATAGTATTGCTTATACCATAACATCTTACAGCTTACCTCACTTTTTACGTGAAAGTGCTCCAATATCGGCGACGTGTTCAAATACCTGCGTAAATCTGTTTAGAAGACGCAAACGATTTCCGCGAACGGTAGTATCGTCGTCCATAACAAGCACATCGTCAAAGAATTTATCTATCGGTTTGCGAAGTTTTCCAAGCGCACGTGTCGCACTTCTGAAGTCGTTGTTCTTCAGTGCATCTTGAACGTCCTTTTCGCCTTCTTTGCATGCATCGAGAAGTTCCTGCTCTGAAGCAGTCAAAATAGACTCATTGACGTCGGTTCCAAGCGACATGTCGCCAAGCTTAGAGGCACGGTTGTAGGCAATCGCAAGGTTCTCAAAGTTTTCAGGATCTTCAATGCGGGCATCGTCAAGCGCACGCGTGCGGCGCAAAAACTCCTCTGGGTCTATGACATTAATGTGTGCGACGGCATCGATGGCCTCTTGGGAAATCTTTTCATCTCGTGCAATGGTAACCAAACGTCCAAGGAAGTACGCTTCAACCTCTTTCTGAACCTTTGCTGCATCAAATTGCAAGCCTTGTTCCGTATAGAGATCAAGCGCATAGCGGATGCAATCTTTAAGGCGTACGTTGGGCATTGTCCGGAGCAAAGCAATGACGCCAATGGCTGCTCGGCGCACGGCATACGGATCGGAAGAGCCGGTTGGCGGCTCTTCGATGGCAAAAAGACCGCAGATGGTGTCAAGCTTGTCGGCTGCGGCAACATAGCGACCAATGGGTCCGGAAGGAAGATCATCTCCTGCAAAGCGTGGACGATAGTGTTCGCGAATGGCGTCTGCCACGTCAGGACTCTCGCCGGCGGCCTTTGCGTAATAGCCGCCCATGACGCCTTGCTGGCTGGTAAACTCAACAACGGCCTGGCTCACCAGGTCGGCTTTGGAAAGATGTGCAGCTCGGCGAGCACTCTCAACGACCGTGTCGTTGTTGTCGGAATCAGCCTGCGCGAGAAACGCAGCGATCTTCTCGATACGTTCAACCTTTTGAAGGACAGTTCCCAGTTTTTCCTGAAAAACGACGTCGGAAAGTTCGCCGGTAAATTCGTCAAGTGAATGTTTAAGGTCTTCTTCAAAGAAGAACTTGGCGTCGTCCAGACGGGCACGCACGACGCGCTCGTTACCGTCAATGACTTGCTGTGAACACGCCGGATTTCCGTTGGAGACAATGACAAACTCACGGGTAAGCTCGCCGTTTGCGTCATATATGGGAAAATAGCGCTGGTTTGAAAGCATGGACTCGGTAATGATTTCATGGGGAACTTTGAGAAACTCTTCATCAAAGGTACCCACCAAAACGCTCGGCCACTCAGTAAGGTTGATGACCTCATCAAGAACCTTCTGAGGCGTGTCCACATGAAAACCAGGACGCTCTTCTTCAATACGTGCAATACCGTCCAAAATAACGCTACGGCGACGCTCTGCGGAGAGCACGTATGCCGCCTCAAGTACCTGCTCGTAGTGTGACGGCTCGTCTACCACATGGGCACCACTCCCAAGGACGCGATGACCCTGCGTCGTGTTTGAACTAGTGACGTCTGCGTAGGTTACCGGTACGACTTCAGTGCCGAGAAGTGCGCAGATCCAGCGGATTGGACGGACAAAGCGCTCATGCGTGGAGCCCCACCTTTGACTGCGAGGCCAATCGATTGCGGGAATGATACGCTCAGAGAGCTCGGATAAAATCTTGATGGCAGAAACGCTGGGAATGATACGCTGTGCAAAGACGTACTCATGGCCGTCATCATCAACGCGACGGGTAAGCTCTGAGGCGTCCATACCGGCTTTGCGTGCAAAACCCAAGGCAGCCTTCGTAGGATTTCCTTCCGCGTCAAAGGCTATTTCACACTTAGGGCCACGCATAACTTCGTTGATCTCTTCGGTTGCCAAGGCAACGTCTTTGACATAGGCGCTCAGGCGACGTGGAGTTGAGATAATACGTGCCTCACCATGAGCAAGTCCGGCCTCATCGAGTCCGGAAACAATGAGCTTCTTATACTGTGTGACGGCCTTCAAAAGAGGTGCGGAAGGCATTTCTTCGGTGCCAATTTCAAGCAAAAAATCCTTGGTTTCCCCCATTTAGGCCACTTCCTTTTTCTGAGCATCATTCTGGTTGTTGTCATCTTTTTTAGCGGCAACTTCGCTGAGATACGATTCACAACAAGCCTTGGCAACCGTTCGCACGCGTAGGATATAGTTCGCGCGCTCTACCGCCGAGAGAGCGCCACGAGAATCAAGCAGGTTAAAGGCATGAGAGCACTTCATGACGCAGTCGTATGCAGGCAGCGGTAGCTTGCGCTCAAGGCAGCTATGGCATTCTGCCTCGTATTCATCGAACTTCTCGCGCATAAGCTCTACGTTAGCCACTTCAAAGTTATAGGTTGAGAACTCGCGCTCGTTCTCTAAAAAGACTTCTCCATAGGTCATCGGAGTGCCGTCGGGCAGATAACTCCATACAAGGTCAAAAACAGAGTCAACCCCTTGGGCATACATGGCAATGCGCTCAAGGCCATAAGTAATCTCAACAGGAACGGGATCAACTTCAATGCCTCCGACCTGCTGGAAATAGGTGAACTGAGTTACCTCCATGCCGTTGAGCCAGACTTCCCAACCAAGACCCCAGGCACCGAGCGTAGGGCTTTCCCAGTCGTCCTCGACAAAGCGCACGTCATGATCTTTTGGATCAAGTCCGATGGCTGCAAGAGAGCCAAGGTACAAGTCTTGTGAATCTGCCGGCGACGGCTTAATGAGCACCTGGAACTGATAGTAATGCTGCAGACGGTTGGGGTTCTCGCCATAGCGGCCGTCGGCAGGTCGGCGACAGGGCTGAGGATAGCAGGTGCGCCAGGCATCGGGCCCGAGTGAGCGCAAAATGGTAGCCGTATGGAACGTACCAGCGCCGACCTCAGAGTCATAAGGCTGCATAACGGTGCAGCCCTTATCCGCCCAGTAGTGTTCCAGAGCCAGAATCATATCTTGGAAAGTAAGTGGTGTGGTGCTCATATCCATCTTTCTCTTAGGCTCGAGCATTAAAGTCCTCGGGCATGGTTGATGGGCCAAAAAATAAACAGTGTCTTTGTGGTGACGTTCTTCAGAGGAACGGGTCCAAAAAAGCGAGAGTCAAGAGAATTGGTGCGATTATCTCCCATAACAAAGATACATCCGTCAGGAACAGTATAGGGATAGTCGGTAATTTTTGCACCGGGCTGAGACGCGAGAGACATGCTTGGCTTGCCCTCCGTATACGGTTCATCGAGCTTCTCGCCGTCAACATATACGGCACCGTCGCGTAAATCCACTGTTTGTCCTGCGGTGGCAATGACTCGTTTTACCAGAAGAGTTTCTTCGTCGGCAGGGCTGCGAAACGTTACCACATCTCCGCGCTTTGGCTGATCCCAGAGAAGGGTAACCTTCTCCCCCACCAAAAGATCTCCTTCTTGAATGGTATTCAGCATGGAGCCCGTTGGAACGGTAAATACATTGAAAATAAAAGTTCTTAAAACAAACGTAAGAGCCAATGCGCCAAGGATGATCCATACATACTCAAGCACTGCGCTGGACGTGTGGTGAGAAGAATCTTCAGTGTGTGTCATTACGTTCATCCTCCCCTTTTCCGCCGGATTGAATACCGAACGCTTTTTTATGCGCCCGTATGTCTTCAATAAATGCCTGCTCTTCAGCACTGAGTGATACATTCGCGAGAAGATCTTCTCGCATGATGGCAGTACGTTCAAGCGAAGACTTCCTGCGCCATTCGGCAACGGCAGCATGGTCTCCCGAAAGAAGTACTTCCGGAACAAGCCTGCCCTCAAAATCCGCCGGCCGCGTATATTGAGCATACTCCAAAAGACCTTCGGAAAAAGACTCGTCACGCGAGCTCATTTCATCTCCGAGAGCTCCCGGAAGCAGACGAACAATTGAGTCGATCACCACAAGCGCGGCAAGTTCTCCACCCGTAAGTACATAGTCACCCAAAGAGATACTCTCATCGGCAAGCTCGTAGCAGCGCTCGTCCATGCCCTCATAGCGACCACACACAAAGAGAATGCGCTCTTGGGAAGAGAGGCGCTCTGCCACCTTTTGCGTATAGGGCTTGCCTGCGGGCGAGAAAAACACTGTATATGGCTTTATGGACGCCTGAGAAGCAATGTCTCGAACCGCCTCAAATATGGGAGCCGGTTTCATCAGCATACCTTGGCCGCCGCCAAACGGTGCATCATCTACACTGTGATGACGGTCGTGGGTCCATTTGCGCAAATCATGTGCCGTAAAGTCAAAAATACCTGCTTTTTGAGCGCGACCCATAATGGACGCATCAAGATATGGGGCAAAAACCTCAGGGAAGACCGACAGTATGTTAAAATGCATCATGCGTCCTCCCCGTTCTTCTCGCCTACAAAACCCGCCGGTACCTCAACGTATAGAGCGCCCGCAGAAGGTACTTCACGTATGTATGCACCAACCACGGGAATAAGAATGTCTTTCTTTGTGCTTTTGACGACCCACACATCGTGTGCCGGTGTAAAGAGCACTTCTGAGAGCGTGCCGAGAAGCCCAAAGTGAGCGTCAATAACTTCTCTGCCTAAAAGCGAATTCACGTCATGCAGTGCAAAGTCTTGAGGTAAATCCGCTTGGCGTACCAAAAGCGTCTTTCCCACCAAGTTCTTTGCGTCTCCGAGAGAATCTATGTCGGCAAACGATACCAAACTGCCGTGACGTATATCGGAGACAACCTTGGTGACCTCAAGGCTCCGAGGACCCATTAGCGCCGGCGGTACCGGTATAACGGTCATGTCCCTAGCTATGACAGAGGGAAGGTTGTGAATGGGTGTTATCACAACCTCCCCCTGTTTACCGTGCGTCTTTACCACATAGGCTACAGCCCGATATTGTTCGCGCACGCCTTAGCCTACAACCTCAACATCTACCGCAGTGCCAACACGTTGACCAAGGGCACGCGCAAGCGTGCGGATGGCCTTGATGGTACGACCCTTGCGCCCAATAATGCGACCGGCATCTTGCTCGGAGCATGACACCTCGATAAGGGCTCCATCCTCACGATCCGTTACATCAAGAGAAATGGCATCCTCGTTATCAACAAGGCCACACACTATGTATTCAACAAGGTCGGCAACCTTATCGGAAGGCATTTCTGCAAGCGATTCAGAGGTGGTATCCGTTACAGATTCAATAGTATCTGCCACGGTTTACTCAGCTTCTGCTTCAGGAGCATCTGCAGAAGCCTCTGCCGCTGCAGCTTCTTCTGCGGCAGCCTCAGCAGCGGCGGCAGCTTTAGCCTGAGCCTTCTTGGAAAGTTTTGCCTTCTTTTCCACAACGGGAGCGCCATTGCGAACAATCTCTACCAAGTGAGAAACAGTGTTTGAAGGCTGAGCACCCTTTGAAATCCACTCATCGACCTTCTCGAGGTTGATGTCAATCGTCTTGGGGTTGGTCAGTGGATTGTAGCGACCAATCTCCTCAATATAGCGACCATCGCGAGGCATACGGCCATCGGCGACGACAACACGATAGTACGGACGCTTTTTGGCACCGTGACGGGCCAGACGAATCTTAACTGCCAATGAAAACTCCTTCAGTCAAGCGGTGCATCGGTTGGATTGATTGGCTGCACCGCAAAGCCATAAACGCTTTACTAGTTTACAGCAATGCGTTCACCTCGCAAGATATATTTTTAACCTCGCAAAATGTGCACGTTCCCTAGATAGCGAAACACTTGTTCCATTTTACTCTAAATGTACTATACTAGCTGTATGAATATACACTCTGACATATCTTGTTCTCACGCATCTCCTGCGGGTGACACCTCGCCATTTGACAAAAATATCTGGCAAGGTGCCGCCATCGGCCTTCTGGATTTGGACGCCTTTTTTGCATCGGTCGAACAACTCGACCATCCTAAGTGGCGCGGCAAGCCCGTTATTGTCGGCGGATCTCCCGATAAGCGCGGCGTTGTATCAACGGCTTCATACGAAGCGCGAAAGTTCGGCGTTCATTCCGCAATGCCTTCTCTTACCGCTCAAAAGCTCTGCCCCAAAGCCATTTGGACGTCTGGAAACTACGGACGGTATCAAGAGATGAGCAAAGCCGTGATGGATATCCTGAGTAGTGAGACTCCTCTTGTAGAACAGGTATCTATTGATGAGGCGTTTTTTGACATTACGCCCGGTCGGTATTCTCACGAGAGTCCCATACATATCTGTCAACGCATTCAACGCCGCGTTGCTGAGTTGGGAGTAACCTGCTCAATCGGCATTGGCTGCAATAAGACCGTAGCAAAAATTGCGTCTGAGCGCGAGAAGCCCTGCGGACTTACCATTGTCGTTCCCGGAAGCGAGCAAAGGTTTCTCGCTCCGCTGCCGATTGAAGCTATGAGCGGCATTGGCCCCTCAACCGCGCGAAAACTGCATTCGCGCGGCATTAAAACGTTGGGCCAGCTCTCACGTGCCGATATCTCACAAATGAAAAATTTATTTGGTATTGCCGGAGAGCGTCTTGTCACACGGGCCTCCGGTCGTGAGGTTTCCCACGTGCGAGAAGCGGCCTGCCCTCGTGAGGTAAAGTCGGTTTCCAATGAGCGTACCTTTGATACGGATCTTACCGATGAGCATGAAATACGCGCCGCAATCAAACATATATGTGGAATCGTAGGCAGAAGACTAAGAAAGAAGCATCTCAAGGGGCATACGGTCACTCTCAAAATAAAAAACTCGGTTACCTCTTCTCATACCGCGCAAAGAACGCTCGATATCAGAACGGATCAAGAAGATGAATTTAGTGACGTTGCCGAAGAGCTTCTCGGTGAAGTATGGCATTTTGGTCAGCCCGTGCGTTTAATTGGTGTCGGTATAAGCGGATTTTCCGAAGTTTATATAAAGCCTACTCAGCCAACCCTTTTTGACGAGAATACCTTTGACGATACGAATGCCTCTCAATATCCCCATGCGCGCACGCTTCCCCGCCGTCCTTCTCTTTCCACAGTTACCGATGCTTTGAAAGACAAATACGGAGCCGATGCCGTGCGATTTGGCCGTGATCTTCGTTTTGAAAGCCGTGTCTCGGACACAATGCCTACCGGTAAAGACAATACGTAGGCTACAGGGCACCTTCAAGGTCAAGTTTTACCTGAGGTGCTTGCGCCCATAGGTGTTCAAGACGGTAGTACTCTCTTGTCTCAGGTTGAAATACGTGTACTACCACTGAGCCAAAGTCAACAAGTATCCACTTCAGATTTGCCCGACCTTCGGTTGAAAGAGGGCTGATTCCGGTATTTTTGCGGACCTTCTCGCGCACCTCATCCACAATGGCGTCAACCATGGGAGCATTATCACCGGTACAGATAACAAAGTAATCACAGATGTCGCTGAGCTCAGTAAGATCCAATACGCAAATATCGTGCGCTTTTTTATCGTCTGCCGCAGTGGCTGCAATTGTCGCAAGTTCAAATGGGGTTACTGACATGTACGCTCCATTCCTTTCAATCAACAAGAACTACTCGTATGCGCCTTAATGTTGCTCTTTGGCGTGTGTGTTTTCTATCATGGCATTATATATGGCAACGGACTTTGGATAGAGATACTTTCTCGATGCCACTACATACGATAAGGTCTCCATAAAACTTGCTTGATAGAGCTCATCCAAAGAGGCGCCTTTCTTAAAAAGATCCCTTACCTGCGCAATACCGGAAAACTCAGGACGCTCCGGTTCGATAAGATCGGCAACATAGACAATTTTATCCAGATCCGACATTTCAAGATGAGCGGTTGTGTGCTTGGAAATAGCGCCGAGAACCTCTTGCGGAAGCCATGGATAGTACTTTGGCAGCTCGTATGCGGCAAGAGGACCGTGGATGAGTCCCGCAACGTTTTGATATGGAGCGCCTCCCATATCAAGCTTGCATGCGCGCGCACGTGCAAGAGTTTCCTTTGTTGAAAGAACTTTGTCCCAGTCATGTAAAATGCCGGCAATACGTGCATAAAAAGGATTGGCGTCATAGACAAGTGCCATCGTTTCGGCCATATGGCCCACCGAAATGCTGTGGGCAAACCGTTTGGGTTTAACCTCATACATATGGGTATACAGATCGCCCTCAAGCCGGTCTATGACCTTTTGTTGCTCGGGCGTATACGAAGGTGTCATGAACGCGGTGCTACTCCGACTCAAGAGCGCTCCCCTCGTGCCGTAAGAGGCGTTGAATCCGCCCCATATAAGCCGTGTTTGTGTACATAGCCGGCAACGCTATCCGGCGTCAGATAGCGTAGGCTCTGCGCCCGTGCCACGCGCTTGCGGAGATAGCTCGAAGAAATCGCCAATGCCGGAACCTCTAAGTAGGTAACGTCAAAATCATACGGTGATGCTTCAAGCGCACTTCTCGCCCCTTCAAGATTGTAACCGGGTCTAGTTGCCGCAACAAAATGAGCAAGACGCGCCACCTTACCCGTGTCCTTCCAGGAAATAATGCTCGCGATGGCATCGGCACCGGTTATGAAGTAAAACTCCACGTTTTTGGGATAGAGATCTCTCAGACGGGAAAGCGTTTCTGCCGTATACGTGATGCCCTGATGATCAATCTCAAAACGCGTTGAAACAAAATGCGGGTTATCTGAGGTTGCAAGCAGTGTCATGGCATAGCGATCCTCGGCAGCAGAGACCGGTTGATTTTGCTTAAACGCAGGTTTTCCTGCCGGCATAAACACCACGACATCAAGATTAAGTTCATCAAAAGCTGTCTCAGCCGCTACGAGGTGTCCGTAGTGGATGGGATCAAATGTACCGCCCATGATGCCCATTCGGTACGTTCTTGAAGCATCGGAGCCCAAATGAGGAAGGCCGGGAAGTATGTGAGGTACCTCAGACATATCAATCCTTGTCTACGACGGTGACGTCAGAATCATCCAGCGTCTCAGAAAGAGAGGCTGCATCCGCGGGGACTTCTTCCTCGTCAATTTCTTGTGCACCCGCAGCTTCAAAGCTAAAGGCAAAACCGAGAATACGGATTTCATCGCCATTGTGGGCGCCTGCCTTTATAAGCTGGTCGTCAAGGCCTATACGGTCAAACCTGTGCTGTAAATACGCAACGGCCTCATCATTATCCCAGTCGGTTTGAATGACCATGCGCTCAATCGCGGTGCCCGAGACGCGCCATACATGACGCTCTTCTCGCTCAATGGTAAGGTGATTGTCGCGGCGCTTACGAAGGCTCTCCCAAAACTCCGAGCGGTCTTCCGTGGGTTCTGTGAGCGCCAGCTCCTGACGAAGTTCAGCGACGGTAGAGGCACACCAAACAACCAACTCATCAAGATTTTGTCCGGTAACCGTAGAGATTGCAAAGAATTGATGGCCGTCCGCCTCTGCCATGCGGCGAAGCTCCTCCACCTTCTCTTCCGTGTTTGGCATGTCGCATTTGTTTGCGAGAACAACCATCGGACGCCTGGACAGTTCGGGCGCATACGCCTCAAGTTCACGGTTGATAATGTGATAGTCATCAACAGGATCTCGTCCCTCAAAGCCACCGGTTACATCAACCATATGGGCAAGCAAAGCAGTACGCTCAATATGGCGCAAAAATTGATGTCCAAGCCCTTTGCCCTCGCTCGCGCCTTCGATAAGCCCAGGAATATCGGCGCATACGAATGACTGTCCGTCTTTTGCGCGCACGACACCAAGATTTGGTATCAGTGTCGTAAACGGATAGTCGGCGATCTTTGGCCGGGCCGCGCTGATACGGGCAATGAGGGAGCTCTTCCCTACGGAAGGCATTCCGACCAGAGCAACGTCGGCCATAAGCTTCATTTCAAGTTCAATCCAGTGATCTTGGGCCGGCTCGCCCTTCTCGGCAAAGGCGGGAGCACGGCGCACTGAGGTTACAAAGTGTGTATTGCCGAGGCCTCCCCTGCCGCCTGATGCGACGATCACGCGCTCATGCGGAGACGTGAGATCTGCAATTTCATAGAGGGGCTCTTGCGTTGTTGGATCAAGCTCGCGCACAACCGTACCAAGCGGGACGCGAAGCACAAGATCCGCGCCGTCCGCGCCGTGCCTGCGGGCGCCTTTCCCATGTACGCCTCGTGCGGCTTTAAAGTGATGCTTATACCGGTAGTCAATGAGCGACGAGAGCTGTGGGTCGGCGACAACGACAACATTGCCTCCATGTCCGCCGTCTCCGCCGTCAGGCCCGCCTTTGGGGACGAATGCCTCACGCCGAAACGACATACAACCGGCGCCGCCATCGCCGCCTTTAACATTGATATGGCATAAATCCGTAAATGTATCCACAAAGCCTCCTCTTAAGCAGCTTATATGGTACGCGAAACGCCAACGTCCTGTAAACGAAATGCCCGATTTGTGATGATTTAAAGCTACCAAAGAGCTATCGCGATAAGCACCACAAATCCCAAAAGAAGGACGGCAACATCAGAGAATCGCATGGTATAGCGCTTAAGTGAGGACTTTCTTGTACGCAAGTAAAAGCCTCGCTGCTCCGCCGAAAGCGCGGTAGCATCTGCTTTTTTTACCGATGAGACTATCAAAGGGACAATGAAAGGAAGCTGCAATTGGAGTCGGCGAAAGGGATTTCTGGAGTCAAATTCAATGCCGCGCGCCGTCTGTGCTTCTTTTATTTTCGTCATTTCTTGCAAAAATATCGGAACAAAACGCAGTGCGGTTGTGACGGTAAACGCATACCGATATGGAATGTGCAAAACCTCCACACACGCACCGGTAAGGTCTTCCATGCGAGTAAGGGCAAGCATTGAGAGCAACGGAAGCGCCAGGGCAATGGTTCTCAGAGCCACGTTTCCTGCCGTTATAAGACCTTGGTCGGTGATGAAATACCACACGGGCTCTCCGGATCTTGCAATGAGAGCTTGAATCACAAACATGAAGGCGCCGATAACGCTAAATGCTCCCAGAAGCTTAAACGCTTTTTTAGCGTTACCCGAGATGATATTGATGAAAAGTGTCAATATGATGACAAAGCAAATCGCCGGGAAGTTGGGTGCAAGGATACCCGCCGCAAAAAGTTCAATGGCGAGAAATACCTTGGTGATTGGATTTGCCTTATGAAGAAAGCTTGAGCCTTCGGTATAGTCAATCACGCTATTTGTCATCCGGCATCTCCTCGAACGTATCCGTAGTCACTTGATTTTGCCTGCGGTTTTTCTGGGCATGTTCTGCAGTGGCTGCCTCAACAAAACGAGCGGCTGCCGAGCGATTCTTGGCATCACGTATAATACGCTCGGTCATTTTTGCTATCTCGGATACCTTGGTAAGACCGGTATAGGCAGGATCAACATGTCTAGAAAGAATGCGGGCAACCTGCGTTACCTGCGGAGGCATAACCGCAGCCGCTCTCATAATATCGTCTTGGGCAAATACGTCGGCAAGCGAGCCGTCGGCAATGATTGAGCCTTGTGTCATAACTATCACCCGAGTTGCAAAATCGGAAACCACTTCCATATCATGGCACACCATAAGAACCGCACAGCCCTTCTCGCGAAGCTCTTCAACGGCTTGCATGACAACCATGCATTCCTTATAGTCAAGGCCGCAGGTAGGCTCATCCAAAATAAGTATGTCCGGCTCACAAACCACAACGGAAGCCAAAGCAACAATCTGGCGCTGGCCGCGTGAAAGCAAAAACGGAGAGGCCTCCGGATCAAGATTGAAGTGCTCAAGGGTCTTATGCGCACGTTCGGTGGCTTCTTTGGAAGGGACGCCTTTGAGCTCAAGACCAAAAGCCACTTCTTCAAGTACGGTCTCTTTGCAAATTTGATAATCAGGATTTTGAAACAGTGTACTCACATGACGTGCGATTTCGCTGATTTTTTTGGGCTTAGTTGAAGATCCCATAATGAGCACGTCTCCGTCTTGCGGACGAAGAAGGCCATTAACCAGCTTGGTAACCGTTGTTTTACCGGCACCGTTTTGTCCGATAAGGGCCACAAGCTCACCGGGCTCAACCGAAAACGTAATGTGGTTGACGCCATCGTTGCTCACGTCGTAGCGAAACGATACGTCAATCACCTCAAGCGAAGGAGCCTTCTCTTGAGTTTCTGTCGATATTCTTCCAAAAGGTCCCGTGGCAGACGCCATAACGGGACCATCAATAACCGGCAAATAGGATGGTTGAAGTGCGTCTTTTTGAATGTGGTTTTCTATATGAAGCGGAGCTTCATACGTAACGTTTCTACTCTCCCCCACAATACGGCTGATGGAAGCACAGGTATCACAAACGCTGAGCGAGACGTTCTTTTGGCTTGAAAGATCAAGTTTGTGAAGGTAGTTTGAAATGCGAGCCGTACGAGGACTGTCAACACCCAACTCCCTCAGCTCCGCAGAATGAGAAAATACCTCCTCGGGACTTCCTTCATCTGCAATTTTTCCACCTGCCAGCACCAACATACGAGAACAGAATTCGGCGAGAAGGGCAACTTTTTGCTCCACTACTACAATCGTAATACCTTTGGTGCGGTTAAGCTGGGCAAGCGTCTCAAACACCGCCTGCGATGATACGGGGTCAAGTGCCGCCGTAGGTTCATCAAGCACCATGACCTCCGGTTGAAGTGCCATGATTGCGGCGATGGCCACGCGTTGCTTTTGCCCTCCGGAAAGCGTTGCAATTTCTCTATACCGCAAGCTCTCTATGCCTACGGCCTCTATCGCAAAGTCAAGACGATCCATAATGCACTCATGCGGAACTCCAAAATTCTCAAGTCCGTAGAGCAGCTCATCTTCAACAATGGTAGCAACCATCTGGGCGTCAATATCTTGTAGAATAAGGCCCACAAGGCGTGAGATATCCGTTAAGGTCATCTCACAGGTATCGTGTCCCTCAACAAGAACGGCGCCGTAAAACGTCCCCTGATAGTGATGCGGGATAGCCCCAGACATCAATGAAGTAAGGGTTGTCTTACCTGCTCCTGAAGGCCCGATAATGCCAAGGAACTCGCCTTTGTTAAGCTTAAAGTTTATATCTGAGAGTGCGGGAGTTTTGCCATTTGGATAGCAAAACACTACATTTTGAAAATCAAGTACGGACTGCATGTTCTTCTCGCCATCCATTGGTTCGTTTAAGGTTGTTTTTCCGACGGCACTTTGAGTGTATACAAGAATCGCGTGCCGACCAACGAGAATTTGGCGGCACGCAAATTTTTTGTAAAAAACTCAATTTCTCACATACGGTATCGATCGAGGTTCTCAAAGTAGGCCGGGGTTTTCAAAAGCTATTGGTGGTTTGTAACTTGTGTAAGCGGAGCTGCAAGTGCCTGCACCACAATGGCGTTGAAGAGCGCCGTACCCAAAATAACGGGAACCATGACTAAAAACAGATCAAAGCCGGCATGTTTTGCGGGGATTGCAATGGCGGCAAAAATAAGACCGGAGACAGTGGTGGTAACAAAAGAGCCGACAAAAGGCATAACTTTGCTTTTTGCAAACGCGCTCGAAACGAACGCAAACATGACGAGCGCCGAGATGGGCTCGGCAACAAGGTCAGCTCCGGGAAGAGACGTGGTAATTTGTATGACCGCACCGGCGATAAGCCCAATGATAATGGACTGAACCGCACGAGGCTTAAGCACTATGATTGCAAGGCAAAATGATGCGATAACAAACTCCGGTCCGATACCAATGGCGCTGATTGCCTTCCCTACGGTGAGATCAAGAACTAAACCGGCTGCGATAAGTGCTGCTACGGTCACCAGTGAGGTTACATCGAGGGCACCTTGGGATTTTGTTTGGACAACCGTGCGGGGTTGGGCAGATGTAGAGGCGGAAGTAGAAGTGGAAGTGAAATCCTTGTGTTCGGATGACATGGATAGATCCTTTCACGAATAGTTAAAGATGGTTTGATACAAAGTAAAAAACAAATTCATAATAAAAAAGCCCCGGTCTTTCCGGGAGCCCTTGTACGCGATATACAGCAGGAATGACTCACCATCGACCGAAGGAAGACCAATTGTGCCACCACCACTGTGTGTGAGAAGTTGTTGTAAGACCGCTTTTCATGTGTCCTCCCTCCAAAACCTATTGAACGTATTTTAAGGATAACAGGGACGGATTTGATACACCAGCCAAAATAAAACTTGAAACAATTCTGAAACGTAAGGCGTGCATGGGGCATCATGAAGCACGTCATAAAAAAGGAGCCCCGAAGGACTCCTTGCTAGTAAGTATCGCCGACTTCCAGAGAGATGTTTGCTGGGTTTGTATTATAGAGATTTTGCGATTTTCCATCGGGTTCTCCCATTACTTCTTGTTCCAAATGGAGTTGGTGCAAGCCTTGAAATTGACGGGAATGTAGGCAACGATGCTTTCACATCAACAATACTCGTTCTTTGAGGGTTTGATGTGGTGTCTCTATCCTCCTGCTACTTGTATACGATGAAAAAAAAGGGGGTAGTATCTTTTTCAGCAGAGCGGCGATCTGACTCGACCCTTTCCCTTCATTCAGAGTCAAAACTGTGTCTGTAGTCGTAGGAAACGTTGGTGATTAAACGTTTCTACACTCATCTTTTGCTTTGTTAACGGCACAAATTTTGCGGCTGGTATCTTTGCGTACCAATCGTTGAACTAGTTCTTTATATCTGTCGTGTCGATGTCGGTCTATTAGGGTCAATGGTATCGAAGTGGTTGTTGATGGCAATATGCTACACTTCAGTCATTACCTTCATTGGAGCTTGTTACTCTGACAAGCAAAACGCATACTTATACACCCATACGGTCTTGATGTGGAAACGCACCAAACCGCAGAACGATTTCAGAGAAATCGGCTAGGCTCCTACGGAGCTAATCTATTAATTGAAGTTGCAAATCAGCTACAGAGAAAATCGGTAATCATATCTTGTGAGGCCTCATAATCAATATCAGAATCAAAATTATCTACTAAGGCTTCTAACACTTTCCCTTCATATTGAGTTACACCACGAGAATTCCGACCAGCCCAATGTTTAATAATTCTTGTACCAAACTGGAGTTGCCGATTGAACATTGAACACAGCCGTGTTTGAATTGTTCTGTCTTTATCAATAGTAATAACAAAAACCAGGTACACGCTTTTTTCTTCAGAGAGAAACAAGAGTAACTTATCAATATTATAGCCTTTCGGATTACTGGATAAGAACAAAACTTTTGTCTTAATGTCCGTTTCAGTGAGATAATGTTCAAACTCTCGTTCATAGTCCCCCAGTTCATCGGCTGTAAAAATCTCTGGGAGAGGTTGTCTTGTATGCAGACAGTTCATCAGGGTTGCTTTCAGATCATCTTCAGCAGTAATCAAGTATTCAATGATTCGGCCCCGCAAATTAACGTTATCAATAAAGGTTGCGATTGTAATTTCTGACTCTACCGCACGAACACGGTCATTTAAGTCATCGTTTAAAATCTTGTATTCTTCGGAATTCAAAAATGAAATTGCTCGATCAACGGATTCTCTGATGCATTCAACTTGTGATTCAGTAGGTACAAATCTTTTTCCAGTGGGAGCAATATTATTTGTTGCTTCTACCAAACGGTCAAGATTTTCTTCGAAGGTATAGTTTTTGTGAAAGCTATACAGAAATTCAAAGTTTTCAGGAATATTTTCAACGCCTTCAAATTCCCTCATGATGTCACTTCCGTTGAAACTGCCCTTAATATTATCTCGGCGTAACTCCTGCGAAGAATGACTAATTTTTCTAAGAAATGTGGTGTTGGCTAACATCAAATAGTTGCGTGTCGGGGTTACTAAGCAAACTATAAATGGAATATCATCGTATCTGTGGAGTGCAGATAATGCTAATACAGTATTGCCAAAACTTCTTGATACTGCTTTACAGAATCTAATTGCAAACCAATCGCAGTAATATACACTTCTTTCACAAGGCCAAATGCATCTCGCACTTCATTCTGTAAACGGCTCTTGTCTGTTTTTCCGTCCTTGCTTGAAATGAAGCTGACTAACCGCTCTATAACATTTTTATTGTACATTAATATACCTCTCAAAAATCAAACAACGTTTTTTGCGGGTTATTTGGATCGATTATAGATAGCTGCTCTTTTGTTTTATTCTGGCATCCTTTTGTGGATTTTGGGTTTTTTGCTCTTCTTGAAGATATATTTTGTTCAGATAAAGAGTTGCGCTCCCAAAAAATGCCATCAACATATCCTTGAATATCCGGATTGCTCTCTGCCATCTCAAGTCGTTGCTCTGCCCACACGCAGTATTGAGCTTCTATCTCAATTCCAATATAATGGCGGTTTAGTTTTTTTGCTACAACGCTCGTTGTACCGGAGCCTAAGAATGGGTCAAGTACAATATCATTTTTGGATGAGCTTGCAAGTACAATTTTGGCGATTAGCTTTTCTGATTTTTGTGTTGGGTGTGCTGTGTTTTCTGCCATAGACCAAAAAGGAATCGTAATATCATCCCAGAAATTCGAAGGACAAGTATCACGGTAGTTACCGTTTTCAGTTTCAGTCCAATCCTTTGGCTTTCCATCTATGCGGTAAGGAGCAATGACCTTTTTTCTGATTTTGACAGCATCAAGATTAAACCTATAATTGCTGCCATTTGTAGCGAACCAAATATCTTCCATCCCGTTTTTCCAATTTGCTTTTGCACCACGTCCTTTTTCACGCTGCCATGTAATGCGGTTTCTGACATAGAAAAACTCACTCAACACCCTACCAACAATCAAACTTGTTTCCCAATCACAACAGATATAAATAGATGCATCGTCCTTTAACAACGGTTTAATCGCACTTAGCCATTGGCGAGTATATTCTTCATAATCAGCTTCTTTTTTCTTTATAAATGTTGTTCCGTTAAAAGATTTTGTGAGATTATACGGGGGATCCGCAATTACCAAATCTATACTCCTGGCGGGTAGCAATGAACATACATCCAGCATATTGCCAATAACGGTTTTATCCAAAATGCCGTCAAGATCTATCAGCTTTTGTGTAACTTCAATACAACGATCAAGATAGATCTGTCCTTTACTTAATGGGGTATCAATAGTTTTATTTCTGCCAGCTTTTATGATTGTCATCTTCTTCTCCTTCGCTCATCTGCTGCTTTGTTAGAATGGATTACTTTATAAATATCTCCAATATCACAATTTAGGTACCCGCAAATACGTAGGAGAACAGAAAGGACAACTTCTTCGCCCTTGTTGAGTTTGCTCATTGTGCCAGGTACAATGCCCAGATCTCTACGCAACATTAATGGTGATTTGTGACTGCTTTTATTCTCCTAACTAATCCACACAAATAGGCAATGCCTAATATACCCGCTTTTGGATAATGCTTTACAGAATGAGAAATAAGCGATTTTTAACCCTTAGATGTATAAAAACAGACGGAATCTAGTTAAAGATGAGTCCGTCTGTTTGTTGTCCAATCTTGCTTAACAGATGTCGATTTTTAGTTTGCTCAAATTACTGTCCTATCAGCATACGCTCGAAGGGCTCCTTGCGTATACCAATATAACGTATGGTGAGCTTATGCCTGGGTCTCAACGACATTGACAACGTGCTTAACGCCCTGCTTAAACTCAACAACTCCGTCAACGAGTGCAAAGAGGGTATCGTCTTTGCCGCGCCCTACATTGACGCCTGGGGTAATGTGAGTGCCACGCTGACGAACAATGATCTGACCAGCCTTAATAGACTGACCACCGTAAATTTTGGTGCCAAGGCGCTGCGCCTGGGAATCGCGGCCGTTACGAGATGAGCCGAGACCTTTCTTGTGTGCCATAAGTACTACCTGCCTATCTTAGAAGTGGTTGGTATCGGAAATTGTTACAGTAACAATATACAAAAAACCAAACCGATTTTACTCAGCGGACTCGTCGGTTGTTTTGGTTGCGGCCTTGCGAGTAGTGGGAAGAGACGTCACTTTCAGCTTGGTAAGCTGCTGACGGTGGCCGTTAGTACGACGATAACGCTTACGCTTATGAAGCTTGAACACAAGAACCTTCTGATCTTTGAACTGCTCAAGAACTTCGCAGGTTACCTTTTTAGAAGAAAGCGTTTTAGAATCAACGATGGTCTTCTTGCCATCGTTAAGCATAAGAACATCAAGCTTAACCTTATCGCCAACCTGAGCATCAAGCTTCTCGACAGCGATAACATCATCTTTGGCAACTTTGTACTGCTTGCCGCCAGTTGCTACGATTGCGTACATGTATGTAACCCTTCATTGCCGGATCTTGCAACGATTATTTGAACACCGGTTTCCAAAGCCCGAGCAAAGGCTTTCAGACCGTGACCTGTGGCATTCGCGGGAAACGTATCGATGCCCCATGTCCCTCGGCGAGAAACACAGCTCAGAGCAGTTTAGCACAAAACCGTGAGATTGCCCGATAAAACTATGAATTTTCTATTTTTATTACTCCACCTGCGGCTGACCCTCAGAGCGTTTTAGGAGCTCAATACGCTCTTTGATGGCGCGTGCGGTTGCCTTCGTGCCAAAATAGCCCAGAGACGCTTTAATGAACCAGCCAAAAACGGGTATTGCGCTTGCCATGGAGCGAGCCGCAGATCGATACACAAGACCGGCGCCGATAACGCCGGCAAGTTCCGGAATGCGCTCAATGCGTGAAGTCAGTCCATAGGAAGCGGCGATGTCAAGTGCCAAACGTATCTGTGAGGCAGTCATAAGGGCCATATCGGAGCCGGGAAGCAAACTCACGGCGCCGATGGCGGCATTCGTGGCGGCACACTGGGCTACAAGTGATGCAATGCACGTTTCCCGACAAAACGGGAACGACGCGGCAAATGAAACGCCCTTATCGGTGGCGGAGCAAAGCCAGGCAGCCAGGCGCTCAAGCAATGCCTCCGATGAGGTGCCTGCAAGAATGGTGATGTATGCAGCCACTTCGGTAGGAACTTGTATCTGCGGAGCCTCAACGGCAGATTCAACGATAATCGCCGTGGGAATTTTGTGCGATGCAAACTCGGCGCACTTCTCGCCTACCCGCCGACTCCCGCCGGAGAGAAAGAGCACTACATCGGAAGCTTTCATGCAAGAAGTCTGCACACTTGCCATATCTATGTCAAATACGTTAACGGAGGCGTTGGTGCGCGCAGGTACAAGGGCTTGCCGTAGTGTTTGCACCAGATATAAAGGGCACATCCGATCTACAAAAACGCTTACGGACACCGCTTCAAGCTGGTCAAAATCGGCTCCGAGGCCGTGTACTAAAGAATTGACGATTTTTGCCGTAGATGTACTGCGAGTCATGGCACCCCCACTCTAAGCTGATTTTTGCCGATGTCGCCAGACGGATTGTACAACGCCAACGGCAAGTATCTGCGCAATCATCGAAGTGGAGCCAAAACTGATGAATGGCAGAGGAATACCCGTAATTGGCATGATACCAATGCACATGCCAATATTTTGAAGCATTTGAAACGTCCACATGGCAACACAGCCCACAAGAGTGAGTTTGGCAAAGGGATTGTCGAGGCGCATCGCAAGAAGCACCGTCGAGAAAATCATCCATGCAAAGAGCGCCAGCATAATCAAAGATCCGACGAAACCAAACTCTTCCGCAAAAAGCGCAAATACGAAATCGGTGTGTGCTTCGGGGAGAAAGCGACCGCTTGCCTGAGTGGCATTGCCTGCCCCTTTGCCAAAGAGACCGCCGGATCCAACGGCAATTTTTGCCTGTTGTAGGTTGTATCCGTCTCCTGAAGGATCGATTGAAGGATCCACAAACACCGTCAGTCTCTTGATCTGATAGTCCTTTAAGATATGTGGAATACCCGGGATAAGAGACGTGGCAACAACCAAGGTTACAACCGCAACGAGCAGTATGAACGTTATCGCAATCCACGATTTTTTTGCCCCCGAGCAAATGATGATCGTAGCACCAATGGCCAAAAGAATAAGACCGGTTCCCAAGTCAGGCAAAAGCATAATACAGCCAAAAGGAACGAGAAGTGTGCCGCAGAGTTTGATGTAGTCTTTAAGGGTCTCCACCTTACCGTGATATTCCGCGCCTACGGCGGCCATCAGAAAAATAAGACCGATCTTGCCAATTTCGGATGGCTGAAAGCGAAGCGGTAAAAAGGGAATTTTGACCCATCCGGTCATACCTTTTGCGGATACGCCGAGACCGGGAACACGCGGCAAAATCATCAAAAGTGAAACTACCACCAGAAGCAATGTAGACATGTTAGCAAGACTGCGGTAATCATAGCGCCACATCAAAATTGCAACAACTGCACCAATGGCAATACCCGCAAGATGACGTGGGAAATTTGCCTCAGAGATGTTGAGTGATGCGGTATAGATAACCACAATACCAATAAGAATCAAAAGACATGCAGGTATGAGCTGTGGCAAATACAAGTTGCCAAGAATGTCACGCTTACCGTCAGACTTTTTGCCATTGACCGTAAGTCCTTTGGGAGAGCTTGTTTTTTTGAAGCGAGCAAACCCTCGCTGTTTGGTAACTGCTGATGTATCAAGTGCCATGGTTCTTCTCGCCTCCTACCGTGAAGCAGTATCTTTTTGGCCGTAAATGGCACCAAAGACATCGCGGACAACATACATTGCGGAGCCTGCGCCCGACGGCGCGCAATCGACATTGGCACAGACGCAATACTTGGGGTTGTCGGCCGGTGCATAACCAACAAACCAACCAACTGGATCGCCTACGGTAATCTGCTGTGCCGTACCGGTCTTACCTTCAACCTGAACGTCAAGACTTGTCCAGTGAGCGGTATAGGCAGGATCTTCCTCATATACCATGCCACGAAGACCGCGAGTTACAATGTCGTAGTTTGTATCCGACTCTTTACACTCAATAATAACTTCATTTTTGTATTCAATGACAGAACCATTACCCGAGCGGGCATTGATGCTCTTTAGCACATGAGGCTTCCAAATCTGCCCGCGCGTAGCAATGCCCGCATACGCATTTGCCATCTGTAAACACGTAACCAAAAGGTCACCCTGGCCGATGGAAAGGTTACAGTTGTCTCCGCCCTGCCATGCACGTGCATCATCCGGTGAACTTGAGTAGTAGTCCCACTTCCACTTCGCATCAGGAACTCTGCCGGAGGCCTCTTCGGGTAAATCGATACCCGAAAGTGCACCAAGGCCAAATTTGCGGAAGATTTCCTGCATGCCTTCGGGGTGTTCATTGTTGTAGAAAAAGCCCTTACCAATCTCATAAAAGACAATATCGCAGGAGTTAATGATGCCGGTAACAAGGTTAACCGTACCATGGCCGGATAACTTCCAGCAGTGCATACCGTATTGCTCACCAAAGCCGGTCCAAAAACCCGTGCAATACCACGAGGACTGTGGCGTACATACACCAAAGTCAAGACCGGCAAACGTGGTAAGTGCCTTGATTACAGAACCAGATGGATATTGTCCTGCAATGGCTCGGTTCATCAGCGGATAATTAGCGTCTTCGGACTGTAAACTCTCCCAGTCAGCCGATGAAATGCCACCAACAAAAACGCTTGGCGAGAAGGTCGGGTAACTTGCCATGGCAATGACTTCACCATTTGTTACATCAAGAGCAACGACGGATGCCGCTTTGCCCAAAAAGCCTGTCGCTCGAGAAATTTTAATCGCATCAACCAGTGAATCTTCAGCCGCCTTCTGAACCTTTGCGTCAATGGTCAAAACAACGTCGGAACCGCTTTGCGGCTCAATGGATGTGCTGTGGTCAAGCACCTGTCCGCTGGCATCAACATAGACGGTCTGCTCGCCACGAACGCCCTGCAATGCCGATTCGTATTGCAACTCTACCCCGGTTTGGCCCACGATATCACCATGTGCGTACACAAAACCACCGTCAGCTGTTTTACTGTTTTCGAGCTGTTCTTGCGTAACCGTGCCGGTATATCCCACGATATGCGCCGCAAGAGTGCCGTTGGGATATGAGCGTTGCGTTCTTTCTTCTATGCTGACACCGTCAAATACGCCCGGATGAGCATAAATGGCAGCTACTACATGGCGAGAAACATCGATTGCTACGGTACGCAGGCTTTGCGCACCCTCCGATGTATCAATAATCTTCCTGTAAACCGCTCTTTTGGGCATTCCAAGCAGATTTGCCAATACCTGCATCTCCACGTCATCATCGGCAACATTGGACTTCGCCACTACCGTTGGGCTTGGGCGATTGGTCACAAGCTCCACGCCATTGCGATCAAGGATACGTCCACGGGGAGCGGCAGTGGTTACCGTTCGGGTGCGATTACTGTCTGCCTGCTTTTGATACTCATCACTCGATACCAACTGCATGGACCAGAGCCGTGCAAACAAAGTGGCAAATACCGCTCCCACGGCTACGCTCAATCCCACAAGCCGTGAAGACAGTGTCTTTTCCGGTGACGCATCGGCTCCGCCGGCCGCACGCGGAGAACCTCCGCCGATATCAAACTTGAAAGGAGAGTTCTTGCGTCCAAATATAAAGTAGACAGTTATAAGCCCGACAGCGATCAAAAGACAGACCGCGAGAATTATCAACGTCATATTCATAGAAACGCTACCTCAGATGCTTAGCTGCGCGTTTTACGCCGCGAAAATTGCGTTCTTTTCCCAAAGATGTATTTGAGCTTTGAGAGCGAGAATAGCGGTACGCAAATGGTAGAGAAAACACGACCGTCAGGATAATGGTTGGAAACGCAATAAACCCAAGCGCTTCCATGAGATTTGTGGTCTGTCCCAAAATAGACGAAAAAATTTGTTGTACCACTGATACCGCAGTAACCGAAATCGCTATTTTTCCGACGCTTGATCCAAAGTTTCCGGACAAGCGGTTGTGTACTTCTCGTCCAAGGATATACGACATAACCGTTAAAAGGAGCGCCATCAATCCAATGGGGCTTGTGGACGAAAGATCGTAGAGGATTCCCGCAGTAAAGCCGCAGATGGTTCCCGTACGCCCTCCTATACTCAAAGCAATCATCATCGCAAAAATACAAGCAAAGTTAGCATGTCCCTGCAAAAGAGCGATGTTTGGAGCAAGTGCAAGCTGAAGGACCAAACACACTATGGCGAGAAGAACAATATTGTGCACATCTCTGTTTCTGTCCGTTAGACGCATAATGCTCCCCTAGTCCGTCCGGCTTGTCTGATTGTGCTGGGTGGTGTTGGAAGGAGCAGGAAGAGACGTTTGAGCATTGTCATTTGAGGTGGAGTTTGAGGACGAATCAGATTTGTTCTTATCGCTGCCGTCTGATCCTGAGCCTGAACTTGCGCCTGAAGACGTATTTCCTCCCGTGTTTTGCGTATCTGCCTCAGCAATGTCTTCTGCCGTTGCTTTTTGCTCTTCGGTAAGAGAAGTAATGACCATAACCTCTTCATTGTTTGTCACATGCCCAATGGGTTCAACCACAATGGTGTAATACAGAGCACCGGGATTTGTCTCAACACTCGTCACCTTTCCCAAAGGAAGCCCTTTGGGAAATACGCCGCCCAAACCGCTTGCCACGATGGTATCCCCCACCTTGACCGTTTGGTCCGTGCGGACTTGGTTAAGTGTCAGCTGTCCCGAGGCCGATCCCATCAAAATTCCCTGTGCCCTGCTTGACTGCACCATCGCAGCCACCCCAGAGTGCTCATCGGTGATAAGCCGCACCGTTGAGCTGGTTGGACTGACGGAAATAATCTGTCCGATTGCCGCCGAACTGTCGGTTACCGGCATACCAACCGCAAGTCCGGAGATGGAGCCTTTATCTATGGTAATGGTGGAACTCCACGAATCGCTCGATCCGGAGATTACACGCGCACCCGTGGATTTGAGGTTGTATGTATTTTGAAGATCGAGAAGTCCTTGCAGTCTCTGCACGGACGTATTGGCTTCTTCAAGCTCTGCGTTACGGGAACGAAGCTGTTCGTTCTCTTCACGGAGCTGCGTTAATGTCTCTTGGCTTGCTGTTAGGTTCACAAAGACATTACCGACTCCCTGGAAAGGAGCGGTCACCGCGGAGCCGATAACGCGAATGGGCATGGTGATGGTATTAAAGCCCCCGCGAATCACCGCAACAGGACCCGTCTCACCAAGGCGTACCCCTACCGTCAGAAGCACGGCAGATAAAATCGACAGGATGATAAACGTCCTACCGCCGGTATGCTTTGTTGAATTGTCTTTAAGGCCGGATGAGAGTCCTCTTGCTCCGTTAGTAAACGGCATTCCTATTGGCCTGCGCTTTGAACAAACCCACCGGAAAGAGCATTGGCTTCAAGTACTTTTGCGCAGCCGGTAACAACATTTTCAAGAGCGGTAGGACTCACGTTAACCGGAACTCCTGTTTCTTCACGAAGCCGCTGATCAAGGCCGCGGAGCAATCCGCCACCACCGGTAAGAAGGATACCGTAATACATAAGATCGGACGCCAAATCAGGCGGCGTAACATCGAGAGCATCTTTTACTGCTTTGGTGACCTCATCAAGCGGGCGATCCAAAGCACGACGAATCTCTTCCGATTCAATACGAACCGTTTTAGGAAGACCACTCATAACATCGCGGCCGTTTACCTCAACATCAAGCTCTTCTGCCAAAGGTGCCGCAGAGCCAACTTTAATTTTGATGTCCTCCGCAGTGCGCTCTCCGATTGAGAGATTATACGCATCACGTACGTGCTCAAGAATCGTTTGGTCAAATTCATCGCCTGCGGTACGAATCGACTGCGAGACAACAATGCCTCCCATGGAGATGACCGCTACCTCAGTCGTACCTCCGCCGATGTCAACAACCATGGATCCCGTAGGATCTTCAATGGGAAGATCGGCACCAATCGCAGCCGCCATAGGCTCTTCAATAAGATATGCCTGACGAGCACCCGCCTGGATGGTTGCCTCAAAGACGGCGCGCTTCTCGACAGACGTAACGCCTGAAGGAACACACACAACGACACGCGGCCGCGGCGACCACGGATATTTGCGTTCGCGCGCTTTCTCAATGAAGTACCGAAGCATAACTTCAGTAACGTCAAAGTCTGCAATAACGCCATCTTTGAGTGGGCGCTCGGCAATAATTGAGCCGGGTGTGCGGCCAATCATGCGTTTTGCATCCGCACCTACTGCCAAAACGCGACTCTCGCTCTTGTCGATAGCAACAACAGAAGGTTCGTTAATGACAATGCCCTGGCCGCGGACGGCAACCAGCGTGTTTGCGGTTCCCAAGTCAATTGCGAGGTCTCCGCCGTATTCTCCGAAGAGCGAATCGAAGATAGACATGGTTTCCAATCATCTATCGGATGGTTTGTGCATCCGGTTCTTTCCCAACAGTGTCTCTAGTGTAACGCTCAGCCGTTCCGCATGCACGGGACGGCTGAGAAGTTCACAACTTAGTTAGATGAATGAGATGAATTCGAGTTGTTTTCTGTTTGCGTTGTCTGTGTAGACTGCGTCTGACCGGTTTGCGTTGTCTGTGTTTGCTCGGTATTTGTGGTTCCGGACTGAGACTGTGTCTGAGTCTGGCCATTTGTTTGCTGATTGTTGTCCGTCTGCTGCTGACCATTTGTTTGGGTATTGCCCGTCTGCTGCTGACCGTTGCTCGGTACATAGTTGGTTACAACGTCTGAGACCTTCCAGCCAATACCGTCGCGTACAAGTGCAATGGTGTACTCAATGTTGCCGTTACTTCCCGTATTAACCGTAACGTGCGCCGTTGAGGTTGTAGCCGTCTTAGTGAGGTCGGAAATGGTGGGAGTACCCGAGGACGGTAGCGTATTACTAATCTCCTGCACCTTTTTGTCATCAACGGTACTGGTAATATACTGCTTGATATTTCCGCTGGTACCCTGTGCTTTGGCAGAGAAAATGCCTTCTATCACTGATTGCTGAGTTGGCCAGCCATATCCTTGCGTATAGGCAAAGACACCGCCTCCGCAAAGCGCCGCAAGAAGAACCAAAATAACAAGGAAAACCTTAAGTCCGGTATGCCGGTGCTTACGACGAACTTTTCTGTCTTTTTTATCCTGCGCAAGAATGTCTTCCTCGGAAAGCGAGAAGAACCCGGTGTCTTCCGCAGAAGGAATAAGCTCACCGGATTCACCCATGGGATCAAGCGGATCGTAATTTCCGTATCCTGCAGCCTGCAAGAATGCATCGGTTTCGGAAGGCTTACGGGAGCGGATCCTTGCAACGGCGTTCTGCGCAGCTTCATATGCGGCTCGCGCGTCATCCGGCATGACAAAGGAAGCATCGGAAGTTGCGTGTGAAAATGCGTCCACGGCCTCGGACATACGGTTGGCGGCCACATAGGCAAGACCAAGCTCACAGTAAACTTCAGCCTGGCTCTCAAGGGGTGTCAGAAAATCAAGCGCGGTACGATATGCCTCAACGGCATCAACCGGACGGCCAAGACCCATGAAGCTCTTACCCAAGCTCCGAAGAGCTCCTGAGGGATGCGGATTTGCTTCGTCAACCGCAGCATTACGATACGCAATGCCGGCATTTCTCGTATCTCCAAGCTGCTCATACGCTGAACCCAAAGCAAGATAGGCCTTGTATGGGGTGAGATATGACGGATCTTGAACGGCCTTTGAAAGTACGTCAATGGCGTTTTGCGTCTGACCGGCAGCCAAAAGAGCGCGGCCTCTATTTGTGAGAAGAGCGCCAACTTTTCCGTATGCCACGTCTTCAAGTGCCGAGTTGTATGCATATGCTGCGGATTCAAACTGACCCAGCTTCATGTATGCATTGCCAAGTAGATGGTCAACTTCACCGTTCTTCTCGCCAGCTTCTTTTACCTGACCAAGCTGCGTCACAGCTCGTAACCAATCACCTGACTGATAGGCAGCCTTTCCTTGTTCATATGCCTGCTGTTTCACGGTTTCCTCCAACTTTATCATCTATGCAAAAGAATTATGCGGCCTCAATACGAACGGAATGCAGTACATCTCCTGCTCGAAGTTCAGCGATAACGGCTTTACCTTCAAGCGTCTTACCAAAGACAGTGTATCCTGAATCCAATCCGTGCTGAGATCCAAGACAGAAGTAAAACTGAGAGCCCGCAGAATCCGGATCAGAAGAGCGAGCCATTGCAAGAGCTCCATCGTCATGCAAATTATGAGGATTGCTGGCAAACTCAGCTTTAATGCGATACCCCGGACCTCCGGTTCCCGGAATTCCATCCGCACCCGGACGACCTGCGGCTACATCGGCTGGGTTCATCTCACGCGTGTAAGGATCTCCTCCTTGGATGACAAACCCCGGAACATAGCGGTGAAACTTTGTATCGTCATAAAAGCCCGACTCAGCAAGTTCGCAAAAATTTGCAACATGAATTGGCGCACCTACACCGTCAAGCCGGACACGAATGGTGCCCTTTGAAGTATCGAAGACCGCTATCTCCGTGCCGGTAACGTGACGTTTTGGGGTATAAAGCGGATCAAGCCCAAAGCCCATGTTTTGTCCTCCTGCCTTCCACACTATGGTGGAAACATGTCATAACTTTGTTATTTTAGCAGTTGTCAACAGTTTTCATAGTTTCGGCAAACAAAACGATGGCATTTATTGTTTTTTTGTGGGTTTCCAAGAATCGTAATTCTTCTCGAAGAGCTGCTGATATTCACTTTTTCCGGACGCATCGCGCATACCGTCTACCGGTTCTAAAATTCGGTCTTTGGCACTCTTTGGATCTTCGGTGGCAAGTGAAAGACTCCAGCCTTTCTCAAGTGCGTCCGAACGGTTGCGCAGCCAATTACCCAATTTGGCAAGATTGTCCAGTTGGGTTCTATACACGCCGGCTGCATCATCAATACTGTTGATATCGTCAATTAAATTACTGATTTCGAGAGCCGTTTGCCGAGCGTCATCTGCGGCTTTCTGTCGATCTTCTTTTGAGGCGGTAATGGCAACGGTATCAAAGATGGCCTCATTGCTATTCAAGCGCTCTTCAAGCTCGGATAGTTTCTTGTAATCCGCTTCCATCGCGTCAAATGAAGGGTCGCTGTCGGTACTTGGAGCTGACGTATCACTATTATCTTGGCCCTTAAGCTTTTCAACGACGCCCGGAAATCCCTGTTTTGAAAGATCGGTACCCTGTGTTGTTTTTTCTTCATTACCGGAAGGATCCCATGGATGCGTAATGAAGAGCACGCTGCCTCCCACCACAATAAGAGCCAGGATTGCCGTAAAAACAACGACACGTAAACCGGGCATACCTTCAGCCCTTTCACTGTCTCCGTTGCGGGAAGGCTCCGAAGGAATGGCACTTTCAAAACGAGGTGCCGGCTGTCGTTCATTGAGAGTTACCACGGCGGTAGAATCGGGATCGAGTGTATGTGTGCCATCAAATTCAGACGTTGTTTTGGCAAAAGTTTCAGACACGTGCGAATCCGGATTTTCCTGAGCAGAGATGCTCTTCTCGCCGGATGCTCCATCTGTACCTAAAACGGTTACTTTTCCCCGCTTGGTCCCATATAACTCTTCTTCTATCTCAGGAAGTCGAAGATTTCTTTGCGGGCGAATTGGATTGGGTGCGGCACTTTGACGGAGTGCTTTAGGAAGCGGCATGCCACACTTAGGACACAGCTCCATATCCTTTTCCACAAGTGCTCCGCAATGCGGACACCACTGTGCATCCGTTACGGGAATTCGCTGCGTATGACCAAAGTCTGCATGGCAATGCGGGCACTTTGGTGTTCCGTCAGGAACAATGGCTCCGCATTTTGGACAACGCATACGCTCTCCTTTCCGTGTAATCGTCTCAGCTATAGTACTCTTTATGCATCGCTTGGCGTATGCATATTATTCTTCCCACCAAAAACACGAACAAAAACTGCAAATATCCGACTTTGATTGCCGTGATCTTGAAGAAAACGATAGAGCCAATTGAAAACACAAAGTGCGACGAGAAGTGCAAGAGCGAGAAGCCCGTACATATTGGGCATCAACCAGACAATGCGGAAAAACGATCTAAAAACCGTACATCCCAATATGACCATCAAGCTCACTGCGGCAAGTAAAGTTCTACGGAGCGTATTGAGCGGAAGTGAAATGCGATAAATGAGTAAAACTCCAATAACTCCGGTTACCATAAGGCAGACAGTGGATACCTCAGCGCGCGATACCTCCATCAGGCGTCCGCACACAATTGCCAGCGCCAAAGAAACGGTAATTGCCGCCGAAGCAGGAAGTGAGCGTTTAAGTACGTTTTTGAGGAAGTTACCTTGTACGCGATCGTGATTCACTTCAAGCGCAAGCACGAAAGACGGAAATCCTACTGTTGCAAAGGAGAGAAGAGACATCTGAATCGGGATGAACGGATATGGCGGCATGATGATACAAAAAAGAGCAAGCGCTGCGGTAAATACCGTTTTTACCAAGAAAAGTGATGCAGAACGCTGCAAGTTATTGATTGAGCGCCGTCCTTCTGCCACAACCTCAGGCATATGAGCAAAATCGTTGTCAACCAAAACAATCTCAGAAACATTTCGAGCCGCAGCAGATCCTGATGCCATGGATATTGAACAATCCGATTCTCTCAGCGCGAGAATGTCATTCACACCATCGCCCGTCATTGCTACGGTATGTCCCTCAGCCTGAAGTGCCTGCACCAAAAGACGCTTTTGTTGTGGGGTAACCCGGCCAAATACATGAGCGGTTGCAACCGCGCGCGCAATGTCCTTCTCGTCTTTCAGCGTTGTCGCATCAACCCACGCATCCGCATGAGGAATGCAGGCTCGCTGTGCAATGGCAGCGACGGTACGTGGATCATCACCGGAAATAACGCGAAGGTCAACTCCTTGCTGTATGAAGTATTGAATTGTTTCCGGAGCGGTTTGTCTGATCTGGTCTTGGATACCGACAAAACCCAAGAGTTGCGGCGTGCCAATAATGGCGTTGTCTTCAGATATGCCCTCCACCCGGCACACCACAAGCACGCGTTCAAGTTCATCGAAGATACCCGACGCGAGAGAGCGCTGTGCAACCTCCGGGTTCATAACAAACTGAGCCGCACCCATAACATAACATATACCATCATCCGTCATGCAACCTGAATATTTACGTGCCGAGGTAAACGGAACGGCGCGAGAAATACGTAAAGGCTGTACGTCATGCGCCGCAAGATAGGTAAGGATTGCCTGAGCAGTGTCGTTCGCATCATGCCTATTGGCATCCGTAATGGCAGCGAGCGCCTCTATGACATGTGAGACATCGGATTGAGGGTCCAGGTCAGCGTCAACAATATGAGCAACTTCCATATTTCCCGTAGTAATTGTTCCGGTCTTATCCAAACAGAGCGTATCAATGCGGGCAAGCGTCTCAATGCAGTACGTTTGTTGGATAAGCACTTTCTTAAACGCAAGACGGGCGGTGGCAATGGCCAAAACCGAAGAGGTCAGAAGCACCAAACCCTGCGGAATCATACCGATAACAGCGGCAACCGAAGATAAGATGGCGGCAGAAACATCATTTGGTGCGTGCAGGTAGGTACGCAAAAAAAGCCCTATTCCAAGCGGTATCAGGGCAATTGAGCCTGTACGGATGATTGAGTTAACCGTCTGCATGATTTCTGAATTTATGGGTTTAACGTATTTTGCTTCGGCATTAATACGTGCGGCATAACCATCCTGTCCCACACGTGTAATGCAAGCCACCAAACTACCTGAATCTATGAAGCTTCCGCTGAGAAGCTCATCACCTTGTCTCTTCTCGACAGGTTTGCTCTCACCCGTAAGCAGGCTTTCGTCAACCGTCGGTAATCCTTCAACTAACGTGCAATCAGCCGGAACCTGGTCTCCCGTACGAAGCCGAATGAGATCATCCACTACAAGTTCAGAAGGAGATATGGCCCTATCATAACCATCGCGAATAACCGTCACATTTTGAGCCGCTAAAAGGCTCAGACGGTCTACCATGAGCTTGGCGCGCACCTCTTGTACGATACCAATCAACAGATTTGCAAAAACTACCGCCATAAAGAGGACGTTTCGCAACTCACCCGTTAGAAGCACTAAACATGCCATCGCAATGTTTACTACGTTAAAAAGCGTTAGTGCATTGTCTTTAATGATGGCAGGAATAGACTTTGTTTTTACATCCGTATTGGTATTGACGCGGCCATCTGCAATCCGCTTGGCAACTTCTGTTGAACTTAAACCTTGTAAAGTTACGCTATCCTGCTCTTTTGTAGCGTTTATCATCATTCTCCAGCCAAAATTTGGCACGTATCTCAAGGCATATATGCCAGGCCAGCACTTCTCGTCAGCATGAATGCAGCAGATATCAGTGCTTCATACATGGTGACCCCGGTGGGGCTCGAACCCACGACCTTTTGCTCCGGAGGCAAACGCTCTCATCCACTGAGCTACGGGGCCATGGTTGGTAAGTATAGCGAGCATCCCTACCCTAATTCAAGTTGAAAATTTATGTGCACAAGATACTCACCATGTTAGACTCACTACAACGCACGCTAAAGCACAAGATGAGGACATATATGACGTATTCAAAACTAAGCCTTGATCTCTCAAAACATCAATTTGAAAACTCTTCTGAAATCATTGTTGGCAAAGATATGCTTGCCGAAAGCGCCAACATATTAGCCCCTTGGATGGACTCTGACACGCATCTGCATATTGTTTCTGACACAACCGTATCAAAGCTCTACCTGAACCGATTGAAAGAGGTACTTTACCGGCATTTCTCAAATATCTCCCAAACCATCCTCCCCTGCGGTGAGCACACAAAATCGCCTGAAACTTTACAGATGCTTTGGTCTGACTTTGCACAAAACGAACTCACGAGAAACTCCTGTGTCATTGCCTTTGGCGGAGGCGTGGTCAGCGACACTGCGGGATTTGCCGCCGCTACCTATCTTCGAGGCATACGCTACGTCATTATACCAACGACTCTTCTCTCCATGGTTGACGCTTCTGTTGGAGGAAAAACAGCGATTAACTTGGCATCCGGTAAAAACCAGGCAGGGACTTTCTGGCAGCCAAGTTTCGTTATAGCTGACACGTCTCTCTTGCAAACTCTCTCGGCACAAGATATAGAAGAAGGGTTTGCGGAGATAATAAAGTGTGCCGTTATGTCCGATAAAACCCTGTTCTCTCAATTACTGGACCACGCTCCTTTGGGAAGTGACCTTGCAATACACGAGAAGAACTTAGACTGGCTGACCAATATCGTTATAACGTGCGTCAACATCAAAAAGGACCTTGTTGAGCAGGATCCTTTTGATACACGCGGAGTTCGCATACAACTGAACTTAGGACATACATTCGGACATGCGATTGAGGCCGCAAGTAACTACACGCTTCCTCATGGGCATAGCGTGGCAATTGGCCTTTGTATGATGGGGTGTATAAGCCAGAAAAAAGGCTGGTGCAGCAAAGAAACCGCTTGTGCCATAGAGAACTGCGTGAGGGCATATAACCTGCCCACAGAGTCTCCCTATCAATCCGAAGAGCTTCTCGCATACCTCAAACAAGACAAAAAACGAACCGACCATGCCCTAAACATTATCGTTCCAACATCCATCGGCATATCGTCAGTGATGTCCGTTTCTTTTGAGACGCTTTCGGATCTAATCAAGCTTGCCTAGGCAAAGCTGCGCAACACCTACGCGAGATTTTCTTCAAAAACCTGCAACTCTTCTTTAAGAGCTTTGACATTCATCTCTATAATGTCCTTCTTTTTGAAGATTCCGCCCGCCGTTCCGACATACGAGTAGCCACCGAGAAAGACTTCTTTTACGTTGGAAGCCGTCACGCCACCGACTGCCATCAAGGGGTACGCGCCAAGCGGCTCCAAAACTTTAG
>ERZ773079.78-NODE-78-length-62708-cov-13.204747_pt1 | contig 62708 bp, 60 predicted proteins | sample MGYA00511355_ERZ773079 | MGnify/ENA primary metagenome ERZ773079 (study PRJEB29015, sample SAMEA2737979) | human oral metagenome | biome: human oral; feature: human-associated habitat; material: dental | place: China | collected 2117 ... | reverse complement strand
TTTGCGAAAATGAAGGATAAAGAAAAGTAAACCAAAAAGGATGGACTGGACAAAATTAATTGTGGTCATAAAAAGAAAATCTGGCAAAGTACGTCCAATACCAAAGACTGACATAAAAGTATTAAAAATTAAGACCAGTTTGCCACGAAGATTAGATAGCTGAAAAAGTTGCCAGTTTGCAGTACCAGCAGCGAAGAAATTAAGTAAAAAGCCAAAAATTAAAAAACAAATTAGAAATGGCCAAAGAAAATAACGACTTTTAAAAAGAGTTGGCAGATATTTAACCGCATATGTAAAATGTGAGAAATCCTGTTTCAGACGTCTTTTTAATGGCTGTTTCTTAATAATTGCCTCCTAAATTTAGCTTAACTATAAATCGCTGATTTTTACACGAGTTTGTGTCATGGTGTCACGATCTCTCACAGTAACAGTATCATCCTCGAGGGTATCAAAATCCACAACAATACATTTTGGAGTACCAATTTCGTCCTGCTTACGATAACGTTTACCGATATTGCCAGAATCATCCCAGGTCACGTTACCATATTTCTTACGGAGAAGTTGATAGACAGTCTTAGCTTTTTCTACCAGCTCTGGCTTATTTTTAAGTAGAGGAGAAACACAGAAACGAAATGGCGCAAAGGCTTCAGGAAGTTTCAGAACAATGCGTTTCTCACCATTTATACTATCCTCGGAATAAGCAGCGGAGAGAACAGCCATCACAAGACGTTCTACACCAAAGGACGGTTCGATCACGTGTGGAACAAAACTTTCACCAGTCTTCTTATCGCGATACTCCATGCTCTTACCAGAAGCACGAGCAACATTTTGCAAGTCAAAATCAGTGCGATAAGCAATGCCCATAAGTTCTTCACGGCCAATTGGATAATCATATTCAATATCGATAGTTTTTTTGCTGTAATGTGCTCGATCTTCTGGCGGCACATCTAGCTCGTGAATATGCTCTTGTCTAAGGCCCAGTTCTGCCAAAAATGCATGTGTTGCAGCTAATAGCTCATCAAAAGCTTCCTGCCATTTACTAGGATCAACAAAATATTCAATCTCCATCTGCTCAAACTCGCGGGAACGGAAGACGAAATCGCGTGGCGCAATCTCATTACGAAACGCCTTGCCCTGTTGAGCGATACCAAACGGTAGGTTAGGGTAAAAACTATCGACGACGTTTTTGAAATTGGTGAAGATACCTTGGGCAGTTTCGGGGCGAAGATAGGAAATACTATCCTCACTCTCAGTAGCGCCGACGTGCGTTTTAAACATCATATTAAACGTGCGCGATTTGCTCAGCGGATTGCCATCAGGACTTTTAATTCCTTTTTCCGCAATCGCCGCGTCCATCTCTGCCATCGTCATGCCGTCCGCATCAATGCCATTGTCCTTGAGAATATGATCAGTACGATAGCGACGATGATTAACCGTATCCTCGCATAGCGGATCAACAAAAGTATCAACATGCCCACTAGCTTTCCATACCTTCTGATTCATTAAAATTGCTGCATCAACGCCGTACATGTCATCACGCTCATCAACAAACCTGCGCCACCATAATTGCATAATATTGCGTTTCAACTGCACACCCAATGGGCCATAATCCCAAGTTCCAGAAAGACCGCCATAAACATCTGAACCCTGATAAATAAAACCACGGCGCTTACATAGGCTAATAATATCTTCCATTTTTACTTGATTCACAAGAAGTCTCCTTTCTCTTCCTTGTGTTTGAGGTACAGTAGGTACAACAAATATTTACTCTCTGCATTTTAGTATAGCATGATTTTACTTGTTCAGTTCAGTATGGCTACGGGCAATTAGCCAGCAATCTGGCAATATACCTTCAATTCCACCAACCTGCATTACAACGCGTAACGGGTAGTTAGACGTTAATCTAAGCAATTTAATATGATCCGCCGTAATTTCGCCTCTCTCGCTATGGCGCAAACCATGCTCTATTTTATCGTAAATATAGCGCCTATTTTGACTAAGCGCTTGTCCAGATACGTCACTTACTAAACTCAATTCATTACCTAAAAGTTTAGCATAGTTTAAATAAAACCAGGTTTTTATTAGAGCAAAATTAACCGTTTTATTATCAAGCGCTTCTAAGGTTTCCTTTAAAATACTAAACCATCCCGGTTCATCGATTATTTCACTAGAATACGCCACCATTTTCATTGCCTCGTAGGCAAATTGTAATTTATCATAGTTATTTAAAATATTCTTATAAAATTTAATCATTCTTGCCTGCACGAGCGTAGATATTTCACCTCTACCATGACGCAAGACTACTTGTGAAAGGCTTAAAAGCTCAACCCCACCTGCCAGTTTAGATCTTGACTTACGCACACCACGCGCCATTGCACTGCGGCGGCCAAGCGGTGTTGAAAATTGAATGATCCTATCTGCTTCACCATAATTTGTACGTCTAAGTACAATTGCTTCAGTAGTTTCAGATTTCATAATATACGCCTCGCGGCTGCCAAAATATCTTGTGGCGTAATTTTAGATTTATCAAGTAGATTATTAATACCATAAGCTCTTAAATCTACTCCAGATAAACGGTCAGCTATATTAGTAATAATAACGACTGGTATTTTGCCAAGGTGTATATCAGATTGTAGCTCATTTAACAGAGTAAATATTGTTTCACCAGATAGTAAAACATCAGCAATTATTAGCTGAGGTGACCACGATTCAATTAGTTTTATTGCATTATTTAAGTTTTGTGTAGATTTAATTTCGTAATTATTTTTTAAAACATTAATGTAAATATCGCTCTGCCACATATCATCATCAATCAGTAAAATTTTTGACTTATTTATAATAGACATAGTTGCTCCGATTTTATAACGTCCACATAATATGTCATCCCATTCCGATGGCGAATCGTGCCAATATTGCCATTTATGGCATCGGCGAACCGCTTAGCAATAACCAGCCCCAAACCACTGCTTTCTGGACGATAAATTCGTTGTTGTTTAATCTGATTATTTATATTAATACCAGAAAGAGAGGGACCAAAATCGCGCAATCCAACCCTAATTTTATTAGCATTATGCGCTAGATTAAATACAGCTTCTTTATTTGAATAATGTAAAGCATTATCGCCAAAACCTAGTAAAATTCGCCGAAGAAGATCACGGTTTGCCACCACTAAAGGCGCAGAACGGCGGCCTTTGACCATAATTTTACGCCCATAAGCTTTATAAAGAGGCGTTAGTTCATGGGCTACGTCTTCACAAAGCTGCTTTATATTAATAGGCTCTGTATTAAATAATTCTTCATTTATTTTTTCTGACTGAGTTAAAATACTAGTCAAGCGTAACGAACGCTCACTAGTCAATATAATTCTACTTATATAATCCTGACGAGTAGACTCGGTTAAATTATCTAAATCTTTCAGATTAAGCGCCAATTGACGAATTAAGGCAACTGGACTCTTCAATTCATGAGCAGCAGCAACTACGTCAAAATAATCACCTAGAAACGATCTATCACTATTACTACCCTGCAGCCGTTCATTCATATATTCATTTTAGCATGGCAACAAAATAATCATCCTAAAAATAACTGACAGATATTATTTACTTTATTCGAAATTAATAGTTTGGATAATTTTATTAAAATCAGCTTTAAACGTTTCATTCGCATCTGTACGTACAGTTGCGGTCTTATCCCTAACCTTATAGATAACAGCTGCACCGCGTATGTTTTTACTAAAATTACCATCTAAGCGAGTGCCTGTATTGCCCATAGAACTTGTACTAGAGCTACGCAAATCACCTTTTTTAACCAAAGCATCATATTGCTGTACTACTTTATCATATTCCTTGTTTTCAATAGTTACGCGCAAAGCAAATTGTTGATCAGCAACAACTGGAGGGACCTTTGAGGGATGTAGATACGCCCTATACTCACCACCACGAGATTCAACATCGGTTGCCTCATAAAGATTCCAAGTTTTAGGGTATTTAAAAGTTAGTCTACCATAATCAGCTGGTCCTGAAAATTCAAGATTTGGCTCTTTTTCGCGCTCAGCATATTTTGCTTCTTCCTTTTGAGACTGGCGACGTTCTGCATCTATAACCGCTACCTTTATTTGAGAATCTACATCTGTTTTAGCGGTGTTATACTGCATATAAGCCCAAATAGCTAGACCGCCAAAAGCCAACGCTAAAATTGAAGTTACAGCTAGCAAAACACCCAAAATTACACTACCATGTTGTTTATTTACATTATCCATGATGTCATTATACTTATGTTTTTTGACTATGTAAAGGCGCTATATTGTATAAAAAGTGGGCATTTTCTTTTTTAGAATAATTGAATCCTGGCACTTCAAACCCATAACTTATAAAATCAATTTCTCTCCCAGACTGGTCGGACCATTTTTGTACTAAGTCATACATTTTTTTAATATCACGCGACTCACCAAAAGTATAAACGATACTAACATCAGAAGGCGCATTAATCCTCCAAAAGCTACGCCAAAAAATAGTAAATCGCCCTCTATTACTACGTAGCCGCAACCATGAAATTAATACTAGAATTGGATTTATTTCATAGCCAATCACCTTACTAGCACCAGCTCTAATAGCTTCATATAAAACTACACCATCGCCACTACCTAAATCTACCAGAACATCATTTTTTTTAAATGGACGTAACTTACTAAAAGCAGATTCTATCTGTTTTCTCTGTGTAGGAACATAGGGCGCACCAAATAATGCCGTTAATAAAAAAATCAACACACAAATTACTACTATACCTATTATACTCTCTACCATAGAATCTTAATTATCCTCTAAGTCTATTATTGTGTTCTCTAATTCAGTTAGTTCCTTTTCTACTTCTGCAACTAAAGTAATAATTTCCTTATATTTTTCAATTGCCTTCTCGAGCACAAAGTCATCACCCTCAAACCAGGCAGTTTCTCGCTCAATTTTTGCTATCTTTTCTTCTAATGTTAGATTACTTTCTTTCATAGTCTATTACCTTTGCTTTTATGAAATAATCTTTAGTTTCAACATTTATCTGTGCGCCATTAGATAAAATATCATTCTCCATTCGCATAATTGCATAACCGCGTGCCAAAACATTACGTGGATCTAATGATTTTGCTATTTTGCCAAGTGCGGCAATTTTGGCTTTTTGAAGATCAATATAATTTAAAATATGATATTTCGCAGTTAGCTTTCTACTATGAAGATGTGCTTTATTATCTGATATAATTTGATGTAAAGCGGGTTTAACTCGTAAAATACTCTGCCTAATTTTCAACCGCACATCATCTAAACTAGGTAATAAAATTGTCGCAGCATGAGTGGGCGTCGCAGCTCTTATATCAGATGCCAGATCAGCCAAAGTTGTATCTATCTCGTGCCCGATTCCAGTTATAATAGGAACTCGACTAGCGGCAATTGCACGAACTACCCTCTCGTCATTAAAAGTAGCTAGATCATCTACACTACCGCCACCGCGCACTATAGCTATAACATCTGGTAGATTAGACATTTTATTACACTTTTCAATTGCATTGACAATTGACTCAGGTGCATCATTACCCTGGACTTGAACATTACAGATTATGAAATCAACACCTTTTATACGCGAATCTGCTATCTTCATAAAATCTATATATCCAGCAGCTTGTTTACTACTAATAACCGCGATTTTACGGGGCAACCATGGTAATATTCGCTTACGCGATTCATCAAACAGACCTTCTGTGGCTAATTTAGCACGTAAAAGTTCAAAACTCTTTTTTACACTACCTTCACCAATTGGTCTTATACTATCAATTGTTAGACTAAACTTTCCTTTTTGAGTTATTTTTGGACGAGCTTTAGCTCTAATATACATACCATCTTCAATTGAGATATGTAGAGCAAATTTCATCATAAAACAGTTCACACTTGATTCTTTATCTTTTAGATTGAAAAACACAAACTTAGACTGATTTATAGAAAAAGATTCAACCTCTCCTTCAATAAAAATACTTGGGTAGAGAGTTTCAAAAGACTGGTTTGTTATCGCGATAAAATCACTAACTGTTAGCGTCGGTATCATCACTTTTACCCCGCTTAACTATCGCCTGTTGATAAAACGCATAGCCACCAATAATTGTTCCGGCCATTAAAAGAACTCTAGTTAATACAATTGCAGCTATACCAGCCTGATTATCAATACCTGCAGCTGCCAAGAACGCCACCATAATCAATTCATATGCACCAGCTCCGCCTGGCGTAACCATAAAAATACTTGAAGCGCCAGCCAGACCATAAGCAGCCACTAGCGGCGCTGGATTTATAGGGTGACCAAGCGCCAAAAATACACAGTAGAACATCGCAATATCAGATAGATTAAGTACAAGACCCCAGAAGAATGGCTTTATTATCATCTTTTTCTTAGACTTTACCTGGCAATAATCTTTTTGAAGCTCATTTAGAAACCCAGCTAAGGACTTAGAAGATTTAACACCTTTCTTATAGCGCCCAAATGTAATTACTTGAATAGATTTATTTACAAAATTTATGATTTTCTTGGCAGTATTTTCGAAGTTTTTATTATGCTCCAGAATATATACAACTATCGCAACTACACCAAATATCAATATAGCTAGACCTATAGTTACAATCACCGTTAGCCTATTTAGAGAGCCATCAAATAGCATAGCGGTAACAGAAACTAGCAGTATCACTACATAAGCAATGAACGTAGCAACAATTCTAATCAATTGAGCAGCAGCCGACTTACTAGGCGAAATACCGTAAAACTTGAGTCTCCAACCAATATAAGACACACCACTTACTCCAGCGCTAGGTAAAATATGGTTAACAAAATTCATTTCTAATGATAATCTAGCAAGATCTGGGGCAGAAATGTGACGCGCCCTACCCTGAGCACGCAAGTACGAAAACATTGATGCACCCATGGAGTAAAAAGATAAAAACTGTAACGGAATCAACCACAGGATTATACTCATATCAACCTTGCCTAGTAAATGCCAAGATTGCATAATCTCGTGCCGTGAAAGATAAATTATCACCACTAAAATAACAGCCGTAGCTAAACTTAGCCATACACGCCCAGAAACTCTCTTAATCATAATGATTATTATACGACATTTTAAGAATCAGGTATACTAGTATTGTGATTTTATGCATTTTAGGACGTCAACCAGAGCTAGGATTAACTGAGTTGGAATCTCTTTATCCTGGTAAAGTTACTAGATTTGGAAGTGAAGCTGCTCTAGTAAATATAGATCATTTAGATATTCAGAATTTGGGCGGCTCACAAAAGGCGGCTCGTGTTGTTTATAATTTGTATAATGCGAAAATATCAGAAATATCGCATAAAATTATAGATTCTTATTCAAAACGGGCAATCAGAAAAGATTTATCTAAACTAACAATCGGAATTAGCGCCTACAATACTAATATAAAAACAACACAGATTAAAAAAATAGGCGCCGCCATAAAGTTTAATGCCAAAAAATTAGGCGGAACTGTGCGTATAATACCAAATAATGACCCGATTCTAAATACTGCCACATCTCACCATAATAAGTTAGGTTTGAAAGAAAATAAAAAAGAAATTATCATAATTCAATATAATAGCAGAACAATAATTGCCGAAAGTATTGGAGCACAGAATATCACTGCCTTAGCAAAACGAGATCAAACAAGACCTAAGCGAGATGCTTTTGTGGGTATGCTACCACCTAAATTAGCTTTAATGATGTATAACATGGCTATTGGCAAAAGCCAATCTATTTTAAATAAAAAGCTAAACCAGCCAGCCATTCTGGATCCGTTTTGTGGGACTGGTGTAATATTGCAAGAAGCCTATTTACGTGGTGCCAAAATATACGGTACAGATTTAAATCCAAAGATGGTAAATTATACCCAACAAAATATAGCCTGGCTTACTAAAAGTCAAGCTTATAAACTACATATACAGCAAGGTGATGCTACTATTCATACATGGAACTATGCTAATGAATTAAATGCAGTGATCTGCGAAACATATTTAGGGCAACCCTTTAATTCAACACCTAACCCAACAAAATTAGAGCAAGTCAAAGGTAATTGTAATAATATTATTAGTAACTTCCTAAAAAATATTCACCCACAAATAAATCAAAAAACGGCCTTATGTATAGCAATACCCGCATGGCGTGATATAGAATTTAACACCATTCACAGATTACCGTTAATTAAACATATAGATAAACTAGGGTATAATTTACACAACAAAAATCCCCTACTCTATTTCCGAGAAAACCAAATTGTAGCACGTGATATTCTAATTCTAACCAAAATTAAATCCCGATAAACATAAGTACTAAAAATGTATTCTTCTTAATAAATTACTACTGGGACTGTTCTAAATTTTGAACAATTTTTTTAGCATAGCTGGCAATATCCTTGGCTTTATCCTGTTCTTTTTTGTATTCAGAGCCATCTGGTAGGCAAGATTTAAAATTACCATCCGTTACATATGTATCTGTCGCTAGATAGTAATAATCACCAATCTTTTTATATATGGAGTTATTAGGATTCGCTGCAAATCTATAAAATTCACGCAATTTAGCTTCGCTCACTTTCCCATCTACTTCTATGTCATTTGCTTTTACGCGATAAATAGTGGCAAAATAAGCATCTTTACCACAGCCATAAACCTCAGCCTTCATACTAGGTGAATTATTTATTAGTTTACGATTAGTAGCAGTGCGCGCCAATTCAGCTGAATAAAATCCTAGATACTCTACGCCACTTGTGGAATTAATCATAAACTTATATTTTATGTCCTTATCTGAACCCGCGGTATTTATATCTGATCTATATTTTACTTTCCATTCAGGTATTTCCATATAACCATTAGCACCCGCTAGTGCGTTTCTTCTCTCACCTGCAAGTCTAACCTCTGATAATCTATATTCTTGATCATTTAGTTGATCCTGGGTGGTTTCTAACTGATCCTTAAGCAATAACTGCTGATAGTACAACCATCCGCTTAGTCCAATTAGTGAAAAAAACAAAATAAAAGCTAAAAAATTTCCGAGAGTGCGTGTTTTACTTCTTCTTTCTGGCTTTATCTTATTAGTACCTATCTCATATCTAGGTCTTTCTAGTTTTCCTATGGTGATTGGTTTTCTAGCGGGAATTTGCTTTTGCTTAGGAGTAATGTTTTGTTTAGTCTCACTAATATTATTCTTAACCAGAGGTTTGTCCGACTCTGCTTTAACACTTATCTCTTCTGGAGACTCTTCAAGCTTATTTACTTTACCAGTATCCGAGATAGAAATAGTTTCCTCATTAGTAGGCATTTTATTATAATAGGCTGCCTCTATACCTTCAACCCGTGCAAGTTCACGCTCTAACTCATCCCTGGAGCTATTTTTAGATCCACTCCCAGTACTGGTATCATTTAGTTTTTTGGTTTTATCCATACCTACCCTATTCCCTACATTATAGCTAAATATAATGCTAACCCTTATGATTAAAATTGTCAACTTCCGATATAGTCTGGTTAATATAATATTTGACTATTATCACGCTTTAGAGTAGAATATAAAGGATTGTATTATATATTGAACATCAAGGAGAGTTAAATGTCAAAAGTTAAGGCTGGCGGCTCGAGTAAAAATATTCACAATAATGCTGGGCAACGCCTAGGTGTAAAAAGATTTGGCGGACAAAAAGTTAGTTCAGGCGAAGTTTTAGTGCGTCAAACTGGTGCAACCAAGATTGCTGGTGAAGGTACTTACATGAGCCGAAATTACACTATACACGCAGCTAAGGATGGCGTAGTAACCTTTAAGAAGGTAAAAAAGACTTTATTTACAGGTCGCAATGTACCACGCACACAAGTTACAGTATTGTAATTAAGTATCGTAAATGAATTATATTTTTAACCGCTCTTTAGTGAGCGGTTTTAAAAAACACAAAAATATAAAATAAATACCAGTATAAACCTGATATTTATTCACGAGGTAGACTATAGCTTTTAGTTACTATATACCTGGTCTTACTTCTGTAGATAATCTACCGCTGTATCTAATTGTGGATCACGGTTATTATTAATATCATCAGATGAAAGCTCAACCTTTTTATCAGGCTCTATCCCCTCTTTACTAATATTCTTACCCTTTGGAGTATACCAATTTGCTACCGTAACCTTAAGCATATCACCTTTTGGTAGATCTATCATTTCCTGAACACTACCCTTACCGAATGATTTTTCACCAATTAACGTAGCAGCTTGATGATCTTTTAACGCTCCCGCAACAATCTCACTAGCACTAGCAGAACTAGAATCAATCAATACAACCGTTGGCATACCATTTAAAATAGCCTGTTTTCCCGATTTTAATGTTTTTGGATTATTAGATTTTCCCTTTTCGCTAACCACATCTTTATCATTTAACCACACTCCAGCAACATCTATACCAGTCTGTAAATAGCCACCGCCATTACCGCGTAAATCTAAGATCACACCCTTTACATTTTGATGTTTCATATCTTCAGCTGCAGCTCTAACTTTCGCCGCACTATCTGTACCGAATCGACTTAACTTTATAATACCAATTTCATTTTTTATCTGCGTTTCAATATCTGGAGAGGTAATTTCTTCACGTTTAACAGAAATATCCATACGCTCACTACCACGCCTAATAGTGATTTTAGCAGTAGTACCTACCTCACCACGAACCATCCGCACTATATCTTCAATCGACATATTAGCAGTAGCCTTGTTATTAACTGCTAAAATAATATCTCCAGCTTTTAAGCCAGCTTTTTCAGCGGGAGAATCCTTCAACGGACGCACTACAGTAGGTTTATTATTGCGCATTCCTAGTTCTGCACCAATACCGCCACCTATAGTACCATCTAAGTCTTTTTCTAACTCGCGCGCTTCTTGCTCAGTATAATATTCTGTATAAGGATCTTCGGCTGCTGCGGCTACACCTTTATTTAAGTAGGCTTTTAATTTTTCATTAGAAACATCACCATTATATTTAGATTTAAGCATGTAATAAATAATTCTAGCATCACTAAAATCTGGCGAATCTGACCCTATGACTGGAATTTTCAAGCCAACACGGTAAGCTGCTTCTACTATCAAATTAGAACCGCTAGTACCAGCTAATAACCCAGCCGCAAGAGCAAAAACAACCGCAAGAATTAAAAATTTAGTGCTAAAATTCCGTTTTGATTTAGTATCTTTCTCACTCATCTATATAATTATAGCGCACAAACATGATGTACGCTATAACAAAGCTTTAACGTTTTATGTATTAGAAGTAAACGTAAGTAAGACCTGCAGCTGAACGAGTGTATTTACGATATAAACCATCCCAAGCAAAATTATAATCGCTTACAGTAATAGTACCATCTCCATTTACAGACTCTACATACATAACATGTCCATAATAACCAATGTTCATAACCGCTGCTGCTCCAGCTTTTGGTGTAAAGCCGCTGGAAATACCATGACGGGCAGCCGTTGATGGCCATTCATTAGCGTTTCCTGCACCATTAAAATGTGGCACATAACGCCCAGTACTATGAATTTTCCATGCCACATAGCTCACGCATTCACGAGTATACAAACCCCAAGGATCGATATAAGCATCTAGTGGGGCACTAGCCCATGCACCTGGATAGCCTCCGCCGCCTGGCTCACCAGCTGGAATTGACACCTGACTACTACCACCATTGCTGCGCATGGCAGCCTGGGCTGCACGAGCGTTAGCCTCAGCCTGAGCTGCACGAAGCTGCTCTACGCGCAGATTATTAGCATTTGCCCTTTCGCGGTAGGCATTCTCTTCGCCCTTAGTATCTTCTATAAGTTTTTGCTTCTCAGATTCTTTTGCAGCTAATTGAGCGCGCTGAGCTTTTTGCGTCTCAAGTTCGCGTTGAACAGCCTTCTGCTGACCCTCAAGTTTCTTCTTTAAACGGTTTATTTCATCTACAGTTTCAGTAAGCTTCTTTTGCATAGCAGATTGCTGGCTAATACTATCAACAACATCCGCAATATTACCCTTACTTGCCACCATTTCAAGAGGTGTTATACTCTGTGTAATAGAATATTCAACAATCACATCACCTAATGCATCTTTACTTTCGTCTATTTTGTTCTGACTAGTTTTAATGTCTTTAGATAGTTGATTATACCTAGATTGGCTTTTGGTAATCTGTTCTTGAATTAAACGCGATTGCGATTCTAGCTGCCTAAGTTCTTCCTGGTAAGTGGATGCCATCATGGCTAACTCGTTAGCTTGAGAATTATTCTCATTCGCTTCATTTTGAGCGGATTTTATCTGATCATCGTATTGATCAGCAAAAACAGTTTTACTTAACTGAATTGGCATCGAAACAGTAACTAAAACAGCACAAGCAATATAAGCCGCACGAGCTGCGAGAGACTGTTTCGAAACTGACATTGTGGTGGACTGTAGTTTCATATAATACTATATTACTATAAGCACTTACATATTGTCAACAAAATGATTATGTTTATAAAAGCAAACTAAATCTTTAAATAACGCCTGGTTGCTAATAGCGAAGAAATGATACCAATAATCGCGCCGATTACAATCAATCCAAGTAAAACAAAAGGTGCGTATGCAATTATGATATGCATCGTAGATTCAATCTGAATTCCGTAAGTCTCTAGTTTTACTCGAGACAGCATAAGACCAGAAACCCCTAATCCCATAGCTATTACAGCTGCTATGAATCCATACACAATAGCCTCCACTATAAATGGACCACGAATAAAGCCCTTATCAGCACCGATGAGTTTCATCATTTGAATTTCCTCTTTACGATTAAATATAGCCATCCTTATAGTATTAAAGACAACCAACGAAGATATAGTTATAAGGACGATACTAATAACCAACCCCATCTTTTCTGCGAAGTTAACCCAGCGTCCAATACTATCTACAGCAACCCGACGGTCACCAGCAAAAGAAGCATCTCTTTTTGGATCTTTATATTTTAAATAAGTTTTATTTTCAGCAGCATATTTTTCGAGAGATACAGTATTATTAATATCTGTTAAATTGACTCTTATTACACTAGAAAATTTTGTATTCGCTATATTTAAAGCGTTAATAAGCTCAGGGCGATCTTTGTTTGTTTCAACATAATCTTGCCTAGCCTGCTGAGGCGTAATAAATGTAACCGTCTTTACACCATTAAGTTTACTAATGTCATTTTGCATTTTATTTAATTCTTTCTGCGGTGCATCATGTTTGATATATAGAGAAATATCAACCTTATCGCGGATTACAGTAGTCGTGTCAATTAAAACATTTCGGGCAATTAATGATACCATTATTACAAAAAGAGTTAGTGTCATCATAGCCGTAGCAGCCGCAGTCAACCAGGCATTACGGCTGAAGTTATGGACACCATATCTACACATACGCACAAAGGTAATCCACTGGCGGCGCTTACGCTTTTGTAAGGCAAATTCCTTAGCGGGTATTTTCTTTTTTCGACTCATTGTTTATAACTCCCCTGTACTTGATCACTAGTAATTTTACCATGTTCAAGCACAACCACCCGACGTTTTAATTTATTAACTATCTCGGCATTATGAGTAGTTAGCAGTACTGTAGTACCATATTTATTAATCTTTTCAAGTAATTTTACTATGTCCCAACTATGTTTTGGGTCAAGATTACCAGTAGGTTCATCTGCAACTAAAATTTTTGGCTGACGAACAATAGCACGAGCAATAGCCACACGTTGACGTTCCCCACCACTTAGCTGATGAGGGAAACTCTTCTCTTTACCCTTAAGGCCTACTAATTCAATAACTTTTGGAACGGTAGTTTTAATCTCGCGATTTGTCATTCCTGCTATCTCTAAGGCAAAAGCTACATTTTCAAATACAGTACGTTGCGGCAGTAGTTTAAAATCCTGAAAGACTACACCTATCTTACGGCGCAATAACGGAATATGCTTATCCTTTAGAGTGTCATAATCAATTCCACCTACAACAATCTTGCCGCTTGACGGCTTTTCTTCACGAGTTAAAAGTTTTAACAATGTGCTCTTACCAGCACCGCTTGTACCTACCAAAATCACAAACTCCTTTGGGCTAATGTGTAGACTAACCCTATTTAGAGCAGGATTATGATTTTTATCATAAGTCTTCGTTACCCTATCCAACAAAATCATATACTCTCAGTATAGCATTTTTTTAGGATAAGCGCTAATTAGTCTATTCTAATCTTTTTTATAAATCAGCTTGTAAGTTCGATTCAATATATGCATCTATAAAGCCATCAATTTTACCATCCAACACATCTTTAGCATTTTTCTCTTCATATTTGGTACGTGTGTCTTTTACTAAAGTGTATGGATGCAAAATATAGTTGCGAATTTGTGAACCCCAGTTAGCACTCTCACCTGCCCGTAAATCGTTAATAGTTTCGGCATGTTGCTCAGTCTGAATCTGCACCAATTTAGATCTTAGGATCTTTAAAGCAGTCTCTTTATTTTGAATTTGGCTGCGTTCATTCTGGATCGCCACCGTTATACCTGTCGGCAAATGGGTAATTCTAACTGCACTATCAGTTGTATTTACGCCCTGTCCGCCACGGCCACCACTGCGATATACATCTATACGTAAGTCCTTATCGTTAATATTAACTTCGTCTGCAGTTTCTATTTGCGGCAAAACTTCCACTAAAGCAAAGCTAGTCTGGCGCAAATTATCACTATTAAATGGACTTAAGCGCACTAATCTATGTACGCCATGTTCACTATGTAATCTTCCATAGGCATATGGACCATTAATCTCTATAACACTGGTTTTTAAGCCAGCCTCATCACCAGAAGAACGCTCCACTATTTTAGTTTCTAAACTAGATTTTTCAGCAAAACGTAAATACATTCTTTCAAGCATTTCAGCGAAATCCTGTGCGTCAGTACCACCTACGCCAGCTGTAATTCTAATTATGGCATTATAGTTATCATATTTTCCAGAAAAAGCCAGTAGCTTTTTTAAGTTAGTAAAATCCTTTTCCATTGCCGTTAGCTGGTCTCTAAATTCCTTCTCAAGTTCTTCTCCGCCAAGCTCCATTAGCTCGGTAATATCGTTAATTTGCATTTCAAGCGCCAACCACGGCTGTAATGCAGTGTGAAGATCTGAGGCTTTTTTATTAAGCTTAGCCGCATGAGATGGATTATTCCAAATTTCTGGCTGTAATAATTCTTGCTCAATTTGTTTTAATTTGGCACGCTCATCATTAATTGAAAGCCCTTCATAAACATGATGGAAATCTGAACGTAATTCATCCAACCTTTTATGAATCTGATCCATATTTAGAGTCCTTTGTTTTGGTGTTGTTTTTATCATTAGATTCAGAAATTTTAGGTAATGTATCGTTGATTAGGTTTGAACTATCAATTCTCTGCAATCTACGAACCAAAAACGGATGAGATGAAAACGTCTGTGAAAATCGATTAAATGATGAGTCCGTCTTGTAAAATTGCCACTGCTGAGCTAAATCATTAAATGACTTAGCCATATCTGGTCCGATATGTACGCACACTAGTGCTCGCTTCACCTGCTCTTTACTCTTTAAATAAGCTAGAGCTAGCCTGTCAGCTGTAAACTCAGACCGACGCCCCCAAAAATCAAGTATCCAACTGAATACAGACCCAAGACCAGGCATAAATCTAAAAATACTAGAATAGGTGCCCATTTTGGTATGACCATATTTAATATGCGCCATCTCATGTACAATGATTGCTTTTAGCTCATCGTCAGTAGCGTAGCGTATCAAACCAGAATTTAGCACAATCGTATACGGCTTCATGAAACCAAAAGCAAAAGCATTCATCACTGGATCTTGAGTTACCATGATTTCTACTTCAGGCATCTCTAAATCTTTTGCAACCTTGTTAGACCAGGTTCTTAGCCATACGCAATCGCTATATTCTACCTGCAAGGCATTTCCTAGATAAGTTTGGCGCATTATCCTAATAGAAACCAGTAATAACATAAATCCTGCTATACCAGTTAGTAAAAAGATTATGTTTTGCGTAAAGAATGATTCGAACTGCGAAAAACCATTTTCATCAATTTCATGTGCAGCATATAATGCGGCTATAAATCCAAGCGAAACTGTAGCGATTATAATCGTAATACAAATAATAACTGATAGCCAAAAAACTATATAATCACTTTTTTTATTGGCATCTTTTACTATTTGCGGTACATTCATATTGTTTCTCCACTCTTCAATAAATCAACAGCATTGATAAACTTTTTACCTCTATCTTGATAATTTTTAAACATTCCAAAACTTGCACATGCTGGACTAAGGATAACTACATCACCAGGACTAGCTGCGGCAGCGGCTTTAGATACAATTTCGAACATTGAGCATCGCTCCAAATTGACATATTTTACTACACCAGCATCTTTTAAAAATTGTTCAATTCTATTTGCTTCATCGCCCATTAATATAATTTGACGAATATTACTTTTCTTTATTTCTTTTACTAAATCAGTGAAATCACCACCCTTATAAGATCCACCAAGGATTAAAACCTTTGGCGAAGTAAATGATTTAATTGCAGCAATTGCACTACCTGGCGTTGTTGATATACTATCATCATAAAATTTGACATCATTAATTTCGCTAACATATTTTAATCTGTGCGACAATCCTGTAAATGATCGTAAGCCCTCGGCGAACTGATTATCTGAAATATCTAATTTTAATTCCAGCACAGCACTCATGGCGGCGCAAGCATTCTCTAGGTTATGCTTACCAGGTAATTTAACGCAGCTAATCGGGCAAATTTTACGGTCGTTTGTATAGAAAAAATCATCTTTAATATACACAAGTCCGTCATCTTTAATACCATAACGATGTACATTATTTAGATAATCACCCTTAGTTATTTGATCTATAGTGGCGAGTGTAACTGAAGCAATTTTTTGACTAAATGGATTTGAAGGATGATAAATACAGATATCATTCAAATTCTGCCAGCGCCGAATATTGGATTTAGCCTTAAGGTAATCTTCAAAATCAGTGTGAACATCTAGATGGTCAGGCTCTATCATTAAAACAACAGCTATATGCGGAGAATATTTAATATCCCAAAGCTGAAAGCTACTCATCTCATAAACCACAAAATCCTCTGGACGTATATCTGGCAAAACCGATAATGCTGGCACACCAATATTCCCAACTAAATGAACCTTCTTACCAGCCGCACGTAAGATACTTGTTATAAAACTTGAAGTAGTACCCTTACCTTTAGTTCCTGTTACTCCTATAATCGGTGCTTTGCATTTGGCAAAAAATTCATTAGTAGCAGACCATACTAATTTAGCTTTTTTAATTTTTAAAGGGCTAAGGCCAGCAGTTCTAATAACCATATCAAACTGACTCATATCATCGTATGCACCATCACCAGTAATATACTTTGCGTCGCTTGGTATATCTATATCTTCACGTTCATCTACAATTGTTAAGTCATTGCCTGGTTTGTTGAAATATTTATAATTTTGCTTTCCCTCCAAACCATATCCTGCTATTGCTATTTTCATCTTTAGAGCTCCTTTTTATATAAAGGTTGAATTATTTTAGCTAAATCAGCAGGCTTAGTATGTTCACCAGATCCGACCATCGCTAATGACCAAGTATCAGCATCAATAAATTGACGAGCCACCTCTATCATATCACTAAATTTTACTTTCTTAATTCGCTCTGGAATATCATCATATTTATAGACTTTATCCGTTGGAAAATAATATCCAGTGTAATAACTTAAAATCATGCCAACTGTCTGAGCATTCATTTGATATCGCCCAAGCATATAACTTTTAGCCATTTCTAGATCAGATTTTTTAACATCGCCACTAAGAACCTTTTTCAATTGATCGTACATAATATCAAAAACCTGCGCTGCAGTTTCATGGTTAACTTCTCCGCCAAAATCCCAACTAGAAAAATATGGATATTTAGCTGTCGTACTAAACATTCCATAAGCCAAGCCACGTTTTCTAGCAGTACCAAAAATATAAGAATGCATAGTTCCAGTTAAAATATGATTCAAATGCGACATAGCTACATATTCTTCATCAGAAAGAACTTTTGGCAAAATCATTGACCAACCAAACTTAATGTTTGATGACTCTTTACGCTTTATTAAAGTAGGCTTCGCAGAATGTAATTTATCTACAGGAACAGAAAAACGTTCGCCCTTTGGCAAATTCCATCCTTCTAGATAACGCTTAATGGCGCTTTTACGACCATGCATACGCCCCGCAATTGCAAACCGCATATTATTGCTAGTATGAGTTCGTTTATAATGCTCTTCTATATCATCTAAGGTAATATTTGGTATAGTTTTAAGGCGCTCAGACATGGTCAAAATATCTTCACCAAGTAACTGTTGTATCTTAATCCAAAGTAAATGTAAGTGACTATCTAAATAACCCGTTAATTCGCTCTTAACATTCCCCTTTTCTGCCTTAAGTTCAGTTTCATTAAAACGAGGGCTACAGATTGAGAGTTCTTGTAGCTGTAATATTCTCTCCCACTCAAAATCGGCACATTCTGCCGCATAAACCATACTAACATCACTCGTAAATGCATTATGATAGGCACCATTCTTTGTAAACTCAGCCTCAAATTCATGTTCGTCTTTATATTTAGCATTAGCACCAAAAGCCATATGCTCCATAATATGAGCGGTTTCATATATATCTTTACTGCGAGTGAAACGATTACCTGCTCTAAATTGGAACTCAAAATTCATCACTGTAGCATCAGGTACATCAATTAACAGACCTCGCGCGCCATTACTCAGGCGAATCTCTTCAACAGTATGTTTCATAACTTACCTGCGGTTCTTTTTGCGATTTTGACGCTGCGCTTTTTTCTTTTTACGAGCAACATTCTTAGTATGATTTTTTTCAGCGGTGGTTTTATCCTTTTTGATTTTACCAAAATCATCATCACTAACATGAGTTACGCTAGTAGCCTCGTTAACCCCTTGCTCAACTGCTGTTTCTGCTAAACGAGTAAGTTCAGTTTCATATTCATCATCTACGTTTTTAGCCTTAATATCTGTTGGATGAACGCGCATAATAATACGTAATGTTTCCATCCGCAAAGCTTCTTGTAAGCCTTCAAATAGTTTTTGCGACTCCACTCTATATTCGACCAACGGATCCCTTTGACCAACACCTCGCCAGTGAATTCCTTCGCGCAAATGATGCATATTTTCAAGATGTTGCATCCAAAGTTGATCAAGAACCTCCATATAAACTTCGCGCTCAAGCTTACGTAAAGTTTCGGGAGTAATTATTTTCTCTTGCTCAGCATATAAGTCCTTAGCAGCCTTAAGTGCGATATTGTATCGCTTTTTGTCGTTACGTTCAGCACCAATTTTTTCAATTTTATCACTACCAATTGGGAATAATGCATCAAACTCCTCGGCAAATTTTTTATTATTTTTAGCGGGCACAACTGTTAGGCTTTTTATAGCCTCGCGAATTAGGCGGTTAATCTCATTCTTGATATCATCGCCCTCTAAAATTTTACGCCTAATAGCATAAACAACTCGACGGTGACGGTTAATAACATTATCGTATTGAACAACATTTTTACGAGTATCAAAATTATAGCCTTCTACACGCTTCTGAGCAGCTTCTAAAGTCTTGCTTACGGCTCTATTTTGAATCGGAGTATCTTCATCCACGCCTAGACGATCCATTAAAGATGCTATTCTTTCACCCTGGAATATTCGCATTAAATCATCTTCTGTTGATACATAGAATTGCGTCTCACCTGGATCACCTTGTCGCCCGCCACGACCGCGCAACTGATTATCAATTCGGCGTGACTCATGACGCTCTGAGCCAATAACCACCAAACCGCCAAGTTCTTTTACGCCTTCACCAAGCTTAATATCCGTACCACGACCAGCAATGTTTGTAGCTAATGTAATAGCTCCCTTTTCGCCAGCTTTAGCAATAATTGATGCCTCACGCTCATTATTCTTTGCATTTAAAAGCTCGTATTTTATACCTTCTTTATCAAGCCATTTGGCAATTAGTTCGTTCTTTACGATCGAACCAGAACCAACCAGAACTGGTCTACCCAATTTATGATATTCCTTAATAGCTTCTGCAACAGCCTTTAGCTTTGCTTTTTCTGTCTTAAATATCAAGTCTTCCTTATCTATACGAGCAATAGGCTTGTTCGGTGGAATCTGTACTACGTCAAGTGAGTAAATTTGTTGAAACTCTTCAGCTTCAGTAAACGCCGTACCCGTCATACCGCTAAGTTTTTTATACAAACGGAAGAAATTCTGGAATGAGACGGTTGCTAAAGTCATACTTTCGTTCTGCACTCTAACCTGTTCTTTCGCTTCAATAGCCTGATGCAAGCCTTCAGAATATCGACGCCCATGCATCAAACGACCAGTATGCTCATCAACAATAATAACTTCGCCATCAGTTGTAACAACGTAATCCTTATCTCGCTTGAATAAAGTTTCAGCTCTTAATGCTTGGTCCATATGATAAACACTTCGCACATTATCTGGTGTGTATAAGTTTTTTATACCAAGCATATTCTGCACTTTTTCAACACCCTCATCACTCAAGCTAACAGAGCGGCGTTTTTCATCAAGAATATAGTTAACTTTATCGGCTGCAACTTTATTAGCAATTTTAGCAAAATTAATATAATTATCAGGATTATCTTCAGCAGGAGCGCTAATAATAAGTGGCGTGCGAGCCTCGTCTATCAATATTGAATCCACCTCGTCAACTATCGCAAAATTTAGTTCGCGCTGGCGTAATAGCTCAACATCATTAACCATGTTATCACGCAAATAATCAAAGCCGAACTCATTATTTGTCCCGTAAGTAATATCAGCGCCGTAAGCCTCTTTTCTGCCAACTGGACGAAGTTTACGCATTTTTTCATCATCATGCGCTTCATTATCATAATCAGGATCGTATATAAATGACGCGTCATTTATAATCACACCAGTTGTCAAGCCCAAAAAATTGTACAACTCTCCCATCCAACTAGCGTCACGCTGCGCCAGATAGTCGTTTACAGTAACAACATGAACACCCTTACCTTCAAGAGCATTTAAATATACAGGCAAAGTAGCTACCAAAGTTTTACCTTCACCAGTTTTCATTTCAGCTACATTACCTTCATGAAGTACCATTCCACCGATCATCTGAACATCAAAATGTCGCATGCCAAGTATACGACGACTAGATTCACGCACTAAAGCAAATGCATCTGGCAAGATTGTATCAAGGGTTGTTTTTTTATCACTAAGCTTTTCTTTCAGAATATTGGTCTGGTCTGCCAATTCTTTATCATCCATTTTTTGATATTTAGATTCAAGCTCGTTGATTTCTTTAACACGCTTTTCCAAATTCTTAATAATACGACGCTGTGGATCGCCGAATACTTTCGATAGCACTTTCTGCCTACTAACCATAAAGTTTCCCTCTCAATTTTCTGAATCTATAAAACTGATATATATTATACACTTTTACTGCTCAACTTTAAATAGCGGGGTAGCCAAAACAGCCCTAAGAATATTATCCCAGGGCTGTAAAGTTTATTTGAATCATTAAGTCTATTGTTGCTCGCGGCGGAAACTACGCTTAAATCTAGCCATTATACCCTGTTTGCCAACATGAGCAAGACGGGTTTCTTTATATTTACGCAGTTGACCAGTCAATTTAGCCTCCACAATATCAACAGCAGCTAAAGCATTCATAGTAGTATCTTTAGCGGTGATAACCTTTTCTGGTACCGTTAGTACAATTTCTACTTCGTATTTATTGCCATCCTTTTGATCAATCTTCTCAATACGAACAGCAGCTTTCACACTCTTGCGAGCATGACGCGGGAGATAACGATCAAGTGTACCAATTTTTTTAGTTACATACTTTTTAGTTTTTTCATCAACATCATACTTAATACCGGTGATTGTTAATGCTTCAATCATGCGTCCTCCTTTAGACATACATGGTTTTATTTACTTATTAATTATACCATATTTACTTATAATTTATGTTTATCGAAATATTTATATATATTTTCGGTTCTGCATATACTGCTGCAGAACTTCTGGTACAGCTAATGTGCCATCCTCATTTTGAAAGTTTTCTAGAATAACTACCAGTGAACGTGCTAAGCTTACAGCGGTACCATTCAATGTATGAGCCGTCTCTATAGAACCATCCTTACGGCGTACACGTATATTTAAATTACGTGCCTGAAAATCAGTACAGTTAGAACAACTAGTTAGCTCACGATACTTTTCATCAGCAGGCGACCAATATTCTATATCATATTTTTTAGCTGCTGGGGCGCCTAAGTCTCCAGCGGCAATGTTTACCACACGATACGGTATACCAATTGCCTGCCACAACTCTTCTTCAAGAGAAAGAATCTTTTCATGCATATCACGACTTTGTTCTGGCAAACAGTACATATACATTTCTAATTTATTAAATTGATGCACCCTAAAAAGACCCCTAGCATGCTTACCATAAGTGCCAGCCTCTTTACGGTAACATGGACTATAGCCAACATAAAACAACGGCAAATCCTTTTCTTCTAAGATCTCATCAGCATGATAACCAGTCAGCGGTGCTTCTGCTGTACCAATCAGAGTTAGATCCTCACCTTCAATAAAATACTCATTACCACTAGCATCACCCTTTGGAGCAAAACCCGCTCCTTCCGCTACTCTAGTATTCACCATATGAGGTACTGTCAAAAATTTAGCGCCCTTATTAATCAAAAAATTAAGCGCAAATTGCATGATTGCATTTTCTAGCAAGGCTAAATCACCTTTTAGATAATAAAATTTAGCACCTGCCGCTTTTGCACCACGTTCAAAATCAACCCAATCATGCTTAGTAGCAAAATCAAGATGATCAATTGCTCCAACAGGTTGCCCACCGTGTCTTTTAATTTCTACACTATCATCCTCACCGCCAAGTGGAACATCTTCAAAAGCTGGGTTAGGAATTGACCGCATTCTTGCATCAAAATCAGATTGAACAGATTTATATTCAGCCTCCAAATTTGCAAGCTCAGATTTTACATGTTTACCTCTCGCTAGAAGTTCTTCGCTGGGTTTTCCTAAAGATTGCTTAACCTCCGCTGCAATTAAATTCCTCTCGGTACGTAAAGCGTCAACCTTTTTCTGAAGTTCACGGCGGTTATCATCAATCTGCAAAAGTTCTGCTATCGAAAGATTGTAACCTTTATTTTCAGCTGATTTTTGTACATGATCAGCATTATCTCGAATATAGTTAATATCTAACATACAATCATTATAACACTAAAAGTTATCTATTCAGTACGCAGTGCTTCAATCGGATCGAGCTTTGCCGCTTTACGACTTGGTAAAAATCCCGCAATAATAGCTACTACAATTAACAGTGCGATCACACTTACGCCTGCAATAGGCTGAAATACCAAAAGGTCATAATTTCCAAATCCTATAGTTTTAGATATCCAAGGATTCAACATTGACCCAGTAAACCATGCACCGATAACACCAAGAGTACCGCCTAAAAACCCAACCCAAGCAGCTTCATATCTAAATAGCCTCCCTATATCTCGCCTTGATGCGCCTAGAGCTTTCATTAAACCAATTTGCTGAGTACGCTCCAAAACTGAAATATATTGTGTGTTCACTATGCCAAATATACTGACAACAAGTGCTAAAACACCAAAACCAAGCACTATACTCTGCAACAAGTTTACAAATATAAATAGCATTCCTTGAATATCATTCGCAGTCATTACGCTCAAGCCTTCAGACTTTAATTCTTGTTTTACGTCTTCTGGATTTTTGCCGTCCGCTACAGTTGCCATAATCGTTATATATTTTTTATACTGATCAGTACCTAAAGTACTAAATTCAGAGAGCTCTTTAGCAGAGTCAGGGCTAATATAAGTACATGAAATATTACCAGTTTGATCAGGAGTCTTTTTTACTACCGAAACAATAGTAAAATTCTTATCCATAATTTTTGGTTCGGTAATTTCACGTACACCATCTTCACCTCGTTCAGCATAAACTTTAGCAATCTCATCATTGCTAATCCTTTGAGGTATTTGCTCAACTCTAAGAGTTATTTTACTACCTATCAAACTTTGTGCCGAAACTCCAAGAGATTCAGCATAATCATCTGGTATAGCAGCCTCGCCATCCTTTAGCTGAAGACCTTTTTCCAAAGTCTTTCCAGCGGCAGCCTCCAAGCGAATTGCACTATCTCGCATTACTGTTTCGCCAACATATTTTTTATCTGGCTTTGCACTAAAAGTCATATATTTTGGCTGAACTTGATACATTGGCTCAACATTCTTTAAGTCTTTTCTAGAGCGCAATCTTTGCAATTCTTGATCAGTAACAGCCTTAAGATTACGACCATCATATATACCAGAATCTGGATCATATTCAAGTAGTTTTCTACCAGACCCAGTAGTAAAGTTTTCATCACTTTTTGTAATTACCAACCCTTTTGGATCAATATTTCCAGACACAACACGGCTTACATACTGGCGAGCACCTTCACCCGCCATTAAACTAGCAGTAATAGCAAAACCTCCGATCGCGATGGCTACACTGGTTAAAAATGTACGCATTTTTGCACGCCGTAAATTACGACTTGCACGAGCTACTATATCCAAAGTTCTCATTTCTTTGACTCCTCTGTGCTTTGACTTACAATTTTTCCATCTTTAATATTTATAACCGTATTACAACGCGATGCTAATTCCTCATCATGGGTGACAATAATTAAAGTTGCACGATTTTTCTTTTGATAATTAAACAATAAATCCTCAATAACTTTTGAAGTTACAGAATCCAAATTGCCAGTTGGCTCATCTGCAAATAAAATTTCAGGTTCACCAACGATCGCTCGAGCTATCGCAAGTCTCTGCTTTTGACCTCCAGAAAGATCTTTTGCACGAGATTTAATTTTATCACCCAAATCAACCGACTGCAAAGCCTGTTCAATTAATTTCTTGCGCTTTCTAACTGGTACACCAGCTGTCTCCAAAGAAAGACTAACGTTGTTATAACAACTCTCTCCACCTTCTACGAAAAAACTTTGAAAAATAAACGCCATCTTACTAGCCCGAAACCTATCTGTAGCTCGCGGCTTTAGGCGTAAAATGTCTTCACCATCAACCAAAACCTGACCCTTTTGTGGTTTATCAAGCCCAGAGATTACATGCATGAGGGTCGATTTTCCAGACCCAGATTTACCTAAAATCGCCACGCTCGTATTGCTAGGGATTGTAAGATTTATATTATCTAGCGCAGTAAAGGCATTCTTTTTATTATAGATCTTCGTTACATTTTTAACTTCTATCATGATCTATATCCTCATTTTTAAAATTAACTGGTCCGTAAATTTTAATATGCACTGGCGAATCTACACAATAAAATAATGTGGAATTTTTACACGGTTTGTTTCGATTTAATAACTCTATTTCTAAGGTATCGCCATCACGAACAATTTCGATTTTAGGCTTTTCAGAACCTTTATAGTTAATATATTCAGCCTCAACTCGTAGATTTGAAGAAGGGATAATTTCACTAGTCATGTGATTACCTTCTAATTCTACATATTTTACACCTTCTACATTGTTAGGTAATTTCGCATGAATAACTTTTGTTAATCTTTGTCTATCTTGCACTACTTCATTAGATAGTTTACTGCCAGTTATAACCATACCAGCTATACTTAAAACACCTATTACAGATGTAATAACCAGTGTAATTAATACAGCTTTAGTAAATTTCATCCTAGCCACACTAAATGTTAGTACGCCAAACATTTCCACTGCCATAATTCCAGCAATTATTAATGATATAAGTAATCCCCAAGCCCATGGCTGCGCATGAGTAAATTCATTAATGAATGGCATTGCCATAATTCCCGTAATTGAACCTACCACCAAAACAGCTAGAAGTCCAAGTGTTGTGAAAAATAGTCCAAGAGCTAAGCAAATACGTAAAATCTTTGCTAATGTTTCTTTAGCACGATATTTTGATTCACTATTATTAGCAGCTTTCTTTAAAGAATCTAAAGTTACTGGTTCGCCGCGCATCTGTAATTTTTCTGCCGCAGTCTTTGCCTCGGGTAAACTAATCCAAATTATAATATATACTAAAAGCACTGTACCAAAAGTTATAAATGGTGAAATTATAAATAACAATCTTACCCACAGAGGATTAATACCCCAGTAAGCCGCAATTCCAGCACAAACTCCACCAAAGATTGCATTGTCGGTATCGCGCATTAAACGTTTGGCAGGTGAATTACTTGGTGCTAAATCAGCTTGACTATCTTCAGTAGATTCACTATCCGAAAACTCTTTAGGTAGACCCATTTTGGAACGTAAATCTTCCACATCCGACATAGTTATAATACCATTACTCTGAACGCCGCGCTCACCAAGTAGCTCAACCATGCGAGCTTCAATTTCATACATCGTATCCTCCGAACCCATCATTTGCTTAATTTCGGATAGATATTTTTGTAGAACTTCTTTTGCATCCAATTCAATATCATAAGGCGTTTTCGCCAGATGAATACGTGTTATTTCTTTCATTTTTTAGATCCTTTCTCCAAAGCTTTTAGCGTTAAATTTAGTTTTTTTAGATGATTTTTTAGCTCCCGACAAGTGTATTCGCCAAGTTCAGTTGTTTCATAATACTTGCGCGGTGGGCCTTGTTCAGACTCCTGCCATTCATATTTTAATAGACCATCTTTATACAAACGACTTAGTAACGGATATACAGTCCCCTCAACTACCACCATTTCCGCTTCTCTTAATACTTTAATTATATCGCCAGTATAATGTGGACGCTGCGCACAAATTACCAATACGCAATAAGCAATAAAGCCCTTACGTAACTGAATAGATAAATTATCAGCGTAACTAACAGCCTTTTGATACTGCTGATCAGTTCCAGTTGTATTATCTTTATTATTACTATCTTCTTCCATAGTTCTATGTTATACAAAGTAGTAAGTATTGTCAAGTGTTAATAGATATTTTATGTATCATCAATACTAAAGCTAAATCTAATTTGCACTAATAAAATTAGTAGCTAAAGCTATAAGTAGTAATACTCCTACAATCACTCTATACCAAATGAATACCGAGTAATCATGTTTAGCTACGAATTTTAGCAACCAAGCCACAGAAATATAAGCTACAACAAAAGAAATTAAGGTTGCGATTATAGTTGCAGTCCATCCCACACTAGCCCCTATAACAGAATGCTTACTTATTATCTGTAAAATACCCGCTGCCGAGAGAGCTGGTATACTTAAGAAAAAGCTAAGTTTTGTAACAGCCACTCTATCAAAATTACGCAATAAACCAGCCGACATCGTCGCACCACTACGGGACACACCAGGTATTAACGCCAAACACTGCGCTATTCCAACCGCTAACGTATCACGCCAAGTTATATCTTCTTCATGTAGATTTTGCTTAGCCTTTTTATCTGCCCACCACATAACTAAACTCCATAGAATTAAGGCTATTGCAACAAACCATAAACTACGCAAAACCGTTTCAATCTCATCTTTAAATAAGATACCGATTATAGCTATAGGTATAGAACCTATGATTATAGCCCAGCCATATTTATAATCATTATTTTTGCGATATTTCTTTACAAATAAACCACGTATCCATGCCATTAAAACCCGCGAAATATCTTTCCAAAAATAAACCACAGTCGCCAAAACTGCACCACTTTGAATAATTGCAGTAAATGCTGTAATACTAGAATCACTAATAGAGTACCCTAGCATTTTTTCAGCTATAGTTAAATGTCCCGTACTGGATATAGGTAAAAACTCAGTAATACCTTCAATTACACCCAGAATAATAGCGTGCCACACCTGCATATATCTTATTTTAGCACATAGTTTAGTTTAAATTTAGATTAGAATAAATTGCTTTAGTAGATTCATCAATTTCATGCTTTAAATGAGGAAAAGGCACACCCTCACGTGCAGTTACACCCTCAAAAGTCCAAAAAACACGCTCTGAATATCCCCAACCACAAGTAGGAGGCATTCCGTATTCCAGCATTTCCACAAAATCAATATCAAGCATCATTGCTTCATCATCGCCAGCATCACGCATCGCCTGCTGTTCAGTAAAGCGATTAAGTTGGTCAATCGGATCATTTAACTCAGAATAGCCGTTACCTAGCTCGGTACCAGCAATTACAGGCTGAAAACGCTCAACAGCGAGAGGATTATCTACATTAGATTTAGCTAAAGGCGAAATAAATTTTGGAGTATTTACAAGCCAAACTGGCCCAGCAACATCCTTGCGGATATTTTTCCAAAGCTTGTCAATTCCTCGTGGAATTGAATCAGTCTTTTTAACTTCAAGATTATTTTCCTTAAGTTTTTTAGTAACCTCTTCTATAGTTGTATTATATACATCAATATCATAATGTTTAGCAATTACTTCGGCATAATCCCAGACTTCCCACTCTCTGCCCATATCTATATCAAATCCTTTAATATTGAACTTGAGCGTACCAAAAGTTTCCTTGAGAACATATTTATACATACCCTCCATAAAACTACGCCCCTTCTGCCAGTCCCAGTAGGCAGCATACCACTCCATAGCAATATGTTCAGGTAAATGTTCATCTGAATAACTTTCATTTCTGAAACGTGGACCTAGATCATAAACCTTTTCAAAACCAGCACCAATCAATCTTTTTAGCGGTAGCTCCTGGCTAATTCGCAAATAAAATTGTTGCTTATCCAAAGCGTCCATATAAGTTACAAATGGGTTAGCATCAGCACCTCCAGTCGTATATTCAAGGACTGGCGTGTTAATTTCAATAAATCCATTATTATTCAAGAAGTCGCGGGTCGCCTGCCAAAATTTGCTACGGTGAATAAATCGCTGGCGAACTTCTTGATTAACATTCATATCAAGATATCGACGGCGGAAACGTTCTTCTTTATTCTCAAGTTTTTCTGGTATAGGTCTAAGTGACTTTGTTAATAAACGCAACTCACGAACGCCAACAGATATCTCACCTGTCTTAGTTTTTATAACAATACCAGTTGCCTGCAAATAGTCTCCAGAATCTAGCAAAGATAATTGCTTCATACCTAGAGTACCGCGCCTAGCATCCAGCTCAGTTACATCTGGACCATGCAAAAATAACTGAACCTGCCCACTTGAGTCTCTTAAAACTATGAAAGCTAATTTACCAAATTTACGCAGATTCATCACGCGTCCAACTACGGACACTTCTTTACCTTCTAGATCTTCAAAATCATTAACGATCTGATAACATGTATGTGTGCGCTCGCTTCTAGCTGGGTATGGATCTATACCAAGCTTTTGTAGTTCTTCTAATTTGCGTAATCTTTCATTTCTGTAGTCTTGTAATGTTGCCATAATTAGGTTAAGTATACATCAGATAACAACTTACCTCAAGCATACAGATAAGTATATAGTTACTATTATTAACTATTTAATGGAAATAATTTTGTATTCTAGTTTACCTTTAGGTGTATTTATTTCTACTGTATCATCAACTTTTTTACCCATCAAAGCTGCACCTATAGGCGATTCATTACTTACTTTTCCTTCAAGAGGATCAGCCTCAACTGGACCAACAACAGTATAAACCGCAGTTTTAGAACCCGTCATAAGCTCAACCACAGAACCCAAGCCAACCTGACCACTTATTCCACCCGTAATGATAGCCGCATTCTGTAATATATTTTCGATCTCTGCAATACGGGTTTCAACTATACCCTGCTCTTCACGTGCAGCATCATATTCAGCATTTTCACTTAAGTCACCATAATCGCGTGCTTCAGCAATCTTTTCAGCAATTTCACCACGTCGACCTTTTAGCGTTTCAAGTTCGTCTTTCAGCTCATTTTTACCAGCTTCGGTAATCTGATACACCTTATTCATATTAATTCCCCTTCATTTAACAAGTTATTATAAAGCCTGGTCAATCTATTGTGAAATAGTATCAAATAGCTCGTCTTGTGTCAATAAACTAACTTCACCCGTTGAACGTAACTTATGTTCAAAATTACCAGTCTTAATTAAACGATCACTAACAGTAACTATATGTGGAATACCCATTAATTCTCCATCGGTAAATTTTTCGCCAGGGCGTACATCGCGGTCATCATAAATAACTTCTATACCTTTGATTTTCATTAATTCATAAAGCCTATCAGCTTCTTTAATAGCATCTCCGCTGCCAATACTAACTAAGTAAACTTTAGCTGGAGCAATATCAACAGGCCAAACCAACCCTTTTTCGTCAGAAAGTTTTTCAGCAATCACACCCATAATCCTGGTTATACCTATTCCATAAGAGCCTAAAAATATTGATTTCTGTTCACCTTTTGAATCAGTATAATACAGCTCCATTTCATCAGTCTTTTGACTTCCAAAATTAAATATATTACCAACTTCCGCCGTTCTTTTGCGGATATATGGTTCGCCTGTTTCTGGAGATATGTCACCATCGCGCACCAGCTTAATATCAAAGAATTGATCTGGCAGAGGTACATCTCTCTCCCAATTAACATTATAGGCATGTTGCCCCGTTTTATTAGCTCCAGTTTCAAAATTAACCATATCACGGCATGAATCATCAACGATTAATCTAATATCTGAATCCATAGGTAAATTATATAAGCCAGAAAAACCGAGTTTAGCACCAGTAGCCTCTTCAACAGAATCTACAGAAGCTAGTTTTAGCCATTCTACATCAGCTACTGTTTTTAATTTATCTTCATTGATAGTATAATCAGCACGCACTACCGCTAAAATTAAGCCTCTATCAGTATCATAAAACATTGATTTAGTACTTGATGTTATTGGAATATTCAATGCCTTAATAAGAGATTCGGCTCCAATAACAGATTCATCATCAAGAATCTCTAGCTGCTTTAAAGACTCATTAGCGGCGGGATTAGCAGATGCCTTAACTGGCGCAATTTCTGCATTATAAGCAATATTCATACTTGGTACTATATAGATATCATCTTCACCTGCATCACAAACAGTCTGGAATTCGTGGCTAAATTTAGTAAACGCACCGCCAGAAGCAAACGTAACATATGTATCATCACCAACACCCAAGCGTCTATAACACTGTTTATAAGCCTCCATGACTTTATGATAATATTCTTCTAGATCTTCTTTAGTAGCATGAAATGAATACATATCCTTCATAACAAATTCGCGCCCGCGCATAATACCGCTTTTTGCACGCAATTCATTACGCATTTTATTTTGGAATTGATATACACTAACTGGCAAATCTTTATAGCTGCGGATAAACTGGCGCATCATATTAACAATTGGCTCTTCGTGACTCCAACCCAAACCAACTTCTGTATCATCTTTTAGTTTAGTTTTAAACCAAATATCAACAATATTATCATTCCAACGATTAGTTTTTTCCCAGACTTCCTTACGCTGAAGATTTGTCATAAGTAATTCTTTGCTGCCAATTTTATTCATTTCTTCACGAACAATGCTTTTAATATTCTCGACAACTTTCAAACCCAAGGGCAAAAATGCGTAGACTCCAGCCATTTCTTTTGCAATAAATCCAGCTCTAATTAACAGCTGTGCGTTCTTTGAGACCTCTCCAGATGGAGATGTCTTATTAGTCTTAGTAAATAGCTCTGTCCTTCTCATAATATACCTATTATACCAAAACTATCTACCTACAGTGAAAGGTACTGCGAATAAAAGCAAGAAAGCTACCGTATTCTGTAACATATGCAGAACTATACTAGCCCATAAATTATCGGTAGCTGCGCGCAACCACCCAAGTGTAATACCAAGTACAAAAGTAGCCAAAGCTACATTCCACTGTAAATCAGTCAAAAAACCAACTCCCAAATGCATTACGCTAAAAATAAATGCAGTAATAAATACAGTCGGTACTACTGAAAAATAACGACGTATCTTACCAAACAAATACCCTCTAAATAAGGTCTCTTCTGCGACTGGAGCTAAAACAGCCAAAGTAAAATAAACTAAAATTAGCTCAAATTGTGTAGTGATTGTTGAAGGATTAAATCCAACTTGCTGCCGCTGTTCAATATTAAAACCAGGTATAAATTGCTTAATCAAATACATAACTCCAAATATGCAGAGTAACGATGCAAAATAAGCAATTGGCGCTAAACCTACATCTACCCAGTTTGGTAGTTTTCTTTTTATGCCTAGATCTTTTATCCCTGTTTTATCATGAAATAGTTTATAAGGAAAATAGATCGCTATAGTAATTGTAACTGCATAAATAAAAACAGATGCTAAAGTTTGTGCAACGTTAGCATTGCCTAGCCAATCTCTATGACCAGAGCGAACTATCAATCCTATAATTGCGCTAGTTATGTAATTTACCGCCACAAATACTGTAATAACCCAAATACAGTACGCCACACACATGCCAGCTCTAATATATGGAGGTTTCTTAGATCGATTAATTTTATTATGAATAGGATTTTTTATAGAATCTTTCTTGTGCATAATTATTTTAACTTAGTAAAATCCAAATAGGTTATTACCACCATTAGAGCAAGCAAAGTTATCATGCCTATCGCTTGGATATTTTCTTCACGTTCTTTAGTTAATACTTTCCCGCGCAGCTTATAAATAGTCATCACAAGCCAACGCCCACCATCAAGCGCTGGTATAGGTAGAACATTCATAACGGCTAAACTTATAGATATTATAGCCGCCAAAAACAATATCATCTGCAGTCCCATCTGACCAGCTTGTGGAAAAATTACACCCAAAATCCCTACTGGACCAGTGACACTTTGGCTAACTTCATTTAGCTTCTGAGATGCTCCATTGCGCACAATCTCGCTTGAATTAAATTTATCAACTATACCAGTCACCAACTTACCTAGTATATTTCCAACCCCCGTAAAGGTCATACCTGTAAATTGTAATGTCGTACCCACACCTACAATAGGTGCCGACCATGTACTATAAAGCATCTCGCGCGCCTTACGTTCACCCATAGCTATACCAAGTTTTTCTCCTTTACCAATAGGCGCAACTTTAGTAATTTTATTACCTGAGCGCTCAATTTCAATAGTAATTTTATTAGAATTATCTGAACTCTCTTTGATTAATCTAGATACAGTAGCAGCAGATTCTACCTTTTGATTATTTACCCTAATAAGTTTATCGCCAGTTTTTATATCATTTTTTTCAGCGATAGATTTTGATACAACTGAAGCAATACTAACCTCACCTGGCTCAAGTATAACGGTTCGAGAATCACCATTTATAGAAAATTGATTATCTATAATCTTAGGTAGTCCTATCCAAGCTAAAACAGTTAAAATTAAAGCAGCAACTAGCCAGTTAACAGCTACGCCTGCAAATAAAATTTTAGTTTTTGCCCAATAACTAGCGGCACCATAATCACCTTTTTTATTAGAAGCATCGTATTCACCTTTCATGCGCACATATCCTCCAAGAGGAAGCCAGTTTATACGGTACTCAACATTTTTGCCTAAAAAGCTCTTCTTAACTTTTTTTCCAATTGCCTTTGGTGGAAAGCCAAGAGCATATTCTTCAACAACAACACCGTTTCGTCGCGCTACAATCGCATGACCAAGTTCATGAGCCGCCACTAAAAGCGTCAAAACAATTAATCCGATAATTATTCCTATTATCATTATTTTCCAAATCTCCTGCTTCTACTGGCAAAATTATTTAATATCAAACCTACATCTTCTTTTGTCATGTCTGGCCACGGCTTGTCGATAAACATAAATTCGCTATACGCTGCGCGCCACAACATAAAATTACTAATCCTCTGTTCGCCACTAGTACGTACAACGAGATCAAGAGAGGGAATATCAGAACAGTATAGATTATTAGCAATCAACTCTGGCGTGATTTTATCAGCAGATATACCCTTATTTATAATCTTTTTACAGGCATCTGCAATCTCTAGTTGGCCACCATAATTAAAACACAGCGCTAACGTACCAGAATGATTATTTGCAGTTTTAGATTCAGCATTATCTATTGCCGACAGAATCTTCGCATCAACTCCATCGCGCGAACCAAGTATTTTCAACCGAATATTGTGTCTTTCAAATTCTGGTAAATCATCTGTCAATAAACGCAAAACTAGACCCATTAAATGCTTAACTTCGCCCTTAGTCCTTTGCCAATTTTCAGTACTAAATACGTAAGCGCTTACATACTCTACCCCAGCATCAAAAGTAGCTTTAGCGATATCTTTTATTGTATTATATCCAGCCAAATGCCCTTCGTAAGCTGGTAAACCATGATATTTCGCCCAACGGCGATTACCATCAACAATATAACCAATATGTTTACACGGAGCTGGACTATTTTGCATTATACGGTTAAAATCTCTTTCTTCTTGGAATCGAAAATAGCATCAATCTTAGTTTGCATTTCGCTCATCAATTTATCAATTTCCTTTTCAATAAGCTTCAAATCATCTTCCGAAAGCTCTTTGTTTTCTTTAAGATTTTTAGCTTCTTTCAAGGCATCTTGACGAATATTACGCATTGAAATCCTCACATCTTCGACTTTCTCGCTAGCTAGTTTAACCATTTGCTTGCGGCGTTCTTCTGTTAAAGGTGGAACAGGTATACGTACAACTCTACCGTCATCACTAGGATTAAATCCTAGCGCCTCATTTGCTCTAATAGAAGCCTCAATCGCAGTAATATTGCTCGGGTCAAACGGAGTGACAAGCAGCATCTGCGCTTCTGGTGCTGTAATATTAGCAACTTGGTTTAGGGGCATTTTTACCCCATAAGCTTCTATCTCTATACCGTCAAGCATATTTGCATGAGCACGACCAGTACGGACCTTTTTCAGCTCTTCACTAAAATGATCTAGGGCATTTTGCATTTTATTTTTATAAATATCAGTATCAAACATAATTCCTCTTCTTTCAGTTCCTTTTAGTATACACCACCAGTTAACTTAATACCACTAATGCCTAATAATAAAATCAGCGAGCCATACAAAGCCCGCTGATTTTAGTTAGATTTTTACTATCCGTTAACACCAAGTTCTATGCGCTTAAACTGACCTACGACTATATTTTCACCCAATTTAGCAATAGCTTCTTTAATGTGATCTTGAACAGTTTTACTATCATCCAAAATATAAGCCTGACTTAGTAAAACTTGCTCAGCAAAATGTTTTTTCAACTGACCTTCAACTATTTTTTCAGCCATATCAGCAGGCTTGCCTTCATTTTTAATAGCCTCTAGTTTTTCTGCTTTTACACGGTCATATTCACTAGTTGGTATATCGTCAGATGTTACATAGCGCGGACTCATTGCAGCAACTTGCATAGCAAGTTCGTGTGCAAGCTTTTTAAAATCATCTAAACGTGCCACAAAATCAGTTTCGCAATTTAGTTCTAAGACAACGCCAATTCTACCACTATGAACATAGCTTTCAATAATACCTTCGCGAGCTTCACGATCACTCTTCTTTTCAGCGCGAGTCAGACCTTTTTTACGCATAGCTTCAAGTGCTTTATCAAAATTGCCATCAGATTCAATTAATGCAGTTTTTGCATCAGTTAAACCTACACCCGTAAGCTCTTTTAGCTTTTTAATGTCTTCAAGTGAAATACCCATTCTATTTTACCTCTTTCTTTTCTATCTTTTGAGCTGTACCGGCGCCTTCATTAATAGCTGCAGCAAAATAATCCAAAAGTAATTTTACGCCTTTAACTGCATCATCGTTAGCAGGAATTACATAATCAATACCATCAGGATTTGCATTAGTATCAACAATAGCTACTACTGGTATACCTAGCGTCTTAGCTTCACGTACAGCATTTGCATCAGCAATAACATCTGTTACCACTACAGCACCTGGGCGGCCATTCATGTTTTTGATACCGCCGTATTTTTGATTAAGCAAATCAATTTCTTCCTGATAGCGTTGAACTTCCAGCTTATTATAACGCTTTTCTAGGTCACCACTCGCCATTCGTCTTTCAAGATTCTTAAGCTTTTTAAGTTGACGTGTAATAGTAGAGACATTGGTCAGCATTCCGCCTATCCATCGTTCTGTAACATAAGGCTGATTAACAGATTCAGCAGCCTCCTTAGTAACTTGCTTAATCTGTTTTTTAGTACCCACAAATAGAACTGGTTTAGATGTAGAAACCTTAGTCAAGAAAGGCAATGCCTTATCTAATGCTTCAACCGTCTTCACTAAATCTATTATGTGGCTATCTTGGCGCTTACTGTGAATGTAAGGTGCCATTTTTGGGTGCCAGCGACTCGTCTTATGTCCAAAATGAACGCCAGCCTCAAGCAAAGCTTTAATATCAACTTTCACAGCCATATTTACTCCTTTTTCTTCATTTCTCGCACTTAAAGTTTAGAAGTAACGCAAGAAATTGTATCATTTAATAAATTTACAGATAATATTATAACAAAATATCAAACATTTTACTACTACTTTGACACAGATTGATGTATTATGTTAAAATAGCACGGATATGAAAAGCAGTATACACCCACAAGATTATCGACTTGTCGTATTTAGCGATGAAGTCGCTGGGTTTGCATTTTTGACCCGTTCAACTGCGCAAACCAAAGAAACTATTAAATGGGAAGACGGTCAAACTTACCCATTAGTTAAAATGCATATTTCTAGTGCCTCTCACCCATTCTTCACTGGTGAAGAAAAAATCATCGACACAGAAGGTCGCGTTGATCGGTTTAAGGCACGTATGGAAAAGGCTGCACAGCAAAAAGCTGCACTGGCAAATAAGGCTAAAAAAGCTGCTGCTAACAGAGCTAAAAAAGCAGAAAAATCTATTGCCTAAAATAGAATTTAGTAACTCAAATAAAACCCTCATCTGTGAGGGTTTTATTTTAATTTAAATCCCAATTAATGGCACCTCGACTAGTTTCTTCTAAAAATTTATTAGCTCTCGAAAAAGGTCTACTACCAAAAAATCCCCTATCAGCTGAAAACGGCGACGGATGCGCACTCTTTATTATAAGATGTTTTGGATTTGTAACCACACGGCCGACCTTCTGGGCATGAGCGCCCCATAGAATAAAAACCATGGGATTCTTATGATCATTAAGCATTTTTAGAATACGTTCCGAAAACTCCATCCAGCCTAACCTTGAATGACTACCAGGTTTTCCTTTCTCTACACTCCAGCTGGTGTTCATTAATAATACACCACGTTCTGCCCATTTCTGTAGAAATCCACTCTTTGGAGGTGATATACCTAAATCACTTTGTAATTCTTTAAAAATATTAACCAAACTTGGTGGTATTTTTACACCCTCTCTCACAGAAAAACTCATGCCATGTGCCTGACCTGGACCGTGATATGGATCTTGTCCAATGATCACAACTTTTACGTCACTAAGTTGACACGCAGCAAAACAGGAGAACATATCTTTTCTAGGAGGATAGATATCTTTAATTTGTCTCTCTTGATCTACAAAGTTCATTAACCTTCTAAAATAAGACTCTTCCGCCTGAGACTCTATAAAATCCCGCCAACTTTTATATTCCATATATTGCTATTTAAGCATACTTCAATCAAGTAGCGCCAGTCTCTAAAGATCATAATATGCTATAATTAGATATAATTATGCCAAAAATAGTTTTAAATTTAGATGAGTTAACAGATGAGAGACAACGCCTAAGTGAGTTTTTAGCTACGCCTAATGCCTATTCCGACCCTCAATTCTCTACTAAAAATAAGCGTTTTTCGGAGCTAGAATCATTAATAAAAATCGCTAGGCAGCGCGAACGACTTATAAAAAATATCGAAGAAGCTAAGCAATTAACTGGTGATAGTGGCGAGCTAGCAGAATTAGCTAAGCAAGAATTGACAGAAAGCCAATCAAAACTTGCCAAGCTTGAAGATGAAATCTTTATAATGCTCACACCCAAAGACCCCAATGATGACAAAAATATAATTATGGAAATCAGAGCTGGTGCAGGTGGAGATGAAGCTAGCCTTTTCGCCAGTGAACTCTATAGAATGTACTTACGATATTGCGAAATACATAATTTTAAAACTGAAATCATTAGTGAATCACCAAATGATGCTGGTGGCTATAAAGAAGTTATATTTTCGATTAAGGGCGATAGCCCTTACGCAAAGCTAAAATTTGAATCTGGAGTGCACCGAGTGCAACGAGTTCCATCCACCGAAAGCCAGGGTCGCGTCCATACAAGCACCGTTACCGTTGCAGTTCTTCCTGAAGCAGAAGAAACAGACATAGAAATAAATCCAAATGATTTAAAAATTGATGTATTCCGCTCTGGCGGACATGGCGGACAAAGTGTTAATACTACAGATTCAGCAGTTCGAATAACACATTTACCAACAGGTTTAGTAGTGACAAATCAAGATGAGAAATCACAGATTAAGAATAAAGAGAAAGCATTGAGTGTCTTACGAAGTCGCCTTCTGCAGTCTAAAATTGAAAAGGAGCAAGCTAAGCTAACAGCCGAACGGCGTAGTCTAATCGGCAGCGGAGATCGTAGCGAAAAAATCCGCACTTATAATTTTCCGCAAGATCGCATTACTGATCATCGAATCAGCTATAGTCGCAGTGGTATACCACAAGCCATGGACGGTAATATAAACGACTTAACTGAACATCTACAATCTTACGAACGTGAGCTTCTAGCTAAAAATATTAATGATTAGACAATCGACAACAGTTTTAGACTGGTTAAAATATGCATCTACTTCACTAAAATCTGTAAATATTAAATCCAGTCAACTTGATGCAGAACTAATATTACAAGATACTCTTAGCGTAGCTAAAACTTTTTTGCGAGCACACCCTGAATATATTATTCCTGAGTATTTTTTACCAATATTAAATGCTCGTTTAAGCTTGAGAGTAGACCACGTACCAATCGCTTATATCTTAAAATACAAAGAGTTTTACGGGCGGAAATTTAAGGTTACACCCGCGACTCTGATACCTCGCCCCGAATCAGAAGATATTATTAATGCGATAAAAATATTAAATAAAGATACAGTTTCTAAATTAGCCATAGATATAGGCACTGGTAGCGGTATACTAGGAATAACCACATCACTTGAATGCCCTAATATTAAAGTTGACTTATCAGATATAAGCCCTGAAGCGCTCAATATAGCCTCAATAAATGCATCTAATCTAAAGGCTAAGGTAAATATAAATAAACCATTTAGTCTATTAAGTGAAACTAATAAAAAATTTGATTATATTATAGCTAACCTACCCTATGTCGATAAATCATGGCAAGACACGTCGCCCGAACTTCGACACGAACCTGCTTTAGCTCTTTACGCAGACAAATCGGGGTTGGAACTGATTTTTAAATTGATTAAGCAATCTCCTAGTCATCTAAATAGGGACGGACTCATTTTTCTTGAAGCCGACCCTATTCAACACGATGCAATAATAAAATATGCCAACCAATATTCTTTTACAAAAATTCTACAGATCAATTACTGCCTGGTTATCAGATTAAAATCCAAATAAATCTTCCAAACTCATTCCTTTATTAGATGAATCTGAATCAGAGTCTAATTCTTTCGATTCATCGTCTGACTGTAAATTATTTAATTTTGCGCCAGATTTTAGTACACCTAATCTCACCTTAAAATTAATCTGTTTACCATTGCGCAGTGCAACGATATCTACATTATCTCCAGGTTTATATCTTGAAATTAAACTACTCACGTTACCCTTTTCACCGACTACCAAATCACCGACTTTTGTAATGATATCACCTGGCTTTATACCAGCTTTATCGGCTGGACCACCAGATTCAACGCCATCCTCAGCTACTAATGCACCTCTGTTAGTCGAAAGGTTCCTCTGCTTGGCAATTGCTGGAGTAATCTCGCCATAACGCACACCTAAGTATGCACGCTCAAGCTTACCTTTTTTCAGCACACCCTCAAGCATACCTTTTACCACATCAATCGGGATAGCAAATCCAATACCTTGCGCATTGCTGACTATGGCAGTATTTATACCTATTACTTGACCAGCCAAGTTCACTAATGGACCACCAGAGTTACCCGGATTAATAGCCGTATCAGTCTGTATAAGATCATTTAGCGATTCAGCCGACCCTCCAGATTGAGAAGACGCAGCAGCAGGACGTCCAAGTCCAGAAACGATTCCGCTAGTTACAGTATTTTGATACAAACCAAGCGTATTACCAATTGCAACAACATTTTGACCTATTTGCAGTGTGCTAGAATTACCAAGTTTGGCTGGCTTTAGCTTTTTTGCACCGTTTATTTTGAGAAAGGCGACATCATTCAATGGATCTTCCCCTATTGGTTTAACATTATCAAAAATCAATCCATCCGAGGTTGTAACTGCGATATCAGACGCATTTTTTATAACATGCTTATTAGTAATAACATAGCCATCTTCACTAACAACAATACCAGTACCAGCCCCTTGCTTTGACGATAAACCAGAACCAGACTTCGTCGTTATAGAAACTACGCTTGGTGCGACATCTGAAGCAACTTTAGCTATACTGGTTTCATTTTTTAATTGTAACTTATTGCCATCAATGCTGCTAGAATTTAATTCCGAACGATTAGCCGACATTAGTGAATACATAACACCAGCGCCAGCACATGCCGTTAAACTTAAACATATAACCGCTAAAATAACATACAGAACTTTTTTATTACCCATATACACCTCCTTTATTTAGATTTTCAATTATATACTTACAGCCGAGCTAAAATATATAAGCATTACGATAATTGCCAATACAGAAAATAATACTGGCGCACTATATTCTGAAGACCAGATTGAGCGACCAGTGCGAGTGGATGAATAAAAACGCTCAGAAATTAAGCCTAATAAAGTAATTATAATAGCTACTTGCGGCAATTTAAATGCGCTTGAAAGATAAAATTCATAACCTATAGTCCAATGAGATGCTAGCCAGCCAATCTCGGCTACTATTAACCCAAAAATCAGCGAGAGGATCTGAACTTGCTCTTCTTTGTGAGTAGAAAGTACATGGCGAGCAGAGCTATAACCTATAATAAAGAGTAATAACTCAACCAGAAAAGGTATACTTGAGAAATTATGAGCCACTGCCATAACTACCCACGTACCAACAAATAAGCTAATTCCAGATTGTATACGAGCAGCCTTTTTACCTGAAAGCGGTTTAATGACAATTAACCAGATAGCATAAAGTAAAGTAATGAAGATTTGAGTCCAAAAACCAAGTTGACCCTGTATAGCACCAGCAAGATATATTAAGCCAACCATTCCAAACCCAACCACGATATCAACTAAATTAGCTAGAATATTAACACCCCAATAGCGCGAACGTACTGCAAAAATACGCCATTTACTTACTAAAATAAGTATTAAAGCTACTTCTATTTGTCCGCCAATATTTATCGCCAAAAATACCATGGTGGCAAATACAGCATTAAACAAAATATGCAAGATACTGCTTGTAATATTTCTACCTTTTAGCTTGCCCAAAATATCCATAAATATACCTTATATTATAACATATCTCTACTGGGCAGACGTACCTAGTATCACTACGAACTGAACCCCTTCAGACGGTACAGGAATATTCCCGCCAGATACAACACTTACTCCATAATGAGATTCTAGAAGAGATTTAGTCGATGGAAAGCCATCCTGAACCTGATATATAACCGTGTCTCGCCTTTTTACACCAGGTGCATTACCTATCTCTCCAATAGATATGCCCTGAGCTTTTAGTTTGTCAGCTGATTTTTTAGCTAAACCTTCAATTCCCGAACCATTATAAACAGATACTTTTGCATCTTCCTTTGCTGGAGTTTTTTCATTCTTAATATTCTTCGCCACTAAAGCTTGAATACCAGAATAGTCATATACACCGTCAACTGGTCGAACTATACTCCTACCTAAATATTGACCAGTTGTAACAACAGCCCTGCCCTCTTCATCAAGAGAAATAGATTTAAGTTTATCACCCTTAATACTCTGAGCCAGTTCCATTAGTGTACGAACCTCGCTTGTATTTATATTAGTTCTCAAGTTGTTACCAAGCGCATCAATTAAACCAATAACCTTGCTTACATCTGCTAATGTTCCAGCACTTAGAGATTTTTCCTGTAATGCCCTTAGGATCTTCTGTTGATTACGTTCGCGGTCAAAGTTACCACCTGACAATCCGTAGCCCCCTTGAGCATTTCTTGCTCGAGCCAAGGCCAAAGCGTGTGGACCATCAAGATGGGCGATTTGACCATTTTTATAATTGACCATCTTACATTTATAACTACAGGTCCAATCGAAGTTTGGGTCATAGATACCACGCGGATCATCAGTTTCGATCTTCACATCAACACCACCAACAGCATTAACAGCATCAGATACAACTTTATAGTTCAAATGTGCATAGTACTGAACGTCTAGCCCCAATATTTGACTAACTTTTTTACGCAGAGCATCTGAACCTTTTGGATCATTCTTGCCATCACTAGAAGCGCACATGTAAACTGTATTAATTTTTTCTTCTCTGCCGATATCACACGGCGTATCAAGCTTAACCCAAAGATCGCGTGGAACACTCACCATGTAGGCATCCTTCTTGGTTTGATTTACGCTTAAAACCATAATGGAGTCAGTTAAATTACCACCTGGGTGATTACCACCATCACTATCTTCAGAAGTACCAAAGATCAAAATATTAGATCGACCGTTGGCATCCTGCTTGAGTTTTGCTTTTTGAATAAATCCTAAAAAGCCTCCTTGGAAAGATTTATTTCCAGCCAAGATAGCCTTAATCACTATAAAGCCAATAACCAAAACAATTAAAACACCTACAACAATAGATACATATTTTATAATCTTACGGCGTTTAGCCTTGCGTTTTGGATCATCTTTCTTGTTTTGTTTTTGTTCTTGTAGATCAATCGCATTCAGAGAATCATCAAGATCTCGCTTAGCTCCACGATTTATAACGTCTTGAGCCGAAACACGACGTTTAGCATCAATCGCAGGATTAATTTTATTATTCAACTGAGCGGTCGCTCTTTGCCTACTAATATCACTAGACGGATTAATCTGGATAGGTTTTTTATTCAAAATCTTACCGTGTGGCGCATACTGGGAGCTGCTACTGTTAATCATACCACCAACACCCTGTGTACGTGGCACACCCACCATACCGTCAACACTCTTACGTGTAGTAAAACCGTTGTTCAAGTTATTATTCTTATTCATAAATCCCTTAACTCTCTATCTATAATACATAAGCCTTTACAATTATAAAAGACCTATTGGCAATTTTATTTAAGCACCTGTATAATAAACAGAGATGAATTTAAGTTTTACACAACGACACCCAAATGTTAAAGATGCTCTTAATCTAGTTATTTTTGCCATTTGTGTAGCAGTTGGTACTATTTTTATAAATAGTTTTATTTTCCGCACATTTTCTGTAGTTGGACCAAGTATGGAGCCTACTATGCACACAGGCGACCGTTTAATAGTAAACCGTATACCTGTTACAATGAGTAGTCTTAAAAATGAATTATATATGCCAAAACGTGGAGAAATTATAGTCTTTGAAAATCCTAGATACGATAGTACTAGCAAATCTAGGAATGATCAATACATAGTGAAACGTGTAATCGCCTTCCCAGGCGAACGCGTAGTTGTTAAAGACGGATCATTAACTGTATTTAATAATCAAAATCCAAAAGGTTTTAATCCAGATAAAGATTATGCAAAAACACTCAGCACACCTACCTCGGGTGATTTTAATGGTGAGGTGCCACAAGGTTCAATATTTGTATCAGGTGATCACCGCAATGATAACTTTTCGTACGATTCAAGAAACGGACTTGGCTACATACCTATGTATAGAATTGTAGGTCCAGTCTCTGTTAGAATATGGCCACTGAATAAGGTTGGTTACTTCTCTTCCTAATCTTATCAATTAGCTAGTAAGCATGCTTTCGATACGCTCTAGATCTTCCGCGTTCTTAAAAGCAATAGAAATCATACCAGACCCCTTGCTATTGCTGCGTATTTTTACCTTTGTACCAAGCTTGTTGCTAATATTTTCGATCTGCTTATTATATACTGCAGCCGCAGTTTCTACCCGTTTTTTAGGTTCAGGAGTTTCCTTCGGCTGTTGTTTTTTCATTGCAACAATAAGTTGTTCAACTTTGCGGGCACTCCACCCTTCTTTAATAATCTTATTGGTTATATCAACTACAACAGATTCATCTAACCCAATTAATGGACGAATTTGACCTTCTTTAATATCACCGCTAGCTAGTTTCTTTTGTACAGATTTTGGCAACTTTAGTAAGCGCATTTTATTACTAACAGTACTCACAGATTTAGCACCCATTCGTTTAGCTATTACATCAAGCGATAAATTGAATTGATCTCGCAGTTTCAAGTAAGCAGTAGCTGTCTCTATAGGATTTAAATCACTACGCTGTATATTTTCGATCAAAGATAGCTCTAGTTTATGTTGATCGCTTAAAGTTCTAACCAAAGCTGGAATTTTATCAAGCTTAGCAATATTAGCCGCTCTCCAACGCCTCTCGCCCGCGACTATCATATATTTATCACCACGGGGGATAACCACTATAGGCTGCAAAACTCCATGCTCGCCAATAGAAATAGCTAATCTATCAAGCGCTTCCTGATCAAAATTACGGCGCGGCTGATCTGGATCTGGAAAAACCTGCGAAATCTTAATCTGTCGAAGATCGCTGATTCTTTCATCTTCAATAGCCGTAGGGTCAAACGATTCATCTAAAATATCGTCTGGTATTAATGAGCTAAATCCCCTACCTAAACCACGCTTTTTAGCCGACACGCTCAATCACCTCCTTTGCTACAGCTTTATATGCCCGGGCACCTTTACTCCACTTATCATATTCACCAATAGGTACACCGTAACTTGGAGCCTCAGCCAACCTAATATTACGTGGAATAGTCTGTTTGAACACCTTGCCTGGGAAATGTTGTTTAATTTCTTCATATACCTGTTGACTAAGACTAGTTCTGCTGTTTATCATAGTTGGCAATACACCCAATAAATCAAGCGTTGGATTAATATTCTTACGCACAAGTTTCATTGTCTCCAATAATTGTCCAAGCCCCTCTAAAGCATAAAATTCAGCCTGGACTGGCAATAAAATATACCTAGCCGCTATCAGCCCATTAACAGTTAGTAGACTAAGGCTTGGTGGGCTATCAATTAATATAAAATCGTATTGATTAGCGACAGATTCAATCGCAACTTTAAGTCTGCTAAATCGCCTCTCTGCCTGAGCAAGCTCAGCTTCTGTATTTGCTAGGTGAGGTGTGCTAGGTGCTAGCCATAAATTTTTATAGTCAGTAGCAATAATAGTGTCCTTTAGCAACTTTTTACCTAACATAACATCACTCATAGTGATATTTAATTTATCCTTATCCACGCCCAATCCACTAGTTGCATTACCTTGCGGATCAAAGTCTACTAACAGAACTTTCTTACCTGCTTTTGCTAGGTAATAAGCAAGATTAACCGCGCTGGTTGTCTTGCCAACCCCTCCCTTTTGATTGGTTATAGAAATAACTACTGACATTATTTATTTTCCCTCGTAATAGTAGTATTATAACATAACCAGATTAAAACAGCATCAACTACTAGTGGAAAAATATTTTTTATGAACATTTGTTAAAATAATTGCACAAATTACAAGGATAATAGCAGATGAAGCTAAACTTAACGCCACAGAAAATTGGCTTAAATATCTTATACAGGTACCTATAGAAGCATATACCGTAAATAAAGATGTAATCAAAAACAAATTTCTATCATGTTTACGAAAACTTATTGAAAAACAAAAATATATAAAAGCGATGAGTAATATTATCCATACTATGTTGTACAGTCCAATTGGCATCCCATCAACAAATACACTATTTATAAAGACAGCATTACATAAACTAAAGAGAGCTACAGAATAACCAACTAAAATAAAGATATCGCTAATAGGATCATTTTTAGAATTACTATCAATATTACTGATGGATTTAGATTCATCGTCCAGCTTCATGTCTGTCTTTTGGTCAAGATCACTATTCTTTTTAGACATATTATCATTAATAAACTTGGCGACCACAGGTATAAAGACTCCCAATGCAACCCAAATTAAAGTTTCTGGAATAGGAATATAGGCACGATGCGTTAGTAAAAGTATAAAGTTAGCTACACCAACACAAAACGTTATGATACTAATATTAAACGCTAAGCTATATGACGCAACCCTGCTATACAAAAATATCACCACAGAAGCTAAGAATAAACCACAGGTCATACCAACATCTCCATACCCTACCATACTAATCGCTAAGTGAAACGGTATAGAAATAATGAAGAACGATGCCATAGTAAATAGCATAATATGAAGGTTAGCTATATTACTTGTACTTGCCTGCGCACTAGAATTACCAGATTTATTTATTATAGATTTGCGTACGATATAAGATAAGATAAAAGCTAGGCACGCCAATAAGCTATTAATATACAAATATGTAGTGGCATTCTGCGAACTTCTATAATAAGCAGAACCAGAAAATGACGATTCTATAGCAAGTTGTATCGCAAAGAAAGTAATAATTCCAGCAACTATAAACATTCCAGAGATAAGCCTACTTGTAGTACTTGCCACCTCCTTTTGGGATTGAGATTCACTTTGTATAGATGAATTTGGTTTAGATTGTGGTTCTTTATCTTTATTTTCCATAATATATTTTTATTTTATATAATTTATTTAACTTTCACACTAATAATATCATAAAAAATAAAACGCTCCAAATGAGCGTTTTATTTCATGTTTTATATAGTTATTTTATAGAAGCAATCTCTATACGACTATATTTTTGGCGGTGACCAGTTTCTTTATGTACACGCTTTTTAGCCTTATAGCGAATAATACGTAGTTTATTACCCTTTACTAAATCGTCTACAACCTTAGCTGTTACTTTTACACCTTTTACAACTGGATTACCAACAATAGTTTCATCACCGTCGATCACCAACAATGCTTCAGTCTTGAGCTCTTTTGTGCCTTCCGGGAGGAGGTCCACCAGGAGGGTCTCTTTTTCAGCTACAAGATACTGCTTGCCGCCTACTTTAATGACTGCTTTTTTTGCCATAAATTCCTCTGTTACTTATTTAACTAATCCTAACCATTTTAACAGATATAGACGTGATTTGCAATACTTGTATTTTATAGCTTAGGATCCAAGCATTTTTAGCTTTTCTTCTAGATAATCATGAAGAATAGCCTGGCGTAAATCACCGATATTCACAACATTAGCTTCGATCCACGCAATCGCAGCATCATCACCCTGTAATTCCTGTACCTTGAAGAATTCATCTCGCTGCTGATCGTCTAAGACTTCATCCATCGCAAGCACCAGACGGCGGTCTACAACTCCATTAACTTTTAGTAAAATATTTTTCTGAACTTCTGGCGATGCAGATTGTAAGCCTAAAGCCTGTATAATTTGTTGTTCGTTATTCATTTTATTTGTTCCTTAATTTTTATTTGATAATTATCTATTCCATAAACCGTTATTCATCATCCACTCACGGACAGCATCAGGTACACCGTTTTCCCAAGAAGCATTACCTGGCGCGCTCAAACGTATATCGTTGCCATCTAGGTACGTATCTGTAGTAACACCATCTATATTAATGTAGTCAGGTCCAAACTTATCTACCAAGTGTTGGTGTAGTTCCATAGATTGATCAGGTGTTAAAGTTTGACCATTTGCATTAGCAAAATCTATCAACTCTTGGCTATAACCGCTACCATCCTGTACATAGAAGTTATGACCTTCAACCATACCTGTAGTGTCTGGTGAATGCATAGGTTCAGCAGCCGACAATGTATCTGTAGGTTCAGCAGCAGATGTTGTAGGTGCAGACTCAGCAGATGGCGCTGTGCTATGTGAGTTATTCATAGCCGCATCATTTGTATTACCTACGACATGGTGGGCATTTGTATCTGCGCCAGCCATCATAGACTGAGCATGACCAACTATATACTCACCAACAGATGCACCAGCAAAACCTTTAATCGCCGTGGTTGCCAAACGTAATTTATTGCCACGAACTTCAGACTTTGTACGTTGCTCTGTAGCATGGCTTATTCTACCTACATCAATACTATCGCTACCTTTTGAAATATCTGCAGAATTAACGATATTTTCTATTATAGTCTTCTTATTATTAAAATCCTCATTACTCTGGGCTTCAGCTAAAGTTACTAAATTACCATTAGCATCCTTAATTTCCGCATTAGCCCGCCTCTTTCTAACATGACCAGCCATCCAAGCACCTGCAGCTGCACCAGCACCTTTAACGACAAGCCCTGGGAAATAACCGCCAACATGAGGTATACTTTGAGCAGTCTTAAACACAGCACCAGTGATAAATCCTGCGCCACCAGCCGAAATAATCTTAGTTATTCCTCTTGATCTTTCCCAAAAGTTGACAAACTTATTTGTTTTCTTACTTTGTTGCATGCGTTGTTCTACAACCTCGTTTTCAAACTCAAGATCGCGATCAACTAACACGTTTATGATTTCTTGACGCTTAGCATCCTCATCATAGCCCGCATTCTCTAAGCTCTTTAATTCCCATTCAATTAAGGCCTTAGAGGCAGCGTCATATCTTTCCTTAGCCTCTTCTGTCTCTATACTTTGATCACGCTTTTCTGCAAATCTTCTAAGTCCAGGTATTTTTGCAAGAAATCGAGCTACTCTACCAGATCTAATATAAGATTTTCTATCCTTAGCAGTTAACCTTGCATATTCATTTTTAGCTTCATTTAGCTCATTTTCTATTTCTATAAGCTCATTAATACTTGTTGGATCTTGGTTTGGATTTGGAGCCAAGTTAGCGCCAGCTACTATAGCATTAGCATTTAGCTGTTGGGTTGGGGGTAGATTTGAATTGTTTGGATTATTTGCCGGAGCCTTGCTATAATTAGGTGCAGTATTTGGGTTATTCGTATTTTTGTTAGCTGCGGGGGTTGTATTCGGGTTGGTAGCAGGTGCGTTATTTGGATTTGGTGTATTAGTTGTATTAGTTGTATTAGGATCTATGTTGAGCAGATTTTTTAATTGGTTTGCAGATAGTACTATAGGTGCGGTATTTGGATTGGTTGTAGGAGACGTATTTTTGTTAGCTGCGGGGGTTGTATTCGGGTTGGTAGCAGGTGCGGTATTTGGATTTGGTGCAGGTTTGCTAGAAGCTGTATTTGCAGACGCAGCATTATTATTACCTTTACTGTTTAAACTAGAAGCATTACTGCCAGATTTTCTCTTTACTTTAGGTTTTGGTATCTTAGATGGCATCATTAGCGGAGTCGGAGCTTGAGACTTGGATTTTGTGGAATTAGGTAGTGTATTCGCAGCCTTACCGCTATTTGCACTATTGGTATTTAAATTATTTGTCTTATTAGCCACTGTAACTGCAGTTGCGGCTAGTTTTTGGACGGCAGGTTGATTATTATTCGCAGGATCACTTTCTATAATAGAGTCAATCTTATTAAGCCTGTCGTCAAGCTCTTCTTTAGTAATAAAATTATCACGCACAGCCTGATCTAAGCGATCTGTTATTTCTCCATAAACTGAATTTAATAGATCATCTTCACCATTAACTTTAGCATTATGGGCAAGTTGAGTAAAATCATCGATTGATCCAGTTTGAAGAAACTCTTTAAACTCATCACTATCCCTATCAATATTACTAGGGTCGGTATTCATTATATTTTGTATAGATTTAGATAATTGTTCTGCCATAATAAAACTTCACTGTCCTTTACTTTTGTAATTTTTATTTTGTAATTTTTATTTAATACGTTATAGATTTTATCATAATAATAAATAAAAGTCAATACCGTTTATATTTATGCATCAATATTGGAGTCAATACGATCAATAATTTGCCCGCAAGCCTCACGGATTTCTAAAACATGAGTACTTCCGTCATCTTTGGTAACATGCATTTCAAGCACATTGCTAGGCTGGCTGCTATCGACATATGAATCATAATAAGTACGGTAAACGCCATCTACATCTTTAACTGCAAAGTAACTGCCGTAAGCCTCATTCTCGCCCAAAGCAGAACCTTGCTTAAATTCAACCTTTCCCTCACTTAAAACCGATGCTAAGGTTATAGCACGATCCTTATCGTTAGAAAATACTTTCTGAGCTTCATCTACCGTCATACCTTCTGGTAAAGAACCAAGCCTAGAAAGAACTGTAGCAAGCTCGGAAGGGCTAGATTTTAGTCCATCTAAAAAGTCTTTTCCGCGCTCATGCATACTATCGCCTTCTAGTGGTTTACGCCAGTCATTTTTATCTATCTTCCCGCTCATGCCAGCGATATCTTTTTTGGCATCATACCCACTAAATAAGTTACCGTATTTACCCTCTTTAGAAGTATTAAATAAAGTTTCTTTTTCAGTTATATTAGTTTCTGCGACTTTTTCTGGAGACGCTGTCTCAGGCGCTTTAGTAGCGCTAGTAGCCGCCTCTTCAGTGCTTTTATTATTAATATTATAATTTGTACTAATTTCGGCAGAAGGTTTTATGTTAGCAGATCTATTATAAGCATAAACACCGCCACTCACAGCACCAAAAGTAATCATACCAGTTAAAGCTATAGCGCCTAACTTGTATACATTCTTGCGATACCATAAATTCTCTTCCTGTTTTGTTTCACCAGGTTCACCATAGCGTGATATAAGCGGTATAGAATCTAAGGAAATTGGCTTTCTAGGTTTTGCGTGTTTAGGTTTTTTAGCCTGCTTAGCATCTTTTTTAGCCTGCTTTTCAGCTAGTTTAGCACTCTTCTTAGCTTCCTTTTCATCGGATTTACGCTTTTTAATTTCATTATTTAATAATTTTATATTTTCGTGATATTTATCTGAAAAACCTAAATCCTTAGCAAAATAAGAAGCAGCTACATTACTATTAATATCTTCACCTAAATTGGAATACAAACTCCTAAGATGCTTATACTCAGTTTTTATATTAGAAAGTGCTTCTGGCGCCAAACTAATTCCTGCTTTAATTGAATGTAGTCTGAAGGCAATTTCACCAGCAGAATCCAAAAATTCTGTAATATCTTTCCTCTTAGCTTCCTCAATTCTCTCAACTTTATTTTTGGCAGATTTTTCCTTTAAATCACCGACGGCATCTTTAACAGATTCAATCTTTTTGCCCATAGATTGTATCGCGCTAATTCCCCTAGTCGCGACCATGCCCATTTTTCTAGATACAGATTGTCGCCATTTATCTAACTTACGTTCTTTATTTTTTGATGATTCAGGTAACCCAAGTTTATCTGCAAAGCTATCAAAATCAATACTGTTTAGTAAATCCCGCGCACCATCTTTTATAGACTCTATACGCTCCTGTGAGCCTGGTTTGAGTTGTTGCCTATTAGCTTCATTTATTACATCTGTTAGACCTGTGTTAATATGTTCTCTAAGGTCAATTATGTCTTGATTTTCGCTATTTAGTATATCTTCTTCGCTTAATCGCTTATTTAAACGGTAACTTATAGAGTGAGCAATTGTTTTATCACGATTAGAAAACTTAGGTTTTTCTTTCTCGCCTGATTGCTCAGAAATACTCGATTCTGGCGCTGAAAGCTTGATTTTATTTTTCTCTGCCGACATGAGCGTAAGCTCTCCTTTTATTGGGTTAGTGAAATCTTATTTTTGTTTTAAATACTTTATTCTTGCATTATAGCACAATCTAATCCTTATTTTAATATAGATTATCTTTATTAGCCGCTTCAACCGCTTCTTGTTCAGTAGGTTTTCTATGCTCTACTGATTCAAACGTACTTGCTGCGAAATTTATCTTTGTTAAACGGTCTAGAACTTTATCTGATGTGGAATGTACCTTTTCTGCTACATCATCCGTTATTCCTTCGCTTTCTAAAATACTCTTAAAGCCTGGTGAAGAATATTTTAGCATCATTTGCGTATTATCAGTAATTACGGTGAGTAACTCACTAGCGGTTAGATCATAGAATTTATCATCTTCTAATCTTTCATTTATACTTTTACTTAGCTCTTTATAGTCTTCAATTAATTTATCTTTTTCCTCTTGGGTTATTTCTGATGTATCTAAGTCATCAACTAATGCCTCTTTAGCGTGGCGAGGTTTGTTAGATTCATTATCATCGTCACTATTATCTGTAGAATTTTCTAACTGCTCTTTTCTGGCTTGAATAGCTTTTAAGATATTATCCTTATCATTTAACTTAGCATGCTCTGCTATATGCTGTAAGGATACACTATTTTCCTTAATATAGTCATCAATATTAGCATACTCTTCTTCTAGAGCAGCAAAATTTTTACTTAATGATTCTAATTCATCACTGTTTAAGGAGTCTATTTTATCTATATACCCTTCGTTAATGATATTCATACCTAAATCTTTAACAAGTTTTTGGGGTTCCTGTTTATTGTGATTAGAGAGGCTATTTTCTGGTGTTTCTTTGGCTTTACCAGGTTTTAAAGTACGTATTAATGAAATTGTACCCAACATCTTACGAACTCTAGTCCATCTAGGTTTTTTATTTTCTTCTTCAGCTACTTGGCGAATACTCTCCATATCCATAGCTTCAGTTTGCGAATTTTCGTATTCAGCCTGATAATCATCTACTTCCTGGTCTTCAATATCGTTATCAGTATTTAGCGATTGTTCATTAAGTAATTCATCGGTGTTTAGATTATTAAGAGTATTATAGCTTACATTTTTATCACCCTGATCCGCAACGTGCAATTGTGACTCTGGTGTTTGATTATAATGTACCGTTATAGGCTCAACCACATCTTCAGATGAAATCGTGATAACTGGAGACTTTTCTCGCATAAATTATTCCTTTTTAGGGAAGCTTTATTTTTTAATTTAACTTTAATAATGTTTATGTTAACTTCCTTATTTATGAATATTAGCATAATTATTATAAAAAATCAATAGCCTAACAATAAATTAGGCTATTGAGCAAATATATGTTATTTAATTTATACGCCTAGAACTGTTCTATTAGCCTCTACCCAAGCGTAAGCATTACCTGAATCAAAATATTTACCCTGAGCTAATACGACCTTCATAGTACCCCCAGTCAAAACATATTGATTAATAGGTTCCGTAAGTGCGTACTCTCCTGTAATATCAACTTTTGAATACGCTGCTGCTGCTTGCAAAACCTCATAATTTAAAATGTATTTACTGATATTTATATAGTTACTTGGAGAGTTTTCTGGAGAAGGCTTTTCTACTATTTGATAATAGTTACCCTGCGTGTCAAACTCAATCACTCCATATTCCCCCACTCTATTAGGGTCGACTTCTACACTAAGCATCGAACTAGCACCTTGAGGTGTTTGCATAATTAAGCGAGCTAGTTCGGAACTACCATCATAATTATAAATAAAATCATCACCAGTCAAAACTGCTACCGATTCACCAGGGCGTATATATGGAAAACAAAGCCCCACAGGTATGGCAGTACCGTATTTAGTATTAACCTCTTGCTCGATAAAGTAAAAATTAACACCTTGCGGAGGCGCAATATAGCGCAAATATTCTGGCTTACCTGCAAAATTTAGATACTGCTCAAGCTTTGGGTATGGTTTGTAGTATTTTTCTATCTGATTATCTTCAGAATTTACGACAAAATAAATATCTTTTATACCCGCTAAGATAGCATCCTGCACCACATAGTCTATTACTGGACGATTGCCAATTGGAAGCATACACTTTTCTACTGATTTAGTTATTGGAAGACGTCTCGTACCCCAACCAGCTGCCAATATAATTGCTTTTGTAATCATATAACCTCTCAATTTAGTTTAGTTGAATTTAAATTTATCTATTTACGCATAATAACAAATCGACAAAAGCCAATAGTAGCTACAGCAAGCACACCTATCCCCGCACCAATCACTCGCCAGTCTAACCAATTATTAGTTTGGCTTGGATTATCATTATGATTTTTATCGTTGGTTAGCTTGATACTTTGCGGTGATATATTAGACTTTTTAGCTGTAAGTGTTATAACCTTTTCCGGATCTACAAGTTTATCTACATTATTAGATTTAGTAGTTATACCATTTATCGTATTTCTAGCAGATTCACTCCTAGAAGCGACTCTAGTAGGTGTAACAGCAGTTATAGAGTCACTCTTTTTAGAGGATGTTACTCCAAACACATATGGAGCTGAAAAGTTCGTAGAAAGATGAGTGTCGGACTTTACAGGCTCAAGTGTTTTTAGAGGCTTACTATTTATTATAGCCTCTTTTGGCTCTGGTTTTGGTTGAGGAGCTGGTTGTGGCGCAGGCGCTACATTATCGGAAGCGGAATTTTCATTAGGTGATGAAGGAGGTGTAATTTTTGGTAAAATTTTTAAATTAACCTCTTTAGATTTATATAATTCACTCTGACTATCATTAGATGTAGCAAGAATCTCCATTACATAATCACCATGCAGTAAATCATCACTTCTTAGATAATTAGCAAGGTTAATCTCGCCTGCAGTCTCATTTATATTAATTAGTTTTGGAGGCGAATTTGGAATATCTACCCTAGTGACTTTTAGCTTTAATTTATAATTTGTATTATTTTTTATAATCTTAGCCTTAAGATCAAGATTATCTCCATAAAAATATTGTTTTGGCAACAAAATCAATTCTATCTGTATCTCAGTAGGTTGTACTGGCTGCCCTGCTTGATTTTGAATAGTTGGAGCATTTGCTGCTGGATTAGAAGGAGTAGATTGAGACTCCCCCTCGTTCAGAGCACAAGCAACATGACCACTAAGTACCATGCAAGAGATAGTCGCTGTGATTATACCTATCTTAGCTGACTTTTGTATGGTCATTCTAGCCTCCTATTTTATTCTGATTCTTTTTTAGATGATTTAACAGATGATTTACTTGGCGTTTTTTTCTTTGCTGATGGCTTAGCATCCTTAGGTGTCGCTTCACTACTATTTTTCGTAATATCTGTATCTTGATTATCTGATGTATCCAATAAAGCATCTGGCATTGGCGGCTTAGGTGCTGGAGGATTCAGAGTATAACGTGGCATTTTATATCCATCTGTTATAAGACGAATAACTATACCAGTGCCTATAAACAAAGATGATAGTATAGCAACTACATTAACAAATGGAATCATACAAAGTGCCACAAAGAATACTACACCACCCAACATACGTAATGGAATATTTTTAACACCGCTTAGTAAAATCGAACCAAGCAAATATACAAAGAAAGGAGCGCTCATAATAAGGATTATTACGTAAGCGAATCCCATAACTATTGCAACAGGTATACCTATAACAGATAGTGTCAAAAGTATAGCTACAATAGGAACTAGAAACACTGTAGCCACACCAGCTAAGATCACTGTAATAAAGTTGCCTTTAGCAATCTCACTGGAACGATGTACTCTACTAGGTACAACAAGGACTACTATCATAGATAGTACTAGCAACATCAGCATAATCATAATCACAGACAGCGCCGCGTTATCATTATTCTGTACTTGATTATAATTAATTTTGCCTTTTACTTGACCATTAGTAAAATTAATTTCATCAACAGATGAATAGCTAAGATCACCACCGATCTTAACCATGTTACCAGCCTTTAAATTATGCGAGGAAATATAGGCATTATTGCCAATTTCGCCGCTTATCTCTGTACTGCTACCATAAATTTGCAGATCCTTACTGATTGTCGATTCTGGTGCGAGGTTAACTTTATCTAATGAAGCAATTGATGCATCACCATTAACCTTACCTTTCAGAGAAATATCTGATCCAGCTATACGTAAATCCTGTCCAATTTCACCATTTATAATTACCTTAGAAGCAAGACAAACTACATCACCGCTAACTCTACCATTGATAACCAGTACCGATGAAGCAGCACAGTATAAGCTACCTTCAATATTTCCATTAATCTGTATATTACGAGATGAGGTATATATATTACCACTATGCTTTTTGCCAGCTGGTAGACTATATCCAATATCGGTACTCTGTTTATTGTGATTTCCCTGCTGTGCGTTAGCAAACGGCGCAAAACCTAATACAGCCAATGCGGTAATGGTTATAAAACCAAATATTACTCTCTTCATATTCTCCCCTTACTGTTTAAATCCATTGTATCATGTTTTGTAAATCCTAAGCAACGAAGCGATAGCCTATTAATATTTCTCGTTATCACATACTTCTACACCTAATGCCTTTAGGGCTCTATCTGCAATGGATTGGGCAAATTTCTGACACTCTGATGCTCCTTTAAGATCAATTCCTTCGCCTTTATTAATAACAAAACTATTTGGTGGTATCTTTGAAAAAATTTTTGAAGGCACTCCATACCCACCTCCGCTATAAAAACCAGCAACCTTGCGTATTTTATCTTTCTCGGTTTCATTAACTGCAAACATGGCTCGCCGCAAGAAAGAAGGATGAGCCAGACAAAAAGATGCTGTATCAATATCAAGATAGTTTCCTGGTTCAATAATTGGAATATAGTACTCTATACCATAAATTTTATGTTTTTTAGAGTGTCTTTCGGGTTTACTGGATTCTACCATAGTCAAACCCAACGCATAACCTTCTGCACGTAAAGCTTCAATTGCTGAATAGATAGCAGCCCCGCGCTTAATAATTCTTTCTGGCGAGACACTTGAAGATAAAGAGCAATTAACTAGCATATTAGCTTGTTTTCCGTATTTACTATCCTCTAGATGATATTCAACCATATTTTCTGGATCACCAGATAAGAACCTATAAATATCAACCTCATCACCAGTGTAATCCGGAATCTGATCAACAGTGCAGCGCTTTCCCACTAATTCATCAATCGCTATTTTACCTATCGCTTTCTTTAACTTTAATCTTCCTTCTTCCCATCCATAGCGCATTAAATCCATAGCCTCTTCCATACTACTAGTGCCATACCAGCTACTATCTGAATCAATTTCACAACTACTAGATTCAAGACTAGAATTTCTATCGTTTTCTTTGGAATTTCGCATTATATCAACGACTTCATTTAGGCCGTCAAGATGTCTTACATAGGCAACACTACCATCATTTCTCACATATTTACACTTGCGCATCAGCTCATCTACCTATTTTTGTTATTAACTTCTGGATTCTGCATTAACCAATTAATCATAGTGATAGCTCCAGGAGTAAAGTTATACTTAGACTCAAACTGACGTACATAATATATAACACCATCTTCACTTAAAGACTCGAAATTACAAGCTACTTTTTCAACTCTATCAGGAGAAAGCTCCCATGGTAATAACTTTACACCATCTTCATATACGAATTTAAAATATTCCTTATCAACTGCATCTTTTATAGAGATTTCAGAATCTTCATATTCTGTTATAGGTCGAGTACTAAACCAAGAGGTTGGATTACCCACATTTTCACCATCAATAGACTTAGTCGATTCAAAAGCCCAGCACATAGCTAGTAGGGTTTTCATTTCAGGAGAATTCATCATTCCTTCACGATTAAATCTCTTGCTACTATATTTCTTTTTATAATTAAATAGCATAAATTGTTTTGCTTCTTCAAGACATCCTCCATAGGCTATCTTATTCATATCATCTTCGCTGACTATAATTTTTGTATCTGGTACATCAAACCACAAATCCCGCTCTACCTCTTGATCTCCATCCAGATTAGAATCACGATTAGGTAAAGTTTTTATATTTGGACTTATGGGTAAATCTTGTATTATTTCATCTCTATCGTAATTATATAAATGTGTTTGAGTCGATGGAATAGAATTTGTATTCATATTAGAAGATGATTGATGACGACTTGAACTTACAGTGGAATTTGGATGAGAGTCTCTAAGTTTATTCTGATGTTTTCCAACCAATTTACCCGCAGCACTCTCCAGCTTTTCACGATCATATTTCTTCATACCTTTATAAAGTAACATTTCACTAAGCCAGTCTTTTCCAACCCCTTGCTCAGCTAAACGTTTTCCATAAAGAGCAGCACGCTGACCGATAATTGCCCTAATTCCCAATTCAGATACAGCCTCTCTATGCGCACGAACAACCGCCAACCATTCCCTAGCATTAGGTACTCCACCAGAAGAAATATCTACATAAGAATCTTTAACTTGATCACCTAATACTAAAGCTTCTTCTAGCTCGGGATCAATATCCATAGGTACAAACGCAAAACGGTCAATAGTAGCTGCATCAATTGGAGTACGACCAACATATTCAGCAGTTGCACCGCGACCAATCGTATTTGCAGCCGCAATGAAACGAGTATCATCGTGGCGAGATATTCGCTTATCTGGAAACTCACCTTGATTATTCGCGATTGAGTTATTTAATATAGTTAATACAGATGGGTGAGCATTATCTATTTCATCAAATAAAAATACACCGCCGTCTTCATATGTTTCACGATATGCTGTACTGCGATATTCCCCAGTAGCATCACGATAGCCCATAAGATCAGCCTTGGAAGTTGATGGACCAAGCGAAATAGAGCGGAAAGATAAGTCCAGTTCATCTGCCATCTGTTCTGCAGCTGTAGATTTGCCACTGCCCGCTTCGCCATACAACCAAACAGGTACATCTGCCATTAACGCAGCCTTTAATAAAGGTCGTGTAGGTGAGAGGCTCTCAACTTTTCGTGTTGTAGATTTTGAAATTGTGGTTGATCAGGTGTTTCATTAATCGTAATTCTATTATTAATATCTCTATCTGAATTTAACATAAGTACACCCCCATTAATATGAGTAAATTATTATCACCTGAATTATAGTTTACAATATTCTATGTATAATAGCCAAATCACCAAATTGTTAGGCAATATGAAGAGCAATATCAAACTCAGCGCCCTCAATGGTAGCTTTTGATCTATTACTATTAGATTCACCAAAAGATGCCAAAGTCTCGGCAGCTATCGTCGCGCGGTGTTCATTAATAGCTTGACGAAGCTGATCGTCATTAGTTGTGAGCTGCAGAATTATACGATCATCAACCTGCAAGCCCGCTTTCTTACGCGCACTCTGAACATGGCGAACAATCTCGCGCATCAGGCCTTCGCGTTTGAGCTCGGGGGTAATATTAAGATCATAGACAACACTTGGCTGAGTAGACACTTCAGGAATATCAAGTTCTGAACCAGTCACTACTTCCACCGACTTAACATTCAGCTCGTCCCGTGCAATATCGACTAGGAACTGAGCAACTTCTTCTGGTGTATTTTGCGAAATAGTGCTGACAAGCTTCGCGGAAGCCAGCGGTTGGCGAACCTTAATCCCCTCAGCAGCACGCTTCGATAGACCATCATTGACAGCAGCACGCAAAGCATTCATATCGCGTAGTATTGCCCTATTAATTTCGCCCGCAGGCAACCAATCCTTCAAGTGAATCGACTCGTCATCACCCGTCAGATTGTGATACAATTCCTCAGCCAAAAACGGCGTAAATGGAGCTAAGATATAGCTCAGGCGCACCAACACGTAATGCAGCGTGCGGTAAGCGTCATTCTTATCGCCGTCATCTTCCGATTTCCAGAAGCGGCGGCGGCTGCGGCGCACATACCAGTTAGAAGCGTCATCCAGGAACGGCAAAATAGGGCTGAGTGCATCGGGGATATTGTAGGTATCCATGTGACGCTCAACTTCGGCAACCAGCTGGTGTAAGCGTGATACAATCCAGATATCAAGCGGGTTCGTCATCTCGTTCAGTGGATCTTTCAGTTCGCCATCAAACTCCCAGCCATCCACCTCCGCATACATAGTGAAGAAGTCATACATATTCCAAATCATGGCAAGTTTCCTAGCCACATCACCAACGCTCTTATCGTGCAAAGCAAAATCCTCACCGTTAAGTAGCGGACTACTGAGCAGTAAAAAGCGCAAGCTATCCGCGCTGAACTTGTCCATCAGCTCATTCGGGTCGGTAAAGTTGCCGAGAGATTTACTCATTTTGCGGCCATCGTTACCTGCCACCACGCCGGTGGTAATGACATTGCTATAGGCATTTTTATGCTGGCAATCAGGACCAAAGGCACCGATCTCCGCCAGCGCCGTATTGACCGCATGCACATAGTAAAACCAAGCCCGCACCTGGCCAATATATTCGACAATGAAATCTGCCGGATAATTCGCCTCAAACTTCTGTCGGTTTTCGAACGGATAATGTAACTGAGCAAATGGCATACTGCCCGACTCAAACCAACAATCCAGCACCTTATCAATCCGCGTGAATTTCTCGCCATCAATCTCAAAAGTGATATCATCCACCCACGGGCGGTGATAATCATCCAGCTCCACGCCGCTTAGCTCTTTGAGCTCTGCATATGAGCCAACCACTTTGACGGTACCACGGTCACCCTTCCACACTGGCATGGCCGTCGCCCAGAAACGGTCACGACTGAGGTTCCAGTCGGGCGCCTGTTCAATATTCTTAGCGAATCGGCCGTGTTTCAGGTGACTCGGGAACCAATTGATATGCTCATTTTGCTCCAGCATCAGCGGCTTCTGCCCCTGAATCGCAAAGAACCACGACGGAATTGCCCGATACATGATGCGCTGCTTGCTGCGCGGATTGAACGGATAATCGTGGCGAATGTATTCGATTTTCCAGACAATTCCCTTTTCTTTCAAATCCTTGGCGATAAACTTATTGTTTTCCCAAACTTCCAAACCCTTGTAGTTCGAATCAACGTAGTAGCCGTTGTCATCGATGACATGAAAGGCGCTAATGCCCAGACTTCTAGCCAGATCAAAGTCGTCCTCACCATAAGCCGGCGCGATATGCACAATGCCCGTACCTGACTCGTGCGAGACGAAATCCGCCGCGTAAATGGTGTGGATCTTGTCATTTTCTGGCCAGGTCGAGCCAGTAGCCAGCGGCTGGTATTTCTTACCTACCAATTCGCTACCCGGGAATTTACGTAATACTTCGTAATCAAGTGGCTGGTGCTTTTCGTCTTGTAAAGTACGCTCAAAAGCTTCTTCGGCGATAATCAGCTTTTCACCATCCACCAACACCTCACAGTACGTCATCTCTGGATTAACCGCCAGTAAGAGGTTTGCTGGCAATGTCCACGGCGTGGTGGTCCAGGCAAGGATCGAGTAATCACTATCGACTAGTTTAAACTTCACATACACACTCGGGTCCGTCACTGTTTGGTAGGCATCGTTATCCATAGTTACCTCGGCCTTGCTCACCGGGGTGGCGAACTTAGTGTCGTACATCAGCACCTTTTCGCCTTCGTAGATCTTGCCCGCTTCATACAGCTGCTTAAACGCCCACCAGACACTCTCCATAAAATCCTTGTCCATGGTGCGGTAGGCACCTTTGAAATCCACCCAGCGGCCGATGCGGTCGATCACTCCCTGCCAGGTTTCGCTATTAGCTACCATGCTTTCGCGTGCCTTGGTGATGTATTTTTCCAGGCTGATAGTCGGCAAAGGATTACCGTCCTTATCCAGAGGCGCTGACTGGTCGCTATTCGTCACAATCTGCCGCCGATCCATAATATTCATCTGCTTTTCGACGAAGTTCTCTGCCGGCAGGCCATGACAATCCCAACCCCAGCGGCGCTCCACACGCTTGCCTTTCATCGTCCAGTAGCGCGGCACCGCATCCTTAACGATTGAGCTCAGTAACGTACCATGATGAGGTACGCCAGTAATAAACGGCGGCCCGTCATAAAAAACGTAGGCATTATCTGCTGGCCGCTGCACCACTGACTTTTCAAATGTCTGATCATCCTTCCAGCGTTGCACCCAATTTTTTTCATATTCTGCCGCTCGGCGGCGTGTTCCGTGTTTGAATTTCATTACTTATTTCCTTTCGATCTATTATGTGATTTACATAGCATTTCGCAATTCTCCATCGAGGTCGAACCTCCCTTGCTCCAGGCGCTGACGTGATCAGCATCCATTTCGTTTAACTTCCATATTTTTGCCTTGTTAGCGTCGTGGCCTATTGCACAATAAGAACAGTTTGAGATACCTTTTTCTTTTGCAGTGTCGGTCTGCTTTTTATAGACAGTTTGTTTAGTCGCATCGTCAAACATCCTGACCTCAAGCAGCTTTGTATCACCAAGGTCGCCTTTCTGCCCAGAATACAATCCCAAAACATATTCAAAGATCCCCTTACGATTTTTTACAAATGGGTCGCCATATAACTCACTAACTTTTGCGGAAACTCGGTCAGAATCATAAGAAAACTTGTGATACTCCTCATATAGCCTGCCCCATTCCAGACCACGCATTTCTTTCTCGACTTGATTAAAGGTATTTGACACCCAGTTCAGTACCGTATCGAAATAAGTCTTCACTTCTGCAATAGAATCATCAAATCTATGCTGCGACATATATTCCGAGATTGTTGTCCCCTTTGCCGCCGCAATCCACTCCAGCGCCACATGCCAGAAATCCTGCCGCTTG
>ERZ773079.73-NODE-73-length-63713-cov-14.799067_pt1 | contig 63713 bp, 51 predicted proteins | sample MGYA00511355_ERZ773079 | MGnify/ENA primary metagenome ERZ773079 (study PRJEB29015, sample SAMEA2737979) | human oral metagenome | biome: human oral; feature: human-associated habitat; material: dental | place: China | collected 2117 ... | reverse complement strand
GTGACAGTCTAGGCGAGATTGCACAAACGGCAAATGCCAGCGGGGCAGACTTCTTCATTTCGATTCATTGCAATGCCTTTAACGGCGATGCACACGGTACAGAGGTCGAGATATTCCCGGGAAGCCGGGCAGGTGGACGCCTTGCCACCTATGTACTATCGCAAATCGTCGATAGCCTAGGAACGCTGGACAGGGGGCTGAAAGACCGCCCGAATCTCTATGTGCTGAAACATACGGACATGCCGGCGATCCTGGTGGAAACGGCGTTCATTGACAACGAGGAAGACGCTGAGCTTTTGCGCAACAGACAAGATGCTTTTGCCCGTGCGATTGCGCGCGGGGTAACCGACTATGAGGTCAAGGAAGGAGAATAATCATGAGTAAATGGACAGAATTTCGCGATGCACTACTGGATAGCATGCGCGGCGGCACGCTGAACATCACGGAGCAGACAAAACAAGATTTCATGGAACAATTTGTAGAGGCCGGTATGCCGGTAATTGAACAATATGCGGAAAAGTTTGTGGAGACGGTGAAGAAACAGGCGGAACTTGAAACAGGCTGGGTGAAGATTCGCGATTCGGTGGTCATCCCGTTTGGGGTGAATGTCATTCTGTTTGTGGTGCGGCAGATGCTGGAGAAGACGCGCAAAGCTACGATGACAAAATGAGACAGACTAAAAAATAGCCGAGCAGGTCAAAAGATGCTCAGCTATTTCTAATGTTTCACGTGAAACAAATTATTCTTTCGGAAACTTGCCTTGTTTCACGTGAAACAATTTCCACTCTGATTAAACCATATTCAGTTTTTAGTCTGGCAACAGACAGGAAAAAGCCCCTGTAGGGTTCCAAAACGGAGCCTTGCAGGGGCTTTTTTTGTCTACGCCTCGCCTACAAAAAGGAAAAGGGTGTCTATACGCGAGCGTATGTTTCTATACGACTTGTACATAGAGAATTGGCAGAAAGCCAAGGGGAAAGGGTTCCTCTGTACGCTGCTAAAGTGCGATATAGATAGAGGGCAGGTAACTGGACGATTTGTGTCGAATATGATAGAATAAACAAGTCATTATGTTGTTTTTTTTACGAGGTGAAAGCTATGGTAACGTTCTTGATTGCACTGGCTATTCTTATTGTCGGCTACATTATCTACGGCAAGATTGTAGAAAATGTCTTCGGACCGACGGATAAGCCTACGCCAGCAGTTGCTATGACGGATGGAGTGGACTATGTTCCTCTTCCAACATGGAAGGTCTTTATGATTCAGCTCCTAAACATCGCGGGCTTAGGACCGATTTTCGGTGCCTTAGGCGGTGCGCTCTGGGGGCCTTCGGTTTACCTTTGGATTGTCTTCGGTACGATTTTTGCTGGCAGCGTTCATGATTATCTGACCGGGATGATCTCAGTCCGTGAAGATGGCAAGAGCATCTCGGAGATTGTCGGACATTATATGGGCCCGATGATGCTCCTCATCATGCGCGTTTTCTCGGTCGTTCTGCTTGTTCTCGTCGGTACTGTTTTCATGACGGGACCTGCGGGACTTCTTGCAAAGCTGACAGGCTATGCAGTCACGCCGATTCTCATCTGTGTTCTCATCTATTACTTCCTTGCAACGCTCCTGCCGATCGATATGATCATCGCTCGCTTTTATCCCATTTTCGGCGCTTGTCTCATCATCATGGCGCTCGGTATCATGGGCGGTATGCTCTTCGGGGTCGGCGGGCATGTGATGCCGGAGATGGATTTTTCCAACATGAACATGCACCCGAAAGGGTATGAGATGCCGATCTGGCCGCTGATGTTCATTACGGTTGCCTGCGGCGCCGTTTCTGGCTTTCATGCAACGCAGTCGCCCATCATGGCGCGCTGCTTGAAGAGCGAGCGTCTCGGCCGTCCGGTCTTTTACGGAGCGATGGTTTCAGAAGGCATCATTGCGCTCATCTGGGCGGCGGCCGGCGTCACTTTTTATGATGGTACGTCTGGTCTTGGCACGGCGCTGACGGCCGGTGGTCCGGGGTCGGTCGTCTATGATATCTGTGTCGGCTTCATGGGCGGTTCGGACAGCATGATGGGATACATCGGTGCCATCCTTGCTATGCTGGGCGTCGTTGCCTGTCCGCTTACGTCCGGTGACACGGCATTCCGCAGTGCACGTCTGACACTCGCGGACTGGATGGATGTTAAACAGTCGCTTGCGGTAAAGCGCCTGCTCTTCGCCGTCCCGCTTCTCGCAGTCGGTGGCATCCTTTCGCAGATGAACTTTGAAATTATCTGGCGTTACTTCTCTTGGACGAATCAAACGCTCGCGATGATCGCTCTTTGGACGGGGGCGACGTATCTCTATCGTCACAATCCGCATTCACTTTCCTTCCTGATACCGGGCATTCCTGCCGTCTTTATGTCGGCTGTCACTTCAACCTATATTCTGCAGGCAAAGGAAGGTCTGGAGCTTTCAACGAGCATCACCTATCCGATCGGCATCATCTTTGCCATCCTCTGTGCGATCCTATTTGCTCGTCATACCTTTTTGAAAAAAAAGGCTGGGTATTGAGCACGTAGCACAGCTTAGCTGTGGTTAAAGGCAAGAGATTAAAAGTTATCATAAATGCTATGGGAATCTATGACTGCCATAGCATTTATTTTTATGCAAAAATAAAATATCTGTTTTGAATGTACACAATATATTTGAAAATTTGACAGATTCTTTTATCGTGTGATATACTACATGTTTATTTTTTTTAGGAACTATGTTATAATATGCTAAAAATGTTGTATATAAATGATATAAATGGAAAGAAGGTATATCTATTGCTACAGATAGGAGATCGTGTCGTATATCCGATGCATGGTGCCGGTATGATTGCTGGTATTGAGGAATGCGAAGTGTTGGGTGAAGATAGGTCGTATTATGTGATTCAGATGCCGGTCGGGAACATGCGCATGATGATTCCGACGGATAATGTGGATATCGTCGGCATCCGAGATGTTATCCCAGAGAGCAGGGTAAAAGATGTCGAGCATGTGCTGACAGAAAAGCCACAGCGTGTCATCGGCAGCTGGAACAAGCGCTTCCATGCAAATCTCGAGCGCATGAAGAGCGGTGATATCTGCGATGTCGCCGCTGTTGCGCGAGACCTTATCCTACAGGACCGCAAGCGCCGTGTTTCGAGCGGCGAGAGAAGGCTTCTCGACCTTGCAAAGCAGATTCTTGTCAGCGAGCTCGTCTATGCTTGCGACAAGAGCCCGGAAGAAATAGAAAGTTGGCTGGAGACGACGCTTGATGAAAATCGCCATGCACAGCATTGACGCTGAAAATCCAAGCAAGGAGTGTTTCCTCGCTTGGATTTTTTTGTAAAGCGTCGTTCAGCCGTTTTTTCCTGCTGACAGATGTATCGTTTTGGCAAGAGGTTAGAGAAAGTTTTCACGTATATCTTAAGGAGGTGAAAGTTTATGTTAGAGAAATTTTTACGTTTTTTCTTTACGATGTTCTTTGCTGTCGCAGGCAGTGCGCTTTTAAACCTTGCCAGCCCTGTGTTTACGCTCTTCATCAGCACGGAAGTCCTTCGCGTTGACATGGGGATTTTCAAGCTGACGGCGGCTAGTCTGCTCTGTATTCTCATCGGCGCGATTCTCGGTGGACTTATCGGTTTCTTTCTCTCGCCTTTTCTGACGCGGCGTATCAAGCGCTTGGCAGAGTGGACAGAGCGCCAATTGGCCAAGATGCCGATTTCAGATGTCATTGCAGGAGCCGTCGGCCTTGCTATCGGACTTATTCTTGCAAATCTACTCAGCTATTCTATCGCAAAGATTCCTGTCGTTGGCGATTATATTCCCGTCATCGTCAGCATCGTCTTCGGCTATCTCGGTATCTACATTACGATTCGAAAGCGCGAAGAACTGACGAGCACATTCTCTTTTCTGCCGCGTTTGGCAAGGGAGCTCGCTCGCCTTCGCGAGACGCGCACCAATGGTTCAGCATCGGACAAAGCTGAAAAGCCAATGGTAGGCGCCACTGCTGTAAGAGAGGCTCCGGTCAAACTCCTCGACACGAGCGCCATCATCGACGGGCGCATTGCGGATGTTTTAAAGACGGGCTTCCTTGAAGGAACTCTGGTGACGCCGGTCTTTGTCTTGGAAGAGCTTCAGCACATTGCAGATTCTCCCAATCCTTTGAAGCGCACGCGCGGACGGCGCGGGCTGGATATTCTCGCGCACATTCGCAGGGATAAGCTCTGTAAGGTCGTTATCGAGTCCAAGGATTTTGAGGATATTCAGGAAGTCGATTCAAAGCTCGTCGCCCTTGCGCGCGAGATGGGCGGCAAGATATTGACGACGGACTTCAACCTCAATAAGGTCGCTCAGCTTCGCGGCGTCGAAGTCCTGAATATCAATGAGCTTGCAAACGCCGTAAAGCCCGTTGTCATTCCTGGGGAAAAGATGGAAGTCGCGGTTGTCAAGCCCGGAAAGGAGGCGGGGCAGGGGCTTGCCTATCTCGATGACGGCACGATGATCGTCGTTGAGGACGGCAGTCGCTATATGAATGAGACGATTGTCGTCGAAGTGACGTCCGCCTTACAGACGGCAGCAGGACGCATGATCTTTGCAAAGCCGGTCTGAATAGCGGTCGTATGGATGCTGTATTAAAAATCAAAAAGAGAAAGGTCTGATCTTATGGAAATGCTGTTGGGTTTCATCGTTCTGATCCTCTGTCTTCTGGTTGGTGTACGACATGGCGGTCTCGGTCTTGCTGCTGTCAGCGGCATCGGCCTCGTCATCTTTACCTTTGTCTTTGGCTATAAGCCGGGCAAACCGCCGATCGACGTCATGCTCATCATCCTTGCGGTCGTCACCTGCGCGGGCTTCTTGCAGACGTCTGGTGGTCTCACTGTCATGCTGAAGTATGCAGAGAAGTTTCTTCGCAGCAATCCGAAGCACGTTACGATTTTTGCGCCGCTGACGACCTGGTTTCTGACCGTTCTCTGCGGCACAGGGCACGTCGTCTATACGATGTTCCCGATTATCTACGATATTGCGATTAAGGAAAACATTCGTCCGGAACGCCCGATGGCAGTGGCTTCTGTTGCCTCGCAGATGGGTATCTGCGGTTCACCGGTTTCTGTCGCCGTCGTTTCCATCGTCGCCTTTCTTGTCTCGGCCGGCTATGACTACAATGTCCTGCAGGTTCTCATGGTCTCGATTCCTGCGACGTTTTCCGGCGTTCTCGTCGCCGCCCTTTGGAGCTATCGCCGCGGCAAGGATTTAGAGAAAGACCCGCGTTTTCAGGCGTTCATCAAAGACCCTGAGAATAAGAGCTACGTCTATGGTGATACGGAATCCCTCGTCGATAAAGACCTTCCGAAGACATTCTACCGCGCGATGTATATCTTTCTTGCCGGTATCCTCATCATCGCCGTTCTCGGCAATGTACCGGCGCTGCTGCCGCATTTTTCCGATGCAAGCGGTGCGGCAAAGCCGATTTCGATGGTTCTTGTCATCCAGATGGTCATGCTCTGCGTCGCGTCGGCGATCCTTCTCTCCTGTGGTGTAAAGGCAAAGGATGTCGGCGACAGTAAGGTCTTTCGCTCCGGCATCGTCGCTCTCGTCTCGGTCTATGGCGTTGCTTGGATGGCGGATACTTACTTTGCCAATCACATGGTATTTTTAAAAGAAGCGCTCGGCAATGCCGTCATGCAGTATCCGTGGGCATATGCTGTCATCGCCTTCATCACTTCAAAGCTCGTCAACTCGCAGGGGGCGGCGATTGCTATCGTCGTTCCGATGGCGCTGAATGTCGGTCTTGACCCTGTGCTTGTCCTCTCTTTTATTTCTGCCTGCTACGGTTATTTCTTCCTGCCGACCTACCCGTCGGATCTTGCCTGCATCGGCTTTGACCGCTCCGGTACAACGCGTATAGGAAAGTTCATCCTGAACCACAGCTTCATGATTCCCGGTCTTATCGGTGTCGTCACCGGCTGCTGCGTCGGCTATGTCGTTGCACATCTCGTGCTGTGATATTGTGATGTAGGAATAATACCAAAGCACAAAAGAGCAGCAATTCATTCCTTGCTGCTCTTTTTATGTAATTGACGCACGAAAAAAGCTCATCACAAAGGATGAGCTTTTTATATCTTTTGCTGTTGGTGCAGCTTTACTCTCAGAGTCGAGCTGTGATTGCGGCGGTCAGACCAAAGATGATGCCGGGAAGGTTAGCGAGAACGAGCGGCCATTCGCGATGCTCGCGGAAGAAACCGTATCCAACCCACATCGTGCAGTTGATGAACGCGACAAACGGCTGAATCCAATCTCCCTGATGCCCCGATAGGTTTCCCATGATTTGGGGGATATAAGAGACGTACATACAGATGGAAAGACCAGAGGCAATCACGCCGACGATACTCATCTTGTTTTGTGCAGCCTTTTTTCCAAGGTGTACGGCTTCCTTTTCAAGGTGTTCCGCTTCGGCTTTAGCCTTTTTCAGTGTACTCATAAGGTATTTTCCTTTCTAACACAGGTTGACTATAAACCAGCACCTTTTCAATCTTGGTATGTCAATTTCTATTATAATTCGCCTTCGGCAATGCGTCCGAGAGTTTCCTTGGATGGAATGAAGAACAGCTGTCCTTTTTCTGCGGTCGAGTACTCGAGCAGGCGGTCGTCCTGTGTGAACATATTGATGACCATCTGCCGCGTCACATCCCAATGGCGTGCATAGCCGATGAAATAGGTACCGCGCACGCCTTCCCCAGGATTGGCAAAGACGACGTTCATCCGTACGATCTTATGCTCCTCGTCGTCACGGTTGTCCTGTGCGATGATATTGTGTGCGCGCGGATCTTTTTCTTCGTTTGAAAGTTCAAGGTCGCTGTACTTCCTGCGGCCGATATATTTTTCCTGCACCTCTGTCGGAAGTGCCCGCCATGCATCGAGGTCGTGGACATACTTTTGTGCGAAGGCATAGGAGCCATTGATGAACTCTGGATCCTCTTCGCCGATGATCGCCCACTCCTTTGCCTCTTCGCCGACGGGATTCTCTGTGCCGTCAATGAAGTCGATAATCGCGCGTCCTTCGTGATAGTGAAAGCCGTGTGTCTCATCGACTACGTCTACGATAGGACGCAAAAAGCCCATGATCTGATCGACGACGAGATAGCTCGTTGCTGCCTGTTCCGCCCGCACATGAAGAAAGAGATCCGCCGGCGTCGCGGGAGCCGTATGATGTACACCGTTTACGCCCTTGAAGTCTTCGAGTTCCTTCGGTTTTTTTGCCTTCGGAAAGAGGTATTCCCATGCACGATTACTGAATCCGAACGAGAGTTTCACCGTCTCCGGTGCGACGCGGATGTTCATCGAGCGCTGAATCGCCTCCATCCGATCTGCTATATCGGCGATGATTTCCCGCTCTTTCTCAACGTCCTCGCGCTTCAGTGAGAGCATGACGAAGATGACGCTTTCTCCTGCATCTTTAAATACATCCTGCGCCAGATTTGCATTGACATTCATAGATCTCCCTCCTTATAGAATATAACTTCCAAATTTTAATTTTATTATAAGATATTTAATTTACGGATACAAGAGGTCTGCGTAAAATCTTATGGATATGCTTTCCATAAGACTAAATGCTTTGCCAATCTTTTGCAGGAAGGAAACTTCCTTTATACTGAAAAATGTAGTATGATAATAGGGCTATTAGACAGGGGCTGCATGGGAGGCGTATCTATGGTAGCGGTGATTTTTCCTGCGGCGGGGAAGGGGAAGCGCATGGGCGCAGGGCAGAACAAGGTGTTTCTCGATCTTCTCGGCACATCCATTTTGATTCGTTCGCTTTTGAAGTTCTCCTGTCTGGCAGAGGTTGGCTTTCTCATTGTTGTCGTGGGGAAAGAAGAAGTTGCAGAGACGGAAAGATTACTCTCGCGTGAAAAGGGGCTGAAGCCGTGGCGGGTTGTCGCGGGAGGGACAGAGCGGCAGTATTCCATCGCAAATGGACTCGCCCTGCTTCCGAAGGATGCCGATATCGTTCTTGTGCACGATGCCGCGCGGCCTTTGGTGACAGCAGAGACGATCAAAGCCGTCATAGATAAGGCACGCGAGGCCTGTGGAGCCATTGCAGCAGTGCCTTCGAAAAATACGATCAAAGTCGTCTCAACGGGTGGTATGGTGGAAGAGACACCGGCACGGAAAAATCTTTGGGTCGTGCAGACTCCGCAGGGATTTCCGAGAGAAATGCTGATAAAAGCCTATCGAAAGGCAGCAGAAGATGACTTCCTTGGGACAGATGACGCAAGTCTTGTCGAGCGGCTGGGGGTTCCCGTTGCGGTTGTTATGAGCACGTATGAAAACATCAAGATTACGACGCCGGGTGATATGCTTCTGGCAAAGGCTGTGCTATGCGAGGCGGATGCCCGTGGATTTTGAATTTCACAAGACAGCAGAAGATGAGGAGACAGAGCTATGACGCGTTTTGGCATGGGATATGATGTACACAGGCTGACTGAAGGACGCAGGCTCATTTTGGGCGGTGTCGAGATTCCGCATGCTTTGGGGCTGCTTGGGCACAGCGATGCGGACGTTCTCCTACATGCGCTCAGCGATGCACTCTTAGGAGCGGCAGCGCTTGGCGATATTGGGCAGCATTTTCCGGATACCGATCCAACATACGAGGGGGCGGACAGCCTCGTGCTTCTCGCACGCGTCATGGAGCTTCTGGGCGAAAAGGGCTATGTTGTCGGCAATGCGGACTGTACCATCGTCGCCCAGCGGCCGAAGTTGAAAGATTACCTCCCTGAGATGCAGGAAAATATTGCCCGCACGCTTGGGGTCACGCTGGGCGAGGTTAATGTGAAGGCGACGACGGAGGAGAGACTTGGCTTTACCGGAAGGGAAGAAGGCATCGCGGCTTACGCCGTCGTCGGTATCGAAAAGAAGTGAAGCCTGAAAAGGCGAAAGCGAGGATGCTATGAAATTCTTTTCCAGGCTTCGCAAGGATATCCGCGTCGTTTTTGAACGTGACCCTGCGGCAAAGAGCGTTGTCGAAGTTCTCTTTTGCTACTCGGGACTTCATGCGATCTGGCTGCATCGCATCTCGCATGCATTTTATCGGCGTGGCTGGGTGCTCGTTCCGCGCATCATATCGAATATCGGGCGCTTTTTGACGGGGATTGAAATTCATCCCGGCGCGACGATTGGCGAGGGACTGTTCATCGATCATGGTACAGGCATTGTCATCGGCGAGACCGCGGAGCTCGGCAAAAATGTCACTCTCTATCAAGGCGTCACGCTCGGCGGAACGGGAAAGGAAAGCGGCAAGCGCCATCCGACCATCGGCAATAATGTCGTCGTGGCGTCGGGGGCGAAGGTGCTAGGCTCCTTTACCGTCGGCGACCATGCGAAGATCGGTGCGGGGGCTGTCGTATTGCGGTCGGTGCCGCCCTATGCGACGGTTGTCGGCGTTCCGGGGCGCATCGTCGTCATGCACGGCAAGCGCGTCCGCACGGCAGATGAATTGAAGGAAGCAGTTAAGCATGGGCTGGTGGAGCCGACTGACCGCATAGATGAGATAGAAGATGAACTCGATGTCGACCTCGATCACGATATGCTGCCGGATCCTGATGAGGAGATGCGTACCTGCATGATGAACCAGATTCATGCGCTTGAGAAAAAGGTCGCTGCACTTGAAGAAAGACTTGCTGCCGAAAAAGAGCATGCATGAGCGGCGGTAAAGCATTCGATAAAAGAAATGTCTTGGAGGCAATGAGATGCTGAAAGTTTATAATACGATGTCGCGCAGGAAGGAAGCGTTTCACCCGCAAAAAGAGGGGGAAGTCACGATTTATTGCTGCGGTGTTACCCCGTATAACGATCCGCACATAGGCAATGCGCGTCCGTTTGTCACGTGGGATGTTATTCGTCGTTATTTCGCAAAGAAGGGACAAGTTGTCCATTATGTCCAGAATTTCACGGACGTCGACGATAAGATCATTGCGGCGGCAAATCGCGAGGGCGTCACATGGAACGTCATTGCCAATCGTTACATCAAGGGATATTTCGAAGCGATGAATGCGCTGAATGTCCGCCATGCCGAAATTTATCCGCGCGTCAGCGAAACGATGGAGGACATCGTGAAGATGATTGAGACGCTGGTTGAAAAGGGCTATGCCTATCCGATCGAAGGGGCAGGTGTCTACTACAGCGTCGAAAGGTTCGCGCACTATGGTAAGCTCAGCGGGCGTAATCTCTCGGATATGGAAGCGGGCGCGCGCATCGAAGTGGATGCACGCAAGCATCATCCGATGGACTTTGCGCTTTGGAAGGCGGCAAAGCATGGTGAACCATCGTGGGACAGCCCATGGGGCAAGGGGCGTCCCGGCTGGCATATCGAGTGTTCGACGATGAGCCTGAAGTATCTCGGCGAGAAGTTTGACTTCCACGGCGGCGGCAGTGACCTCATCTTCCCGCATCATGAGAATGAGATTGCGCAGAGCCAAGCGGCGCTTGGCGACGACCACAGTTTTGCACAGTATTGGCTGCACAACGGCTTTATCACGATTCACAATGAGAAGATGTCAAAGTCGAAGAATAATTTCTTTACGGTGAAAGACATTTTGAAGGAATACGCCGGGGAAGTGGTTCGTTTCTTCATTCTTGAGACACATTACCGGAGTCCGCTAGACTTTTCGGATGAACGTTTGAAAGAAGCGGAGACAAGCCTTGCGCGCCTGAGAAATAGCGAAGAACTGGTTACAGAACTTCTTAAAAAAGAAGGTGAGGCAAATACGGCGGCGTCTCTCGCAGAGGAAGCGGAAAAACTGCAGGCGGCATTTGATGCGGCAATGGATGATGATTTTAATACCGCGCTCGCCATCAGCCAGATGTTTGCCCTTTCAAAAGCGATCAATATCTACGCGAAGGAAGTGGAAAACGGCGCGGGCTTTGACCGGAAAAATTTCAGCAGGGCAGCGGATGTCTACCATTATATGGCGGGCATCATCGGTATCTTTGAGCGCGTGGAACAGGGGGCGGATGACCTCGCAGAAAAATTGATGGACATCATCATCCAACTTCGTCAGGATGCGCGTAAGGAAAAGAATTGGGCAGCTGCCGACAAAATCCGTGACAGTCTGAAGGATGTGGGCATCGTGCTGGAAGATACGCCGCGCGGCGTCCGCTGGAAGCGCACTTAAGCCTATGAAATTTGAGCAATATCAAAAACTTGTGCGCGATATTTTGACGAAGGATGAAGCGGGGGGCGTAAAGAAGCGATTCGATGGTTTCGATACGCAGCAGATGAACCCGCTGGTTCTCGCCTATATCGGAGATGCCTATTTTCATCTCTTCGTGCGCACACATCTATTGGATTACGAACAGGCGCATGTTCAAGCGCTTCATGATCTCGCAGCGCGCATTGTTTCCGCCGTTTGGCAGGCAAAGGCATATAAGCACATTGAGCCGATGCTGACCGATGAGGAAAAGGCGATCTACCGTCGTGCCCGCAACCATAGAAGTCATGCGACACGTGCCGCAAGTATCGCTGAGTACCATGCAAGTACGGGATTTGAAGCGCTTCTCGGACGATTGATGCTCGATGAGAAGAAAGAGCGGCTGGAAGAAATCACAGATGCAGCATTTACCTTTATCCTTGGTGAAATGATGAAGGTGGTGCAGGAGAAAAAAGGGTAACATTTTTGAAAGTGAGAGTGTATATTGGAGCTGAAAGTCAAACTCTTGGATTATACACCAGAGCCTGAGTGCGTCGTCGCGATGGCGGCGCGCCTTTGTTACTCGGCTAGCGGCGCAGAAGAGCTTGCAGAAAAGATGGGGAAAGACGAAATTCGCGCGATGGTGCGGAAAATGGTGAAGATCGGGCACGGTTCGACGCTGGAGCATGTGAGCTTTACCTTTGGCGTCGAGGGCGTGAGCCGCGTCTTGACACATCAGCTCGTTCGTCACCGCATCGCAAGCTACGACCAACAGTCTCAGCGCTATGTCGCCGCGCATGGCTTTCAGTACATCACGCCGCCGAAGGTAGCAGGGATTCCCGAGGCAAGGGCAAAGTATGATGCGCTCATCGCGAAAATTCGCGAGACGTATGATACGCTTGTCGAGCTCGGCGTGCCGAAAGAAGATGCGCGCTATGTGCTCGCCAATGCGACAGAGACGAAGATTCTCATCACGATGAATGCACGAAGCCTTCTGCACTTCTTCAATCTCCGCTGCTGCCTGCGTGCTCAATGGGAAATTCGCGCGATGGCAAATAAGATGCTCATAGAGGTGAAAAAGGTTGCGCCTGCCTTGTTTTTCAATGCGGGAGCAAGCTGCATCAACACGGGGTTTTGCCCGGAAGGTGAGATGACCTGCGGACATCTTGACGCCATGCTGAAACTCCGAGAGGAAGAAGAATGAGTAGGGATTATCGTAAAAACGGCAGAAAAAATGCAGCGCCAGACATTCCGGCGGAAAATCTTCTCGCAGGGAAAAATGCCGTTGCAGAAGCACTTGCCGCGGGACGGGGCATCAACACACTCTACCTAGTTGATGGGATGCATGGCAGTGCGGCGGGGAAACTCATCGAGCTGGCAAAAACGAAGGGCGTCCCCTATCGTATGATTTCGCGGGAAAAGCTGGACAGCCTTGCGCAGGGTATTCGTCATCAAGGCGTTCTTGCCATCGCCGCGCCGGTTCGCTACGTTGAAGTGGAGGAGATTCTCTCGCGTGCAGAAGAAAAGGGGGATGTGCCGTTTCTCATGCTTCTTGACGAGCTTGAGGATCCGCATAATCTCGGCGCACTCCTTCGCACAGCGGATGCGGTCGGCATTCACGGTATCCTTATTCCCAAGCGGAGAAGTGTGCCGCTCAATGCCACCGTTGCAAAGACTTCGGCAGGCGCCATTGAGCACGTTCCCGTTGCACGAATCGGCAACGTAGCGCAAACCGTGCGCCGTTTGAAGGAAAAGGGTCTTTGGGTTATCGGTGCGGATATGACAGGCGAAGTGGCATGGAAAGCCGATCTCACGGGGCCTACTTTGCTCATTGTCGGCAGTGAAGGTCATGGTATGAGCCGTTTGACAAGAGAACTTTGCGACATCGTCGTGAAGCTTCCGATGCATGGTAAAATCAATTCTCTGAACGCTTCGGTCGCCGGCGGTGTTTTGGCATACGAGATTCTTCGTCAGCGGAGTTTGAAATAATTTACTAAATTATGAATCTGCTTCATTTTTCTATTGAAAGTGAAGCAGATTCATTTTATAATGGAGAGGATATAGAATGAGAAAGGGGGCGCGCACGATGGAAGAATGTGGCGGACAGAAAGGGGAAGTCATGGGGCGTAGAGAGCGGAAGAAGCTTCAATCACGCCGCGCCATTATCGAGGCAGCCGTTACAGAGTTCAAAGAAAAGGGCTTTCGCGAGGCGAGTGTCGCCGACATTATGACACGGGCCGATCTCGGTCTCGGGACATTTTACAATTACTTTCAGTCCAAGGAAGACATCTTGATGAGTCTCCTTTCGTCTTTCATTCACGACGTCGAAGAGGATATGCAGGCGCTGCGGCGTGAGGGAAAGCCAGCAACGGAGCTCATCGCGTCCATCACAGCGATTTCTGCACGCTTTTTAGACAAGAACCGCTTTCTTCTGCCGCTCTTCCTTGCGGCATCGGATCAGTCTGGGATGCCGGAGGAGAAACGCGACAAGCATATCAAGTCGCCGCGCTTTAAACCGATCTTTGCGGACATTCTTCGCGAGGGACAGGATAAAGGCGAGATTCGAACGGACGTCCCGGTGCTCATCATTGCGGAGATGTTTCATTCACTCTATCAAGCGGCGGCATTCAGTGAACTCGACATTCCGTTTGAGGAAAATGTCGCGTTTAAGACGCGCTTGCTTCTCGACGGCATCAAGGTGCAGCGATAGGATGGAAATAAGGAAAGAAGGACTTGAGCTAGGGTTTCTTCTTCGTTTATCGATAAGGATATAGGTTTTACAATATCGCGGGGATGCTCGCGATATTTCTAGGAGAGCAATGAAGAATGATTAGTGTTACAAAACTCTTATTTGCGCGTGAATACTTTGGTGACCGCCTGCGTTACACAAAAAATGCACATGCGATGAAAAATGGTGCAGCGGAAGGTATGGGGCCAGTCGTCGTCTGGAATTCGACGAAGACATGCAATTTGAAGTGCATGCACTGCTATATGGGATCGGATGCGAAAAAGTATAACGATGAGCTGACGACAGAAGAGGCTATGCAGTTCATCGATGACCTTGCGGATTTCCATGTGCCAGTGCTGCTCTTTTCGGGCGGTGAGCCGCTGATCCGTCCGGATTTTTTTACGCTCGCCGCATATGCGCAGAAAAAAGGCGTGCGCCCGACGCTTTCGACGAACGGAACGCTGATCACGCGCGAAGTTGCACAGAAGATTAAGGACATTGGCGTCGGTTATGTCGGCATCTCGCTCGATGGACTGAAGGATGTCAACGATAAGTTTCGCGGCGTCGAAGGCGCGTATGAAAAGGCGATGGAAGGCATCGAGAACTGCGTCGCCGTCGGGCAGCGTGTCGGGCTTCGCTTTACGATCAACCACCACAACATTCAGGAACTCGACAGGATTTTTGACTTCATCGAAGCGGAAAACATCAATCGTGTCTGCTTCTACCACCTCGTTTACTCCGGACGCGGCGAGCAGATGATGGATCAAGATGTCACGGCGGAAGAATCCCGCCATGCACTCGACACAATTGTCCGCCGCACGAAGGATTTTGAAGCACGCGGGCTTGAAAAGGAAATCCTCACGGTCGACAATCACTGCGATGCCATCTATATGTATTTGAAGGAAAAGGAAGCGGGCAATGATGTGCTTGCCGATCAGATTTTGAAGTACGTCCGCAGGAATGGCGGCAATCGCTCCGGCATCGCTTTCTCTGAGGTTGACCCCTTCGGCTATGTACATCCCGACCAGTTTACACAGCATCATACCTTTGGCAACGTCCGTGAAAGGAAGTTCGGCGACATTTGGACGGATGTCAAGCACCATCCGATTCTTGCCGGACTGAAGGATCGTAAGCCGCTCCTCAAAGGACGCTGCGCAGCGTGCAAATGGCTGGATAATTGCAACGGCAACTTCCGCACGCGCGCTGAGGCGAGGACGGGTGATTTTTGGGCATCGGACCCGAGCTGCTATCTGACGGATGAGGAAATCGGGCTGACGGAGGGCTGAATGTGAATATTATATCTTGGAATACGACGAATGCCTGCAATATGTACTGTGCCCATTGCTACCGCGATGCCGGCTGTAAGGCGGCCGAAGAGCTCTCGACAGAGGAGGGGAAAAAACTTCTTGATGAAATTGCACGCGCGGGTTTTAAGATTATGATTTTTTCGGGCGGCGAGCCGTTGATGCGTCCGGACATCTTCGACCTCGTACGCCATGCACGGAGCCGTGGGCTCATCCCCGTCTTTGGCACGAACGGCACCTTGATTACGAAGGAAGTCGCACAAAAGCTTAAGGATGCCGGCGCGATGGCGATGGGAATTTCACTCGACTCGCTCGACCGTGAAAAACACGACAAATTCCGCAGCTTTCCCGGCGGCTGGGATGGCGCGGTGCAGGGGATGAAGAATTGCCGTGAAGTCGGTCTGCCGTTTCAGATTCATACGACCGTCATGGACTGGAACCAGGGCGAGTTGGAAGCTATGACGGATTTTGCCGTTGAAATCGGCGCCCGCGCACATCATTTCTTCTTTCTCGTTCCGACGGGGCGCGCGAAGACCATTGAAGAGGAGAGCCTGCGTGCCGAGCAGTACGAAGCCGTTCTGACGCGCATCATGAAGAAGCAGGAAGAGGTAGAAATCGAACTGAAACCGACCTGCGCGCCGCAGTTTCTGCGCATCGTCGACCAGCTCGGCTATAAGAGCCGCTTCCATCGGGGGTGTCTTGCAGGACTCAGTTACTGTATCATCAGTCCAAAGGGCAAGGTACAGCCCTGTGCTTATCTCAAGATGGAAATCGGCGATGTCCGCAAGACGCCGTTTGATGAGATCTGGAAGGACAGCGACGTGCTAGAAAAGCTCCGTACGCTAGAATACAGCGGCGGCTGCGGCACTTGTCAGTATAAGGGAGCGTGCGGCGGCTGCCGTGCCCGTGCTGCCTGCTATCATGGCGGCGATTATATGAGCGAAGAACCGTGGTGTCTCTACCACGGCCGCCGCGGAGAATAATCAATGGAAAAAGACGATATCCTAATCTCAAGGATATCGTCTTTGTATACAAAAAAGCCTCACAGAAGCGAGGCAATGATGATGAAGTGGTGCGCTCGGGCAGAGTCGAACTGCCGCTTTCGGCTCCGGAGGCCAACGTCCTATCCACTGGACTACGAGCGCGCATAGGCATTATACCACGAAGAACGGGGTATTTGTCAAATGTTTCTTTTTTCAACGGTCGTTTTTTAGATATGGTATAAAATTTCTAGATCAGGCATTATCTAGGCTATCCCAGATGAAAGATGACAATTCTTTCTGACTGCATCTAGTAAACAAGGTATGGCACCACGCTGCATCATTTAACTTTTGTAATAACAGAGCCAGAAAATCAAGATGATCGTGCTGATTCTGCGGTGCTAAGCAAATGATGCAGCGTATTTTTCTGCCGCTCTGCATGGTGATAGATTCATGAAATAATGTCAATGCGGCAGAACCAGAGAGAACGCCGTCTTTCGCCTTGGCATGCGCAAGCAGGACACCTTTTCCCAGGATCATGTAATCTCCGTAACAAGATAGCAGCGCAATGATGCGGTCGACATAGCTTTGTTTGATGAATTGACCTTGCAGGAGCGGCTGACACGCGTACTGAATGGCCTGCTGCCATGTCGGACTGGTTCGATGAGACGAGACACGCATATCGCCACTACAGTAGGTTACGTATTTCAGCAAAGAGCCGGATGTATGCTTTCTGCTGCGGTTCTTTATCTGATGTCTTTTTCGGTAGAAGTAATCGTTTAGCCCCTTGAGGAGACCGTTCATGTCTTCTATTCTTGCATAGTCCGAGATGATATCAATAATTTCCCGAACATTTTCACGTAGGTTTGCATCGACAGGGAGATCCAGTTCTAACAGACGATTGTGCAGAGCTTCCCATTCCGGTGCTGTCGGCAAAGGCGATATCGACAGTACCGGACAAGTCATGTCTTGAAAATACTGTCGTGATGTCGTTGTGATGATGAGACGGACATCCTTTTGTGGGAATTGCAGGCATTCTGCTGTACTGAGGGGACCTGTAAACTGCACCTTTGGGTAGCGATTACGCAGCTGTAACAGCAGAAATTGTGAAGTGCCTATGCCGCTGGAACAGACGACTAGGATCTGATGATGTTCTGTATCCTCTGTCTGACGGACTACTGCACCGCCAAAGTACGTGGCAATTAAGGCGATCTCGTCATCTGAGAAATCGGCATGCCAAAGGTATTCCAGGGATTTGACGGCTGCTTTTGTCAAATGAAACAGATTCTGATAATCCTGCTTGATCTTTGATAGCATCGGGTTGTGGTAGCAGATGCCATTCTGCAGGCGATGATAGGCAGAGATGAGATGAACCGTCATCTGGTTCACTAAGACTTGCCGGTCTTGCGCGATATCCAGCCCTGAAAGAGATGCAAAACGGTTCGCCAGATGGTCTGCGAAGTTGTGCAGACTGTCATAAAGAGCATCCTTTTTTGAGATAGACGTTATCGCTTGCTGACGCATGAGGAGACACAGGTATTGACATTCATCTGCATCGCTTATATCGTGACGGGTGAGAAAAGCCTTTGCCCAATCATGTATCCGAGTCTCTTTTTCGGAGCAGTTTGTACTCGTGAGAGACACTCTATTCCCTTTTATCAGCCGATGGTCATACCAAGTGAGAAAGTACGTTATGAAATGGCGGGCATCGTCCGTCAGGCGGCTGCACATCAGTTCTTCATATGATTGCAGTAAAGCGGGGATATCCGGTGTGTAACTTAAGGTATAGTATTTTTCGAGTAAGTGCAAGACGGCGGCGAAGTTCTCAATGATCCATTGCCGTTTTGCTAGTTCATTCCCTTCGATGATACGTCCATGTGGCGTGACACAAACATGAAAGGGTGCTTTTTTATTGTAAGATTCCAGATGACGCAGCTCCCGCAGAACAGTATTTCGGGCTACTTGGAAGATGTCCATGAAGTCATGGAGGGAGATGCATGGCTCTGTGATTAGCATGTAGTTCAATAATAAGCTGCGTTCATTCAATCGAAGGTCTTTTAATGGGATCTGCATCTTTTGTGGATGTGTCAGCACATCGTATATAACAGGCTTTGGCGCATAGGCGCTCAGCGCTTGTTTTCCTTGCTCATCCAAATAATATCCCTGTCCTTTCTTGTTTTGGATCACAGGTAAGCCCTGTTCGGATAAGGTGCGATTCACCTTCTTGAGCAGGTAAAGAATGCTGCGCCTGGATAGCTGCATGGCGTCTTGCAGACCTTCGATGGATATAGCATGGTTGTTTTGCTGCAGTAGTGTCAGCAGCTTATCTCCGTTTTTGAACTGACAAAAGGATAACATTCTATCGCCTCCCTTGAGTTGATAGAATCAGCATAGTTCAATTATTGCACTTTTGTCAAATCATTTTTACACTTGTTTTAACTTAAGATATCCTGTAATATTAGTCATGTAATAAAGAACAAGCTATATTGAAATGAGGGAATCACGATGAACTTGTTTGATGATCGGTATGTTCAATATGTCGAGCAAGAAATCAAATCATGGAAAGACCTGATTCAGCTGGCTGGTCAGCCTCTTTTGGAAGATGGCTTCATTGCACAGGCGTATATTGATCAAATCATTGCAACTTGTATCGAGAAAGGGCCGTACATGAATATCGGTTCTAATATCGTGCTGGCGCATGCCAGACCGCTGCCATCTACCAAACAGGCTGTCATGGCGTTGTTGCTTACCAAAGAACCAGTAGCGCTTCTCAATGATTCAGCGCATACAGCACGGCTCTGGATTTTCTTGGCAACGCCGGATGACAAGAGTCATATGGATTTAATTCAAAAACTTGCTGCATTGTTGATGAATGCCGATCGTATGCAGCGTGTTTTGGCAGTGGGTTCACGGGAAGAACTCTTAGCCGCTCTTCATGTCTAAATAAAAGTTATATAAAGATTCAGGAGGAAAGAAAAATGAAACTCTTATGCATTTGTCAGTCCGGTCTCGGCAGCAGCTTTATGGTTCAGATGAACATTCAGAACCTTCTTAATGTCGAAGGAGTCACAGAGGAAATATCCGTTGAGCATGCCGATGTCGGCAGTACGACATCTGACATGGCAGATTACTTTTTCGTAGAAAAGACGCTTGGAGATGCGGTATCTGGTCTGCCGCAGGATCGCGTTGTCTTGCTGGATAGCTTGATTGATCAGAATGAGATCAAGACCGCAGTCAATAAGATTCTAGATGACAATGACATTGCACATAACTAAAGAAATTAAATCCAAGGAGGATTGCGGTTATGATACAGAATCTTTTTGTCAGTATCGTCCAGACTCCAGCTTTGCTTGTGGGCTTACTGTCTGTTCTGGGACTCATTTTGCAGCATAAGAAGATCACACAGGTCATTCAGGGCGGTGTTAAGACCTTTACGGGGTTTCTGATTTTGACTGGTGGTGCTGGCATCCTCGTCAATTCGCTGGATCCATTTGCAAAGATGTTCCAGTTCTCACTTGGTGTACAGGGCGTTGTACCGAGCAATGAAGCTGTTGTTGCCATTGCTCTGGTAGATTATGGCTCTGTGACAGCAATGATCATGTTTGTCGGCATGCTGGTCAACATCGCTTTGGCTCGATTTACAAAATTCAAGTATATTTTCTTAACCGGACAGGCTATGCTGTACGTATCCTGCCTGACTGCCGTCATCCTTGTCTCTGCTGGTTTCGGTAGCGGTCTTTTTACGATCTTGCTCGGCGGATTGTTTGAAGGTGCACTGCTCACTATCACACCGGCACTTTGCCAGCCATTTATGCGCGCCATCACAGGCGGTGATACTGTAGCCATGGGACATACAGGCAACATCGGCTATGCGCTGGCTGGCTGGTGTGGCAAGTGGTTCGGCAACAAAGAGCATAGCACAGAGGATATCAACGTACCGAAGAGCATGTCTTTCCTGCGTGATTCGACGGTCGCTATCACAATAGTTATGGCCATTGTTTATATCATCCTGGCGTTGCTGACGGGGCAGTCGTTCGTTGAAGAAAACCTTAGTAAGGGAACGAATTACATTATCTATGCAATCGTTCAGGCCGGTACTTTTGCCGCAGGCTTTGCTGTCGTTTTACAGGGCGTTCGTATGATCTTGGCCGAGATCGTCCCGGCCTTCCAGGGTATTGCTATGAAGCTAGTACCGAACTCTAAGCCAGCGCTGGATGTTCCGATCATCTTCCCGTATGCACCGAATGCTGTTCTGCTTGGCTTCTTCGTTAGTTTCATCGTCGGCATGGTTTCTATGTTTGTTATGGTCGCGCTGGGGACGGTCGTCATTATCCCGGGTGTTGTCGGTCACTTCTTCTGTGGTGCAGCTGCCGCTATCTACGGTAACGCAAAAGGCGGTCGCCGCGGTGCCATTATTGGCGCCGCTGTTAACAGCCTGCTTATCAGCTGGCTGCCGTTGTTCATTTTGCCTGTTCTCGGCAACTTGAGTCTTGCAAGTTCTACCTTTGCGGATACCGATTATCTCGTTCCTGGTATTGTTCTCGGGAATATCGGTGCACTTGGCGAAACAGCCCTGATTGTCGGCATTCTTGGCTTTGTTGTTATTGTCTGCCTGGCAGGCAAACTTATGAAAGCTCCAGCCAAGGCTTGACCTTTGGTAGCAACATACTGTTGCATAGTATGGCGGTAGCTATCATGAGTTTTAAAACAGCTCTGGTTCATTTTATCCAGGGCTGTTTTTTTGATACAGGACTAACATCTCCTCCGTACACTTCCCTTCTTTTGTAATGCAAAAGTGTGCGGAACACAAACAAAACGGCGTGCCTTGCACTAGAATGAATAAGAATACTTATATAAATAGGAGGATGGCATGGCAGCTGTACCGAAGCTCAATACAATGCAGTTTAAGGAGGAGCGCCCCTTTAAGGTCGTCGCACCGTTTGCGCCCATGGGCGATCAGCCGAAGGCGATCGAAGACCTGGCGGGCGGCATGCAGGCGGGCATGACAGCGCAGGTTCTTCTCGGTGCGACGGGCACGGGCAAGACCTATACGATTGCTAAAACCATCGAAAGGGTTCAGAAACCAACGCTCGTCATCGCACACAATAAGACGCTTGCTGCACAGCTTGCGAGTGAGTTCAAGCAGTTCTTTCCCGAAAATTATGTCGGTTACTTTGTCAGCTACTATGACTATTACCAGCCGGAAGCCTACATCGCACAGACGGATACCTATATCGAAAAGGATGCCTCCATCAACGATGAGATCGATGAGCTTCGTCACTCGGCGACCTGCTCTCTTTTCGAGCGGCGTGACTGCATCATTGTCGCTTCTGTCTCCTGTATCTACGGTCTTGGCTCGCCGGAAAGCTACCATGAGATGGTGCTGTCCCTGCATAAAGGGCAGGAAATCGACCGCGATGCCATACTGAAAAAGCTTGTCTCCATTCGCTACGAGCGCAATGACATTGCCTTTGACCGCGGCAAGTTCCGCGTGCGCGGCGATGTCATTGAAATCTACCCCGCTGGCTATAGCAGCCGCGCTGTTCGCATCGAGATGTTCGGCGACGAAATCGATCGCATCTTGGAATTTGATGTCACGACGGGAGAAATTTACGGTGAGCGCACGCACTCCATGGTTTTTCCGGCATCGCACTATGTCACGGAAAAAGAGGATATGAAGCTTGCGATGAGGGATATCGAAGAAGAACTTGCCATGCAGGAAAAGAAGTTCACGGAGGAAGGAAAGCTTTTGGAAGCCCAGCGTATTGGACAGCGTACGCGCTATGACCTCGAGATGATGCAGGAGGTGGGCTATTGCTCCGGCATCGAAAACTATTCCAGGCATCTGACGCATCGAAAGGCTGGCGATGCGCCCTATACGCTGCTTGACTACTTTCCAGAGGACTTTCTCATCGTCGTTGATGAGAGCCATGTCACGCTTCCGCAGATTCATGCGATGTATGCGGGAGATCGCAGCCGAAAGCTCTCACTGGTGGAAAACGGCTTCCGTCTGCCATCGGCATTTGACAACCGTCCGCTGACTTTTGACGAATTTGCCGCGCGCATTCATCAGATCATCTATGTTTCGGCGACGCCTGGTAAGTACGAGATGGAGCAGCAGCAGCAAATCGCGCAGCAGATCATCCGCCCAACGGGACTTCTCGACCCGGAGATTGAAGTGCGCCCGCTTGAAGGGCAGATCGATGACCTCCTCGGTGAAATCAAGTGCCGCGTTAAGCAGGACGAGCGCGTTCTCATCACAACGCTGACGAAGAAGATGGCAGAAAATCTGACGGATTATCTGAAGGAAGCGGGCGTTCGCGTTCGTTACCTGCATTCGGATATCGCAACCATTGAGCGCGCCGAGATCATTCACGACCTTCGCGCGGGTGAATTCGACGTTCTCGTCGGCATCAACCTCCTGCGCGAGGGGCTCGATATGCCGGAAGTCTCGCTGATCGCCATTTTGGATGCGGATAAAGAAGGCTTTCTTCGTTCCGATACCTCGCTCATTCAGACCATCGGGCGCGCTGCACGAAACGCAAGGGGCCATGTCATCATGTATGCGGATCACGTCACGGACTCGATGCAGCGCGCCATAGACGAGACAGAGCGCCGCCGCGCGATACAGCAGGCATACAATAGGGCACATGGCATCACGCCGAAAACCATCGTCAAACCAATCAAGCCGCTCATTGAGATGACACTCGTCGCAGAGTCCAAACCGAAGTACGGTGAAAAGGGCAGGAAAAAGAAGCTCACGAAAAAACAGAAGGACAGCCTCGTGAAGTCGCTCTTAGCCGAGATGAAGGAGGCTTCACGCGCCTTGGAATTTGAGCGCGCCGCCGAGCTGCGCGATATGATTTTGGAGCTTGAAGGTGAGCTGTCGAAGGCAAAAGCATAGCTTTAGGGAAATTTTTTCTTAAGAAAGAGAAAAGCCCTTGCCAAAAGTCAAAAAATCAAATATAATATAGACACGATTAGTCAAATGGTCAAAATATTTTTTCAAGGAGATGCTCGCCGGCTGTTTGGCTGTGTTTTTATACTTTTGAAGGTGGTAAGCGTGAGTAATATCGCAGATCTGATCGAAGCATATATACTTCGCCAGCTTGCGGCAAGGCAGGACGGCAAGGTGGAGCTTCGCAGAACAGACATTGCAGACGAGATCTCTTGCGCGCCTTCCCAGATAAGCTACGTACTTTCAACCCGCTTCACACAGGATAAGGGCTTTGTCGTAGAGTCACGGCGCGGTCTGGGCGGCTTTATCCGCATCGTACAGGTGCCGATGAAGAATCTCGTCTATCAGGATATGTTGGAAAAACTTAGAGAAGATACCAAGCTTCCAACGTTTCAGTCGATGGTGCATTACCTCTTGCAGCACAGTATGATTTCAACGCGGGAAGCGGCACTTCTCATGCAGACGGCAACAGCTCTTTACGCATCGGAAAACATCGAGTCCGCAGAGCGCGTGAAGATGCTGCATGCACTCCTTCTGACGCTGGAGAAATTCTCTTAGCCGTCATCCCTGTGTGAGTGACAGCGTCCTTTATACCTTCTGTTTTTAGAAGGAAATTCGACCCTTAAGCAGGAAGTCGCTGCTCCGTATCGAAAGGAAAGGGTATGTTGATGCTTGCCGGATAGGAAAGAGGCAGGCCGTACCTTGATAGAAAGTGTGAAACCTATGCTATGTGATGCTTGTGGCCGCAACAATGCGGTCATCCATATTGTACAGGCGGGCCCGAACGGCAGGGTCGAGCGAGACCTCTGTGAAGAATGTGCCCGCAACTACAGTGAATACCTTCTGCCCTTTGGAAAGAAGGACGTCTCTGTCAACGATTTCTTAAAGGGTGTTTTCAGTGCACCGCCGGAAGTACAGCCGAAAGAAGAGCACAAAGATGGAAAGGAGCTCGTCTGTCCGAAGTGCGGCATGAGTTATGAAGATTTCCGAAAGACCGGAAAGATTGGCTGCGCTGTCTGCTACAAGACCTTTCGGCATCAGCTGCTGCCGCTTCTTCGCCGTATTCACGGGGCGAGCACCCACAGCGGAAAGATTCCGCATCGCTCGGGCAGCAAACTCGAGCTTAAACAGCGCGTTGAGCGCCTTCGCGAAGACCTGAAGCAGGCCGTAGTGCAGGAAGAATACGAGAAAGCAGCAGAACTGCGCGATGATATTCGCGCACTGGAAGCGGAGATGGAAGAGAAGGGAAGTGAAAGTGATGTCGCTAAGTGATCTCCTTCAGGAAAGCACAATTCCGTGGCTGTCCGATGCGAAGAAGGCGGACGATGTCGTCCTTGGCACGCGCGTGCGCCTTGCGCGGAACTTTCGAGACTTTGCCTTTCCGAACCGCGCGAATTTAAATCAGCTTGCAGAGACGCGGCTGATGTTTGAAAAAATCCTGCCGGAGGTGGGAAGAGAACTGCATACGGCATTTGACCTTGCCGATATGGAGAAGCTGACACCGCTGCAGCGAAATGTGCTTGTGGAAAAGCAGTTTATCAGCGTAAATCTGACGCTGAGTCCACAGCATCGCGTCGCCTTCATCTCAGAGAATCGGAATTTAGTCGTCCTCGTCAATGAAGACGATCATCTCCGCATTCAATGTATGGCGCCGGGGCTGGATCTTGCTGCACCGTATGAGCTCGCATCGAAGTTCGACGATCTCGTCGAGGCAAAGCTTGACATCGCCTTTGATGAGAAGATGGGCTACCTTACGAGCTGCCCGACAAACCTCGGCACAGGGCTTCGCGCTTCGGTGATCCTCCATCTGCCAGGACTTGTCTTCACGAAAAACATTCAGAACATCATGAATATCTCGCCGCAGCTCGGCCTTGCCATTCGCCCGATTTACGGGGACAACAAGGGGAGTTTCAGCAATCTCTTCTTGCTTTCGAATCAGATGACGCTCGGCTTCAGTGAATCGGAGCTCCTTGCAAATCTGAAGACCGCGACGGAAGAGATCGTCACGCATGAGCAGCAGGCGCGGAAGGCACTCCTTCTCTACATGAAGGATCGTTTGGAAGACGATGTCTACCGCTCTTACGGAACGCTGCGCTACGCACGCATTCTGTCGGAAAAGGAGACGTTGGAGCTCCTGTCAAAAATTCGCCTTGGCAGCGATCTTGGGATGCTCGATGAATTGACAGAACGCGATTTTTCCGAAATTCTTGTGCGGAGTGGAGAGGGCTTTTTGCTCAATCTTGCCGAAAACGAGAATTTATCACAAAATGAAATCGACCGTCTGCGTGCCAACAAGGTGCGGGAGATCCTCCTTCGCCACGAAGAGGCGCGGAAGACGGCTCAAATAGAGGAAGAACGATGAGCAATCGAAAACATTTTTCTGAGCATGCACAGCATGCGATGCAGTTTGCAGAGAGTGCAGCGCGCGAGCTTGGCAGCGACTATATTGGTACAGAACACGTTCTGATGGGGCTCGCTCACGAAGTTGGGAGTACCGCAGAAAAGATGCTTGCGGCGCATGAGGCGCCGTATGCCGCCATCTTAAATGCCGTGCAGCGGATGATCGGCGGTATGCCGCTCTATCCATCGGATCATCCGCATTACACGCCGCGCGTCAAGCGCGTACTGCAAGGCGCCTATGAAGAAGCACAGTTTCAAAACTCCGACACGATTGGAACGGAACATTTACTCATTGCCCTCCTTCGTGAGACCGAGGGTGCAGCAGCGGATATTTTAGCATCGCTTGGCATCGACGGCGATGCCTTCTTTGATGAGGTTTCGGGTGCGTATCCGGGGAATGGCGAAGGTGATGGCGCGGAAGATGGCGATATCAGCGGCAAAAGGCGCCAGCGTTCCCGTGGAAACCGTCCGAAAGGTACGGGTTATATCGCCAAGTTTAGCAGAGACCTTACAGAGCTTGCCAAGGCTGGCGGCATGGATCCCGTCATTGGGAGGGAGACGGAGATCGCGCGCGTTATCCAGATTCTCGCGCGCCGCACGAAGAACAATCCGATCCTCCTCGGCGAGCCGGGTGTCGGTAAGACCGCCATTGCAGAAGGGCTTGCCGAGCGCATTGCTGAAGGCAGCGTCCCTTATATGCTGCAAAATAAGCGTGTCGTAACACTCTCGCTCGCATCTCTCGTCGCCGGTGCCAAGTACCGCGGTGAGTTTGAAGAGCGTATGAAGAATGTTATCGAGGAGGTCACGCAGGCAAAGGACATTATTCTTTTCATCGATGAGATCCACACGCTGATTGGCGCGGGATCCGGCGAAGGCTCGCTCGACGCTGCCAATATCTTGAAGCCGGCACTTTCGCGCGGCGAAGTTCAGATCATCGGTGCGACGACGCTGGACGAATACAAGAAGTATCTGGAAAAGGATGCTGCACTCTCCCGCCGTTTTCAGACCATTCTCGTTGAAGAGCCGAAGGAAGAGGAGGCAAAGCGCATTCTCGAAGGGCTTCGTGGGAAATATGAGGCGTTCCACAAGGCGAAGATTCTAGACAGCGCGCTGGATGCTGCGGTCAAACTTTCACATCGCTATATCACCGATCGCTTCCTGCCCGACAAATCCATCGATCTCATGGATGAAGCGGCTTCCAAGGTTCGCATGCGCCGCGTTGCACAGCCTGAGAAGATGAAGAAGGTGCAAGCAGAAATCAATGCCATCCGCGAGGCGAAGGATAAGGCGGTTGCCGCGCAGGATTTTGAGCGTGCGGCAGCACTTCGCGACGATGAGAAACAGGCGGAAGGCCGTTTGCAGGCTGCCAAGGAAGAATGGGAGAAGCGCGGCGAGAGCCGCATCATCGTCACCGAAGACGATATCGCGGACGTCGTCTCGCAGTGGACGGGAATTCCCGTTCGACAGATTGCGGCGAAGGAATCTCAGCGGCTTCTCCATATGGAAAAACTGCTGGGAAAGCGCGTCATTGGGCAGGATGCCGGCGTCAAAGCTGTCGCAAAGGCCGTCCGCCGCGCGCGTGCAGGACTGAAGGATCCGAAGCGTCCGATCGGTTCTTTCCTCTTTCTCGGGCCTACAGGCGTCGGCAAGACCGAGCTGGCAAAGACGCTTTCAAAAACGCTCTTCGGCACGGAGGATGCCATCATCCGTTTCGACATGAGTGAGTATCTGGAAAAGTATGCCGTCTCCCGTATGGTCGGCGCGCCTCCGGGCTATGTCGGCTACGAAGAAGGCGGGCAGCTGACAGATGCTGTCCGAAAGAAGCCGTACTCCATCATCCTCCTCGACGAGATTGAAAAGGCACATCCCGATGTCTTTAACATCCTCCTGCAGGTGCTGGACGACGGTCGCTTGACCGACGGCAAGGGGCGCACGGTGGATTTCCGCAACACCGTCATCATCATGACGAGCAATGCAGGCTCGAATCTCCTCAAAAAGGAAAAGAGTGCAATGGGCTTTGCGACGAGTACAGCGGATGCCAAAAAAGAAGCGCAGTCTGAAAAGGAAAAGGCGCGGGCGCGCGTCCTTGCCGCTGTCAAGAAGATCTTTAAGCCTGAATTCCTCAACCGCGTTGATGAACTCGTCGTCTTTGATCCATTGGATCGCGAATCCCTTGGCAAGATCGTCGACATTCTCTTGGGCGAACTCAAGGAACGCCTGGCAGAAAAGAGCATTCGTCTTGAAGTCACACCTGCGGCGAAGGATACGATCGTCACCAAGGGGACGGACTTCAAGTTTGGTGCACGCCCGCTGAAGCGTGCTATTCAGAAGCAGATTGAAGATTCGGTTGCGGAGCGGCTGCTGGCAAAAGAATTCGTCACAGGCGATACGATTCAGGTTCGGAAGGCGGACGGCAGGCTGATCTTTGTCAAAAAGGATGCGCCGAAGGAAAAGGTCAGAAAAGTGACGAATGCGCGATAAGCTCGCATCCGGCAGTTTTTTCCGAAACGTGCTGAACTTTTTTGCAAATTTTTCATGGTCGCTTGTCTGGCTTGGAAAATGGTCGATCCGTTTGCTGAAGGGATTGTTTCGGCGGCTTTGAATATAGAAATAAAGGCAGCGGGAAGGAATCGTTGTGGCAAAGAAGAAGAAAACCATGTACGTATGCCAAGCATGCGGTTACGATACGGTGAAGTGGATCGGAAAATGTCCGGGCTGCGGTGCGTGGAATACAATGGTCGAAGAAGTCGTGACGCCGGAAGTAAAGGGCGGTATTGCTCTTGGACTGAGCAGCGGTGAGAAACCGAAGCCGATCGGCGAGGTGACAGTAAGGGATTTGCCGCGTTTTTCGACGATGTCCGGCGAACTCGACCGCGTCCTTGGTGGCGGCGTCGTTCCGGGTTCGATGGTGCTTATCGTAGGCGATCCGGGCGTCGGCAAGTCAAGTCTGACACTTCGCGTCTCGGCAGATGTCGCAAGGGGTGGCAGGCGCAGTCTTTATGTGACGGGGGAGGAGAGCACGCGCCAGATTCGCATGCGTGCCGACCGTTTGCATGCGATCGCCGACACGCTCTATGTCGTCAGTGAGACCAACCTCGAAAAGATTGAAACGCACATTGAAAACGTCAAGCCCGACCTCCTCATCATCGATTCGATTCAGACCCTCCTTCGACCGGATATCCAGAGCGCGCCGGGCAGTGTCTCCCAGGTGCGGGAATGTTCCGTTGAACTTCTTCGCATAGCAAAGACGAATGGCATCGCCGCTTTTGTCATCGGTCATGTCACGAAGGACGGCACGCTTGCAGGTCCGCGTGTGCTCGAGCATATCGTCGATACTGTGCTCTATTTCGAGGGCGAGCGAAATGCCGAATACCGCCTTCTTCGTGCGGTGAAAAATCGCTTCGGCAGCACGAATGAAATCGGGCTTTTCGAGATGCGCGACAGCGGACTGGTCGATGTTCCCGATGCGTCGAAACTCTTTCTTTCGGATCGTGCGCAAGATTCGGGCGCCGTCATCATCCCGACTGTCGAGGGCACGCGGCCGCTCCTCGTCGAACTGCAGGCTCTTGTCGCCCAGACGCCTTACACACCCCCAAGGCGCACGGCGGACAGCGTCGATATCAAGCGCATACAGCTTCTGCTCGCCGTGCTCGAAAAGCGCGTTCATCTCGCAAGTATCGGTGCCTGTGACGTCTACATTAAGGTTGCAGGCAGCATCCGCATCGATGAGCCTGCCGCCGATCTCGGCATCTGCGTCGCCATGGCATCGAGTTTTGCTGGCCGTCTCATTCGCCCCAAGACGATCATCTTTGGAGAAGTAGGTCTGTCGGGAGAAGTCCGTGCTGTCGGTCAGGCAGAGGCAAGGCTCTTGGAAGCAAGGCGCCTTGGCTTCACGGATGCCGTTCTTCCGCTGAAGAATGCGCGGCAGATCAAGGATGACAGGAGCGGCATGCAGCTACACGGCGCCGAAACCATCGGTGAAGCGCTGCGTCTCGCCATGCCGAAAGCGTAGAAAAACAAGGATCCCGTGCTTTTTCTTCCGTATGGCTAGAAATTTTGATGCGCTGTGCTATAATGTAAATGATGAGAAGGGGTTTTAGGGCATTTGTCGGAATGAATAACTGCCTTGAAATATATCTCTTTAAAATACGAGCGATATGGGAATACCCGTTTTGCCGTAAAGATGAGCTCGCCTTTGGCGGCTCGTTGGTTTTTTAGATAGGTGGGATTTTTGTATGTTGAAGAAAACGAAGATCATTTGTACGCAGGGACCGTCCACAGACAAGCCCGGAGTTGTCGAAGCGTTGATCGAAAATGGCATGAACCTGGCGCGCTTCAATTTTTCTCATGGCGATCATGAGGAGCACCGCGGCCGCATTAAACGCGTTCGTGAGGCAGCCAAGAAACTGGGAAAGGTCGTCTCTCTCGTCCTTGATACCAAGGGACCGGAGATGCGCCTTGGCGAGTTTGCCAACGGCAAAGTTCAGCTGGAAAAGGGCAAGAAATTTACGCTGACATATGACGATACCCCGGGCGATGAGACGCATGTTTCGGTCAATCACAAAGGGCTTTATACGGAAGTCAAGCCGGGCGACATACTCCTTCTTTCCGACGGCCTTGTCGCATTGAAGGTCGATGCAATCGAGGGAAAGGACATTGTCACGACCATCCAGAACTCTGGAAAGATGTCAACGAAAAAGCGCGTCGCTGCACCGGGAATTTCGCTCGGTCTTCCCCCGATTTCAGAGCAGGATGCACGTGACATCGTCTTTGGCTGCGAGCAGGAAATGGACTTCATCGCGGCTTCCTTCATCCAGCGTCCGGAAGATGTCCTTGCCATCCGCAAGCTGATTCAGGAACACAACGGTCACATGGAAATCCTGCCGAAGATTGAAAACCTCGAAGGCGTGAAAAACTTCGATGCCATTCTAGAGGTTTCGGACGGCATTATGGTCGCACGCGGCGATCTCGGCGTCGAAGTCCCGGCGGAGGACGTTCCCGTTATTCAGAAGGAGATTATCCGCAAGTGCAATGCAGCAGGCAAGCCGGTTATCGTTGCGACGCAGATGCTCGAGACGATGACGAATAACCCGCGCCCGACCCGCGCAGAGGTCTCCGATGTCGGCAATGCGATCTTTGACGGCACAGATGCCATCATGCTTTCCGGCGAGACGGCAAGCGGTGATTATCCGGTGGAAGCAGTTGCAACGATGAACCGCATCGCGCTTCGCATTGAAAAGAGTCTTGAGTACAAGGAACTCTTTGTTGAGCGTGGTCTGAAGCACCTTAAGAGCCGCACGCGTGCCGTCGCACATGCAACAGTGCAGATGGCTTACGAACTCGATGCACCGACGATCATCACGCCGACAGAATCTGGCTACACGACACGCGTCGTCTCGCAGTACCGCCCAAAGGCTGCGATCATCGCCTATACACCGAATGAGGTAGCACTGCATCACGCGAACCTTCGCTGGGGCGTCTATCCGATTCTAGGTACGCAGTGGGATAACGAAGCGGCCATGATTAAATCGGCTACAGATGCTGCGCTCAAGGAAGGCTATGTCAGCGCAGATGAATGCACGATTATCACAAGTGGTATCAAGACCGGTGATGGCAATACAAACGCCATCCGCGTGTATACGATTTAACGTGCTATAATAAAGAAAGCCCCCGAAAGTCTTTAGTAAGGACTTTCGGGGGCTTTTGTATGGAAAGTTAAAGGAGTCAACCGACTACCCAGGTTACAAAGTAGATGACGAGCGGGATCGTTACGCAGGCAATGCCAATGAGGTCGATGAAGACGCCTGTGTGAATCATTTTCGTGATTGGGATATAACCTGACGCATAGACAATCGCGTTCGGTGGGGTAGAAACCGGGAGCATGAAGCCTAGCGATGCGGAGAGCGCTACGGCGATGGAGACGGGAATCGGGCTGATGCCCATGGAAACCGCTGCGGTGATGGCGAGCGGACCAATCATGTTTGTTGCTGCCGTGTGGCTCGTGAGTTCCGAGAGGAGCAGAGCCAGGACGGAGAAGATGGCAACGAGGACGACGATGGAAGGCTCACCGCCGATGAGGTTTGCGATGGAATCGCCGACCCACTTGGAAAGACCGGTCTTATACATCATGCCGCCCATCGCAAGACCGCCGCCGAAGAGGATCAGCGTGCCCCATTCGATGCCGTCCATGGCTTCCTTCCATGTCAGCGTGAATTTGCGCTCCTTAAAGTCGATGGGAATCAGGAAGAGCAGGAGGGCGCCGCCCATCGCTGCAATGGCTTCCGGGAAAAGGCGGTTATACATCTTCAAGATGTCGGCATCACTGCCGTAGGCAATGGAGAGAAAACCAGGAACTACCCAGAGAATAACGGCGATGAGGAAGGCGATCAGTGTGTTAATCTGTGCGCGGTTCCATTTACCAAGCTCTGCGATGCGTGCCTTGATAAAGGTATCTGCACCTTCGATGCGATCGACGTCTGCCGGAAACATATGCGAGAGGACGAGGTAGGCGATGATGAAGTAGGCGACCATCGCGATGAAGCCCCATGTCATCCACTCGAAGAAGGAGATATGAATGTTCGTGATGGTATCGAGAAAGCCGAGCATGATGAGGTTCGGCGGGGTGCCGATCGGGGTGAGGACGCCGCCGATCGAGCAAGAGTAAGCCGTCATGAGCATGAGCCCTGTGGCGTATTTGTATTCGTGCAGGTCGATCTCACGACCGGAGTTTGCGAACATATCCTTGATAGATGTCAAGAGTCCTAGGCAGATCGGGAACATCATCGCTGCCGTTGCCGTATTGCTGACCCAACCGGAGCAGAGAGCTGCTGCAAGACCGACCGCAAGGAAGATGCGCTTCGGGTTCGATCCGACCCAAGAACGCGAGAGCAGCCAATAGGCGAATCGCTTGTCAAGCCCATGCACCATCATCGCCTTTGCGAGGATGAAGCCGCCCATGAAGAGAAAGATCATCGGGTTTGCAAAGGCGCTGAACGCATCCTTGGCGGCGACAACACCTGTCATGACAGCAAGTGTCGGACCGATGAGAGATGTGACCGGGATGGGAACCGGTTCCGTAATCCACCAGATGGCGACAAGCGTCATGATAGCGAGAAGCTTGTGCCCTTCGGGGGTTAGACCCGTAATTGATGTCAGTAGAACAATGATGGCAAGGAGGGGGCCGCCGAAGAGACCGATGGTGCGGCGCTTGTGGTCAAAAGCCTGTTCAGCACGCTTGACGGCAAGGGCTTCTTTGCTCATTTTGTCCATAGAATCATCTCCCTTGAATAAAAAGTAAGAAAGGTAAGAATCTTGGAACGGTAAAAATTTCACGTGCATAATATGTAGAAATTTCAAATCCGTTTCGTTGAATTCATAATAGACGAAAAAAAGAAAAAAATCAATAGCCTGCCCCTATTTTTATTATATCTTTTGGTTATCAATGATAGTGTCATATGCGGTGGATTTTTTGAAAAAATTAAGCCCTTGACAATAAATTTAATCAATGATAAGATAATTTTGCAATTGAATATGGATTGGATCAGGTGTCGAAAGACTTAATAGGGAAGCTGGTGCATAAGCCAGCGCGGTCCCGCCACTGTAACAGCGAGCGATCCTGCAGAGAGCCGATGGGCTCAGTCACTGAGAATGGAAAAGCATTCTTGGGAAGGCGCAGGAAAGCGATGAACTGGAGCCAGGAGAACTGCCTGATTGACGATCACCACTTGACCTGCGAGCGATGGGGATGGGGATTCTTAGCGGCTTCTCTGCCTACATTTTTTGCAGGCGACATTCATCTATGCTTATACACCCCTCTTGCATCCTTGCATGCAAGAGGGGCTTTTCGTTTTTGCAAAAAGAAGGAGGAAAAGGTATGAGCCAAAAAGAGAGCAACCGCGATGGCGAGCTCGACCTTCAGGCGATTCTGAAAAAGGCAGAAGCGCAGACGGATTTTCCTGACGTTCCGCTCGATGAATTTCCTGTTCCCACCTATGAGGAGTGGAAAGAGGCCTGCGTGAAACTTCTGAAGGGCGCGCCCTTTGAGAAGAAAATGTTCACAAAGACATACGAGGGCATTACGTTCGACCCGATGTACTTCCGCAAGGATACAGAAGATATTCTTCCGCGCACGTCTTATCCAGGCCTTGATGACTTTATGCGCGGCGCCCAGCCAACAGGGTACATCAAGGCTCCGTGGGGCATTGCACAGGCCTGCGACGAGACGCTGCCGGAGGAGACAAACGAGCTTTTAAAGCATGAAAATGACAAGGGATCGACGATTTATAACATCAAGATCGACGATGCCACGCGTACGGGTCAGGACGTCCGCAAGGCAGAGACGCCAGGAGCTGACGGTGTCAGTCTGACGACGCTTGCCGATGTAGATGCGCTTTTAGACGGGCTGAAACTCGATGCTTTCCCGCTTTATCTCTACGCGGGGCGTACAGCATTGCCCATGCTTGCAATGACAGCAGCAGCGCTTGCTTCTGCAGGAAAAAAGACAGATAGGCTGAAAGGAGCCATTGGTGCCGACCCTCTCGGTGAGATGGTGCTGCGGGGAAAAAGCGGCAAGAGCCTTTCCGCGCTTTATGACGATATGGCATCGTGTGCAAAGTGGGCACTGAAGCACGCGCCGCAGCTTCGCACGATCATGGTGAAAAGCGACGTCTACTCAAACGGCGGTGCAAATGATGTGCAGGAAACAGCGTATACTCTCGCTACAGCAACTGCGTATCTGCGCGCACTTCTAGCGCGCGGTCTCACCATCGACGAAGCGGCGGGGCAGATTCTCTTTACGTTCTCCATGGGCGCGAACTTCTTCCTGCAAATTGCCAAACTGCGTGCGGTTCGCCCCATCTGGGCACAGATTGTCAAGGCATTCGGCGGAAGCTCCACCGCGCAGACGATGCACATCCATGCACGCCCAGCACTTTTCTTCAAGACGGTCTATGATCCGTATGTCAACATGCTCCGCAATACATCGGAGATTTTCTCGGGTGTTGTCGGCGGTGTGGACTCCTTTGAGAACGCACCCTTCGACGAGCCTATCCGCAAGGGCGATGAGTTCAGCCGCCGCATTGCACGCAACGTGCAGATCATCCTACAGGAAGAATTCGGACTTTTGCAGCCCATTGATCCGGCGGGCGGCTCCTGGGCGGTCGAGACTCTGACAAAGCAGATGAAAGAAAAGATCTGGGCGGCATTCCAAGCGGTCGAAGCCGAGGGCGGTATAGTCAAGTCCTTGCAAAATGGTACGCCGCAAAAGGAAATCGGTGCAGTTCTTGAGTCTCGCTTCAAAGCCGCAGAACTTCGCCGCGACCGCATCGTCGGCAACAATATGTATCCGAATATGACGGAGGCGCTCCTTGACCCGCGTACAGAGGACGTGGCGTCTATCAAGAAGGTGCGTACAGAAAGCGTCGAGGAGTATCTTTCCGATATTGACGATGTTTACAAGGATGAATGCCTCGCCAATATCAAAAAATCGACCGCAGGCGAAAGTGCAGTGACCGATGCCGCTATTTCTGCAGCCAAGGCTGGCGCAACGCTGCCAGAGCTGACAGAAGCAATCGCGAACGACGCGCAGGAGGAAGTCGCTGCCATTTCGCCGCATCGTTGGAGCGAGCGCTTTGAAGAGCTTCGCCGCCGCACGGAAGAATGGAAGGAAAAGACCGGCGAAAACGTTCGCATCTTCCTTGCCAATATGGGGCCTATTCCGCAGCATAAGGCACGCGCTGATTTTACGACGGGCTTCTTGCAGGTCGGCGCCTTCGAGGTGCTCGGAAATGAGGGCTTTAAGACAGTAGAGGAAGCTGCGGCTGCGGCCAAAGAATCGGGCGCGGACGTTGTCGTCATCTGTTCGACGGATGCGACCTATCCGGAGATTGTGCCCTCCCTTGCACCAATGCTTCACAAGGAGCTTCCAAAGGCGCGCGTTTACCTTGCGGGTGCTGCGCCGAAAGATCTTGCCGAGACATACAAAGAAGTCGGTATTGACGATTACATTAATGTCCGTGCAAATTGCTACGAAATTCTCCTTACGCTGCAGAAAAAGAAAGGAATGATTTCATAATGGCATATCAAAATCCCGACTTCTCAAAGATGGATTTAGCGGAAGCCCCAGCGCATACGGATGCTGAGTGGCGCAAGCTTTTTGAGGAACAGGCGGGAAAGAACTTCGATGAGCTCACACGCCGCACGATGGAGCACATTCCCGTAAAGCCCTTTTACAATCACGAAGAATACGAGCACATGAACCACTTGGATTTTGCCAGTGGCATTCCGCCGTGCCTGCGCGGCCCTTACTCCACGATGTATGTCTTCCGTCCGTGGACAGTTCGTCAGTACGCTGGCTTTTCCACTGCGGAGGAGTCCAATGCCTTCTACCGCCGCAACTTGGCTGCAGGGCAGAAGGGACTTTCCATTGCGTTTGATTTGCCGACGCACCGCGGCTATGATGCGGATAACCCACGTGTCTTGGGCGATGTCGGCAAGGCGGGTGTCTCTGTCTGCTCCATGCTGGATATGAACATTCTGTTCTCGGGCATCCCGCTCGATCAGATGTCCGTCTCGATGACGATGAACGGCGCGGTTCTTCCGATTCTCGCCTTCTTCATTCAGTCTGGTGTTGAGCAGGGTGTCGACAAGTCCATCATGGCGGGCACGATCCAGAACGATATCTTGAAAGAGTTCATGGTTCGCAACACCTATATTTATCCCCCGGATATGTCCATGCGCATCATCGGCGATATCTTTGAATACACGACAAAGTACATGCCGAAGTTCAACAGCATCTCGATTTCCGGCTACCATATGCAGGAAGCGGGCGCAACGGCAGATATCGAGCTTGGCTATACGCTTGCCGACGGTCTTGAGTACATCCGTACGGGCATCAAGGCAGGGCTGAAGGTCGATGACTTTGCCAAGCGGCTCTCGTTCTTCTGGGCAATCGGCAAGAATTACTTTATGGAAGTCGCAAAGATGCGCGCTGCACGCGTTCTCTGGGCAAAAATCGTCAAGTCGTTTGGTGCGGAGAACCCGAAGTCCATGGCACTCCGTACGCACAGTCAGACATCGGGCTGGTCGCTTACGGCGCAGGATCCGTTCAACAATATCTCGCGCACCTGCATGGAGGCGATGGGGGCGGCACTCGGGCATACGCAGAGCCTGCACACAAATGCACTCGACGAAGCCATCGCCCTGCCGACGGACTTTTCCGCACGCATCGCACGCAACACGCAGCTTTACATTCAGGACGAGACGCGCGTATGCAAGATCATCGACCCATGGGGCGGTTCATATTATGTCGAGGCACTGACGAATGAAATCATCCGCCGGGCATGGGCGCATATCCAAGAGGTCGAGGCACTTGGCGGCATGGCAAAGGCCATCCCAACGGGGCTGCCGAAGATGCGCATCGAGGAAGCGGCGGCGCGCCGTCAGGCGCAGATTGATTCGGGCAACGAGACCATCGTCGGGCTGAACAAGTTCCGCCTGGATAAGGAAGATCCGCTCGAAATCCTCGCCATTGATAATACCGCTGTCCGCAACGCGCAAATCGAGCGTCTGGAAAAACTTCGCCGCGAGCGCAACGAAGACGACGTCCGCCGCGCACTCGAAGCTATCACCAAGGCTGCCGACAGCCGCGATAACGGAAATCTTCTCGAATGTGCTGTGGAAGCTGCTCGCGTCCGCTGCTCACTGGGTGAAATTTCCGATGCTGTCGAAAAGGTTTCGGGACGTTACGAGGCGGTTATTCATACGATTTCCGGTGTCTACTCTTCTGAGTTCACCGATAAGACAGAGCTTGACAAGGCACGCCGTATGGCAGACGAATTTGAAGAGCTGACCGGCCGCCGCCCACGTATCTTTGTTGCCAAAATGGGGCAGGACGGACACGACCGCGGGCAGAAGGTCATTGCTTCTTCGTTTGCGGATATGGGCTGGGACGTCGATGTCGGGCCGCTTTTCCAAACGCCGGAAGAAACGGCACAGGATGCCGTCGATAACGACGTCCACATGGTCGGCTTCAGCTCCCTGGCTGCGGGACATAACACTCTCCTCCCGGAACTGGTTGATGCGCTTAAGAAGCTCGGCCGTGAGGACATCATGGTCTGTATCGGCGGTGTCATTCCTGTGCAGGATTATGACTTCCTCTATGAGCACGGCGCTGTTGCTATCTTTGCACCGGGCACGAACATCCCAGAAGCAGGTATTAAACTTCTCAAGCTTCTCACCTCTCGTGCGAGAGAAGAGCTGAACGAAGCGTAATGCTTGTAAAAGCCGCGCCCTTCTTTTTAAGAAAGGTGCGGCGCTATATATCGTATCTTAAGAAATCTCCTATGGAAAGGAGGAAGAATATTGACTGAGAAACGATATACTGTTTCCAAACCCACTTGGGTGCCCAAAAAGGATGATCCGAAATTTGCCTGCGGCGTGATGAGCGGCATCGACGGTATCAAGGATACGACCGTCGGCAACATCAATCCGCATATAAAAGACGGAACGATGAAGATAAAAAGCCGCAGGATGCTCACAGAAGATGATTATGTCCGCGGCGTAACGGAAGGCAATCGCAGCATTTTGTCGCGTGCCATCACACTGATTGAGAGCAACAGCCCACGCCATTTTAAACTTGCTCAGCGCGTATTGCAGCGCTTGCTTCCCCAGACGGGAAAGGCACTTCGCATCGGCATCACGGGCGTTCCCGGCGCAGGCAAGAGCACGATGATCGAGGCACTGGGCAACATGCTCTGTGACGAGGGACATCGGGTTGCCATTTTGACCGTTGATCCGACGAGCTCTGTCACGCGAGGTTCCATCCTAGGCGACAAGACGCGCATGGGCACGCTTTCCCGGCGGCAGGAAGCTTATATCCGCCCTTCCCCTGCGGGGGGAACGCTCGGCGGCGTTGCACGCAAGAGCCGTGAGACCATGCTCATGTGTGAAGCGGCGGGCTATGACATCATCCTTATCGAGACCGTTGGTGTCGGGCAGAGCGAGACGACCGTGCGCTCCATGGTGGATTTCTTCATGCTCGTCGTGCTGACGGGTGCAGGTGACGAGCTTCAGGGCATCAAAAAGGGCATTATGGAGCTTGCCGATGCCATTGTCGTCAATAAGGCCGATGGAGACAACCTCATGCGCGCCAAGGTCGCGCGCGGGCAGTTTGAGCGCATGATTGAATTCATCCGCCCGGCAACGCCAGGATGGCCGACGCATGCCTACATGGTTTCCTCTGTCAAGAAAACGGGACTGGACGAACTGTGGAAGGTCATCTGTGCTTTTCAGAAAATGACGCAGGACAGCGGTGTTTGGACAAAGCGGCGCGAGTCTCAGCTCCTCGATTGGATGCACGCCATGATCGATGAGCATTTGCACAATCTCTTTTTTGAAGATCCCGTCATTCGCGGGCGTATGCCTGGGGTAAAGCATGCGATCTTAAGCGGCGTCATCTCCCCCACGCAGGCCGTCGGCGAGCTTGTCGGCATCTTCGATGTGCAGCGTGCTGCTGCAAGGCAGGAGAGTATTTTTACCAAGTAAAAAGGTAGCTCGCCCTTTGCCACGCCCCCGTGCAAAGGTGTGAGCTGCTTTTTATATATAAGGGTTAGGAAAGGAGCAGAGCATGTATACACGAAAAATCTATCTAACGGGCGGTGACCCGCGTGAACTTGACGAGGTCTTTCGCCATGTCCCGGGCGTTGTGGAAACTGCTGTCGGTGAAATCGAGACCGATGACAACGTGTGGCAGTCTTTGCGCGCTGCTGTCGAAGTCGTCTATAATCCCAAAAAAGTGGATATCTCCATGCTGCTGGATATTCTCTTTACCGTCGTTGACCCGCGCCTTTCCGATGGGCAGGGAGCCATGCGCGGTGAAAAATACCGCGCGGGCGCATGGTATGAGAGCAGCGAGGATGTGCCTCATATCGAACTGTATCGAAACTTCCTGCAAAACCGCGGCAAGCCTCCAGCTGCAACGGCCGCAGGACTTACCATCAACGATACCGAGACCGATGCGAAGAAGAAATATCCCTGCCATGCTAAGTTCGGCCGGGCAGAAAAGTTTGTCCGGGGAGCGGCAGAGCAGCAAGGCTATTATCAGAGTCATGACAAAGGTGAGGCATTTATCGATTTTGAAAAACTTGCCGCCTGCCTGACGTTTTAGAACAGTTTTTTTAGCATAAAGACAAGTTTCATAAGAGACAAGAAGACAGATTAAAAAAGGAAAATAGGAGAGGATTCTTTTATGAAGAGAACGATAGGACTGGCTGTACTGACGGCGGCTTTTTCATGCAGCGCAGCGACGGGATTTGCTGCTGCCAGTCCGTTCAGCGATGTTCCTGCCGACCACTGGGCATACGACGCAGTTGCAGAGCTGGCCGACGAGGGTGTGATTGAGGGCTACGGTGATGGAACCTATCGCGGCGAAAAGACAATCACGCGCTATGAGATGGCGCAGATGGTCGCAAAGGCGATGACTAAAGAAGATGCGGTAAATGCAGTGCAGAAGGCGTTGATTGATAAGCTCGCAGCGGAGTTTTCAGATGAGATAAAGAATCTTGGCGTGCGGACAAGCAATCTTGAAAGAAATGCCGACAGGGTAAAATGGAATGGCGAACTGCGTATGACAGGAAGCAAGACATTCGTAAAAAACGGCACAGATCGCGAGCAAAAGCGCTCGGAGCTGCGCTTGAAATCGGCCGTAACACTCAATGACCATTGGCTTGTGCGCGCGCGTATCGACGGCAGAGGCGATCTGAAGGAAGACAAGTTTGGCACGATGAAACTAAAGCATGTCAATGCTGAGGGAAACTATGGAAATTGGAAGTTTGAACTCGGACGTCTGCCCGTTTGCACGGAGCAGGGGGTTATCATGGATGACTTCCTGACCGGTGGACAGCTTACATATAACAGTACAAAATTTACGGGCATTCTCACCGGCGGCCGCATATCGGATGAAACGATCGCAAATGGTTATCTTAAAAAAACGGGCAATGCTCTTGCTGCGGAACTCACCTTCAAGCCGAGTAAAAACTTTCATTTGACAGGGGAATACTTCCGCGTTTCGGGCGGCGGTTTAGAGACCTATATGGGCGGTTCCCATAAGGCATATGGTGCAAAGAGTACGGGCGTTTTGGGCATTGGCGCAGGTTATACATTTGGTAAAAATGTCCAGTTGAACGCCTATTACGGGCAGAATGTCAGGGGCGATCAGGATGACCGTTTCGGGCGCAATATGAATTTTGAACTTGCCTACAAGGGCGCATCTAAGGGAAAGCCGGGTTCGTTCGGCATTTATGCCGCATATCGTCATTTAGGCAAGACGAGCATCGTTTCCCCAACCTTTAACGGCGCTGAGGCGGGATGGAAAGGCTGGGAAATCGGCGGACAGTACACATTGGCTAAGAACGTCGTCGGCAGTGTCCTTTACTTTAAAGGAAAGACGATTGCCGACGATGCGCAGAATCTTCACAAGATCTTTTCTAGAGTCCAGTTCTTCTTCTAATGACGTACATAAAAAGACCGCTTGATTTACAGCAGCCCGGGCCTAGGTGCTGCCACCATCTCCGGCGATGGTGCGGTATGCCACGACGGCAAAGCCGGAGCCGTGCACCGTGGGGATATCCCTACATCCGATAAATCAAGCGGTCTTCTGTTTTTAGTTTAGCACAAACAGCAGGAAGCTGCAATGCGAAAATGGCTTTTATGCCCGTTCGGCTTTTTGGATTGCCCGTCAGGCGTGTTTGTTCTTGATATAATTGAGCTTTCCGCCCGCCTTCAGAAGCTCGATGTCGAGGGCAGAGAGTGCGTGATTGGCAGGAAAGCTCTTTCCGCTCGTCAGATTCTTTACCGTGAGCGGCGCACCTACGGCGAGCTTGTCGAGGTCTGCAATCTGAAGGACGTCTTCTTCTGCGATATGGTCGTAATCCGCTGGATCTGCGAACATCAGCGGGAGGATGCCAAAGTTGATGAGGTTTGCCATGTGGATGCGGGCGAAGCTCTTTGCGATGACCGCCTTGATGCCAAGGTACATCGGTGCAAGGGCAGCGTGTTCGCGGCTGGAGCCCTGCCCATAGTTTTCACCGGCGACGATGATGCCGCCGCCCGCTTGTTCACAATGTGCCTTGAATCTCGCCTGCACGTCGCGGAAGACGAATTCGGAAATCTTCTCGATGTTGGAGCGGTAGGGAAGGACTTTGGCACCTGCCGGCATGATATGGTCAGTCGTAATATTGTCCTCGACCTTGATGACGACTTTCTTTTCAATCGTGCGCCCCATTGGGGTGTTTTCGGGAAGCGGGCGAATGTTCGGACCGCGGACAACTTCAACGTCTTCGGGATGTTCTTGCTCCGGCGGATAGATCATGGAGTCATCGACGAGGAAGTGCGCAGGCTCTGCGGGAATCTCGAAGTCGGCATTTCGCGGATCTGCGATGACGCCCTTTATCGCACTGTAGGCAGCCGTCTCAGGAGAGACGAGGCAGACATTAGCGCTTAGCGTGCCGCTGCGTCCTTTGAAATTGCGGTTGAAGGTGCGCAGGCTCCAAGCATTTGTAATGGGAGACTGTCCCATGCCGATACAGGGACCACAGGTGCATTCGAGGAGGCGCGCGCCTGCCGCGAGAATTTTCTTAAGACCGCCCGCGTCTGCGACCATCTCGAGTACCTGACGCGAGCCAGGAGAGAGAACGAGTGAGACGTTTTCGGCAACGTGACGACCGTCTAACATGGAAGCGACGGTCATGATGTCGCGGTAAGAACTGTTGGTGCAGCTGCCGATGGCAACCTGGTCGATGCTCTGTCCCGCGACTTCGCGGACGGTCTTGACGACGTCCGGCATATGCGGCAGGGCGATCATCGGCTCGAGTGCAGAGAGGTCGATCTCGATGCGCTCGTCATATACGGCGCCTTCGTCAGCAGAGAGCGGGCGGAAGACGTCGCCGCGTCCTTCGCGTTCGAGGAAGCTCTTGGTCGTTTCATCGCTGGGGAAGACAGAGGTTGTCGCGCCGAGTTCCGCCCCCATGTTCGTGATGGTTGCGCGCTGCGGAATGGAGAGCGTCGCAACGCCCGGTCCTGTATACTCGATGACCTTTCCGATGCCGCCTTTGACGGTGAGGATTTGGAGTACTTTTAAGATGATGTCCTTTGAGCTGACGCCTTTTGTAAGAGCCCCCGTCAAGTGCACTTCCGTGATGCGCGGCATCTTCAGCATGAAGGGTTCGCCCGCCATGGCACAGGCGACATCGAGACCGCCCGCGCCGATGGCGAGCATACCAATGCCGCCGCCCGTCGGCGTGTGCGAGTCAGAGCCGAGCAGTGTTGCGCCCGGGCGCCCGAAGCGCTCGAGGTGGACTTGGTGGCAGATGCCATTGCCGGGGCGCGAGAAGTAGATGCCGTGCTTTTTCGCGACGGTTTGCAGATACTTGTGATCGTCTGCGTTTTCAAAGCCGCTCTGCAGTGTGTTGTGATCGACGTAGCTCACCGAGAGATCTGTTTTTACGTTCTTCACGCCCATGGCTTCCATCTGTAAGTAGGCCATCGTGCCGGTCGCGTCTTGTGTCAGTGTCTGGTCGATGCGAATGCCGATCGGTTCGCCGCGTTTCATATCACCGGTGATAAGGTGCTCTTTTATGATCTTTTCCGTCAGTGTAAGCATGGAATCACTCTCCCAAGAATATCTATCCATAGATTGCAGCGAAGAAGTAAGGTGAAAATAACAGTGCTTTCATCGCTGCTTTTTATTAAAGTAGCATAGATACAGGGGAAATGCAATATAAATATATAAATTTTGTTATATGTAAAATAAAATATTTACATAGTTAAAATCTGTGTTATAATACAGCTATGCTTTTCAAACAGACGGATAGAACAAAGTTTTCGTAAGGCATTCGAACGTGTGATAGGTTATGTGGAGGGTGAGAGGAACGTGGAAAACGATCTGAATCTTGCACAGTTCTACGGCAAAAGCCAGAACTACACGCAAATTCCCAGGGAATGGTACAAGAAATACGGCGTCAAGCGCGGTCTTCGAAATGAAGACAAGACGGGTGTTCTCATCGGGCTCACCCGCATTGCCGATGTTGTCGGCTACAAGATCGACGATGAAGGCAGAAAGTGCGACGCAGAGGGTGAGCTGTACTATCGTGGTATCAGCGTTGAGGATATGGTCTCGCGCAGCAAAAATGTGAAGAATCTCTATGAGGAAGCGAGTTTTCTTCTGCTCTTCGGCTATCTTCCGACAGAGGCAGACCTCCATAAGTACAGCGCGCGTCTGAAAGATGGCTATGAGCTTCCCGGCGGATTCCTCGAAAATCATATTCTGCGCTACCCGGGCAAAAATTTGATGAATCAGCTTCAGCTCGGCATCCTTGCGCTTTACAACTACGACAAGAACCCAGACGACACAGATGTCTACAAGACGCTCGTCAAGGGCATTGACATCATGGCCAAGATGCCGAGCCTTGTCTGCTATGCTTATAACGCAAAGCAGCACTACTATGGACGTGAAAGTCTGGTGCTTCACTATCCTAAGCGCGAGTATTCGACAGCAGAAAATATTCTCTCGATGCTCCGCTTGGACGGCAGTTTCACGGAGGAAGAAGCGCACCTTCTCGATGTCATGCTGCTTCTTCATGCCGATCACGGCGGCGGCACGAACTCAACCTTTGCGAACGTCGTCGTTTCGTCGACAGATACCGATCTTTACTCTTCGATTGCAAGCTCCATTGGCGCGCTGAAAGGACCGCGTCACGGCGGCGCGAACATCCGCACCGCAAATATGATGGACAAGGTCATCCGCGCTGTCGGTACTGATGCGAGCGATGACGATATCCGCAAGGTCATCGACCGTTTGATGGCAGGCGAGCTTGACAACCCGTCACGGCTCGTCTATGGCATTGGCCACGCTGTCTACACGCTGTCGGATCCGCGTGCGAAAGTCATCCGCAGTCTTGTGGCACATCTCGCCCCGAAGAAGGGGATGGAGCGAGAGTTCGATTTTTTCCAAAGATTCGAGCGCGTTGGAAGCGCCTATCTCAGCGAGAAAAAAGGGGTTGCCTTAAGTGCAAATGTCGATTTTTACAGCGGGCTGGCCTATCGGATGCTCGGCATTCCGCGCGACCTCTATACGCCGCTCTTCGTCCTCAGCCGTATGGTCGGCTGGCTCGCCCATAATATAGAGCACAAGCTCTATGACGATCGCATCGTCCGCCCAGCGGCAAAGTACGTCGGTGAGATGATGGCGTATATTCCATGGGAGGAAAGGAAGTAGGTTCTATGGCTAACAAAACAATCACGGTATTCAAGGGCGACGGCATCGGCCCGGAAATTACCGACGCGACCCTAAAAGTTTTAGAAGCTGCCGGTGCACCGCTTTCCTATGAGTGCTTCGATGTTGGCGCGGCAGAGTTTGAACGGGCGGGAGCGCTGGTTCCGGAATCTGCGTACGCTTCCTTTGAAAAGACAAGAGTTCTTTTAAAATCTCCGATTACGACGCCGGTCGGCAAGGGATTTCGCTCAATCAATGTCACGCTCCGCACGAAGTACGACCTTTTTGCCAACATCCGTCCGGCAAAGAGCAATGCGGCGGTCAAGACGCCGTTTTCGCATGTCGACATCGTGACCTTCCGCGAGAATACAGAAGATCTCTACGTCGGCGTTGAGGAGGAAATCGACGAGAACACTTTCCATGCGACGAAGATCATCACGCGTGCCAAGAGTGAGCGCATCATCCGCGCTGCGTTTGCATACGCAAAGAAACATGGGCGCCGAAAGGTAACCTGCGTGCACAAGGCGAATATCTTAAAGCTCACAGATGGTCTGTTCCTCTCTATCTTCCGAGAGATCGCACGGGCATACCCAGAGATCGAGTCGAACGATAAAATTGTCGATGCGACCTGTATGAATCTGGTCATGCATCCGGAAGACTTTGACGTCATTGTGACGCCGAATCTCTACGGTGACATTCTTTCCGATCTTACGAGCGGGCTTATCGGCGGGCTGGGGCTCATGCCGTCTTCGAACATCGGCAAGGATTACGCCATGTTCGAGGCTGTCCATGGCAGTGCCCCCGATATCGCCGGAAAGCATATCGCCAACCCGACGGCGCTCCTATGGTCTGCCTGCATGATGCTCGAGTACCTTGGGGAAGATGCTGTGGCAAAGCGCATTCGCGCAGCAGTTGACAAGACGCTCCTCACGGCGAATCTCACGCCCGATCTTGGCGGTACGGCAAAGACGGAAGCGTATACGAAGGCAGTTATCGAAAACCTTTGAACACCGTATGAAATAAGGGCATGTTCTCTTGCTGAGAAGTGCCCTTATTTATTCATTTTGTGGAAAGAGAATTTCTTTGCCGCCGGGGGCTTGACTATTCGCCGAATCGTAGTATCATATCTATAATTTAGCAATATATTGCGGTATCCGCTCTGTTTTTTAATCGGGAAGGAAGGGTTATTTTGGCTTATTATTTCAAGGAACCGTCGCATACATTTGGTGAGTATTTGCTTGTTCCCGGTTACTCTTCAGCGGAGTGCATTCCGTCGAATGTTTCACTTTGCACGCCGCTCGTGAAATTCAAGAAAGGCGAGACGCCGAAGCTCACGATGCACATCCCGATGACGTCCGCTATCATGCAGGCTGTTTCAAACGATACGATGGCGATTGCTCTCGCGAAGGAGGGCGGTATCTCCTTCATCTATGGCTCACAGACAGCAGAGGCAGAAGCGGAGATGATTCGGCGCGTCAAGACCTATAAGTCGGGATTTGTAAGCAGTGACTCGAACTTGAAGCCGACGACGACACTTGCTGAAGTGCTGGCGCTTGTGCAGCAGACGGGACATTCGACGATGGCGGTCACAGAGGACGGTACGCCGACAGGCAAGCTCCTCGGCATCGTGACGAGCCGCGATTACCGTATCTCGCGCATGGATGCCAATACGCAGGTGCATACCTTTATGACGCCGTTTGAAAAGCTCATCTATGCGGACGCGGATTCAACGACGCTCCCGATGGCAAATGACCTCATCTGGGAGCACAAGCTCAATATGCTGCCGCTGGTCGACAAAAAACAGCGTCTTCGCTACATGGTTTTCCGCAAGGATTACACGGACAATAAAGAAAACTCACTCGAGCTTATCGATGATAAAAAGCGCTACATCGTCGGCGCAGGCATCAATACGCGCGACTATGCCGAGCGCGTGCCGCTCCTCCTCGAGGCAGGCGCGGATGTCCTCTGCATTGACTCGTCTGAAGGATATTCCGAGTGGCAGAAGCGGACGCTTCAGTACATTCACGAGCACTTCGGTCCCGATGTTCGGGTCGGTGCGGGCAATGTCGTCGATGCTGAGGGATTTCGATTCCTTGCAGAAGCAGGTGCAGACTTCATCAAGGTCGGCATCGGCGGCGGTTCTATCTGCATCACGCGCGAGACAAAGGGCATTGGCCGCGGTCAGGCGACGGCACTCATTGACGTCTGTGCGGAGCGCGATCGCTATTATAAAGAAACGGGCGTCTATATTCCAGTTTGCTCCGACGGCGGCATTGTCCACGATTACCACATGACGTTGGCACTTGCCATGGGCGCGGACTTTTTGATGCTCGGCCGCTACTTTTCACGCTTTGATGAGAGCCCGACGGATAAGGTCAAGGTCAACGGCACTTATTTCAAGGAGTATTGGGGCGAGGGGTCGAACCGTGCGCGCAACTGGCAGCGCTATGATCTCGGCGGTGCGAGAAAGCTCTCCTTTGAGGAAGGCGTCGATTCCTATGTCCCGTATGCTGGACCGCTCAAGGACAATATGACGACGACGCTGGCGAAGATTCGCTCGACGATGTGCAACTGCGGCGCTCTGACACTTCCCGAGCTTCGTGAAAAAGCACGCTTGACGCTCGTCTCGTCGACGAGTATCGTCGAGGGCGGCTCGCACGATGTCATTTTGAAGGATAAATTTGGCCGCGATTAAGCGTTTGTAAAAATTCCCTTCCTGCTTTTCAGCGGTGAAGGGAATTTTTTAAAGATAGCGTACAGAGGGAAAGGAAGAAAATGAAGACATATAAGATTGCAGTGATTGCAGGCGACGGTATCGGGCCGGAAGTCATCGGTGAGGGCAAGAAAATCCTTTCGAAGACGGCAGAGCTTTCGGGCAGCTTTCGCGTGGAGTTTACGGATTTCCCGTGGGGCTGTGAATATTATCTGAAGACGGGCAGGATGATGGACGAAGACGGGCTTATGAAGCTAGAGCACTTTGACGCCATCTATCTCGGTGCCGTCGGCTATCCTGGCGTACCGGATCATGTATCGCTCGGCGACCTTCTCCTAAAGATTCGCCGCGGATTTGATGAATACATTAACCTTCGTCCCGTGAAGCTTCTCGCAGGCGCACCTTGTCCGCTGGCCGGCATAAAGCGCGAGGACATCGACATGATTGTCATTCGCGAAAACAGTGAGGGCGAGTATGCAAATGTCGGAGCGCGCCTGTATCCCGGTACACCGCAGGAAGTTGCGCTCCAGACAGGCGTCTTTTCGCGGAAGGGATGCGAGCGCGTCATCCGCTATGCCTATGAACTCGCACGCCGCGAAAAGAGGTCTCTGACGTCGATTTCAAAGGGAAATGCACTCGGCTATTCGATGGTTTTCTGGGATGAAATCTTTGAAGCGATCGGAAGAGACTACCCCGATGTCGAGCAGAAAAAGCTTCTCGTCGATGCAGCGAGCATGTTCTTTGTGAAAGACCCGGGGCGCTTCGGCGTCGTCGTGACGAGTAATCTCTTCGGCGACATTCTGACCGATCTCGGAGCGGCTATCGCGGGCGGTATGGGGCTTGCCGCAGGGGCAAATCTGAATCCGGAAAAGAAATTTCCCTCGATGTTCGAACCCATCCACGGCTCTGCGCCCGACATTGCAGGAAAAGGACTTGCTAATCCCTTGGCATCTATCTGGTCAGCCAGTCAGATGCTCGATTTCTTCGGTGAAGAAACGTGGGGCAAGAGGGTTCTGTCTGCCATCGAAGCTCTCCTCGTGGAGAAGCAGACACTGACGCCGGACCTCGGCGGCACAGCAACGACCGAAGAAGTGGGCACGGCTGTCACAAAACTTTTGGAAAGCTAAAATAGGTAATACTCTCTTAAAAGCCATAAACTTTCAATCTCTTTTCACGCTATGCGGGTATAAATAACGGGAATACGTTATCATGGAAAGGCAGAGGTATACAATATGCGGGTATTGCTGGCAGAAGATGACAAGCGACTGGGAAAGTTGATCAAGTATATGCTGGAGCAGAATGAAATCCAGGTGGAGTGGGTCACGAATGGCAGCGACATTTATGAGTACGCAAATTATACGGACTATGATATCCTGATTCTCGATTGGATGATGCCGGGCGAATCTGGGGTCGATGCATGTGCGCGCCTTAGAAAAGACGGCTATGAAAAGGCCATCCTCATGCTGACGGCACGCGACTCTGTCGAAGACCGCGTGGCAGGGCTCGATGCCGGGGCAGATGATTATCTGGTCAAACCCTTCGAGTTTGCGGAGCTGCTCGCACGACTTCGTGCACTCGGACGCCGCAGCACACAGAAGATTCAGCAGGATATCGTCGAGGTCGGCGCTTTCTGCCTGAACCGCACGGCAAAGGTTTTGAAGCACGGCGACCAAGTCATTCAGCTATCGCCGCGCGAGTTTCAGATCTTTGACCTTCTTGCACAAAACATCGGCATCGTCGTTCCGCGCGATATCATCCTCGACCGTATCTGGGGGTTGGAGTCCGATGTCAGTTCCAACAACATCGACTCCTACATGAAGATTCTCCGCAAGAAGCTCGACCTCGGCGAAGGCTCGACCGTCATCAAGACGGTACGCGGCGTCGGTTACAAGCTAGAGGCGGAAGGATAAGATGGCAGCAAATCTTTTTGGTACCAGCCGGCGGCAGCTTTCCATCATCTATTCGGGCGTTATGATTGCTTTTCTCGCCGTGCTTATCATCGGCGTACATGAAACGATGGAGTGGGCGATCACCTCGGAGCAGGCGCGCGAGCTCATCGACGCGGCAGAAAATGTTGAAAAATCGCAGTCCTATATCAATCAGCATCCCGGCGCTGTGACGGATGATCAGCTCCTCTACAAGAGTACGAACGATCGCCTTTTCTTCTATGTCTTCGATGACGAGGGAAGGCTTTTGAACTTTGCGCGTGCATCTTTCCGCATCGAACCCTTCATCCTCGATGAAATAAAGAACTGGCATCTTGATGATCAAGAAGTACAGGTCTTTACGAAGCTGAACGAGAACGGTTCGAGTACGCGCATCATGATGACGTCCGAATCCATCAAGACGCTTTCCGGCGACCCTAAGCAGCGGGTCTATGTAGGAAAGGATGTCACGACAATCTACAGCGGTCTTGAGAAAGCGACGTATGCGCTTGCGTTTCTCGGCTTGTTTGCGCTTGTCATCGCAACGGTCGTCGGTCATATGCTCTCAGGGCGCGCCATGCGGCCAATAAAAGCAGCGTATGAAAAACAGCGTCAGTTTGCAGCGGATGCCTCGCATGAACTGCGGACGCCGCTCGCTGTCGTTATGGCAAGTGCCGAACTCCTTCAAAACGACAAATCCATCGAGTCCCCCTTTCTTAAACAGGTTATCGAGGATGTTCACGATGAAGTCAAAAAGATGACGAAGCTCGTCGGTGATTTGCTGACCGTTGCGAGAAGCGACAACCGTGCCTTGAAACTGAATGTATCGAGCTTCGACTTAGCCGGCATCATTGAGCAGACTGCACGCATCATTCAACCGCTTGCTGAAAAGAAGCAGATTGAAGTCAGCTGCGCAGAGATGAAGACAACGAAAATTCAGGCTGATGAGCAAAAGATTCGCCAACTCGTCCTCATCTTCGTCGACAATGCTGTAAAGTACACGCCGGAGGGCGGAAAAGTCACCGTTTCTCTTGCTCCTGCGGAGCGCGGCAAGGTGTGTTTTGTCGTCAGTGATACAGGTATTGGTATCTCTAAGGAAGACCAAGCACTTATCTTTGACCGGTTCTTCCGTGTCGACAAAGCCCGCTCACGTGAGATGGGCGGTAATGGTCTGGGGCTTGCCATTGCCCGCGAAATCATCAACTTGCATAAGGGGCAAATTCGCATTGAAAGCGAACTCGGGAAAGGAACGACCTTCTTTGTAACCTTGCGCAGCAAGGTAAGATAACAGTCTTAGCCTTTGAAAAGCACAGTATTTTTCTATCGTATGATAAAAACACCTTCTTTGCTTATGAAGAAGGTGTTTTTAATTCCGATGCCTTATTTATTCTCTGTTGCCGATTTTCTCATGTTTCATCACTCTTTTTTCATATAGCCAAGCGCCGACGATGAGGATAACGGCGAGTACGATGACGACGATGAGACGGGTTTGGTCGGGGTGGTGGGTGATGGTATCGTGACCGATGATGGCTTCTATGCCGGTGGAAGGGAATTTCCCGACGAAGGAAGCCAGGACGTAGTCGCGCAGTGAAATGGCAGAGAGCGCACCGATGGCGTTTAAAATAGCGGATGGAAAGTAGGGTACCATGCGGGCGATCATCATGACGACGAAACCGCGCTTGCCGGTGTAGCGGTCGATATTCGAAAGTACCTTGGATTCTGCAATGATTTTTGCGGCGGTGTCGCGGAAGAAGAAACGCAGAAAAAGAAAGGTAATCGTGACGCCGACAGTCTCGGCAATGCAGGACAGGAGTATGCCTGGAAGAATGCCGAAAATCAGCACGTTTGCCGTTGAAAAAATGATCGCGGGCGGAAAGCCGATGGCATTGACAAAAACGGTGAGGAAGAAGCTAAAGACGATGGCTCCGAGACCGAAGCTGTCGATGTAGCTTGCTGTTTCGAGAATGTCGCCGTGCGACAGCAGCATGACGAGATGCGGAAAGAAGTTGGGATTTACAAGATGAATGATAATGAAAAGGAGACACGTAGCAGCAAGTGCTGCGAGTTTTATGATTTTCATCTAAGTGTGGGCGGTCTTTCAGCCTCTAAGGTCTGAGGGAAATACCTGCCTCGCCTCACTTTCTGTGCTGTAATAAAATAATAAACGGAAGTCGTTGGCAAAAGCTTAAACGCCATTATAACATCAAGATGTAGGTATTCAATGAAAGTCACATGGAAAATATTGTGAAATAAGAGATGGAGATTTTTAATATTTTGTGCTAAAATAACGAAGATGATAGGATAGAGACAGAAAAGTTTGTAGGAAATTTACAGGTTTATCTGCTAAAAATACTGGAGAAGAGGAGCGGATGATGAAGAGAGATTTGGCTGCGGCGATTCCCATGGTTCTTGCTGCCGCCTATAGCTTTCTGCTCGTTCCTTCTGTTTTAAGCGAGGCAGGTGCGCCGTTTTTGGGCGTTTACTTTGTTTCGGTGATCACTGCGCTCGTCGGTGCGCTGCTGATGGGAGCTCTGCGCATTCCCATGCTTCTCGCGCCCAGTCTTGTCGTGACGGTTTTTCTCGTTGAAATACCGATTCTTTCGCATGGTATGAGCTGGCAGATTTCGCTTCTTGTCACGCTCGCTGCCACACTTGTCGCTTTCTTGCTTTCGTTTTTGCGGCGAATGGAAGCGGTCTTAGAAAAGCTGCCGCGCTCTCTTTCGGCGGGGCTTGGCACGGGGATTGCTCTCATGCTGATTGCATATGGTGGTATCACGGGCGACCTCATCGTGCGGGATCCTGTTTCTGTCATTACGCTTGGAGATTTTAAGACGCCGCTGACCATGCTCAGTTTTGTCGGCATCCTCATCTTCTTTGCACTTCGCGCGGCAGGTGTGCGTGCGGCGATTCTCATCAGCATGGGGACAGTAGCTCTCATCTCTTTTTGCGAAGGCTTCTGGGTGATTCCGCCGGATCCGTTTCTTCTTCCGGAAGGACTGGATCGAACGGCGCTTCAGTTTACGCTGACGGAAGGATGGAATGCTCTTCCTGTAGGCGACTATGTCAATCTCTTCGTTTTTCTGCTGCTCTACCTCATCCTTTGGACGCGGGGGAGCTTTGCGGCGTTTTTCCCCACAGGAGAAGGTGAGAAAGAAAAGGGGGATATAGCGAGAAAGAGCGCGAAAAAGGCAGTGCGGCGTATCTACCTGCTCGGCGCACTTGCTGCCGTTTTGGGCGCGCCGCCGCTTGTGGCGGCACCTGAGACGGCAGCGGGGCGTGAGAAAGGTGCGGAACTCTCGCAGCGCGGCGGTTTCTTGCTCGCGGCACTGCTCGTTCCCTTTCTCTTCATTGAGCCTGTGCTCTATGAGATAACGACATTTCCTGCCTGCCTCGTTCCGGGGCTTGTGGGCGGCGGCGTCATGCTCTTAGAGCGGGTGGGAAATCCCTTTCGGATGGCAGCGGATTTTCCTGAGCGCGCTTCAGTTGGTATTCTCATCTTTCTCCTTCCTGTTACGCGCGATATTGCACTTTCGCTTGGCGCAGGGCTTATGACATTTGTCTTTTTGAAGTGCATGGCAGGCAAGCGTGCGGAGGTAGAGATGCCGCTCATTGTTCTATTTCTTCTTCTCCTCGCATATTTCTTTTACGGTTATTGGTCTATCCTGGTTTGATAATGATTATTTTAAAGGAGTGTTTGTATTCGTGTCGGAGTATTGGAATTTGAAGAAAGCAGCTAAGGTTTTTACGACATCGGTTCTCTTTGGTGCCCTCGTTTCTATGGTTCCTCATGCAGGTCATGCACAGCAGCTGCATGAAGCGGATGCGCAGGAGAAAGCCACCGTAACATCGAATATCAGCGTGGATTCGCTTGACCATACCGAACATGTTAAAGGCAGCACCTTTAAAAAAGACAACGCACACACGAAGGAAAGTACGCACGAAGGCGGCAGCTTCAAATCGCGCATCGATGCCATCCTTCATCCACAGCCGCAGCCGAAGGTCGAGAATGCCTTGCCCGCAGCCCCCGCACCTTTGGCACCGGTTGTCGCACGTACGGTTTCAGCAAACGACGACCAGATTCTCGGCACGGCTCTTGCAAGCCCTGAACAATGTGTCCGTTATCTCCTGAGCATGAACCCGAATCCGAGCATTTCGGTTTCACCGGAAAAGCTCGTCTCCTATTATTATGAAGAAGGCGCACGTGAAGGTGTTCGTCCAGATGTCGCTTTCGTTCAGGCATTGAAAGAAACCGGTTTCTTCCGCTATGGCGGTACAGTGACGCCGGATCAGAATAATTATTGTGGGCTGGGTACGACAAGTGCCGTTGTGAAGGGTGCTTATTTCTCGTCCTCACAGCTTGGCGTCCGTGCACATATCCAGCACCTCCTCGCCTACGCGACGACGCGCCAGCCGCTGGCCGATATTGTCGATCCGCGTTATACGCTCGTCCGCGATGTCTACGGCACGCGTACGCTCAACCGCTGGGAAGATCTCAATGGCCGTTGGGCAGTCCCCGGTAACTCATATGGGCAGAGCATCCTTTCGATGTATCGCGCAATGCTCCGTGAATAAGTAAAGTGCAGCTTGGAATATTTTGCGCTTGAAATACTGCGGAGAGACCGAAGAATCATCGACCAAAGGAGTCTTTTATGATCACAACGAATAACGTAAGCCTTCAGTTCGGAAAACGCATTCTTTATAAGGATGTCAATCTGAAATTCACACCGGGAAACTGCTACGGCATCATCGGCGCGAATGGGGCGGGTAAGTCCACCTTTCTGAAGCTCCTTTCGGGCGAGATCGAGCCAACTAGCGGTGTCATTGAAATCACGCCGGGCGAGCGGCTGACTGTCTTGCAGCAGGATCACTATGCCTTTGATGGCTATGAAGTTCTTCGCACGGTCATCATGGGGCATAAGCGCCTTGTTGAAATCATGGATGAGAAAGACGCGCTTTATGCGAAGCCGGATTTCTCTGATGAAGACGGTATGAAGGCATCGGAGCTTGAAGCAGAGTTTGCAGAACTCAATGGATGGGATGCAGAATCTGAAGCAGCACGCCTGCTGAATGGCTTAGGTATTCCGGATGCACTTCACACACAGCAGATGTCTGAGCTTACGGCTAAGGAAAAGGTTCGCGTCCTTTTGGCACAGGCACTTTTCGGTAATCCAGACATCCTGCTTCTTGACGAGCCGACGAACCATCTCGATGTCGAATCCATCAACTGGCTCGAAGATTTCCTTGAAAACTTTTCAAATACAGTTATTGTCGTTTCTCATGATCGTCATTTCTTAAATCAGGTCTGCACCTATATCTGCGATGTTGACTTCGGTGAAATTAAACAGTACGCGGGGAACTACGATTTTTGGTACCAGTCGAGCCAGCTCGCACTTCAGATGGCGAAGGACGCAAACAAGAAAAAAGAAGAAAAGATCAAGGAGCTTCAGACTTTTATCCAGCGCTTTTCTGCAAATGCAGCGAAGTCAAAGCAGGCGACCAGCCGCAAGAAGCTTCTTGAGAAGATCACACTCGACGACATCAAGCCATCGTCACGCCGCTATCCTTACATTGCCTTCACGCCTGACCGCGAGGCCGGCGATCAGCTTCTCTCCGTTGAGGGCATCAGCAAGACTGTTGATGGAGAGAAGGTACTCAACAATGTAAGCTTTACATTAAAGCGCGGCGACAAGGTTGCTTTTGTCGGTCCGAACAGCCTGGGAAAGACCATGCTCTTCAAGATTCTCATGGGTGAGGAAGAAGCCGATGAGGGAACGTTCAAGTGGGGCGTTACGACGACGCAGTCCTATCTTCCAAGCGACAACTCGGCCTACTTTGACGGTGTTGATTTGAACATCGTCGATTGGCTTCGCCAGTATTCGAAGGACCCCGATGAGACCTTTGTCCGTGGCTTTCTTGGGCGCATGCTCTTTTCCGGTGAGGAAAGTCAGAAGAAGGCAAGCGTCCTTTCCGGCGGTGAGCGCGTCCGCTGCATGCTCAGCCGCATGATGCTTTCTGGCGCGAATGTTCTGCTGCTGGATGAGCCGACCAACCATCTCGACCTCGAATCCATCACAGCACTTAACAATGGGCTGATTTCCTTCAGTGGCACGCTTCTCTTCGTCTCGCACGACCACGAGTTTGTCCAAACGATAGCCAACCGCATCATCGACCTCACACCGGACGGCATCATCGACCGCATGTCGACGTATGACGACTTCCTTTCCAATGAGACAGTCAAGCAGCAACTGGCAGAAAAGTACAAAAGATAAAATCAAAGCATTAGATAGTAACATAGGAATATCGATTATAGAATATATGTTAAAATGATTGATCGATACTATGCGAGCTAACAGATCTGTCTTATCTGTGGCAATCAGAATCCGGAAACAAAAGATTTGCGCGTCCGAGAATGGACGTGCCCGCATTGTGGAGCTGTGCATAATCGGGATAGGAACGCCGCAAAGAACATTTTGAAGATCGGGGCATCGACCTTCTTTGGAGAGGCATCGTAGGACCTACATTTAAGCAGGCAAATGCCGTCTGTATCCAAGAATCCCCCGGCTTTAGCCGTGAGGAGTATGTTAATGGAAGTAGGAGGATATTTGATATCCTCGAGCATTATATATAAATTATTGTACTTAACTTTAGCAAGGAGATTCTACCATGCGGCTTGATGCATCGAAAATATGCTTCATCACCAATGTCTCACAGGAAGAGCAATATGAAAACTGTGTTTCGTATATAAAAAAGCTAAATATTCCCTATGGCATGACAGTAGAATTCCGTACTATTTATGATGCCAAATCCATGTGCGAAGGATATGCACGTGCGCAGCGTTCATCTGATGCAAAATATAAGATCTATCTGCACCAAGACGTTATGATCACCGATAAGAATTTTCTCAATATGCTTGTCTCTACCTTTCGATCTGATGCATCTTACGGCATTGCAGGGCTTATCGGTGCATATAGCTTACCACAAAGCGCCATTTGGTGGGAAAATTCAGATGATAATCAAGTTGGCATAACGATTGATACAGCTTATTCTGATGATGGAGTTCCCTATCGACGGAAACTTCAATATACAAGTTCTACCTTTCCTATTGAAGTAGCTGCACTTGATGGTTTACTCCTTGCTACGCAATATGATCTCCCGTGGCGATCTGACATTTTCCATGATTTTCATTTCTATGATATCTCACAATGTTTTGAATTCCGGCGCAAGGGACTAAAAGCGATTGTGTTGCCATTAACCAAGCCTGTTTGTGAGCATTGGAATGAACATGGTACTGCACGTGCTCCTTACTATGCAGAACGATCGAAGTTTGTTTCGGAATATTCCAGCGATATATGGAGCGTACGCCCTTTTAGGATGAGTGTTATACTTCTCCCATTAAGTGTTAGTAAGGAACTATTTTTTCAGATTGGACAGATAAAGCAACAATTTGATCCCCAACAATGCGAGCTGATTGTCGCGTCTCCAAGACCGACTGATGAATTGCGTGCCAAGCTTAAAGAAGTTAGTGTCCGAAGTATTTTTTCGGAATCTAACTTAAGCATGGCAGAATGTATTAACAAAGCAATAAAGGCTAGTACTGGAGAAAAAATCTTAATTTTGGAAGATTCCTGCATATTTGCTCCCTTTAGCTTTCAGAGTATGTTGGCAACATTGCCACATGATATTCCTTCTATTGTAGGACCGTTGGCAAATCTTGGGCAGTTTACATCCTTATTACAAGCTTTGAAGAATTCCGCATCTTATAGCTATCATGATTATGATAGCTACTGTGCCTTTGCAAAAGATTGGGCTGCAGGTATCTATGGAAAACATAGTATACAAAAAACTTTGCTGATTGATGCCGGCGCTACACTTTTGAATCGAAAAGCTATAGAAGCTGCCGGTCTTTTTGATACTGATTTTAAAAATGACCTCAATCGGATGGTTTGGGATTATTGTTTGCGTATTTATCAGAGACATGGCGTCGTCTTTTTAGCAGAAGACTCTTGTATACATCGGAAGGCAAATAATGCACGACTCCCTGAAGATGAAATTACATGGAAGAAAAAATGGGGGATTCCTTCTATAGATCTCTGTCATTCGCGTATAGATCCCATTAAATATATCGATTTTAGCAAGAATCCGAGTACCGTACTTGAGGCAGGGTGTGCATGTGGTTTAAATTTTATTAAGATAAAAAATCATGTACCAGATATCGAATGTACTGGCATTGAACTCAATAAGCATTCTGCTGCTATTGCAAAACTTTTTGCTAATGTCTATGCTATGGATCTTGAAAACTTTGAGCGACCCGAATGGCATGATAAATTTGACATCATCGTAATGGGCGATATATTAGAGCATCTCAAGGATCCATGGCAGGCTGTACGCAATATGTTCCGCTTACAAAGCCCTGGGGGAGAAATCCTCATCAGTGTGCCAAACATCATGCATTTTTCGATCTTCAATCAGATGTTTCATGGGTATTGGGAATACGAAGATGCCGGCATTTTAGATCGGACACATTTGCGTTTCTTCACAAAGAAAACAGCTCAGAGACTCTTAGAACAAGCTGGATATCAAATTAGGAGTATAAATCCTATTCAGTGGTTCTCTAAGAGAGAACGTCAAGTGCAGGAATTTATCAATAAGTTAAGACCATTATTATCTAATGAAGTAGAGATTGAACAAATTTTATCTGAGCAATGGGTTATCGTCGGAGAAAAACCCGAAGAGAAGTGATAAGGGTGCTTTTCTTTTGCATTTTCTATTGACGATATCCCTTAACCTATGGTAAGCTTAATAGTAGATGCTAACTGCATTTATGCTTAGCGGATGTGGCGGAACTGGCAGACGCGCTGGATTTAGGATCCAGTGCCGCAAGGCGTATGGGTTCAAGTCCCTTCATCCGCACCAGAATCTATGAGCTGCTCAAAGGCTCTCTTCGATGTTGGCACTGCCAGGAAGAGGAACTTTGTAGCAGCTTTTGTTATATCTTTAGGAAAGAGGTGTTTCTCTTGCGGTGGGCAAAGGTCAGTATCAAGAGCAGGAAATCCGAAGCAGATGTCGTCGCGACGTTGTTTGATGATATCGGTGCCGGCGGTGTAGAGATCGACGACCCGACGCTGTCGCCGGCAGACTGGGCGATTGTGGATTGGGCAGTTCCGCCGGAAGGCAAACAGGGTGTGGCGGAAGATGACCCTGTGGTCACAGTAACGTCGTATCTCGCTGATGATGCTGAGCTAGCAGGGCGCATTGAAAAGCTTAAGGACGAGCTGGTAAAATTCGTCAAACGCTCCGGTACAGCTTATAAAGCAGATGATGTCCTGACAGAAATCGTCGACGATAAGGATTGGGTGGATAATTGGAAGAAATATTTTCATACAGTGAAAATCGGGAAGAAAATTGTCATACAGCCTGCGTGGGAAGCATACACGAAGAAAGATAATGATATCGTCATAAAGCTCGACCCAGGGGCAGCGTTTGGTACGGGTACACACGCGACAACGGCGCTTTGCATTCAGGCGTTGGAGGATATTCTTCGCCCGGGTATGCGTGTCTTTGATGTCGGTACAGGTTCGGGCGTCCTTGCGGTGACTGCGGCAAAGCTTGGCGCAGGGGAAGTCGTTGCGATGGACTACGATGCTGTTGCAGTGCGTACGGTGAGGGAAAATGCCGAGCGCAACCAGGTGGAAAACATCGTGAAGACCGGAAAATCCAATCTGCTAGCAAACTTTACGGGAAGAGCCGACCTTATTGTTGCAAACATCATTGCCGACCTGGATATCCGTCTCTTTGAGACGGCGGCAGACTATCTTGAAGACGGCGGCAAGGTTCTTGTATCGGGCATCATCACTGAACGCACAGCAGATGTGCGTATGGCAGCGAGAGAAAAAGGCTTTAAGCTCCTTCGGCTCTATGGGGCAAAGGGCTGGGCGGCCGCCCTCTTTACACGGGAACATCTCTGATGCGCAGGCTCTTTTTTGACGGAATACTCGCAGACGAAATCGAGATTGTGGGCAGCGATGCACATCACATCATGCATGTCATGCGTGGAAAAATGGGTGACAAGGTGACGGTTGTCGGAAAAAATCGTGAAGTCGCTCTTATGGAAATGGTACGCTTTTCTTCAGATGCTGTGGCACTTCACCTTTTGAAAAAGCTCGATGCAGATACAGAATCCCCGCTTTTTCTCACGCTTTATCAATGCCTTTTGAAAGGAGAGAAGATGGATTTTGCCCTTCAAAAGGCGGTGGAGCTTGGTGTCAACCGCATTGTGCCGGTGGTCAGCCGAAATGTTGTCGTAAAGTTCGATGCGAAAAAATGCAGAGCAAAGCGGGTGCGTTGGCAGAAGATTGCGGATGAGGCGGCTAAACAGTGCGGCAGAACGGAACTCGTCACCGTGGAAGACGTGATGAAACTGCAAGATCTACTTTTTAAAAAAGAGCGTGCAAAAGATTTCGGTACGCTTCTCTTTTGCTATGAAAATGAAGAACAGCGCAGTGCGAAAAAAGTTCTGCACAAGCTGGCGGATGAAAAAATCAGTATCCTCATCGGTTCCGAGGGTGGCTTTACACCAGAAGAAGCAGAGAGTGTAAAAGCAGTAGGAGCAGAAACCATCAGTCTAGGGCGGCGCATCCTTCGTGCAGAAACGGCGGCAATGACAGCGCTCGCTATTGTACAATATGAAAAAGGCGATTTGGGGTAATACATCTGAGATGTTGAAACACGAAGTAAATTTTAAAGGGTAGAAAAGTGCTTTTGTATGAAATTGCGAGTGAAAAATTACTTGGTGGGGTATGAAAGAATAAAGGGCGATAAGAGGGAAGGCATAATCCATGAATGACAAGAAGATTGCTGTTATTGCGCAGCGCATAGGGGCGGGACACTCTGCTATGCGGGCGCACTTGGGTGAAATTGATGTACCGCAGGGTTATGAGGTGGAACTTATTGAAGTGCCATCTGGCGGAGCAGTCGCTGCTACCTATCAACGCGCCATGAAAGCGAGTGATGCCAAATATAAGGTATACCTGTCATCTGGAAGTATCTTGCTGCGACCGAGTTTTTTCCATGACATGCTTCAGTTATTTGTGCAAAATCTCTCAATTGGTGCCATGGGTCTGGTTGGCACGAAGCAACTTTCAACAACAGGAATATTTGAAAAATCATCGCTTTTCAAGGGTAAGCTTTTGTTTTCCGATGGCTCCCGTTTTGAAGGAGCAGATATTGAAGGTTCAATGGATGATGTTATGGTGATCAGTGGGGATATGATTGCCACGCAGTACGACATACCATGGCGCATGGATCTTTTTCAGCAGGATTGCTTTTGGGCAGAAGCACAATGTGTGGAATTTAAGCGCAAAGGTTATCGTGTGGTAGTGCCGAGACAAAAAGCGGCATGGCTGCTCACGAAGAAATGGCAGGAAGGTTATGATGAAGTGAGCCAGCAAGCCTTTTTAGACACATATTCAAAGGATATTTATCCTCTCGTGTCAATCATTATCCCTACCTATCAGCGACCACATTATTTTCGCCTAGCACTTGAGAGCGTGCTTGCGCAAACGTACCGCAATTTGGATATTTTCATTACAGACAATTCACATAATACAGAGACGGCAAAGATGATGCGGCGCGATTTTGCAGATGATCCACGCATTCATTATGAACATCATCCCGACTATAGCGAAAGAGAAAATTGGGCATGTGCCAGCAGTTATGACAATTCTCATGCAAAGTATGTTAACTGGCTTATGGATGATGATCTCTTTCTGCCAGATAAGATTGCAGTTATGGTGGATTGGATGGTTGCAAACCCTGATGTCAGTCTTGTCACATCGTATCGAGAGCTCATTGATGGGGATGGGAATAAGCTTCCAGACTTTCCAGCAACAAAGCCATTGGTACAGAAATCGACAAAATTTAATGGCGAAATAATGGGAAGAAATATGTTGCTTTATCAGATGAATGGTATCGGTGAGCCAACTACGCCATTGCTTCGGAAATCTCTTCTGCTCCATGGGCATGATCTGGGATTTACAGGTGAAGAGGGAAAATACTTTTGGTCGGATTTTCCAACTTGGCTTCATCTATGCTGTCAAGGTGATATTGTCTATCTTAGAACTCCGTTGAGTCAATTTCGATTTCATAAAGGAAATGAACAGTCGAAGCTTCGGACAAAAGCTCGCGGTCAAATCTCTTGGGCTATAGTCACTCGATCAGCTATCGAACAAGATATGTTTCTGCATGATTTAGAGATACGACGAAAAACTATTCTGCAATGGTTGCTTTTCTCTATTCAGTTTTTGCAAGAGGCGACTCTAGTTCCAGAAGCATGGGAACTGCCAGAATATCGAGATTTTTTAACTGTCTTTTTGGCAATGTCAGAAGCACTTCGTAAGAGATGTCAAATTAGTTTCTGCATTGATACGACACCTGTATTGCAGCCCATAGAGAATGGAAAATAACAGAAGGACTCTCTTTCTGTATAACTAGCAGAGAAGAGCGGGGAGTATTGGTTTATGAACGAAAAGAAGATTGCTGTCATTGCACAGCGTGAGAAATTAGGACATTCTGCCATATGGTCGCGTTTGAGTGCTCTTGACAAACCACAAGGTTATGAAGTAGAGCTTATCGAGGTGCCATCCGGTGGAGCAGTTGCCGGTACGTATCAGTGTGCTATGGAGCAGAGCGATGCCAAATATAAGGTGTATCTGTCATCTGGAAGTATTTTACTGAGATCGAATTTCTTTTTAGATATGCTTCGTATATTTGTGCAAGATAGAACAATTGGCATTATAGGGGTGGTCGGTACAGAGCAGCTTTCGACGACGGGACTTTTCAAAGAGTCACCGTTTATCAAAGGAAGACTTCTTTACGACAATAATTCCCGTTTTGAGGGGGAGCCTGTTGCGGGCGAGATGGAGGATGTCATGGTGGTCGGTAGTGACCTGATTGCCACACAGTATGACATACCATGGCGCAGGGACCTTTTTCAGCAGGACTGTTTTTGGGCAGAGGCACAGTGTGTGGAATTTAGGCGCAAAGGGTATCGCGTTGTAGTGTCGAGACAAGAAGAGGCATGGCTGCTTACGGGTAAGAGTGAAACAACGTATGATGAGGCAAGTCTTGAGACTTTTCTCAATACATACTCAAAGGAGATTTTCCCGCTCGTTTCCATCATTATTCCTACCTACCAGCGGCCACATTATTTTCGTTTAGCACTTGAGAGCGTGCTTGCACAGACTTATCGTAATCTGGACATATTCATCACGGACAACTCACATAACATGGAAACAGCAGAGATGATGCGGCGTGATTTTGCAGATGATTCACGTATTCGTTATGAGCATCATCCTTCGTATGGAGCGGCAGAAAATTGGAGACGTGCTCAAGACTATAATAATCTTAGTGCAGTGTATGTCAATTGGCTAATGGATGATGATCTGTTCATGCCCGATAAAATTGCAATTATGGTGAATTGGATGCTTGCAAACCCGGAAGTCAGCATGGTTACGTCATATCGTGAATGTATCGATGAGAATGGCGATAAAATATCGGATCTTTGGTACACGAAAGCAATTGTTCAGGTTCCTACAAAATTTACTGGAGAAAAAGCGGGTGAGCTCCTTCTTCGTAATTTAGCTAATTTTATTGGTGAGCCGACCACAGTTTTAATTCGAAAAGAATTTTTACTGGATGGCCATAATTTGGGCTTTACAGGTAGGGAAGGGAAGTATCTTACTTCTGATTTTCCAACATGGCTTCATCTGCTTAGCCAAGGAGATATGGTATATCTTCCGACGCCATTGAGCCAGTTTCGTTTGCATGAAGGAAATGATCAGTCAAAGTTTTCGTCTCAGGTTATTGGCATGATCGGCTGGGCGATGGCAATTCGGGATGCAATTGCACGCGGTATGTATCTGCATGATATGGTTACCATCCGGGAAAGTATTTTGCGATGGCTGCGTGCAGCGGTTGGTCTTCTTCATAATGTAGACAAGCTATCAGAGGTTTGGGAGATAACTGAAGTTCAGGATTTAATAAGCGTCATTATAGGGATGTCAGAAGCACTTTGCAAGGATTGTCAGATTAAATTCCATATCGATACGACGCTTGTGCTGCAACCAATGGAAGATGGGCTATAATAAAAAGATTCTATTCTTTTTATTATAGTTAGTGGGAAGCACGATGAGGATTGGTTTATGGACAACAGAAAGATTGCTGTCATTGCACAGTGTGGAGAAGCGAAACACT
>ERZ773079.58-NODE-58-length-67841-cov-4.106895_pt1 | contig 67841 bp, 51 predicted proteins | sample MGYA00511355_ERZ773079 | MGnify/ENA primary metagenome ERZ773079 (study PRJEB29015, sample SAMEA2737979) | human oral metagenome | biome: human oral; feature: human-associated habitat; material: dental | place: China | collected 2117 ... | reverse complement strand
AACGATAGTGGTGTTGTCCTTGGTAACCTTGACAGACTTGGCGCGACCGAGCATCTCTGCGGTAACCTCGGAGAGGTTGTAGCCAAGCTCCTTCATGATGGCCTGACCACCGGTAAGGATTGCAATATCCTCAAGCATACGCTTACGGCGATCACCATAACCAGGTGCCTTAATAGCGCAAACGTTAAGAACGCCGCGGAGCTTGTTCAGGATAAGCGTGGTCAGAGCCTCGCCGTCAACATCTTCAGCAATGATAAGCAGTGGTGCGCCTTGCTTCTGAACGGCCTCAAGCACGGGAAGAATGTCCTGAATGTTGGAAATCTTCTGATCGGTCATCAGGATGTAGGGATTTTCAAGCTCAGCCGTCAGTGTCTCATTGTTGGTAGCAAAATACGGAGAGACATAGCCCTTGTCAAACTGCATACCCTCAACGGTATCAATATCAATACCAAAGGTCTGAGACTCCTCAACGGTAATGACACCGTCTTTGCCGACAACGTCCATAGCATCGGAAATCTTAGCACCGACCGTAGGATCACCGGCAGAAATGGTACCAACGGAAGCAATCTGCTGCTTGGTGGAAACGTCCTGGGCACCCTTCTTCATCTGGTTAACAACAGCATCAACGGCCTTATCGATACCACGACGGATAGCAATGGGGTTAGCGCCTGCCGCAACGTTACGAAGACCCTCGTTGACAATAACCTGTGCAAGCAAAGTTGCGGTGGTTGTACCGTCACCGACGGTATCGTTGGTTTTTGTTGCAACTTCCTTCACCAGCTGAGCGCCCATGTTCTCCACAGGGTCAGAAAGCTCAATTTCCTTGGCAACGGAAACACCATCGTTGGTAATGGTAGGAGCGCCGTATGAACGCTGCAAAGCAACGTAGCGACCCTTAGGTCCAAGCGTTGTAGTTACTGCGTCAGCCAAGGTGTTTACGCCTTTAGCAAGCTTGGCGCGAGCATCGGTACCAAATGCAATATCTTTTGCCATTTTCTATTCCTCCAAATAAATACGTATAGGAAGTACACAGCGAGAAAATCTCACGCATAAAGCGCTTCTTGCAAAACGTTAGTCCTCGACAATTGCGTAAATATCATCAGCACGAAGAAGCAGGAGCTCCTCGCCATCGACCTTTACCTCGGTGCCACCAAACTTGCCATAAAAGACCTGGTCGCCAACCTTAACATCAAGAGCAATGCGCTTGCCGTCCTGGTCATACTTACCGGCACCAACAGCCAAAACCTCACCGCGCTGTGGCTTTTCCTGTGCAGCAGATGCAATATACAGACCAGTGGAAGTCTTCTCTTCCTTAGGAGCAGGCTTAACCAAAACGCGATCTCCAAGCGGCTTCAATGTCATTGTGTAAAACCTCCTTATAAGGGCGTACGTAAACGTATGTGTCCGTACCCGTGTTGCGGCTCCTCCTTGATATGGGCGCCGCTCTTTCCAACGTTATGAAGTATTCCCCACATTGGTAGAAAAATATACGACTCGATAGTAAAAAATCTTACTGATAGCACTTAGATTTTCTATGGGTACATCACATAGGGATGAAATTCATATATAAAGTGCATGACGACGAAGTTTTGCGTACAATAAAGGCCTACACATGACTGACAACTCTACCGTCAATAGGAATTGAGGACTCATGCAAGAGCTCAAAGAGAGAATCATCGCTGAAGGGATTGTCCGAGAAGGCAATGTCCTAAAAGTAGACAGCTTTTTGAATCATCAGTGCGATGTTACTCTCTATCAACATATGGGCGACGCATGGGCTCAACATTTTGCAGGAAAGAAAATTGATAAAATCCTGACGGTTGCAGCCTCAGGCATCGGAATATCCTGTGTGGCTGCGCTTTCCTTTGGTGGCGTGCCGGTTGTGTTCGCACGCAAGGCTCAATCAATTAATCTGGACGGAGACCAATATACTGCCCGTGTCCACAGCTATACGCACGGCAATGACAACACCGTCATCATTGCAAAGCGATTCCTGCAGCCGGGTGAGCACGTGCTGCTTATCGACGATTTTCTCGCCAACGGAGCGGCGCTTGACGGTCTTATTGAGATCTGTCGTCAGGCGGATGTGGTCGTTGAAGGCATCGGCATAGCTGTCGAGAAGGGTTTTCAGTCCGGAGGCAAACGCATGCGCGAGTCCGGATACGACGTATGCTCTTTGGCCATCGTTAGATCAATGGATATCTCTACGGGAAAAATTGAATTTGCGTAGAAACTGTTTTTTAACAGGCTAATCGTTGTTATTTTACAGTCCTATATACCTCACACATACTATATAATCGGTACTTACCAAAACCAATATGCATATGCTGTTGTAGAGGAGGCTTATATGCGCGCCAACACTCGTCGCTTATGGCTCAGTTTATTTCTTGTATTTGCATTATGTATGGGGCTTATTCCCCCAAAAGTAGTCTTGGCAGGAACAGCTGGTGCAACCCTTACGGATCCTAAAGTAACTGTTAACAAAACAGCCAGTGAACTCACCAAGAATCCACAGACCAACGATTTGGAAACAAAGGTTTCCCTCACTTTCTCGGGAAATACGGAGAATCTCCCTTCGGATGTCGTGTTTGTTCTTGATAAATCGGGTGCCGCTGATGTACTTGACGAGTCGCTTGCCTTTCTTGATGAACTCAAGCGACAAGCCGACGCTAAAGGAGTAAAGGTACGAGTCGGCGTAGTTCTGTTCAACCGCGTTGGTAACATAGAGCTTCCCCTGACCGATATCTCCACCGGATATGACCAGATCAAAGCAGCCATGCAAAAGCAAGTCTCCATGGGAACAAACATGCATGCCGGCCTATTGGCAGGACAGAAGCTGCTTGATGACGATACCGAAGTCCCCAACAATCGCAAGCACATGGTATTAATCTCCGACGGAGCCACCTATCTGTATTCAAAGAATGGTGATTACACCAAGGGATATACGCGCTCATTCGGCAATCCCAAAGCTCAAACGAATCCTGCAACGGGAAATCCCTTCCCTAACGGGAGTGATAAAAAAGGCGGTATTTGGGAGTATCAGTCGCGTGAATACAACTTAAACGAAGCAATCAAGTTCTCAGCCGCCTCCGGCAATGTTACTTTACTGGAAACGTATCTTAATCAGAAACGCCAGCACGACGCCGATTACGAACAATACGAGTATGAATATAACTTTTCCTCCGCTTATCTTGGCATCGGGCGCAAAACAATGCCCATTGAGGAAAATGCCGTAGCCAATATTGATGCAGCATGGATTCATGCCATCGATACTTTTGATGAGATCGCAGCAAAGTACCACACCTACGTCTTCTTTAAGAATGTAGCTGATTTTGACGGATCAACTCTGCTCAAGTACATGACCCGCAATACGGGTGGTCTCTCGCAAAACTTCGTGCAGCTTCAAAAAGCACTCGGTCATTCCCTTTCCGATGGCTCCTCTGTTACGGACATCGTCGGCGACGATTTTGACTTCGTAAATGACTTTTCACGCGTCACAGTAAAAGTCGGAGATGAAGAGCTTACCGGCGAGAAAATCTCCGACAATAAGTACGGCTTTGGCAAACGAGCCGACGGTAGTTATCGCTACGAGCTTACCTACACCGCAGCAGATAAGAGCCTCAAGCTTGACATTCATGAAAGCATCACTTCCGATAAGCCCGTCACACTGAGCTTCTATGAGAAGCTCAAGAATCCTCCCACAACTCCGGGTACATATACGTTTGACACAAACAAGTCGGCAACACTTACCGTTGTTGACAGCGGCGGAAATAGCGGGGGCACATATGACTTCCCCAAACCACAGGTCACGTATACGGTAGCTAAAAAGGGAACGGTCACAGCTCGTTACGTTGATGAAAACAACACCGAGATAGCTGATTCTGTTACCACTACGGGAGATGTAGATACCGCCTATACCACTCAACAAAAAGATATCGAAGGCTATACCTTTAAGGAAATGGCTGGCGATTCCGCGGCTGTAAGCGGTACATACATTGATGGCACCCTTACCGTTACATATGTATATAGTAAGAATCCTTCGCCTACGCCCGGCAAGACCGATCAGCCCAACAATCCTAAGAAATCTTCTTCTACAAAAGGACGCGGAACCGTACCGGACATGGGAGATATTGGTGTTGCAGCTACATCAGGTGTTGTAGCCTTGGCCGGCGGCCTGCTCCTTCTTGATCTTCGGCGCAAGTTAAAGAGTTCACGCAAGTAGTCCTCTATGCATTTGCGTGCGCATAATCTCTTGAGCGCTACGATAAGCCCGGACTTTCAACGGTCCGGGCTTATCTTTTTCATAATTCAGGTATTTTTAACGATCGACATCGTCCTCAAGCGCTTCCAGATCGGAAAGCCAAAGCGCGCTGGAGGCATCCGACGGCATCCGAAGATCACCGCGCGGTGAAAGCGCCACGGAGCCTACTTTTGGTCCGTCCGGCATGGCACTACGCTTGAACTGCTGCGCAAAGAACCGACGATAAAACACCTTGAGCCAGGCAAGAATGGCTTCCTTGGAGTACTTCTCTCCGGAAGTGCCTGCTCCAAACGCATAACAGGCAAGACGGAATACTTTGTGCGGGCTTGAGCCGTGGCGGAGTACGTGATACAGGAAGAAATCGTGAAGCTCATAAGGACCCACAAGATCTTCGGTTTTTTGGTCGATTGAACCGTCTGCGTTTGCAGGAAGGAGCTCGGGACTGACCGGCGTATCCAAAACGTCATACAAAATATCTGCCGCATCTTTTTCATCGGTCTGCATATATGAATCGGCGCAATAGCGAACAAGATGGCGCACAAGCGTCTTGGGCACCGATGCATTTACGCCATACATAGACATCTGATCGCCATTGTAGGTGGCCCATCCAAGTGCCAGCTCCGATAAGTCACCCGTACCAATAACCATACCGCGTACCTGGTTGGCAATGTCCATAAGTATCTGAGTGCGCTCGCGAGCCTGAGCGTTTTCATACGTCACGTCATGGTTTGCTTCATCATGACCAATATCAATAAAATGCTGGCGAACGGCAGCCGTGATGGAAATTTCGCGCAGCTCGGCACCAAGGGTGCGAGCCAGACTGATCGCATTGGTATACGTGCGGTCCGTAGTGCCAAAGCCGGGCATGGTAACCGCAACGATGCCCTCTCGATCAAGACCAAGCCGATCAAAGGCACGAACCGTTACCAAAAGAGCAAGCGTAGAGTCAAGACCCCCCGAGATACCAATGACAACACGCTGAGAGCCGGTATGCGCAAGGCGGGTAGCCAAGCCATGCGCCTGAATACTCAGCACTTCTTCGCAGCGCTCAGCTCGACGGTCATCGTTTGCCGGCACAAATGGGCGAGGATCGACAAACCGCGTCAGCTTTGTCATATCCTCAAAGTCAAGCGCAACGTAGGTAACAATGTGCTGGGCATCTTCCGGGCGCGGAGCAACAAAGAATGTCGAAAGACGACGGCGTTCAGCGGCAAGTGCGGCTACGTCAATTTCCGACACCGCAACACCGTCCGTAAAACAACCCGTATCGGCCAATATATGGCCATTTTCACATATAAGGTTATGTCCGGAGAAGACCAAATCCGTAGTTGATTCTCCCTCACCCGAACCCGCATACATGTATCCGCACACAAGACGTGCGGATTGATTTGAGACAAGACTGCGGCGATATTCTGCCTTACCGGCTATGGCAGGTGAAGCACTCAGGTTACATATAAGCGTAGCTCCCGCCATGGCATGAGCAACCGAAGGAGGATTGGCTACCCAAAGATCCTCGCAAATCTCAGCGGCAACTACCAATTCCGGCAACGACTCACAAGAAAAGAGTTGATTGGCCCCAAAGGGAACCTCGCCAAATATACTAAAGTCAACGTTTGTTACGATCTCAGAACCAGCCGTGAAATGGCGACCTTCATAAAACTCGTTGTACATGGGAATATTTTGCTTAGGCACAAGTCCCAGTACTTCTCCGCCATACAGCACCGCAGCGCAATTGTAGAGCTTTGACGCTACTCGCACGGGAAGGCCCACCAAAACCAGCGCGTCCACATCAAAGGTATGTAGTGCAATGGATGCAAGGCCACTCTCCGCCGCATCTAAAAGCTCGTCTTGCCAAAAAAGATCTTCGCAGGTATATCCCGTAATACAAAGCTCCGGAAGCACTATTACCCGTGCCTCATGCTCAGCATAGGCCTTCTTGATTGAGTTGAGACAGGACTCCACATTGTATGCAACGTCAGCCACACGTACTTTTGGTGTTATGGCAGCTACTTTTACAAATCCGTCTTGCATATTCTCCCCTATCCGGTGAAGTTCTTCTCGCCCGTGTGTCACTTATTTTGCCCTCACGCAACTCCCCTAAATCAGGACTTTGCCTTATCTTACATGCCCCATGGAATTACAGGAGCATCAACTGACGACCATTCTCCCAACGGCGCGTTTGGATTGGCGTCAAGCGTCAGAGGCGAGAAGTTCTGGGCTCGGTAGCTCCTCAGCGCTGCTACCGCAATCATGGCGGCGTTATCTCCGCAAACTGACATCGGTGGCACGGTGACGCGAACTCCCCGTTTGCCAAAGGCTTCCTTATACGCCGTACGAAGTGCAGGGTTTGCAGCCACACCGCCGCCGACGCAGAAATCATGAACGCCCGTTTCTTCCACTGCGCGCACTGCCTTTGCAACTTGCACGTCAACAACCGCTTGTTCAAACGAAGCTGCCAAATCCGGCAAGTTGATTGCTCTCCCTGCGCGATTTTCGGCTTCAATATATGTAATGACTGCCGTCTTAAGTCCGGAAAGTGAGAACGAATAATCGCCACTGTGCAGCATGGCACGGGGGAATCGGATGGCTTTGGGGTTACCCTGTGCTGCAAGTTTGCTGATAACGGGACCGCCCGGATATCCAAGACCAAGTGCTTTTGCCACCTTGTCAAAAGCCTCTCCCACCGCGTCATCAATGGTGGTTCCGAGAATGGAATACTCTCCCCATGCACGCACATGTACCAGCATGGTATTGCCACCGGAAACGAGACTTGCAATAAACGGTGGCGTGAGATCCGGTGTCTCAAACAGGTTGGCCAAAAGGTGTCCTTCAAGATGGTGCACCGCAATGAGCGGCAGATTTGTGGATACGCAAAGGCCCTTTGCAAACGCCACTCCCACCACCAAGGCTCCGACAAGTCCGGGACCCGCCGTCACACCAACGGCTGAAAGATCCGAGGATACAAGCGTATCACAGCCAAAATGTTCTCCGGCACGAGCAAGCGTCTCTTCAAACAGCCCCACAATGGCCTCGGTATGCTTGCGAGAGGCAATCTCGGGAACAACGCCTCCAAAACGTGCGTGGAAATCAATCTGTGTTGCCACGACATTTGAACAAATCACACCATGAGAGTCGATAATTGCCATGGCAGTCTCATCGCAGGAGGATTCAATGGCAAGCACGAGATCGCCGGCCGCGCTGAGAGCGGCCTTGGTTTTATCAGAGCGCTTTGCCGCTACCAGTGGCCACGGACGGATGGACGCTTGAGGTTCCGGATTGCGCGTGGCAAAAGCGGTCTGTGTCGTAAGCGGTAGATCGGCCTTCATGAGAAGCGCCGCAACCTCCGGTGCGTAATATCCGGGACGAATCCCTGCCTTCTCAAAACCAAGGTATCCATACAGCTTTTGAGCGGCCTCGTTATTCTCGGCAACTTCAAGTACCGCGGTATGCGCCCCAAGCATTTGCGCATCATAGGCAACACGCTCCACCAGCTTCGACGCAATACCCTCGCGACGCCTTTGGCCGTCAACCACCACCTCTTCGATTTCAAACTCAGCACCGGCAAGACGACCGCCCGCAAAGCCCACGGGAGTTCCGCGGTCGTGTGCGAGCCACCAGCTTCGATCCGGCTGTGTCAGTTCTTCATAAAAGCTCTTTTCGCTCCACGGAGTATGAGACGTTCCTGCATATGTAAGCGCCTCGAGCTTGCTTACGCCTTTGAGGTCATTGACCGACATCGGACGGAATTGCAGGTGAATATCGGCAAGTACGTCATCAACACCGGTCAGTGCAACGGTTGCAGGTTCCTTGAGACCAAGGCGCTGGCGTTCGGTTTCTTCCGCATCGGATAGACGCGTATAGATGGGGAGCACAAGTGCCGGATCTCCGTCGCCAAGCTCGTGTTCGGCAAGCGCAGCAGACCGAAGCAGACCCTCTCCCGAGGGATACCACGCCTCTTCCGGCGCAAAAGTCGAGAAGCCCACCTCCTCGAATTTAGCCAGGTACTTTTTGAGACCATTGCCGGTAAGCGTCAACTCTGCGTGATCGGCTCGTGCCGCCCACTCTGCAATCGCCGCATCTACTTTGAGGACCGTCTCGGCGGGAAACGTACGGTGTGCGCCTTCGTCATCAAGCAGATATATACCGGGATACACCTCACCGCGCATGGCATCTCCCGCGACAGCCAGCTTGCCGCGAATGCCATTTTTCCAGGCGGACCATGCCATCGCATCAAGTGCAGAAGCGCCAAAGAGCGGAAGTCCTGCTCCGCAGGCAATACCCTTTGCAGTTGCAACACCAATGCGCACACCCGTAAACGAACCCGGTCCTCGGCCGACAAGCACCGCATCAACGTCCGACATACCACAACCGGCCTTGGTAAGCGCTTCTTGAACCGACCCCACAAGTTCAACATTTGCCTGACGTCGACAAAGATGGTCTGCCGAGGCAAGAATATCAAGAGCCGCGCCCCCTAATTTCAGAGGTGTCCATCGTGCTACGGCACAGGCAAGCATGTCAGTGGATGTATCAAACGCAAGAACTATGCGTGAATCTGAAGTATCTCTAAGCATTCAAGCTCTTCTCGACAGGAAATATACCGTGCAATACTATACGCCACATGGAGACTCTCTAAACAACTTCGCATAATCTTGACTCCCGTGAAAAACATTGAGTATCACGATTGTTCCAGATAACGACTATCTTTTATACAAATCGCTCAAATTCGACAACCTGCTCTATTTTTCTGGCCACCGCTTCCAAGCCGAGAAGATCTTCTTCGTTAAAGCGTCCTCTCGTTGGACTATCAATATCCAACACACCGACAACACTGCCTTCAACTTTCAGCGGTACTACAACTTCAGAGTTTGACGCAGCATCGCACGCAATATGACCGGAGAATTTGTGGACATCTTCCACCATCTGGCTCTTCTCCGTTGCGGCTGCCGTCCCGCAGACTCCTTTTCCAAACGGAATGCGTACACAAGCTGCGTTTCCTTGAAAGGGACCCAAGCGAAGCTCAGGTACATCATCGCTGCCTGTATCAGAGTCCACCAGATAAAAGCCCACCCAGTTAATGTCATCAAGTGCGCCCCACAAGAGCGCAGCGGTATTTGCCAGCACGGGAAGCCAATGTGCGTCAATTTCTGCAAGCTCTTCGATTTGTTGAGCAAGTAACGTATAGTCTGGCATTCAAATCTCCTAAAACGGCGCCGGGAAAATTCCCAGCGCCGAAACTGACCGCATACAACTATTGCATCTCAAACAAACTCAGATCAGACCTTACTTATCTGCCTCAAGGTGCCAAATCTCATCATTGTACTCAGCAATCGTACGATCACTTGAGAACTTACCTGCCATTGCAATGTTTACCAGTGATTTCTTAAGCCAAAGCTTACGGTCCTCATAGTCCGAATACACCAGTTCCTTCTCCTGGATGTACTCTTCAAGGTCAAGCAACGCCATGAACCAGTCTTTGGACGTAAGGTCATCGTGAAGACGCTGCAAGCGCTCAGCATTACCTGTGGCCATAAACTGCGGGCTGGTAATAAAATCCACAAGCAATTTAATTCCAGGCTTCAAATAATACGCATGAGCATTATACGAGCCGTCGGCATAGAGCTTAACTACCTCATCGCTTGACGCTCCAAAGGTATAGATATTATCGTCACCGACAAGCTCTGCAATCTCAACGTTGGCGCCATCAATGGTGCACAGAGTTACCGCACCGTTGAGCATGAACTTCATGTTGGAAGTACCGGACGCCTCTTTGGATGCCAATGAAATCTGCTCAGAGATATCGGCTGCAGGGATGATACGCTCGGCTGCCGTCACGTTATAATTCTCAATCACAATGACCTGCAGGTACGGAGCAACATCCGGATCGTTTGCAATCCACTCACCTAAAGTCAAAATCAGATGGATGATATCTTGGGCAATTACGTAAGCAGGAGCCGCCTTACCGCCAAAAATGACCGTTATGGGGCGCTCGGGGATATTGCCGTTTTTGATATCCAAATACTTCCAAATGAGGTAAAGCGCGAGCATCTGCTGACGCTTATACTCGTGGATACGTTTTACCTGAACGTCTACGATTGAGCCATCAAGCACCTGTGCGCCTTGATTGAACTTGAGGAAGTCCCGCATAACCTGCTTTGCATCATCCTTGATGGCGGCAAGCTGTTCAAGCACTTCATCGTCATCGGCAAACTTCAAAAGTCCGCTCACGTCTCCCGTATGGCGCCATTCGGTACCCAACAACGTATCGAGAAGAACCGCAAGCTCCGGATTACATCCCATAAGCCAACGGCGGAACGTAATACCGTTCGTCTTATTGGAGAACTTCTCGGGATAGATGTCGTAGAAAGGCTTGAGCTCACTCTCTTCCAAAATCTTAGTGTGCAGCGCCGCAACACCGTTGATGCTATAGCCATAGTGAATGGCCAGGTGAGCCATGTGTACCTTACCGTCGATGATAATCTGCACGGCGGGGTCATCAAACTCGGCGCGCGTACGCTCGTCAAGTTTTTTGATAATAGAGGCAATCTTAGGAGAAACCTCTTCCAAAAATTCCAGTGGCCATTTCTCAAGTGCCTCAGCAAGAATTGTATGGTTGGTATAGGCAACCATTGAACGCACAATGGAAACTGCCTCATCAAACACAATGTCGTGCTCTTCCGTCAGAATACGGATAAGCTCAGGGATAACCATGGTTGGATGCGTATCGTTAATCTGAATAACCGCATACTCCGCCAAATCATGCAAATTGCATCCACGCGAAATTGCTTCCTTCACAATAAGCTGAGCGGCATTGGAAACCATAAAGTACTGCTGATATACACGAAGCAGCTGACCGTCTCTGTCGGAATCATCCGGATACAAGAAAAGCGTGAGATTCTTCTTCAGCTCCGTCTTATCAAAACCAATGGAATTGTCGGGCACCAAAGAATCATCAATGCTCTCAAGATCAAAGAGGCGTAGGCGATTCTTCTTTGGGCGCTCATAACCCAACACATCAATCGAAAAGAGCTTGGAAGTCACGGAGAAACTTCCGAACTCAACGGTAAATGAAGTGTTTTCGTCACGCAGCCATCCCTCACGGTCAAGCCAACCATCAGGCATGGTTGTCTGCTGATTGTCTACAAACTTCTGATGGAAAAGGCCAAAGTGGTAATTGAGGCCCACACCATCTCCGGGAAGTCCCAATGTTGCCATGGAATCGATAAAGCATGCGGCCAAACGTCCAAGACCACCGTTGCCAAGAGACGGTTCAACTTCATTTTCCTCAACCTTATTGAGATCATGGCCCGCCTCAGCAAGCTGTCGCTTAGCCTCGTCATATAAGCCGAGGTTAATGAGGTTATTGGTCAGAAGTTTACCAATCAAAAACTCAGCAGAAATATAGTACAGACGCTTCTTTCCGGCATTCAGAGGAAGCTCTGCGCTCTTCTCGCTTACAACAGACATCAGCAGTTGATACACCGTTGCATCGTCAAGCTCGGCAAGCGAACGACCATACTTTTGACGAGAGAACTCATCCAAGTTCATTATTTGTCCCCCTTAGGAACCCTAAAATAGGTCTCAGTAATCGTGCGTAAATAATCTTCGGTATGACGGGTGATGGCGCCGCGTTGCATACGCCAACACCAGTTTCCCCCTAATGTTGCAGGAGTATTCATACGAGATTCATCCCCGAGACCAAGCAAGTCTTGCATCGTGTGAATGCAGGTATCACTTACTGAAGCTGCAATACCACGACCCAAAGCCTCACTTACCGGCTCATCCTCCGCACGGTGTAGATAGAGATCAACCTGTTCCCGCTCACGAGGCGTTGCCGTATTCTCATACCAGCCACGACCTGTCTGGTTGTCATGCGTACCGACATACGCCACCGTATTAGGTTTGTAATTATGCGGCAAATCACCCGCATCACGTTCTCCATTAAAACCACACTGAAGAACCTTCATACCGGGAAATCCGGTTTTCTCGCGCATATCGATAAGTTCCTGCGTCATAAGGCCTAAATCTTCAGCGATAATAGGCAGCTCTCCCAGCTGACGCTTCAGCTCGTTAAAGAGATCGACATCGGGACCTTTTGTCCATGCGCCTCCCTGTGCATCGGGAGCGCCAAAAGGAACTTCCCAATACGCTTCAAATCCACGGAAATGATCAATGCGCAGCACGTCATACAGCTCAAAACTCAGCCGAATGCGCCACGCCCACCACGCGTAGTGGTTTTTCTTCATGTTCTCCCAGTTGTAGATTGGGTTCCCCCAATACTGACCGGTTGAAGAAAAATGATCGGGAGGAGTACCGGCAACGGTTATGGGATTGCCCTCTTCATCAATTTTAAAGAGCTCCGGTTGCGCCCACATTTCAACCGAATCCCGTGATACATAGATGGGGAGATCGCCGATGATAAGAATCCCATGGTCATTGGCATAATCTTTGAGCTTCTCCCACTGCTTGAAGAAGAAGTACTGTGTCATCTTGTGATACAGCAACTTATCTTGAAGTCGCGCCGCATATTCCTGGCTTTTCTGACCACGACGCTGGTACTGGCGCGGCCATTCCCAAAATGCCCTCAGACCAAATGTCTCCTTGAGTGACATAAACTCCGCATACGGCTCAAGCCATTCTTTTTGTTTTGCACAAAATGCCTTGAAATCAGACGGGGTATCAGACGCAAACCTCACAAAGGCTCGCTCCAAAAGGCGACGGTGGCTCACAAAAAGCGTGCCGTAATCAACGCGGGCGGCATCAGAGCCAAAATTCAAATCGTCAAAGTCATGCTCTGTCAGATATCCGAGTTTTTTCAGCGCGTCAAGATCAATGAAATAGGGATTACCTGCAGCAGCCGAAAACGACTGGTAGGGAGAATCGCCATAGCTGGTAGTTGTCAGTGGCAATACCTGCCAATAGCGCTGTTTTGTACGGGCGAGAAAATCGACAAACCGATACGCCTCTTGGCCAAAGGTGCCAATTCCATACGCATTGGGAAGAGATGAAACAGCCATAAGTACGCCGCTTGCTCGTTCCATATGTTCCCCTCTTTCTCAAATCATAAGAATGCCGCTCTCCTGTGTCATGCACACACGTGCGCATACACAAGAAAGCGGCATTTATTTTAGTACTTAATAAGGTTCTTCTCGGTCTCTTTATCAAAAAGATGCACAGCATTATCTTCGAACTTGAACCAAATGTCATTGCCGATCTCAAGATCACGCTTTGCGATCTCGGTTGCAGGCACGATAAGAACAAAGCTACCGTCTTCGGTTCTTACGTGAACATGAACCGTAGAGCCCATCAGCTCGGTAACCTCAATAACGCCCTGAAATGCGGTTGTTTCGTCTTTGTCGGTAAGAATAATCTGCTCGGGACGGATGCCAACCGTAACGTCGGTTGCAGGAGCAGCCACCCAAGACTCAGCCAAAAGATTTGCCGTTTCAGGAGAGAGGTCAAAGGACATGTGCTCGGTCTCAACATGGAACTCATTGCCCACACGCACAAGATGCGCGTCAAAGAAGTTCATCTGAGGCATACCGATAAAGCCGGCAACAAAGAGATTGGCAGGACGATTGAAAACATCCTGTGGGGTACCAATTTGCTGTACGTATCCATCACGCATAATAACAATACGGTCGCCCAGTGTCATAGCCTCTGTCTGATCGTGTGTAACGTAAATGAACGTACCGTCAACCTTCTGACGCAGCTTAATAAGCTCGGCGCGCATCTGATTGCGCAGCTTTGCGTCCAAGTTGGACAGCGGCTCGTCCATCAAGAAGACCTTTGGATCACGAACGATGGCACGACCAATAGCAACGCGCTGGCGCTGACCACCGGAAAGTGCTTTTGGCTTACGATCAAGATACGCCGTAATGCCAAGAGTTTCCGCAGCTGCACGAACCTTCTCGTCAATAACAGCCGGATCAACTTTCTTGAGCTTCAATGTAAACGCCATGTTCTCGTATACGGTCATATTCGGATACAAGGCATAGCTCTGGAAGACCATGGCGATATCGCGGTCTTTAGGAGCAACGTCATTCATGAGCTTGTCGTCAATATAGAGCTCACCGGAAGAGATGTCCTCAAGACCGGCAATCATGCGCAGCGTGGTAGACTTGCCGCAGCCAGAAGGTCCAACGAGAACCACAAACTCGTGATCCTTAATATCAAGGTTAAAGTCCTGAACGGCAATAACGCCTTCGTCGGTAACCTCAAGGTTGCTCTTCTTCTGCTGTATCGGCTTCTTACCAAAAAGGTGCTTTTTTTGTTTCTCATTCGGATAAATCTTTTTGACATTCTTCAGAACAATTTCAGCCATAATTCTTGCCTTTCTGAAAGCATCCACTGGGATGCAGGATTCCTTCGTGTGGCGAGAAGTGCGTCAGAACCAAGTACCCATCCGGACGTACTTCTCGCAAATGCTTAACCCTTTACCGCACCAGATACGACACCATTAATGATGTAACGCTGGCAGATAAGGTACAAGACAACGATTGGGATAATGACCATCATGATACACGCCAGCATGGGTCCCATTTCTACTCGACCATAGCCACCGCGGAAGTACTGAATCAAGATAGGAATCGTCTTGTATTTCGTACGATCAAGTACAAGATACGGAAGAAGGTAGTCATTCCATACCCACATAGTCTCAAGAATGCCAACTGAGATATAGGTGGGCTTCATAATAGGAAGAACAACGTGGAAGAAGGTCTGAACAGGATTGCAGCCATCAATGGTTGCAGCTTCCTCGATCTCAAGCGGGATGGTCTTAACAAAGCCCGCAAACATGAAGACCGCCAATCCGGCGCCAAATCCAAGATAAATAAAGCAGATATTAAATGGCGTATTGAATCCCAACACTGTTGCCATATTGGAAAGCGTAAACATAAGCATCTGGAAAGGAACGACCATTGAGAAGACAAACAGGTAATAGAACGCCTTGCAGATGCGGCTATTGACGCGTACCACATACCATGCGCACATGGAGCAGCACACCAAAATGAGAACAACAGACGTTACGGTAATAACCAAAGAATATCCAAATGCCGCCGCAAAGCCCTGGCGCTCAAGCGCAGAGATATAGTTTGCAAGACCGGCAGTATTTTCTGGGGTCACCAGCTCAAACGCCGACGTTGTGGTAATGGCGGTTTCCTGCTTAAAGGAGTTCAAAAGGATCATGACCATGGGGTAGATCCACGCAAGAGACAAAACGGTGAAGAAGACCGAAATGATCTTGTTGACGGTTGTTTCTCGTTTCATTATTGCTGCACCTCCCTAGACTGAGTGGCTCTAAGCTGGACCATAACAATTGCGATGACCAAGATGCAGAAGATGACTGCCTTTGCTTGACCAATGCCCATCCATTTGCCACCCTGACGTGCATAGAAGGTGTTATAGATGTTGAGGGCAAGCATCTCGGTTGTATGCTTGGGCTCGCCCGCCGTAAGTGCGAGGTTTTGGTCAAAGAGCTTAAAGCCGTTGGTAATAGTCAAGAACAAGCAAATGGTAATGGTTGGCATCAAGTTAGGAATCTTTACTTTCCACAGAGTCTGCCATGCAGTGGCTCCATCAACCTTAGCTGCCTCAAGATAATCGCTTGGAATAGACTGAAGACCGGCAATATAGATAATCATCATGTAGCCGATCTGCTGCCAGAGCGTCAAGATGATCATGCCCCAAAATCCTGCGGTGCTATTCAGTGCCAAGAGTTGCTGTCCAACATTTGAGAGTACACCGTTGATAAGGATGTTCCAAATGTAGCCAAGCACGATGCCGCCAATAAGGTTTGGCATGAAGAATACGGTACGGAATGTATTTGTACCCTTCAGGTGCTTGCGTGTCAGAGCAAGTGCAATGGCAAGCGCAAACACGTTAATAAGTATCATCGATACGACTGCAAAAAGTGCGGTGTACCAAAACGCGTTTGCAAACTGCTTATCTGCAAATGCTGCAGCATAATTGGAAAAACCTATAAATTTTGCATCACTGATGCTGATAAATTTACAAAACGAGAGATACAGACCTTGAATAAACGGAACAACAAATCCAAATAAGAAGGAAAGCGCTGTTGGTAGCAAGAAAAGAGGCCACCAGCGCTTCAACATTTTAACCATAGAAGAATTCCCTTCTCATGCAATAAAGGGGCAAGAAGAGGCTTTGCCCTTCTCGCCCCTTACAGCTACGAGCTACCTAAAACAAACCTTACTCAGCGTTTGCTTCCTTTTCAGTCTTCCAACCATCAACGAACGCAGTCTTGACGGCATCCCAATCCTCGGTACCTGCCGCATAACCCTTGAGCGCACTGGAGACGTTGTTCTTCCACTCCTGAGAAGGAATGTAGATGAAGTCCCAAGCCACAGGCTCATTGCCCTTCTTGGCATAATCGGCAGCGATATTAGCAAGAGCATTGCTGGTTGGCTTAGCGTTCTTAAATGGAATGGTAAGGCCCATTTCCTCAGCAATTGCCTTGGTAGCGGTGTCTGAAGTTACGCACCAATACATGAAGTCAAGCGTTGCCTGCTGAGAGTCTTCATCAGCCTTAGAGCTTACACACCAGTAGTTCTCGCCGCCGGAGCACATACCCTGCTTCTCTTCACCCTTGACACCAATGTAGATAGGAATCATGCCCAAAGCGTCATCGCCGAGCTTCTTAATATCGTTGTAAGCCCATGTACCATTCTGGTAGAAGACGGCTTCCTGGTTAACAAACTCTGCAACGGAGTCATCGCCGGTCTTTCCGGCAAGCTGAGTAGGATCGCAGGTGGAATTATTGATATAAAGGTCAAAAATCTGCTTGTAATTAGGCAGATAGGTGCCCTTGATCTCTTTAGCGTCCGGCTTACCGGTATCCTTGAACTCATAGTACAGAGGAAGGTTGGCAAGGTGCGTGGTAAAGCGCCAGTCTGAGCTGGAGTCAAGACCGGCACTGGTAAATGCACCCTTTACGCCGATCTCGTCCTTGCGAGCCTGAATGTCTTCAACAATCTTCTTGAGAGATGCAAAGTCCTTGATGTCCTCGCCCTTGTAGCCGGCCTTCTCAAGGAGTTTCTTGTTATAAATGATGCCGAAGTCTTCCTCAACATAGTCAACGCCGTATACAACGCCGTCCTGCTCAAGCTTCAGAGCTTCGTTGGTAAGCTCACCCAAAATCTTGGCATCTTTAAGGTCAATGCAGTAATCCTTAACACCAATGAGGCCGGAAGGACCGTTGGTCTGGAAAAGTGTAGGGGCAGCGGAAGCTTCCTTGTTGATCTCAGACTGGAATGTCTGTGCATAGGTATCGGAAGCAGCGGTAACAACCTTAACGGGAACCTTGGTCTCTTCAGTGTACTTCTTGGCAAGATCCTGCCACTCTTTATCAGCCTCAGGCTTGAAGTTCAGGAAGTAAACGGAGCCTTTTGCACCGTCACCCGAACCCTCCTTTTTATCATCAGCCTTATTGCCGCCACAGCCCGCAAGGCCGAGGGTGCAAAGAGCTGATGCGCTCAGAGTGACAAACTGCTTACGATTTAGATTGGACATACTGTTCCTCCTCATGGAACGTACTGCGCCGACTGCACAGCCCACACAGAATTATCTGTAAGTTATGACTGCAAGGACAATCTTTACCACAACTAACAGCCAGCACTTACGTAACTTACAGAAGTATATCTTTTTTACGACCACTCTGTAAAAGTTGTCTAAACAACATCATCGGTAAACGGTATTAAATTGTCGATGAACGGTTAATCAATTGGAATCTCCACAGTATTGACGTATTATCAACACAAAAAGAACACTATTAAATCGTTATCTACCTGTGAATATCTATCTTTTGTGTGTTTTTTGCGTTGTTCAAAGGAATATGCCACTATGCCGAAGGCTCGATTCGAAAATATCTACCAAGATCTTAAAGCAAAGGTTCTTGATGGTACTTATGGTTACCAATCCTTCTTGCCTCCTGAAACAGAGCTGACGGCTTCATACACATGTTCCAGAAACACCCTCAGGCGCGCCCTCTCCATGCTTTCCGATGAGGCGTATCTTCAACCTATCCACGGCCGGGGTGTCCGAGTTATTTGGCAGAAGCAAACTCACGACATTCTTGGATCTCTTGAGGGCCTTGAATCTTTCCAGGAATATGCGCAGCGTAACGGCCTTATTCCCTATACCGAGGTTAAACAATTCGAGACGATCGTCTGTAGCGATGCACTTGCGTATCACACCGGCTTTACCGCAGGTGAAAGCCTTATACGTATCGTACGTATTCGCGGTCTCAACGGTATTCCCCGCCAAATAGACCATGACTACCTTCTTGAAAGCGCAGTAGGACGCCTTTCAAAGGAGGACGCAAGACATTCCATCTTCTCGTATCTCGAAGAGACTCTCGGTATGCGCATTCTCAAAAGCAAGCGACAAATCACCGTAGAGTTGGCCACCGATGAAGATTTTAGCTATCTTGAACTGGGAACGTTTAATTGCGTTGCGGTTACAGAAAGTCATTCCTTTAATTCTGATGGCATTATGTTTGAGTTCACACAAACCCGCAGCCATCCGGCAACATTTTGCTACAACGTCATTTCAAAACGATAGCTGCCTTCATTCTTTTAACGAAAGAAGGACGCTGCCTGCAAGTGCAACGTCCTTCTTGCATACTACCTTTAGCAATGTACTTCTACCCGATTGTTATGAAAGCTCCGTCTGAAGCTGATCAACAAGTTCCGAGAAGTACGCGAGCGCCTCGTTTACGGGCTCTGGCGTTGCCATATCCACACCCGCACCGCGAAGCAACTCAATCGGAGGCTTTGAGCATCCACCGGAAAGATAGTTGAGATAGTCTTCCACCGCAGACACGCCCTCTTTAAGGATGCGCTGCGACAGGGCAATGGCTGCCGAGAAACCAATGGAATACTGGTAAACATAGAAGTCGTAGTAGAAATGAGGAATACGAGCCCATTCAATCTTGATTTCCTCGTCAGACACAATGTTTGGTCCGAAGTAGAGTTTGTTAAGCTTGCCATAGTGCTCGCAAAGCACATCGGCATTCAACGCTTCACCTCGTCCATTCATATCGTTAATATCACGCTCAAACTCAGCAAACATACACTGACGATATATAGTCCCGCGGAAGCCCTCAAGGAAGTGATTGAGGATATACGCATGACGCGCCGGATCGCTCTCGTGCTCAAGGAGATAATGCGAGAGCAGTGCTTCATTACAGGTAGAAGCAACCTCGGCAACAAAGAGCACGTAATTTGAGTACGTAATTTCCTGCGTATGGGACGAGAGGTACGTGTGTATTGAGTGTCCCATCTCATGAATGAGGGTAAACACATCATCGAGCGTGCCTTGGAAATTCATAAGAATCACGGGGTTCATGCCCTTACCGCCGGCGGAATAGGCTCCGGAGCACTTGCCGGGGGTTTCGTATACATCAACCCATCGCTCTGAAAGTCCCTTTTTAACCAGCTCAAGGTACTTCTCGCCCATTGGTTCAAGCGCCTTAACGATAAGGTCGCAGGCTTCCTCGTAGGTAAACTTCATGTCAACATCAGCAACAAGCGGAGCGTAGATGTCCCAATAGTGGAGCTCATCAAGGCCCAACTTTTGCTTGCGCAAATCCATATACTTATAGAAGGCAGGAAGATTGTTGTGGACGGCCTCAATCAGATTATCGTAAACTTCAACGGGGACCTCGTTCTTATCAAGGCTGTATGCAAGAGAGCTTTCATACTTGCGGGAATCAGCAAAGAACTTAAGTTGCTTAATCTGACTTGTAAGCATTGCTGCAGAAGTATTGCGGAACTGGTTGTAGCGACCATACAGCTGCTTAAACGCAGACTCACGCAGAACGCGATCATGCCCCATAAGCATTGGAATGTATGAGCCACTTGTTAGTTTGTGCTTTTGGCCCTTCTCGTCCGTTGCATCATCAAAGGTAAGGTCCGCATCTTCAAACATGGAATACACGTTGGCGGGTTGAGATGCGGCATCATGAGCGCGGGCGAGAAGTGCTTCTTCAGCTGCAGAAAGCGTATGGGGGCGCATGCGCAAAATCTGCTCAAGTTTACGACGATAGTGCTCAAGCGCGGGCTCATCTGAATAAAAGCCCACGATGGTATCCGCAGAAATAGAGAGCAGCTCGGCATTGAACCAAGACCCCGCCTCTTCAAGCTGTGTATACAAACTCATGCACCGTGAGGTATATGCTTGGTATTTTGATACGCGTGTATCTTCGTCGGAGCGACGTTCTGCATAGTTCCATGCCTTTTCAAACTCAAGCGTAACATGGTCTTCCAGCCTCAGATACGCAAGTAACTCTGATGCGGACCGCGAAATTTTTCCACGATATGCAGCAAGCTGTTCCGGATAGGTTTTAATGTCGACAAGCGCCTGCTCAAAGGCCTCATCGCTCTCATACATGGAGGAAAGATCCCACCGATACTTCTCTTCTATTTGATCTCGTGACTCGTAGTTCATTGAATATCCTTTCAAATATCCTTCATATCTCTTTGATATTTTCCCCATTTTCTTTCAATATTTTCCCCATTTTTATTTGGCAGCCCTTTGAACAGAAAAGACGGGTTCGTAAAGAACCCGTCTTAGCTACTTAAAAGAACTGTCGTAGCTTAACTATTTCTTCTTCCTCAAAATCCAAGAACCGCTCAAAGCTGCCGTGGACGTTGCGAGAAGAGCAACGGAAGGAAGCACTCCCGCATCTCCCGTATAAGGGACAGCTCCCTTGTGTTTCTTCGGGGTTAGCGGAGTTGGAGGCTCAGGAGTCTTTACGGTTACCTTGTTTGACTTCTTTTTGAATACATTATTGATATCGAGATCAAACTGGTTTTCGTAAGTAGTTCCCTCTTTCGTTACCGTTCCAACAATAATCGGAGCAGGAACGGGTGCTTCTTTAGTTAGATCAGCGTTAATCTGATCAAGAAGGGTTGCTTTTGCAGTGAAGACGAGCGTGCGCGTTCCTTCGTCATAGCTCACTTCGTAGTCAGGACTTGCCTTCTTTGTCTCTTCCAAATTGAGCTTATAGCCCTCAGGCAAAACATCATTCATAACTACGGAAGTGATCTTCTCGTGCCCTGCTGGGAAAGCTGTTGTGTTCAGTGCAAACTTAACAACGGAGCCGGTCTTAACCGTGTTTGTATTGATATCATTGTTGTTCTCGTCCAACACTTTTTTCTCAAGCTGAGGCTTTGTGTAAAGGATATCAAAGTGGTAGGTAGCCTTAATAGTTGGCTTTTCAGGCTCTGTTGGAGGAGTAGGAGGCGTAGGTTCAACAGGCTTCGGAGGTGCCGCCATTGCCTTAATATTCGAGTTGAACGCAAACCAAACAACACCGCGCTTTGATGCACCGATGTTCAAGCTGATCTCAGGACTGGTTATCTTGCCAACAATGGCACCGTACCACTGGTTGGGATTACCTTCCGAATCCCACTCACTCGTATTGAATCTTGAGCCCTGCGCCTTATTCTCGTTATTGTTACTTGCATATGCTCCACCATCAGGCTGTTTGGTGATCGATGAACCAGAAATAGGAATAAACTGGCCATTAAAAGATCGGACCTTCTCAACCGTAGGCTGGCCGTTAACCTTGGGCGTTGCGCTTGTACCAGTACCATGGTTCAGTGACGAAAAGTTGATTAATGCCCCTGTTGGATCAATCTCCTGACCATCTTCACCGTAGAACTTTACCTTCATATTGATATCGGCTTCGCCGTAGAAATTAAGGTACCACAGGGTAACAGTTGGATCCTTTTCTATTAACACAGGCATGTCGTTTACGCCCGGCAGACCAGTCCCCTTCAGAGTATAGGTATATTCAACCTTAGAAATCTTTTTGCCGTTAAGAGAGGAATTTTGCAAATTGATATAGGTAACCTTGAGCGGTTGGTCCTTGTGGAGAATGGCTCTCGTTTCGGCAGAGTTGGCAACACTATTGATGTAGTTGAAATCATTAGCACCATAAGCCGGATTGCTACCAAGCTTATTTTTGATATTAGTATCAAAGTAGTTTTGCCACTCAGCTTGGGTATATTGCTTATCACCATTGGGGAAGCTCATTGTGGCATTCGGTTCTGACTTGAAAGTTAGCGACTGGGAAGCAGGCTCGCTCATATACCCATCTTCGTTTTTCTTCTTTTCAAGCTCTTCCATGGCCTTATTATACGCTACAAGATCAGCGTCGTACTTTGCTTTGGCTGTATCATAGGCAGCTTTATCGGTATCATATTTGGTTTTGGCAGCATCGTAGGCAGCCTTCTTGGTTGCATACTCATCAAGCTTTGTCTTGGCTTCTTTAGCAGCCGCCTCAAGATCTGCAATCTGCTTGTTGTAGTCCTCTTCAACCTCAGCCTTCTTGGCTGTGAGCTCTGAGGCAGACTCCGTTGTACCTTTGTCAACATCGTCTTCTTTTTGAACATCTACACCGGCTGCTTTTGCTGCGGCAACGCTGGCTTCAAGCTTTGAGGAATCTGTGTGTACCTCTACGCCCTTTACAGGGTCTGTTGCAAAAGCTGTTTGTGCATTAAGCGGAAACAGCGTTAAAACCAACAAAAGAGAGAAGGTTATTGCACCTACTCGAGTGAGGGGGGGGGTAACTGCGTTTCATATACTCAGACCTTTCTCTGCCTATATAAACCCAACACACATTCATGTGGTATCAGAGCCAAAACCACCATACGCAAGACATGATACCAAAGACTACAACCACTGCACCTGAATTCTTTTCATCAACAAACAATTCACATACGTCTTTAGAGATTCACCAACGACCGCGCAGTGGGAATAAAACCTTCAAAAATTCCCGGAGCACCTTCGGCCTCAGATGCGAGAAGGTCTCTTTCGCTTCTGATGGTCCATGTTATAAGATGCGCTTTCATCTTATGGCACGTTGCATCCACAAAGAGGTTCTTCCGATCTTCAAATCTGTAGGCAATAAAATCCGGTCTTCCCAAAGAATTCCCGAGAAGTGCCGTGGCAGCAGCTTTCTTGGGCATTGACAAATCGGATACTTGGTTATCGTTAAAGAAGTTCTCTGCAAGCTGCCCACGAAGTACCTCCGGACGGTGTATGCGAAGCCACCGAAGCACCATCGGATCAAAACTTTCAACTGCAGCGCGAACAGAATGCTCGTCAAGAACTCGCATAACTTGTTTGGTTACTTCCTCAGCATTTCCGCCACGCGTTTTTACCTCAACAATTAAAGGTGCAGGCAGCCGATCTTCCCCATTCCAGTCGTAGCAAGATAAAACCTCATCAAATGTAGGAATACCTTCTTCCGTATTAAGCAAACGATATGCTTTCAGCTGGTCAAGAGTGCAATTCTCAACAACGTCATTCACGCCGCAAAGACGACTTAAGTCCGAATCATGAATAACGACTAAATGACCATCGGCTGTCAGATGGACATCCAGCTCTGATCCAAAACCATGTTCAACGGCACGCCGAAATGCAGCAAGAGAATTTTCGGGAATCCCCCGCTCAATATCATGTAAACCACGATGTGCATAGCGGTATTTTTTAAATTCATCCCAGTGTGCCTGCAGTGCTTTGGTTCCCTTAATACGCGGAGCAACGGCAAATGCAGCAAGCACGGCAACACCGGCAGCGACCCCCGCTGTTACGCCAGCCGCAACCGCCGCACCCTTCAAAACGGGGTGTGTCTTTGAGTGAGAAATCTCTGAATCTTGCTTCTCTGTAGATACATTCTCGCTCACAAGCGTATCTGCGGGCTCGCCATCAAACTCCGGCAAACGGCCACCTTTTGATACATTTATCTGCGGTTTAATGTGGGTCATAGCCACCTGGGCATCTGCAAGTAAGGATTGTGCACGCGCCACTGAATGGCGAACATCGTCAGCACTGGGAAGCGAAGGTTTGACAGGTGCTGGGAAGCGTTTTGAAACTTGTTTATGCACCATACCGCCCACGGCATGTGCAGACTTTGATATGGCACTCGTGAGTATCTTGCGCGCGGCAGGTGATGCAAGCGCCGTTTTTGCAGCGTATCGACCAATCGTCAGGCCAACAATATTAACAGCAGCTCGTTTAATAAAATTACCCATCGTCTTCCTCCTGCCAATGCGAGCCGTCAAATACTCTACTCGTCAAATGCTTCAAGTCCATGCTTAGCAATAGTATGGCTGTCTCCATGATGCACAAATTGCATTGTAATAAAGCTTACCCCTACCGCAACCGTAGAATATATAAACAGCGCCTCATACGAAACATGTCCCATAAGCCATCCGGCCACAATCGGTGTTACCGTCTGTGATGCCATCGAAAAGGTGTAATAGTAGCCGGTAAATTTACCTACATCAGATCCTTTACACATCTCAACAACCATGGGAAGCGAATTGACGTTAATAAACGCCCAACCTATGCCAAGGACTATCATCACCACGTAAAGCGCTGGCGAGAAGCCCAGCCCCATGAGAGTCCACACCACAAAGAGGGCAAATCCACCGCCCAAAAGCAAAATACCGATAAGAATTGTTTTCTTGCGTCCAATCCTTCCCGCCACTTGGCCGGAAGGAATATAGGAGAGAATGGCTCCTACGGTGCAGACAATAAGACACTGCGACGCTTCCCCGAGACTCATCCCCCACTCTGCCTGTGCATACGTAGTGAACCATGTCTCCATAGCGTTATATCCCAAGAACCAAAAGGCAATTGAGAGCAACAGGAAAATGAGAGAGCGCTTTACCGGGGCAGGAAGCACTTCTCGACCGGAAGCATCGGTTTCGGAAAGATTATCTTCCGGATGATTTTCCTCATAGGCACGAAACTCTTGCTCAAGCTTAGGCTCCTTAATGGTGATAAAAACAATTGCCACCGATACCAACATAATGGCGCCAACAACAAGAAAAAGCGGCAAGTAATTGACGTGTGCAAGCCCTCCTACACGATTTTTGCTGTAAAGAACCGATGTAATCAGCAGATACACAATGCCGCCGCAAGCTCCCATAAGATTGATAATGGCATTTCCCTTTGAGCGCAGGGGCTTGGGCGTAAGATCGGGCATGAGTGCCACTGCGGGGCTTCGATATGTTCCCATAGCAACAAGTACCACTAAGAGCACACCGACAAAGACATATATTTTCCAGGGCTGCAGCTGTTCTGCTGCTGAATTATCAATAATAGGTAGGAATACCATCGTGCCGACAGCCACCACGGTACCAAAGACTAAAAACGGCATACGTTTACCCCATGGGTGCGTACACTTGTCGGAAAGGGCTCCGAAAAACGGCAGTAAAAAGAGGGCAAGTACATTATCAAGAGCCATAAGAGCACCCGAGATGGTCTCGTCAAGGTGCAGGGTATTGGTGAGCATCAACGGTATAACGCTGTTGTACATCTGCCAGAACGCACAGATAGAAAAGAACGCAAAACCAATGAGGACCGTGCGTTTTACATTGAGTTTCATCTCTCTCCTCAAACGTTCCAAAAACATACCTGACTTTTTCATAGTATCAATCCTAAACTGCAAAAACTTTGGTTTTTCAGCCTGCGGATAAATTTTGCGGGGCAACGGTATCCAATGTGGGTACTATAAAAGTAAATAACAGAAGTTAGCAAACCGTACAGATTGCACGAGGATAGAAACGCTATGCATACAATACCGCCAGCACACGAGCTGTATCTCTATGTACTTTTAAAAGAACAGCTCGGGATTAACCGTCAAACCGCGCTTATCCGCGTTAATGAGGTATTGGAGGCCGATGGCCTTGCACCCGCCGATTTTGGAGCGGAAAGCGCACGCGAGCTTGTAGAAGCACTTCCCCACTTCATAAAAGTCACTGTATTTAAAAAGGGCGTTGTTTTTGTCACGGTCCTTGAAAATACCTCCTTTGAACAGGCTTTATCAGCTCCTGCGAAGAGCGGTAAAGGCGACAAGGCATCTTCAAGCAGTAAGCCTTGGAAGCATAAGCGTGGAGCTAAACACATAGTGCCCGTAAAGCCAAAGCACCTCATACAAGCTGCGGACTCTCAAGAACCAAAGGATTCTCTAAAAACCGAAGACCCCAAAACCGAGGATATAACAGTTGAAAATGTCAAAACGGAAGACGTTAAAACTCAAGTTAGAACTCAAGACACTGACGACCAAAAGAGCGGAGACATATTCATCTCGGAGCTCATCGATGCAGTAAAAGAAGCCGTTGCTCAAGAGTCTCAATTAACGTCGGATTTTTCAGATAAGCCTGAGGCCCATCACGCTCAAGAATCCAAATCGGCCACGGAAGAAGAACACTCGCCAGAGCAGCCGCATCTTGAAACTGCTCCATGTGAGCCTTCAATATCTCTTACGATTACCTACGATCCCTCTGACGTTGAAACGCAACTCCAAACAGATTCCAAGCCAGTTTCAAGTCCTGCAACCGATATTGCTCCCAACTGTCTTCCTAAAGATTTCAAGAATGAAGTTCACATAAACAATGACCTTATGGGCATCTTGTATCAAATAACGCCCATGGACGCCAATGTTTTTCAGCTGCTGATAGAGGACTTTCTTCTCGCAAGCGCATCGCACAACATAAGAGTTGAAGGGGGAAACATTGTCTTTCCCATGCGCTATAAGCTTCCTCATCAATCGGACCCAATAACTGCAACGCTCAAACGAACTTCACAGGCTCGACGACCTTGGAAACTGATGGCTATCAACGTCTCCCCCTCCGATCTTGAGACCCTTACCGTTGATCCATTCAGAGGACTTCCTCATACGGGAATTTCCCCATGGGAAAAGCTTCCTTCTCAAAAGGGATATCTGACGCTTAATCCTCTGCGACTTCTTACAAGCGAACGACCTGTTGCTGATTGGAAATTGCTTGCACAGGAAGTTTCAAGCCATATTGCACTTGAAACTGACGATTTTGCATCACAGTCTCTACCTCTACAGCAAGCAACCATTGCCACTGCATACGCATACCGCAAAGCCCACCAGCGGCTTACAAACACGTCTGAAGATTTTTATCTACCAGTCAGGCATACTCCGGCATCTGAAACCATCTGTTTTGATCCCAAGCGCCCATGGACATCTTCGTCCTTCTTTGAGACCGTCATTCGCGAGAAGAACCTGGATGTAAACGCTCTCTTCGAGGGCGCACGGACGGCAGGTATCGCAGGATACCGCGTTATGGTTGAGCTGTACAATCCTTCGCTCAACGTTATCTACCGCGCACTTCCCGTACAGAAAGTGCGCGCTCGCGCCGCTGACAATACAGATGAAAGGGTTTTGGTATTTGCAACACCTCAATCAGACCAAGAGCCGTATGTTGCTGTTGCACTGTTGAGTGTCCCCGAGACCTATGCGCTTGCACGCATCTTCTCGGCCGGCCTACCAAGCTGGCTTACTGCAGAAACCTCAAGCAAGCCTGATTGTTAATACGTCAAGCCGTCTTGTCGCCAAACGCCTTCCGGATAATGGAAAACCCATCCCGTAGGCTCCCAGTTACTAATATCTGCGGCATCTCCAACAATTTTATACTCAACAACGCCGTGCTCCACGCCCTGAGAGTCCTTGCTGAGTGCATCGAAATACCGGACGCGATTATAGTCATTCAAAGCTAGGGCATTGGTGCCAACTCCTTGATATGTAGGAGAGAGACCTTCAGATGCCAAAGCAGTCGGGAAAACATCTGCATTACTTACCGGTTGATCCGATTCTTTCAGTGGTTGAGCAGCCTGCTCTGTCGTTTGTGCAGGTTTTACCAAAAGAATTGGTGTGGGTGCTGTCTTCAAAAGTGAAAGAGGCTCTGAAGACGCAAAGTAACCATGGTCTGAGGTAATAACAATTGTTGTCTTTTCGTATAGCCCGAGCCGTTTAAGTTCTCTGATGTAATCGCTCACGATATTCATTGAACCAACGGCCTGTTGTTCACGGGTCGAACTACCAACACGCTGTTCGTTCTCATCCATGGTATACGGATAATGTGGACCCATAAGATGGATAAAACGAACCGAACCCGTCGACGCATCATCAGTTGCCGTTAGACCTCTATCACGCAGCTTGCGAGCAAACAGTGGATCGTTTGTGGAATATGGCACTGAATCTGCTGCATTGGTAGTACCATCGTCCTGATGAACCATTGCAGCATTGATGTCATCCGTATAAAACCAGAAGAAGGGCTTAAAAACCCAAGGTAAATCTCGAAATAGTGCAGTTTTATACATTGCACACAGGGTTCCCGCATCATTTAAAGAAGAATTTCCTTCTTCCAAGCTATTCGCTTCTTTACTTGCATTATAGGCATTGTTATAGACATACTCCTCATTTGGAGAAACACCTTCACTGTATACGCCAACGTGGTACCCTGCATTCTTAAAATCTGGAAGGTAAGTACCTTGAGCAAAACGATTTTGATTGAGAGTTCCATATGTATCGTCATGCTGTGGCTGATAGCCAGTAAGCATCGAGGGAATTGCGTCTCTGGTAGGAGTAATGACGGCCGAAGTGTTATGGAACCACGTAAAGCCCGTCATTTCATGTAAAAGCTCCGGATTCTTTTCTACCGCCGGACGGAGATCCATGGTTTCGTCATACATATCTAAGACGAAAATAACTACGTTCTTCTTAGGAGAAACAGTGAATAAGCCCTTTTCTGTCAACGTATATTGAGGCGTTTCATTTGACGTTGTTGTGCCCGGAATATGATTTACAAAGAGACTTCCCACACCGACTGCTTGAACGAGCACAAGAGCTAACGAGATGCCAGTTACAATGCGTCGAGCCAGTATTTTGCTTCTGTGACTAAAAATAAGAGGCAACACAACAATAACAACCCAAATGGCAGTAGTCCCACAAGCCCAAGAAGCATACTGAGTCCAATTAACGGTACCGCCATCAGAACTCGGAAGGGTTCCGTTAAGCACAAGAACCTGAACATACGAAGCGAAGGCAAAGCCAAACACAAGCATAAGCACAGCGTTAAAAAGCCGGCCTCGAAAAACACTTATAACTCCTGCAAGTACAATCGTTGCTAAGACTGCAGGTAACACAAAAATACGCCACGTGGATGTGAGTCCAAAAACAAGGCTCGCCTCATTTCCGGAAATAAGCTCAAACGGAGCCACAATCATATAGGTAAACACCATAAAAAGTGCAACCGAGAAGGCTGGAAGGATACGCTGCATCCACTGAGGTCGATAGTCATCTTCTTTGTTTGTTGAGCGTTTTGTTTTAGAGTCTAAGACAGCTTTGAACTCCGCATCAACGGAAGCCTTTTCAGAGGCTTCAATACGAGAAACAGGAGGTTCAATATCCTGTTTCTCTTCCATGTGAAATACCTTGAGAATATATTTACGAGAACGCCTAAACGCTATGCCAAGCACTGCTGAAAGTGCAACTGCAACACCTGCAACCGCTTGAATGGTATAGGTCATAACGGACGGGTCAACATACGCAAGAGCAGGTGTTGGAGTTGCAATGGTCAAAATACATGCAAAAAGTACAACACTTGTTACATCAAGGGTAAAAAGCATTATATAACCAAGCAAATTACCCTTTTTATTCTCTACTTGAACCATTGGAATCACCACTCTTGTATGGGCCACACTTTACCGGTAAGGCTCCAATTGCTCATATCTTTTGCATCACCGTTAATAACAAACTCTCTTAGTTCGGTATCTTGCTTCCCATTAGAGAGTGTTTCAATGTAGTACCGAGGACGCTCCTCTCCCTCTTTTACTTCATCAAGAGGTGTTGTGTAATTAGAGAGCATCTGCTTGTCGGCACCCATATCTTTAAGTACCTGAGCCAAAATATCATAATGCCAGACAGGTGCGCTAGAAACTTTCATAGGAGCCGACGCCTCTTCAGTCGTTTGTCCTGCAGGCTTATAGAAGATACATGGTGCCGAAGGAGTTTTGATATCTTCCGATGTCAAATACCAACGACCATGATCTGCAGTAACAATGATGGATGTATTCTCGTATAAACCGAGACGCTTAAGTTCCTTAATGTATTCCTCGACAATCTTAAATGAGGCAATTGTCTGTTCGTCTTCAGTTTGCTCAGACTCATTTTTTGCAGGTTCAACATTCTTGTTAATGATAAAAGGAGGATGAGAGCCGACGAGGTGAATGAAGCGAAAATCTCCGTTTTCTCCATGCACTTCTTCTTGTGTGGTTAAACCATAATGCTTGAGTTCGTGGTAATACTTAAGATCGTCCTCCTTATATGGCTGAGAAGAAAGATCAATATCATCCATATTCACGTTTTTGCGCATACGCATATTAAGATCTTCGGAATAGTACCAAAATCGAGGTTTGAATACCCAGGGTAAATCTCTACAGAAAGCCGCTTTATACAAAATACGCAACGCTCCAAGGGTATCCATTTGATTATCGGCACCTCGTCCACGAAGCTCATGTACATTAAGGGTTCGATCTCGAGTATATGCAGCAGACCAATCGTACTCAACCATATCTGAGTAAATGCCGGATGAGTATCCTAGCGAACGAATATCATCGAGGAATGTACTGTCTTTTGCCCAGTTTTGAATAAAATCTTCAATGGGACGATTTGTATCAGTAGGCCGAAGACCATACAACAACGATGTTGCACCATATCGTGTTGGAATCATACTGCCGACAGTATCGCTATACCACGTAAAGCCGGTTAACCCATCAAAGGTTTCCGGATTTGTCTCACGAAGATGCTCAACCTCAAGTGTATCAGTGGTGTCCAAAACAAAAACAACTACATTCTTTTTCGAGGAAACGTTATATAGTCCCTCCCGCGTTGCGCGGATACCTGCAGTCTCTGCCGCAGTAGTATCCGTAAAATTCTGAATTGCAGGTCCCCATAAGCTCACAACACCAACGGTCTGTATCACAATCAACACAATGGCTGCCGCCGAAAAGATGGTTCTTGTCTTACGTACCCAAATAATGCTAAATGCCGTAATTGCCCCTAGGATGACTATCCACACAAAACCAGATACGATCATTTGACGTGTGAAATCTCCCCAATACACTTCGTGTCCGTCAGCAAGAGGCATATCTTTATTCATAAAAAGTGCCTGCACATAAGCACAAAATCCAAGTCCAAACACAAGCGCACTTGCCACATTAAACACACGACCGCGCAATACACTGAGGAATACAGCTGCTACCAGCGTCATAATAAGGCCGGCAATCATTACGGGGCCAAAAACATCAGTCAAACTAAAGGAAATATCCTTTGCGTTGTTTGCAACTAGTTCAAGCGGAGCTACTACAAAAACGGTATACACCGAGAATGCACACACAAGAAGTGCCGTAAAAAAGCGACCACGAAATCCCAGTCGTCCTTCTTTATAGTTACGCATTCGAATCTGCTCGTCAGTTAAGACCTCGTCCATATGGATATCGGCAGCTTCAACTCCCTTTGCATCAACTCTATGGACTGATTCTTCAACGATTTTTGTAGCATTCTCGTCAATATGGAATACCCGGAAAAGTACTTTTCGAGAGCGCCTAAATGCCACACCCAATACCGCTGAAAGTGCCACCGCAACCGCTGCCAGTGCCTGAATGGTATACGTCATAACTGATGGATCGACATACGCATACACAGGCCTTGCAAAGATGCACAAAAATGCAATCGCGAGAAGCACTATGTAGCATACATCGTGTATACATACAGCACATTTTTGCTTAACGCTTAGTGATTTACTTACTGTCAAATGTATATCTACCATGTTTAGTCTTCCGTTTTTGTGTCTGCATCATCGCTATCTTGAGCGCGCTTCTCTTGATGCGCCAACACACGATCAAGAATGTATGTACCGGCAGCCTCACCACCATGACCCAAATTAAAGATCATGTTGTCGCGGATCTCCTTGATTCGATCAGACCATGCGAGTGGATTATCAAACATTTCCTCAACCGCTTTTGTCAGACCGTCCATTTTTTGAGGATCAAAACTACGTCCGATTTCATTTCTCAGTGTAATATCACAGGGGTCAGAGTGAATCTTTGACCAGTCAGGGTTGTTTTCTTTCATTTCTGTATCAATGAAAACCGAAGGTCTCAGCGTAGTAAACGAGAATTCCTCTGCAACGCTTGACCAGTCGGTGATAAGCAAACTCGCTGAAAGCACCGAAGTATTTGAGCTAAAGTCAGTTTCAAACGTAAGCTCCGAGGAATCCGCATCGGCATAGCGAGCAATGATTTCATCCATACGAGGCTTATAGCGCTTAACGTATTCAGGATGTGGACGAACTACGATACGCCAACCATGGCCCATAAGTTCTTTAAGTAAGTCATCGATACAGCTGTCTAAGATATTGCCAAATTGCCACGAAGGTCCGATAACAATGAGGGGCTTCTCTTCCGACTCGTGCTGCCCAAGGCCTTGCTTTTCATAATTTGCAATAGAACGATCGAGCAAGTCGTATCCAATGGCGGGCTTGTTCTTTTCTTTGGTGTCATAGTACTTCTCAAGAAGCTCAAGGTCATGTTGCTGATGAGGACCAACGCAAAGAACGTCATCGTAATACGTATATTCATTGCGCGTTGAGGTTATCGTCATCGATGTCATGTGGTGAGGCATATAGATATACTCAGCATCTTTTTTTACGTATGAGCGCTTCATATAGGAGCTCTCAAGATCGCCAAGCGTAGTCACCACAACATCCGCATCCATTTTCATAAAAAGCGTAATCAGTCGGCGCTGGCCCAAATAATACGGAATCAAACGGGGTTCTTTTTTGGAGAGCTCAAAAACCTGATCGTTGGGGTCGGACGTTATATAGTGAATATGGACATCGGAGTGAGACAGGAGCCATTCAATGGCACCCTGAAAGTACTTATAAAATCCGCTTGACTCAGAATAGAATACAAGGTGTTTGCCGATTGTGTTGAAGAATCGAGCATAGTCGCTCTTCTCGCGAGCGGCATACGGATCGCGCTGGAACCACTTCTTTGTTGACTTGGTAGCCGTCTCCATTGCCTCATATTCCCCACGAGCCTCATTGAGCGCCTCGTAATCAACCTGTTTGTGCGGATCGATGATGATATTGCAAACAACCTGTACAAGAATGGAAAGCAAATTCGAGCAGACCCAGTAAAACGCCATACCGCATACCACATATATTGCCAGCACAAGTGACATCGCAATAGAGAGGCCGTTGGTTGTGTTCTTCTCGGCGCGACTCTGCTCACGCTGAAGCGGATTTATCTTGTTGGACGCAAGACCGAGCGCCACGGACGAAAGCGCGGCGGCAAGAGGCATGATCCACGTGATTCCGCCATCGATGATGGGGGTCATGCCGAGAAATTCCGTGCCGGGTGCACCTGAATCGGTAATGCCGTGAATGACGTCGACAAGACCGAAAAGAATGATCACTTGGATTGCGAGAGGAATAAGACTTAAAAGCGGGTGATAGCCTGCTTTCTTGTTAAGCTCATTCTGACGCTCTTCAATAGTCTCACGGTCACCGAAATAACGCGTTTTGAGACGAAACATCTCGGGCATGATTTTTACCATGACAATGGAATTTTGCTGCGTCCAGAGAGCAAGCGGCATAAGAATAATTTTAGTTGCAAGGGTAAAAAGAAAAATTGCTGCCCACCAACTACCGGTAAGATCATACGCCGGCTGAACAATAAGTGAGAAAAGCTTTGCAAGTTGCTCAAGCATGTAACTATCCTTTGTATTCTTTTTAGGTTACTGGTTTATACACACAAGCTGGAATTATAACAAAAAATATTACCCATCAATTCTGCAAACGCTGTTCTTCACAATGAGTTGGGGCTCCAGCACTATTTTATGAGCACAGAGAGATCTCTCTTGCTGAGTGTCCTCGGTTATTTTGGAAAATAGCAGGTTAAGAGCAGCCTCTGCCAACTCTTCAACATTTTTTTGTGTAGCTCAACACTATGACGCTTTTCTTGGCGCAAGAGCACTTCTCAACACTGCCACTATATATAATGAGATAGATTTTTAGCCACCATGAAGCCAACACGTAGAGGATCCGCATGAACATTACGCCGCAAGAAGTTGCCGAAACACTCGCAATGGTCAGCGAGCAGAATCTTGACCTCCGCACAATTACCATGGGAATATCGCTCAATTCGTGCGCAGACGATGATTTGGACCGCATGTGCGAGAAGGTCTACGAGCGTATCGTGCGGCAAGCGGAACATCTGGTGGAAGTTGCCTGCGACCTTGAGCGCGAATACGGAATCCCCATTGCCAACAAACGCGTCTCGGTTACACCGATTGCACAGATTGCTGCCTGCACGAATGCGACAGACCTGTCGCCGCTGGCTCACGCACTTGATCGCGCCGCTGAAGCGCTCGGCATTGATTTTCTCGGCGGCTTTTCTGCCCTCGTGCATAAGGGTATGGGGGATGCGGACCGCCGCCTCATTGCATCCATTCCTGAAGCGCTTGCCACCACGACACGCGTATGCTCTTCTGTCAACGTTGCTTCCACGCGTGCCGGCATCAATATGGATGCCGTACTGCTTATGGCGCAGACGGTGCTTGAAGCAGCACGCCGCACCACCGACATTCAGTGCTATGGCGCTGCCAAGCTGGTGGTTTTTGCCAACATGGTTGAGGATTCGCCGTTCATGGCAGGAGCCGTTCACGGTGGCGGTGAAGCGGATGCCGTCATCAACGTGGGCGTTTCCGGCCCCGGCGTCATGGCCGCAGCCCTTGAAGAGCTGCCTCACGATGCAAACCTCATGGACGTTGCCGAGAAGATCAAAGCCACCGCATTCAAAATCACCCGCGTAGGCGAGCTCATGAGCCGGGAAGCTTCCCGTCGTCTTGGTGTCGAGAAGGGCATCGTAGATCTCAGTCTTGCCCCCACCCCTGCAGTAGGTGATTCCGTTGCCCGCATCCTTGAGCTCATCGGCGTTGGTGAGTGCGGAGGACCGGGAACTACCTGTGCCCTTGCCCTTCTCAATGATGCCGTGAAAAAGGGCGGCGTCATGGCGTCATCCAGCGTCGGCGGTCTTTCGGGAGCATTTATCCCCGTCTCCGAAGATGCCGGCATGATCCGCGCCGCTCAAGACGGTGCCCTTTCCCTGGAAAAACTTGAAGCCATGACCTCCGTGTGTTCAGTAGGTCTCGATATGATTGCCATCCCCGGCGATGTCTCCGTAGAAACCATTGCCGGCATTATCGCAGATGAAATGGCTATCGGCGTAATCAATACCAAAACCACGGCCGTTCGAGTCATCCCTGCCATCGGCTATACGGAGGGCGATATGCTGGAATTTGGCGGTCTTTTTGGTTCGGCTCCGGTGATGCCTGTCAATCGTTTTGCCGGCTCAACCCTTGCCCATCGTGGCGGCCGATTCCCTGCACCTCTGAATTCACTTAAAAACTAGTGGCTTACGCAAACCGGACTCCGCGGCAATCAATTCCAAATAGCAGCCTGAGCAAACCGACCCCATGTCAATTGCTCTAACCACACATCTTAAGCGCAGCTTACAAGCTGAAAGAAAATCGGTACAAACCACAATGCTGCAATAACGGCATAAGGCCAAGAGTGCGCCTTGGTAATGGCTGCAAACTCTCTGATAAATGCCGTCGGCCAGTACCATCCACCCGTATGCGAACCCACGCCATCGGCCTTAAGACCCAGGTTATGCGCATACTCGGCGCAACGAAACACATGAAAGTCACTGGTAACCATCGCCGCCGTATAGTCTTGATACTGCGCATCGGCGTTCATGAGCATCTGCGAGTATTTGAGATTTTCCCACGTTGTCCTTGAGCGGTCTTCCATAAGGATGGCTCCCTGAGAAACGCCATGTTCCACCAAGTAATCACGCATGGCTTGAGCCTCAGTTACCACCTCATCATTGCCCTGACCGCCGGAGGCTACAAACTTACCGCGGCAATCTTGCCGTTTCCAAAGTTCCAAAGCGCGATCGATACGTCCGGCTAAAAGCGGCGTGGGCTTCTCGCCGTCAAGACCCGCACCATGAATGATGATGTAGTCATACCGACGATGCCTGGGCAAGATTCGATACAGCCACGAATAAAAGAGCAGTGCCACAAAGGTAAAGGAAAACCACAAGCCCTCGAAGAAGAAAAGCGGCAGAACCCCAAGAAATAAGCCATCCTGACTTGCATAGATGGGTATGCAGTACATTAGAAAGATAAAGAGCGCAAGAGCCATCGGTAAAAGCGACGTAAGCGAGAAACCATTGTTCCGGATAACGATGATGCTGTTTACAGTCAAAAACGTGCAGGTTACCACGGGGAAGAGCGCAAAGAGGACAATGACAACATAGACGGTCCACATCTGGCCAAAGCGCATAAGTAAAAGCAAAACGAGCCACAACACGGTTGCAAGCAGATAAAGAGCATTGCGAAACTGTCTTGGCTCCTTGCGAAACGAGTGTACAAACAAAATACCCGGGATAAGCGCCGGAGAGAAGAGCAGCACATACACCACCAGTATCTGCCAGTCCAGAGTGAGTCCCATGTCTTTTATGAAAGCTTCAAGCATATTGATACGTTCCTCAAATATCTTTCGTCCATGTAAAAATAATAAATGATCGTTGGCGGCAAACCGCCTACCTTTTGCCGTTACGTCATGCATGAAAAGTATCTCATATATGAAAATAGAAAGTGTTATACGAATCTTGGTCAGCCTGTGGCGCACGGACATACCCCATCCGCCACATCTCCATCCCGAGGTCACACACCTTTATCACAGTTGGAAGCACCTTGAGGAAGCGCTGTTCTGTATGCGCAACTAGCCGCGCGACCTCATCAAGCCGGCTGTAGTCATCGGCTAGCGCCCGCGCCGGAGCCAATTGACGCAAGTCTTTCGGTTCTATAAGCGTTTCGATTCACGTTCAGGCGTGGTAACAACAACGCCATGATTTTCCCGAGATTTTTGACGATCAGCTCTCCGTGGCAAGAAGTGTCGTTGTGTCTAAGCTTTCTTCCGACAGTAAGACCGATGTTAGGCCGATTGCTGCTTTGGTGTCAGGGGTTAGCCCCGGCGTTGAATTGATTGCTCAACCTTCCTATGTCGATATCCCGGACGAATGGTGGGAGAATCTACTGCACCGTCCCTTTGACAAAGACGCTGCCGACCCGCAGAAGAAGATGTCCCCGAAGGCGAATCGCATAACCATGCGGAAATCAAGCATGAACATGAGCATGAAAATCACCATATAGGCTCAACTCTGTAAAACGCAATTTCACCAGTAAACGAAGTTCTTCTCACGATTGCTTCAAACTCGTTGTTTACTGGTGACCACAGCCGATAAGAACGATGTTTACTTGTGGTTTTTCGTCAATTTGAGCGTTTAGTGGTGAATCAAATCACCAGTAAACAGCACTTTTGATAGAGATTTTGAAATCTGCATGTTTAGTGGTGATTTTAAGAGGGAAACAGGGTTGTTCGACAGTTTTGTAGGAGTTGCTTGGCGGCTGCTTTAGACCACCCAAACAGATTGGTCGTTCTAACTTTATCTATACGCGAGGAACCCTACAGTCCCTTGCGGGTACAATACGAGAAGAAGCACGCCGAAAAACCCGTCAAGCCCAAGGAGTTCTCTTGGAAGTCTTTGAATTCGTTCTCATCATTTTGACCTGTGTCGTTGCTTCGTCGGTGCTTGACGAATTTTCTCGCATCTCCATTCCGGTGCTGCAAGTTATCATCGGGCTCATCGTTGCACTGATACTTCCCGGTGTTCAAGAAATTCGCATTGATTCTGAGCTCTTTTTGGTGCTGTTTATCGCGCCGCTTCTCTTTAATGAAACTAGGGAAGCAAATCCCGCCGCTCTCTGGAAGAATCGCAGCTCGATCCTTTCACTTGCAATCGGTTTGGTTATTGCCATTGTACTCAGCGTCGGCTTCACCCTCCATCTGCTGGTGCCCAGCATTCCCTTAGCGGCGGCGTTTGCCTTTGCCGCAGCGCTCGGCCCTACCGATGCCGCCACCGTTACCGCACTTCGCTCGTCGGTGCATCTTTCCAACCGTCAACGAACCCTTCTTTCCGGCGAATCGCTTATCAATGACGCTTCCGGCGTCGTGGCCTTCCAGTTTTCCGTTGCCGCTGCCGTAACCGGTGCATTTTCCGCACTCGCTGCCACGCAATCCTTTGCCGTCCTCTTTATCGGTGGCATCGTCATTGGTCTTATGGCAGGAACGCTCTTCTCGCTTCTTATGGCAATCCTTGGTCGCATGGGATTTGACGACACCACCGCGCACGTTCTTTATGAGGTCATCTCGCCTTTTCTCATCTATCTCTTTGCCGAGCTTTGCCACGTTTCAGGCATCCTCGCCGTTGTTGCAGGCGGACTTGTTATGGCTCAGACAACGCGTCGCGATACTTTTACCAGCACTACGGCTGCTCGACAAAAACTCGTTTCCGATAACTTCTGGCGTATTATCTCATTTCTTATCAACGGCACCGTCTTTGTGCTTCTCGGTATGCAACTACCTCTTGCCGTCACGCCGGGGTTCAACGGAGGCCTCAGTATCTTTCAGATCCTGGGCGTTATTGCGACCATGACGCCCATTCTGGAAGGCGTGCGCTTTTTGTGGCTGTTGGTACTTGAGATTCGCCACAGCCGGCATGGCCTGCAGTTCTGTGGATCCGATGTTAAAACCGGCACTAAAGCCGATGCCAAAGCTCCTGCGGGAACTCGCACGTCGCTTCTCACCAACGTACTGGTAACCACCATCGCGGGCGCAAAAGGAGCGGTTACGCTCTCCATTGCGCTCACCCTTCCCTACGTCATTGACTCCGGTGCGCCCTTCCCACAGCGTGAGCTTATCATCACCATAACTGCGGGTACTATCCTTGCGTCGCTGTTACTGGCCGACGCACTTCTTCCTCGTTTGGCTCCAAAAACAGTTGACGACAGCCTTGACGAACGTCTGCGTAAAGGAGAAATTGCGGTTCTTGAGGCCACGACATCCGAACTTCGCTCCATGATGGGTGACGGGCGCATAAGCGAGAAGTACCTCCCCGCACTACGGCTGACCATAAGCCGTTATACCAGTCGCTTGTTTTTTGAACGTATCAGCACGCCCGAAGCGGCACGTGCCACAATGCAGATGATTCGCGAGAACAACGAGCTGCAGCAAAGCCGCCTTGAAGAGTTGCGCCTCCGTCACCTGAAACATCACGACACAACACCTTGGAGTACCATTCTTGAAAATCTGCGTTCCATCAGACGCTCGGTGGGTTATATAAACTCACTTGCAGACATTGGCATGAACGCAAAGACCAACAATCGCATAAAGATTTTTATCAACGAATCCAAACATGCGCTGAAACGCTTGCGTAACAACAGCGAGAATAGCGAGATTCGTCAGCTTGAAGACAATGACCGTGCATACTTTCAGGCATGTCTCTATGCCATCGAGCTTGAATATACGGAAATCGATCGCCTTGAGGAGATTTGCAGGGATGAATCTGATCCCGATCGCGCGGCTATTGCCGCTAACTTGCTGGTAGATCATCAGTCAGCCCTGGATTCCATCTGGAGCCGTGTCAACATTGGTCAAGAAGGTGCCGGAACGGATATGCAGCGGTCGTACTCTTTGCCCTACAACCTTGATACGCATGAGATATCCCCGCATTTTCGCCAACAGATTGCCGATGCGCGCACGTACGCCAACGATGTTGACGAGAACGCTTTGCGCGTGGAACTCGATCAGATAGCCCGCCTTCAATACGAGGGCATCATTGACCGGGAAGTCGCTTCTCATCTTCGTGAAAACGTCTACTATTTGCAAATGTCTATAGGCGATTAGAGGGTCGTTTACCACAGGCAACCGGACTGCCGGATTTTTCACGGGCAACCGGATGCCGGATTAACCACGCGGGACCGTGCTGACGAACTATTCCAATCCCAAGACCTTATCCGCATCGATGTAGCGACCGAGCTTTCGCGAAGCTGCTTTGGGCTCGGGACCGTCGGGCCAACCGATAGCACAATGGCCAACACCAACCCAGCTACCCTCTACGCCAACGTCAATAAGGAACTGCTTGAACTCTTCCGTCTCAAACTCTTCGCGAGCACGATGAATCCAAATTGAGCCAAGTCCCAAATCATGCGCCGCTTGCATTAAATTGCCCATAGTAAGTGAGCCGTCGTACACACCGTTGGGATTGTCGGCCGGCACAAGTACCACAAGCACAACCGGAGCGCCATAAAACGGATCAAAACCCTCAGGACACCCCATGATGGCCGCATTCGCTCGCACGAACTTCTCGCGAAGTTGAGGATTTGAAATTTTGATTATAAGAGGGCTCTGCAAACCCCTGGCACTGGCCGCATATTCTCCTGCTTTTACGATACTGGCGATAAGATCCTCAGGCACCGGCTTGCTGACAAACTTTCTCCAGCTCCGACGTGTAAGCAGTGACTCGTACGCTTCATTCATGAGAATCTCCTTTCAAATAACTGCTTTAAGTGTACGCCAAATGGTTTCTTTGGAGAATTAGCTTGAACCGTATGTCTCGCAATACCTAAAGTGATAACTTTTATGTATTGAAATACTGATAACTTTTACGTATTATACTCAACAAAGGAGGTTGGTTTTCTTGCATGAAATACTTTTCTACCGAGACAACAAAGGCAGACAGCCGGTTCTTGACTACTTACAAGAGCTGAGTCGAAGCAAAAGCAAGGATAGTCGGATTAAGTTAAACAAAATCAGCGATTATATACAGGCATTAAGTGTATACGGAACAGAACAGTTAACTGAAAACTATGTCAAACATCTTGATGGTGAAATATGGGAATTGAGACCCATTAGAGACCGAATACTATTTGCCGGAGTCATCGGTGGAAGATATGTACTGCTTCATCATTTTATGAAGCAATCGCAGAAAACGCCTGTAAGAGAAATAGAACAAGCAAAACGAGAGCTAGCCGATTTTAAGAAAAGAAGTGGACTATATGAGTAATATCAATATAAGCAACACTAATTCTATTGGGCGCAATTGGGCTGATGTCCGAAAGGAACTGTTCACCAAAGAGGAAATCGCCGAAAGCGATCTCAGGGTGGCGCTTATTGGAGAATTAATTAAAGCTCGAAAAGAACAGGGAATTTCCCAAAGAGAGCTTGAAGAACTGAGTGGCGTAAGACAGCCGGTCATTGCACGGATGGAAAACGGAAATACAACTCCAAATCTAAGTACTGTTTTAAAAGTGTTAGCCCCCCTTGGCAAAACACTATATATCGGAGACTTGAAGAAAGCCTAAAGTGATAACTTTTATGTATTGATAACCGAAGAATCACACCGGATTCTCAAAGCAAAACGTCAGGGCGGGTTATGACAAACACTCACCGAACTTCTCGGCAGACACACCTTACCAAAGCTCAAATACGCGCACTTGCAACACTGACATTGGTTTTTGTTATTGCCATTGCAACACTGATACAGGAATGTGCCGCAAACCGCAAAGACGGCACCAGCCAACAAAGCGTATCGGCAGCCGCGGCTACAACCATAGCCGCCGACCCCACCAAAACCACAGTCCGGTTCCTTGATATTGGACAGGGAGACTCCACCATCGTTGAACTTCCTGACGGTAAGACCATGGTCATCGATGCGGGTCCTCGCGGTTCAGCAAAAACAATAGAAGCTCAACTCGCAGCCGACGGACGCCCCCAAGTTGACTATCTCGTTGCCACTCATCCCGATGCCGACCATATCGGCGGGATGGCAGAACTCATCGCCGGCACTGATATCAAATCCATCTGGGTGCCAAACGCCACAAACAACACCGAGACGTTCAGGAACTTTTTGAGCGCCATCGACAGAAAGGGTCTCACCATTACGCAGGCCGTCTCCGGCACAACCATCGCAAAAACCGATCAATACTCCATCGACATTCTGTGGCCGCCTTCGTCCGCTCATTTCGACGACACCAACGACTATTCAATTATCATTAAACTGACCGTTGGCGAGAAGACCTTCCTATTCACGGGCGACGCTCCTGCAGCTTTAATCAATCAGGCTGTCGAAGGCCACATTGACGTGTTAAAGGTATCGCATCATGGATCGCGCACCGGCACCACAAAGAAGCTTGCCGCCAAACTCTCACCCGACTATGCCATCATGTCATATGCCATCGACAACGACTATGGGCACCCGCATGAAAGCGTCCTGAGGGCATTTTCCGCTTCACATACACAGGTATACGGAACAGGAGCAAATGGTACCGTCACGGCTATTACCGACGGTTCAACTATTAATATATATGTTCAGAAAGAGGGCACGCCCGTCGCTCCTCCAAAAGTAAAGTAGAGGTGTTTTATGACCGCAATCGTCGACCGGATAGAGGATAACAACATCGCCGTTCTTGAAATCAACGGTGGCGAGAAGTTCTTGGATGTTCCCCTCTCTGAGCTGCCTGAGGGAACCTCGCAAGGCGATATTCTCACCGGTGAAGAAGGTAATTGGCAGCGCGATACCGAGGCAACAAATAAGCGCACACTTGAAATCCTTAGTCTCTTTAACAAGCTTTTTAAGAAGGACTAAAGGCCTCCTGCTCTTTTACCTCACGTTCAACATGCTCAAACTTCCAAAAAAGCGAGGCTGAAATCCTTGTTCCAGCCCCGCTCTGTCTTAACGCTCTCTACGATGTCGCTTTAAAAATCGTTTCTGTAACCTGTGCGACCCGTATTACTTCTCACTAGTTCCAGAGTTTTTCTCGTTGGGATCCTTGTCGGAAGCTCCCTGCTCAGAGGAAGGGCTCTTCTCGGTCTTCTCCGTACCCGCTTTCACGCCCTTAGCAACTGCATCGGAAAGGGTCGGCGCAATTGCCTTTGCCCCCACAAGTGCACCAAAAAGCTGCTTCAAGTCAAGACCCATCGAATCGCCAAGACCCGCATTAATCTGCGTCATAGACTTGGTAATGTCTTCGGTCAGCTTTGCGGCATTGCCTTCGCCGTACATGGTGATGGAGCCAACATTGGCAAGCGGCTCGGCAACGGCGCGAGCAACGTCAGGCAATGCATTAAAGTACATTTCAAGCACGGCAGCTTGGTTCATCTTGGCCATTGCTTCGGCCTTCTTCTCAAGACCCTCAGCCTCAGCGGTTAGCTTTGCCGCTGTTGCAGCAGCCTCGGCATCACCCTTAGCACGGATTCCCTCAGCTTCGGCAAGCATGGCCTCACGTGTTGCATTGGCTGCCTGCGTACGCTCGTACGCCTGAGCCTCAGCCTCTTTCTGACGACGGAACAAATCAGCTTGGGCGGCCTGCTCAGCTGCATAGCGTTCAGCGTCTGCCTTCGCGCGCACCTGGGAATCGAGGGTATTCTTGGTAACCTCAACTTCCTTCTGCTTAACGACGGCTTCTTGCTCCTGCTTCACAATGTTTGCAGCTGCAGTCTCGCGCTCAATATCCTTCTGCTGAATCTGCTTTTGAATCTCATACGCAGCGTCCGCTTTTGCGTTTTCCGTATCGGCTTCAACCTTCAGCGCTGCCTTGCGCATGGCAAGATCAGTCTGCTTTTGAGCAATATCAAGATCGGCATTCACGCGAGCCTCATTGGATGCCTTGTCCGCAGCGGCCTGAGCCTCAGAAATCTCCTGGTTTGAACGAGCCTGAGCAATCTCGGCATCTTTGCGGATAGTTGCAACGTTCGCAACACCAAGGTTATCAATGGTGCCGTCCTTGTCGGCAAAGCCTTGGATGTTAAAGGCAACAATCTCAAGACCCATCTCTGCAAGATCTTGATGAGCGTTATCTTGGACGCGCTGCGCAAACGTATCACGATCAGTAACGATATCCTTGAGCTTCATCTGGCCGATAATAGCGCGAAGATGACCCTCAAGCGTATCGCGAACCTCATCAGAGATTTCATCGATATTCTTGTACAGGAAGTTGCGCGTAGCGGCCTGAAGAAGCTCCGGAGTCTCGGTTGCAATGCGAACCTTAACGGCAGCATCCGCCTGTACGTTAATAAAGTCATTCGTAGGCACATAATCCGATGTTTTTACGTCCACCGGAATCATGGCGGCAGTCATTGAGTCAACGCGCTCAATCAACGGTACCTTAAAGCCGGTCTTACCATGGATAATGCGCTGTCCCCATGGACCTGAAACGACTTTAATCTCTGCAGGAGATGCAGACACAAAGCCGTTGATCAGGAAGAGAAGAACGACAATCACCACAATCACAACGGGAATGACTGTTCCAAGTGAGCCAAACATAGCTGTCCTTTCTACCACTTTCCCAGACTTACTGTTCTGGAGTATATTCCTTAGCAAGTTCTACCATCAACTCGATTTCTTCCTGAGTAAAACCTGCGTCTTTCCACGCGTCACGCATATATTGTTCACTGTTTATCATTATATGATAGTAATAATTAGCTCTATCACTTTTTGGCAGGGAACTCCCTTCAGCCTGCGCCTTATTCAATCTGCCTCTCAGGTACTTCAAATCGAATTCAGCAGCTTCTTGAGCCCTTTTTCTGTATTTCGTTTCGTTCTTTTTCCATTCTTCCTTCTCCCATTCCGTGGGATGTAAGGCCCTATTGACCGGCTGCGTTGACGTCTTTTTGGTGGACGTTGAAGAGGAAGAACTGCTCGTAGAGCCTGACTCTCCCAACATACCCGGAGTTGACACTTCCGGAATCTCTGTCGGTGAATACTTCTTTGAAGCACCAGGCACAGAAGATCTTGACTTATTGACATATGAATTTGTATACGGCTGATCAAAAACTATCGACAACAAAAAGAGCGTTGCCAGTATAATGCCGGCGAACATCGCTACCTTCTTAAATTGCTCTTTGTCACCAAAAGAATTTCCACTTTTGTTTTCATCTTTCAAGAAGAAATCAAAAAAGAAGTCTCCTTTGGATTCTTCTTGCAGTAGCTGAGACCTCGGCGCAAAGAAATCTTTTGGTGCTGGAAGTCCCAAGGGCTCGTGCTCATCATCGCTTACCGTGGCGGTTTCAGTTGGTACAAAACGCTCTAATGTACTCTCCGCCTGAGTTTTAGCTTTTGCAAGCTTGGCAACCGCCTTTACTACTTCAGCCCGCACTTGCGCTGTTCCAGTTTCCACGGCACTTCTCGCGACACTTTCGGCTTCTGCGATGTTTCTCGTTATACTTTCAGCTTTGAGTTTTTCAACGCGCTTATGCGCGGGTTCAGTCGAATGCTGCCTTGCTTTCCTTGAAGAATGAGTGAGGTCTTTTATTTGCCGGTCAGTCTGAAAAAGATTGAACTTTGGGAGCGACAACTGTGGCACGCGGAATCCTTTAGACGACACGATGTCCTCATAACGACCAGTCTTAGGATTGAATCGCCTTGTTGCCATCTTGTGACACATCCTTCGCTTAAGCGTCCGATATCACTGAAAGCATTTTAGCCTAAACACTACCTGATGCTGAAGGAGACACAGCCGATACAGCTGTGTCTCCTCAGAATATCTATCTGATTTCCACGCCTCGGACTATCTGCCGCAAAGCTTATTTTCAAGCTGAGCGATCTCCTCTTCCGTCATACCTGCATCAAGGAGGTACTTCCTAGCGCCCGCCTTATAATCTAAACCGTCGAGCTTTCCGTCGACCGGTTGGCCTCCGATGCAAAGCGCAATGTCGTTGAACTTTGCATCTACAACGGCATCATAGCGATCTTTATCGGTCTGCTTATTGATTCCGTAGTAATTATCATAGGAGATCATGTAGTCATCGAGCATCTCGTCATAACTGGCACCGCACAGCGCTTCAAGTAAAGCGCAGGTAAATCCCGTTCTATCTTTACCCTCAGTACAATGTATGAGGTAAGGACCATCTTGAGCGATCATCTGTCGCAGGCCCTCAACAAGTTTACCCGCAAACTTCTGACTTCGGTAGTTCACGTTCATGTCAAGGGCGGCAACATGACCGTTATCAAAAAGACCCTTATGCCACGACATATCAAACGACGGGTCTGTATAGTAGCCCTCGACTTCTTCTGTAGAGTCTGCCTGATCAAGAATAAATTGCACTCCGGCTTTTTCAGCAAGCGCACTGGCATACGCTGCTCGACCATACTCATTGTTGCAGGGTGAAGCAGAACGGTAGACCGTGTTTTCCGCTATTTGTCCACCCTTCATAGCTCTGAAGTTTGCAAAGGCCTCATCGCTGGGGTAGTCATTACGGTCAGTTGTATAGACTGCAGCAAGTGCCTGTTGTGTTGTAAGGTACTTGCCCTTCTCGCGCAACGTGACCGTACCCGTATCTCCTTCTTTCAGGCCGGCAGTCTCCCAAAGAGGATCTCCGTTATTCACGCATACGTCGATATGAGGAAACCCTGGATAGGCGCTGATAAGAGGGTGTCCTGTCTTTGAGTAATAGCCGTTGTAGTAAGGAATGTCTTCAAGTTTGTAACCGTTGCTGAACGTAACATCGCAGCTGTCGCCATACTCAAATCCCAAGGCGTTGAACTCATCAATGGTGATATCCAGATACACGCCGCCGAACTTTTTCTCGTGAATGACCGCGAGCGCGCCCGTCGTTTTCTGTTCGCTGGTACTTTGCTGCGTTGTTTGCTGTTGCTGCTGTTGTTGAGATGGAGCAGCACCACCACATCCAACGAGCATAAAGCTCAGGACCAGACTTAACAGAATACTTAGTAGCCTCTTCATTTCTTGCCCTCTCCGGTTTCCTAGATCCTAGTTACCTTACTATTTAAGGTAAACTTAACGAAAAGAGCATAGACTATACCACTGTTTTTTATGGTGATATTTATTTAGAAAGTCTGTGAATGGCTGTATATTTTCGGTTAACGTTTTTTATGTCCTATCCGATAAGTGCGAACCAATCCCATTTAGGCGTCTTTTGATTTAGGGTGCAATTATCCACATAGACATGATCAGGCGTCTTCAGTTTTCTAAATAATTCTGCATAGTTTTCCCAGATGCGTTTGGCATCCTTAGATTAGCATTAAGCGCATGAACCCGCGAATTCTCTGTATTCGATCCTTCAAGGACTAAGAGCTATCTTTAGCTAAAGCTTTTACTGATCGCATCAGATTCTTTCTATTAGCTGTTGGTAACACGAGTGGTTGAATAGCCATTGAGTGCATGACTGAATAGAGTTCGTTTTTTGCGTATTCATAGGCGGTTACTACACAATCACCTAACAACTCATCTTGAAACTTCTTTTCGGCCTTATCGCCAAGACTATCAAAAGCTCTTGCTTCAACAAGAATCTTGAATCGAGCAAATGCCTTTTCTTCATCCTTTTGATAAACATCAACCATAACCCCCATTTTTACGATGCGAGTATAGATGTCTGAGTCTTTGTCCTTTAACAACTCATCCTCAACGCAGGAAACTGACATACTAAACTTTTTAATATCGTCGCTTTGCTCATGGTCAATATGAGCTTCCAAATCAACAATGCGAGCATTGCTAAGAATTCTCGTAAGCACTTCGATTTTGCGAGACATTATCCCTCCTCAGATATGTCATAGAATTCTGAAGGTACAGCATAGTTTGAAGACTTCTTACTTTTGAACTGCAAAACTTTTCCTTCTGGATAAAGCTGCGGAATGTTTTGATATGTAGCGGTAACCAGTTCAGAAAAAGTAATACCGGAAAATGAATCCCATGTGGCATTAGCGAATGATGACCAAGAACAATTGACGGGTATTGCTATATCCGCTTTTCTAGCAACAACACTTGCCTCAGTTACATATTCTTTTCCTTTATAGACAAAAGTCTCCAACATACCTGCATTAATCAGTTGTGTGATTCGTCCCGGAGAGACGCCGAGCTCGCGAGCGGCCTGCGCTTTAGAAAGACGCGCAATGGATCCTAGATCCGTATCTAATGCGATGGAATAAATCTTTCCACCATAGACAGGATGATTATCTATGGTTGGGGCTGGCATACTCAAGTTGTGCATAAGGTAGTGTTCCGCTGTTGCCTTAAGCCAATCAGCAGCCATCTCCAAACACTCTTGCCTTGTATCTCCATCAGTACCACCTTTGAGATCAAAGGGAATCGCGATGTATCCACCGTCTTCTTTATCCTCGAAGACCTCAAACTCATATACGTACAACATGTTAAAGCTCCTTTATGAGATGCTAGTTTTCCCCTAGGTCTTTTTTGATGCGCCTAAAAAGAAAGTCTTTCACATCTCCGTGTCTCGGGATCTCTGTAAATCTTCCATCTGGGTGCACATATTTATCGTGTTTTGCACCGCCAACGTTCTTGAATCCGCGAGCTTTAAGCCACTTATCTACCTCTCTCTTCTTTACCATTACCCGCTTCTCCCAGTATAACTAGTCTAAACATTCCTTTAGAGTTTAACAATACAAAATGTACCGAAACTTTCATCAGTACAAATACGAGAATTTCAATTTCTTCTCAGTATGTAAATTATACCAGAACAAATGTTCTTTGAGGGATAGTAGACAGCTGTTATAGCTATTGTCGCCCATCAAGCTTAAGTTCCGCAATTACTGTGTTCATATCCTTCATTAAATCCATAAGGCGTCAATTTTGCGTGCACTCTCACATGCTGTACCTGAAGTTTTATCGCCGACTAATTCATCAAGACTAAAAAGCTAACCGAAACGATTAAAAGTCGTATAAAAGACTATGCATCTATCGAGATGAAAGCAAATCAATATTCCTATCGAGATAAGGAAGCGAGGTATGCCCTCCCAAGTTAGCTGGGCGGGCATACCTCGCTTCGACTTGAATACTTCAAGCCCTATGGAGTTTGTATGCCTCGCACCTACGCATCACATCGACAACTAAACACCAGAACATCATTCTCAATATCACAGATGATTCGATAGTCTCCTACTCGATACCGCCAAAGACCAGATATATTTCCGACAAGGGCTTTCCCCATGCTCCTTGGATCATCAAGCATCGTTACCTCACGAAGCTTCGAGATAACCCTCCTAGCAACTTGCTTATCCAGCTTCCTCATCGAACGCCAGACATCCTTGTCGACCTCAATCCGCCAAGCCAAGACTTTCCTCCAGCTCATCCAATGTCACGGTCTCAAGTCTACCTGCCCTATAGTCCTCGACTTTTTTCATCAACCCATATTCATATTCAAGCTGATCTATCGCATCGCTCAATGCTTCAATGTAATAAAAAGCGCGAGTTCTTTCAGTTAATTCGGCAAGTTCTCCATATCTCTCACTCAAATCTTCTGGAATTCTTATTGAAGTAAGCTTTGTTGCCATATTGATCCTCCTCACGTGATACACGTAACACTACAAGACAACTCTGTAGTCAATGGCCACAGAACTGACTTGATTATCGATCAGAATGACATTACTCCAAAAAACAAGATAACCTCAAATCAGCAAAAAACTGAGATCAGCCAAAAATGGTGGCCCTTACAACTGAGAAAAACGCTCGTTCATATAAGAACGATATGAGCTCTATTAAGGGGTGCGAGAAGTACTATGACGGAGTCTGATACGTCCTTCCGGAAGGAACAGACTTCCTGATTATAAAAACGAGGGCTGACCCTCCCCAATTAGCTGGGCAGGACCAACCCCTGTTAATCACAATATACCGCAATCCACGCTAGTTTAAGCGATAAAATACGAGAGTTTAATCCTTGGAAACTGCGAGATTATCCCCGCGTGTGCGGGGAACAGCCTCACCCTATATGAGAGAGTATAATGATATGAAAGATGAATTCGGGTCTGAGCTTTTAGCAGAGTCTTTCAGGTTCGTCGCTGTACATGGGTTCGGAAAGAATAAAATCGCTGATATTGTGGTGAGGAGTGCGCTCTTATGGTGATTGATTACGAAGCGCTTTGCGATAGCCTTGATATCTCCCATGAAGCACTTTTACGCGGGAGTAATACATATGCCCGAGAGTATGTGAAGCTTCGCAGAAAGTATGGAAAAGACTATACAAAAAAACAGATTCTTTCTATCTATATGAAGCTTCCGAATGACGAGCTGGTAGCCTTAATTAGACGTAGGAATCTACATAAGGGCTGGCCAGAATATTTCACTTGGGACGGCCCAACAGAGAAAGCCGAGAGAGAACTTAAAGCCCTGATATAGTCGGGGCTTTTCTTTTTAGGTCGTTACTTTGCCCGGATACTCCTCTTAGTGCAGGAAAAGGACCTGCAAAGACTAGGAGGAGTGCTTTTATGTCAGGAAAGCAAGAAGAGGAGAAGACTGCCGAGGAGAAGCCTCAGACGCAATCTGAAAGCACATCCCAAGACGCGGACACAAAACCTCAGTCCCAAGACTCTGATGGTGCCGAGGACACATCCCAAGACGCACACACAGACGAGGACAAAACACCAAATGTCCACAAGCTTGAGCGCGATATCGCAAACCGCGACAAGCGCATCAAGGAGCTTGAAGAGCAGCTAAGCGCGAAAAACGCCACAGGCGATGAATTTTCCAAGCGCCTTGAAGCCTTGGAAAAGCAGCTCAAGGACGCCGAACAAGAGAAAGCAGACGCTAAGGCGGACGCTGCTCTTACCGCGGCTGGATGTGTGGATGTGGAGCTGGGCCGTATGGCCCTATCCCTTGTTGATGGAGACATAGAGAAGCTCAAAGAGACGAAACCCACCTCTTTGGAGGCGAAAAGAAGCCTATCAATACGACAGGAAAGCCGGCAGGAAGCACCTCTTCCGGGATCATTCCCGCGTGTGCGGGAACAGCTTTTCCATGTGTATAGAAAGCTCTGCAGCACTCATTAAGCCGATGCTTGCACACGTACTCGCGCTCAGCGCACCTCATCCTCCCATATGCCGCCTTTTCTTATCCTTGAATATCGCACATTAGCTGATGTCAAACGATCCTGTCACACATGATAACCATAATTGACCGGCCACAGAATAAGAGTAAAACCTAACATCATATTCAGGATCAGAACCCAAAATCAAGCAGTATAATCCCTCGTAAATAGGCTGGTATACTACCAAAATCAAGAGGAGGATGGAAAATTGATTTCTATAAAAGAGGCACTAAAAGCAGCCGGGCATACTGAAACAATTGAATTGGTTTCCTCGTATGGAAAGTATGAGCTTATTGATCCTCACGGCACATCTCTTGGTTGGAAAACATGGGATGAAATAGTCAGTAATTACAATATCGTAAAAGCCCTAAAAGAAAATAAGACTGTAGCGTTACCTTATGGATGCGAGAAACCTCACGAGAGTAATATAAAAATACAATTGGTAAATGTTGATTGTAATTCTCTGAAGCAGGTTCCTGAGAAGGTTATCAAATCACTTTATGGAGAAGAGTCAAAGGATGAGAATGTCATCGGTATTGAGGCAGTCTCTCCAAAACCTAAGAAAAAGCTATCAAAGCTCAAGGAAGGAGGTCTCCGTCATACAGTTAAAGGACTAAAGGTTAGTGGATCTTCTATTAAAAAGTCCAATGCTGTAAGTAACTATGTAAGTAAAGGAAATGAGGTTTGGTTACAGTATCTCTCCGGCAAAAAACAAGAATCCTTACAAACTTTTTCTAAAAATATCAAACAAATAGATAAAAGTAAACCGAAAAAGGATAAGTGGGACATATTCTGCGAACAAGTTACGGAAGATCGGGAAGGAAGGAGACTCTTAAAGAAATACATATTTGAGTTGCCAGAACCTAAGAGAGATAAGACTGTACAGACTTTCCTATTACCTAATTCTGACAAGCTTATAAAAAAAGAGATAAAGACCAATCCTGAGCGGTATAGAAAAATAGCTCCGACTGCTTGGCTAAAGCGTAAGTTTTACGCATGTGCTTACATTGCATATCCCGAACTTGCATCGCACAAAAAAGCAGAGGTAACCGATCAGCCTCACTATTTTGAATTTGATGATGAGGCATACTTTATTGGAATTAATTACCCCATTTCAATTACTAAGCTGCCTTTTCAGATCTGTATTATTGAAGATGTCGAATTTTCTTACAAAAATCAAAGTATCGTCATAAGACCTTTAAGCCCAGACAGCAATGTTGAAGTTGCAAAGCACCTTCTCTCATATATTACGCACCAAGCTGTTATAAGCGGTAACACATATACCACTACTAAGAATCAGGATAAAATACCAGAAATGAAAGAAAATGAAAAAGAGGAGATCAAAGACAACAATATTTCTCTTATTGTTCTTGATAGTCAAATACATAAAATTTTCTCCAATAAGAGTCAAAATACAAAAAAGAGAGAAATTACTCATACCTTTATAAGACGTGGTCATTGGCGGAATCAAGCATGTGGAAAGGGAAGAAAGCAGCATAAGCAAATTTGGATCGAAGAATGTCTGATTAGTCCTTCTGGTAAAAGGTATGAAGGAGTAGATCCTTCTCATATCCACAAGGTACGTACTACGTATAAATCATGAACCGCCCTCCAAGGGTGGTTCATACAAGGCCTATAAGGCCAGGGGCTACCGGCAGCGTCTAAAAGCGCTGCCTTTTACTTCGTTCAAGTCGCATCGCCTTTAACTCGTCGCAGCCGCTTCAAGCGGCTTTCGTATTACCCGGCTACCCCCGAAGGGGGTTCTCGAAGGCTACTTCTTCTTGAAAGGATCCTCGTACTCCTTGACGCTAAGCTTATCCGGCGCGATGTCGTAGGCTTCCTGTTCCCTGATGTACTTGGCAATAGTCGCCTCATTCAATCCCTCAGTCTCCCAAAGAGGATCTTCGTTATTCACGCATACATCGATGTGGGGATATCCTGGATAGGCACTAATAAGCGGATGTCCGGTCTTTGAGTAATAGCCGTTGTAATACGGGATGTCTTCAAGCTTGTAACCATTACTGAAAGTAACGTCACAGCTTTCGCCATACTCAAAACCCAGAGCGTTAAACTCGTCAATAGTAATATCAAGATACACGCCGCCAAACTTCTTCTCATGAATAGCCGCAAGTGTACCTGCTGTTTTATTTCTTTAATAAGTACACGACTGGTTAAGAAGATTCGGTAAACGTTTTTGTCAATTCCTAAGCAAATGAAGTAATCTTTTGTATTTCATAAAGAAAATGCTGCTAGAGAAATTACAAAAAACAGGACATATAGGTCGGGAGACAAATAATAGAATTGTCTTTTCTAATATCCTTTGTATATACAAGAAATTGTTTACCGATTCGAGAAGAAAACTTCTTAGAAAACTCATCAAGTGAAGCATGTGTTTTGTAACCGGACGATTTCACCTCAATAGGACAAATCTTTTTTCCTGCAGAAGTAATGAAGTCTATTTCATAGTCTCGGTTAGCCATATCTTTTGCCCATGTATGATAAAAAAGTTTATGCCCATGAGCAACGAGTTCTTGAGCCACTACATTTTCGTAAACTGCACCAAGATTGACGGGAAGCTTATCCGAAAGTAACTTTTCATATATGATATTTTCCGTAAAGTCTGAATCTTTAAACGCCAATGATACAAATAAGCCCGTATCCGCCATATAGAGCTTGAACTTTTCCAAATCAATACTAGACGACATCCCCACATTAGGATCATCAACATGATATGCAACAAGAACAGTTTTAGATTCCCGTAACTCAGCAATTTCCTCAAGAATATCAGATGCTCGGCGCTTAGAGAGAACACTAGAAACATGGTACCGAGATGATTTTTTTGCGAGCTGAGCAGGAATGGCATCAAATAGTAGCGAAAGAGCTCCGGATGGACTAATTTTATAGAAATCCTCTTCATACAAATCAATAATCATTCGCTTAGTCTCATCGACTACCTGGAGATTATTCGTTTGTAGATAAGCGTCAACTGCTTGTGGCATGCCACCAACAAGCATATAGAGACGAAAGTCTCTCATAAGTTTTCTGTTGAGTTGCTCTCCAAGAGCAGCCTTTGACGTGAAAGTTTGCCCAAGTAAGGGAAAGGTAGATTCATCGCCTTGCGCCCAAAGAAATTCTTCATAATCCATAGGCCTCATTTGAATTCGCTGCTCTTCACTCGGGATAAGAATATGAGCGATATTCTTACGGATTGAAATGAGTGATCCCGTCTCGATATAATCATATCGACCGTCTTTAACAAGCTGTTTTATTGCTTGTCGTGCCGAAGGACACAGCTGAACCTCATCAAAAATGATGAGCGATTCCCGTTCAAAAAGTTGCACCGAATAGCGCAACTGCAGCTGCAAAAAAATATAGTCAAGATTTGAAGTATCGCTGAAGAGTTCTTGGATATCGAGGGGAGCTTCCGCAAAGTCAATCAATATATAGCTCCGATATTCATTTTTTGCGAACTCTTCAACAACAGTAGATTTACCAACCCGACGAGCGCCTTCAATAAGCAATGCTGTCTTGCCATTAGATTGAAGTTTCCATTTTTTCAGTTCACGAGTAATTTTTCTGAAAAACATGACGAGTCCTCAATTTCCGCACTTTTTATTTTTCAATTTTATAGCATTTCCGCACTTTTTAAAATAGTCAATTACCTGATTTCCGCACTTTTTATAAATCTATATACAACTAAATTACCCGTGTAGAAGGTAATCAACTGTTTCGTGCGCTACATTCACTGCACAGACAAAACCTTCAAAAAATGCACCGCCCAAATATAGACGGTGCATACGTTCGTACATCAATAACCAGCTATTTAGACTTAGTCTCTAGCCGTACGATACTTCTTTGCTCCAAGAGCGAGAAGAACAGCAGCACAACCTGCAGCAGCGGTCATAAGAACCTGCGGCATTGAGTTGTCTCCCATGTACGGAACAGCTGACTTACGAGGCTTAGGAGGAACTGGGTTGGTTGTGGTGTTGGTGTCTGTATCAATCAGGCCGTCACTGACGTGAGCGGTATTGACAACATTGACATCCTTCGCGTCCTTATCGACCTTGACCTTAAAGGTTACGGTAAGAGTTTCTCCGGAAGCCACGTTCTTCTTCCAAGTGACCTTATGTGTGGCTTCATCATATACGCCGTCGTTGTCAGCTGAACCATCAACATAGGTAGTGTGCTCAGGAATGGCGTCGGTAATGGTAACGTCGCGAGCGGTATTTGTGGTATTGGTATACGTCACAGAATACGTCAGCGTCTGTCCTGCTTTTACCTTATTGCCATCAATGGTATTACCGTCAGCATCAAGGACATCTTTTTTGGGCTGAGGCTCAATAACCCATACGCCGATAAAGTGTGCATTCTTATGGTCAATGGTCTCAGAATCGTGATCATAGCCCATGAAGACCCATGTGACTTCAGAAGTCTTTACGCGAATCTTTCCGTCAACAGGAGGATCAGGGGTTACTGTTGTACCGTTTTTAATCCCTGTCTGCTTACCAGGGAGAAGGTCGAGAACTTCTTGAGGAAGCTCTTTGCCAGGGGTACCGCTTACAAATTCGTGGTCCTTTGCATACAACAAATCCGTAACAACTTTGTTTGAATCAGTTTTAATGTTATCCACATTCTGCGTCACGATATTGGTGATGCTCTCGGCACCCTGCTGAGCAGCCTTCTCGTTGGTAACTGTCTTATAAACGATGGTGTAGTACTTACCGCCATTGCCCTTAGTCAGATGCTTCTTGGCAATGTCAACGGTAACTTTCTGTCCTTCAACAGTAACGGTATAATCATCGCCCTCTGTCAAAGTATTCCCGTCTTGAGTGACCGTAAGGCTCTTGAAATCCAAACGCTCGTCAAACGTATCTACCATGCTCATAGACGTAATAGGGCCAATGGTATCTACACCCGGTTTGGGCATACGGTATTTGGTTGTATAGGTAAGCTCTTGGCCGGCTTCTGCCTGTACCTCAGCCTTGTCAACCTCTTTGGTTGGAGGAGGTGCAATGACCTCTGTATAGAGTCCAAAAAGACCACCACATGACATAGTAGTGCCATATTCGAAATTAATCTTATTATCTACTGAACGAAGGCCCATGCCTGTAACATTATATTCGTCATCACCGGATGTACCACCACCAGGAATGGTTGGAGTCCACGTAGTCTTGTTGCCTGAAGTAGATTCATGCAGACTGTTACGGTTGTTCATTACAATTTTGTCGAGCGCAGTATCTTTGTTGAAAACAGAGAATGATTCCTTACGATTATGTGTGCTGATAACATCCACATCAGAAGGGAACATGACTGCTCTTAAGTCACAAGGCGTACCATCCTGGTTTTTCAGCTCAACCGTAACATTAGCGTGAACCCCGAAAGTATGGAACATATCTTTTGTATATGTAGGATGATTGCCGTCTAAGTAATTCTGAATATAGAAGGACTTTTTACCCCAGTTCTCATCAACCACCATAAAGGGAACAACGGTCTTGGACGGATTCTCAAAATCGCCAGTCCCTTCCTGTAAAAACTCCAGGTTAACGTTGTTAACGGTTACGTACACGTCAACGACCTTGCCATTGACAGTACCAGCATTACTAAATTTTAGCTTAAGCGGCTGACTAAACGACTGATCGGCTCGCTTGGTCTTATCGACCTTGAGAGCAAAGACCGTGCTCTTCTGACGACCGGTTTCAGGAGGAATAACATCCATATCGACGTCACCACTCTGGGAGATAACCGACATGTTTTCCTGAGTCATGGTGAACTGATACGCCTGAACATGAGCGAGATCAGTATCGTCCTTAATCTCAGTAACCGCTAAGACTTTCTGCGGCTGCACTATGACTGCAATAGCTGTCATTACAAGCGCCACAAAGAGTACGCCCAGCCTTCTTACCAGAGATGTACGCATGTTTTCTCCTCAAACTATATGGGGTAATTCATTGTTTCTTTCCGCTTTACTGAACACATGCCGATCAGCTAAACGGGTTTCTCTCTTTGATGGATCAGCACACTGCCTCACCATCTTGTCGTACCCTCTGAACTATGCCTTACTTCTGTATTAAAATCAAGAACCAATCCTTTTCTTCACTATCTCTTTATATTTTTTAAGTCTTAGATATTGGGGATATACGACATTGCTTATACAGGGGAATTTCTCATGGATCCCCAACACTGTTGCCGTAAAACCTGCACAATGTGCTATGGCAAACTACTTCATATGGTTTTTGTCTATGTAGACTAAACTTACTGAAAAACACCGCCCTTCTTTTTAAGGGCGGTGTTGGAATGTATGGTGGAGGTGCGGAGAATCGAACTCCGGTCCAAAGCAAATCCGCGGCAGGTGTCTCCAAGCTCAGTTGCTCATTACATCTTAAACAACGCACGCCGAGCAACCTGCGTTTGTTGTTTCAGCCGGTTCAATCTTTTTGCAAGGCATACCGACTACGTCCTTACAAGCATCTCCCTAAAATGACGTCGCCCCGGAAGCGGGAGAACATCCCGGTTTGACGCGCTGAACTTTTAATTAAGCAGCGAGAGCCATCTGAGGCTCATAAGAAAGAGTGTTGTCAATTCAATTTGACATTTCCCCTGTTTAACGTGGCGAGGAGACCACGGCTTGCTGCCCACCTAAAACTCACCCTGTCGAATCCAGTCACCCCCGAATATATGAGGTGCTGCTACCACCATGCAGCTTTCAAGTTACACTGGCAAGAAAACTCCCATGCAAAGCTTCCCTGCCATTGCTGAACTTTCTTCAGCACCCACTGTCTCATGGGATAAGACAGTATACCCTTTTTCTAAAGTTCTGGGAGGATAGTATGGAAAACATACCATAGACACACGCTCTTCTCGCTATCAAACACTTGGCTCACAGCAATGTAGCGACCTCTCACTTCTCATTTCAGCCGCCACTTGGCCTCTGTTCCTGATCACAATTTCACCGGTAAACGAGATTACGGCAGGGCAAATCCACCACTAAACGAAGTTCTTCTCGCCATTTGCTTCAAACTCGTGGTTTACGGGTGACTGCAGTCGATAAGAACGATGTTTACTTGTGATTTTTCTTTGATTTGAGCGTTTACGGGTGAATCGAATCACCCGTAAACAGCGATTTTGACGGGGTTTTTGAAATCCGTGTGTTTAGTGGTGGTTTTAAGAGACGGACGGTCGTGAAAACCGCCAGTAAACGATTGCTGTGGAGCATTTCGGACGAATACTCCAAGCAGAAATTCCAAGCGGACGAACAAGCAGACAGCCAAGCGGACAAGCCAATAAGAAGATGAACGACAGCCGCACACGGAATAGCGACAATTACATGTCCGCATGCTCCTGTACGCTCAACGTATTCGCCTGCTCATACGCGCGTCCTGCCGCAAAGCCTTTAGCATACTCTGACCTGCGGCGGTCCTTTGCCTCTCGAGCCTCCCTGTCGTGCAGTAGTTGTCGCTCCCGGTCAATAAACATGACCAAAATCACGGCGATAAGAAACACGGGGCTGATAAGAATCATGTAATGTCCCATCGCGGGAATCAAATGATTTCCAATAACGGCCCCCGCAACAAAGCAAAAAATCGTTCCAAAATAGAGTAATGAGGATTCCATGTGCTCTTTATTATGAGTATGGATATATGCGGCAGCTTCTTGCGTACCACTCCGGAGATTTCCGATACACATAGTTGTAGCAAAGGCATGACCATGCAGTTTTCTGAACGCCTGCACTTGAATACCACACGCCAACGATGTAAGGCTATTTGCCACCAGGTTCATATCCTGCGGCATAAATGCCACGCAGACCAGAAGGCATATTTCAACAAAAACAGCAAGTTGGCGCCAGTGCAGGTGCCGTTCGCGAGCAACCATACGAATGACATACGCCACTGCGATACCTATGGCAAACGCCAAAACCGGCATTCCATATTTGGCGCATTTTTCAAATGAGCCGCTGGTTACATGAATACCCAACAGCAACAGATTGCCCGTCTGCGCATTCGCAAAGACGTGATCACGTACAAGATAGGAGTAAGCGTCCATCACGCCACCCGACAGTGCTAAAAGCGCTGCTACCTCAACGGAATCCGACATCTGTAGTGCATGTTTCAAAGTAACCTCCTCACAGATTAACCAAACAATTGGCGAGAAAAACGGTTGGCGAGAAGTACCGGACCTTAAAACGTTATGAATCGCAGTCCTTCTCGCGAAAAAGCGGCGCAGGCAAAAACCTACACCGCTAACTTAGCACTACTCTGTGAAAATGCCATAACTCAACTGCTTAGCTTAGCCCAGTTGCCCAAGCTTCATGCTCATCAGTCGGAGTTAGTCCTCAACAAGCTCAAACTGATCGGGACCAACGCCACATACGGGGCAGGTGTAGTCCTCAGGAAGCTCGGGAGTATCCACCTCAACCTCATAGCCACAAACGGTGCATACGAACTTGTATGTCTTTTCTGCCATGTTATTTCCTCTCTCCATGACCAGCTCTGCACTGGCCGCTTACATACCTCTGATTTTACAGACACGCAATCGCGCTGGGTGAATTACGACTGCGTTTGAAGCATTTTACCAAGACCGAGCTTTTTTACAAGCCCACAAAATCCCGCGTGAACATTGAGCGCAACATCTTGGCTGCAACATCTTGAGCCACAGCATCTTAGCCACAACATCTAGAAACGACTCCGCTCCTTAAGAGCTCGTTGAATCTCTCTGTCGGAATCGCGATGGGCCGCATCGGCACGCTTGTCGTACAGCTTCTTGCCGCGCGCAAGCCCAATGACCAGCTTGACGCGGTTATGTGTATCAAACAGCAGGTCAAGCGGGATAAGCGCAAGTCCTTTTTGGCGCAACTTAGCGTCAAGATAGGTAATCTGACTTTTGTGCAGCAGAAGTTTGCGCTTGCGGTCCGGATCCACGTTCCACACGCCGCCATTTGAATACGGGTGAATATGCACTCCGTGAAGCCATACCTCGCGGCCACGAACCAAACAAAACGCATCCGTAATCTGTGCTCCACGGTCGCGAAGGCTTTTGACCTCCGTACCCGTCAGCACTACGCCGCATTCAAACGTCTCCAGTATTTCATATTCGTGACGAGCAGAACGATTGCGCGCAATGCTCTTACGCTCACGCTTGTCCATCGCCCGGCTCCTTTCGCGGCTCAGGGTTTAGTACCGCATCGCGCACAAGCTCCAAAAGAGCCAGAGCGGCCGGCTCCCCCACAAGATCGCGAGCACGAATGGTCAACTGAGTGGCTTCATTGCGATTACCCATTGCCGCCTCATCTTGAGCGCACATCAAAAGGCAGACCGCAATCTCCGCATTGGCTCCACCGGGCAAGCCCTCCGCCGCGAGAAGATCGTCTGCTTCAGAATCCGACAGCGTATCCGGATCGGTCTCAGTACCTGTAGCCTGGCTCAAAGCAGCATCAAGGGCTCCGTCATATGCGTCAAGCCTCCGAGCCGCACGCAAGGCTGCCGCCGCTTGTTGCGTACGTCCCGTCTGCTCAAACCATGAGGCAAAATTCAAAAACGCGCGGGCAAGATGCTTGACCTCGCTTGCGCGCTCAAAAACGCTGAACGTAAGCGCAAGGTATTGTTGAACATCGCCGGCAATCTTATACAAGTCAGCCAAGTCAAGACGGGCTGCACAATTCATGGGATTCCAGCGGATGGCCTGCTTGAGAGCATCCGCCGCTTCCTCATACCTGCCCGTCCGTACGCAAGAAAGCGCAAAGTCGGCATACAGGCGCTCAAACGGCTCTCCAACGTCGCGCAGCTCTCGAGGGTCCTTCTCCACCCTCCTATAGGCAAGACGGTCAAAGAGTGTGGGAAACGAAAACCATTGAACCTCATCGGTTGTTTGGTAATTGCGATCCACATACTCTTCCGCATCTTCCGCAAGACGAGCCAACAGGTCGTATGCCTGCTCGTCCTCATTTTGCAACAACAAGCCCTCGGCATCGATAAGCTCGTCGGAAAGTTCTGTCTGTGCCATTCTTCTCCTTTTGAGACAATCCTTCGTCCCTTTTCTGTCAGCTACTCTATACCCACCCCGGCTCACCGCTTAACAGGCAATCCCTTGCCGGGCGACACATCCGCCGGTAAAAAATCAATCTGCCCACGCTCTATGATAACCGCAGAAACCCTGACTTTGATACGATCTCCCGTACGCCAGCGCTTACCCGTGGCTTCTCCGATAAGCATAAGCCGTTCCTCATCGTAGCGAATCCACTCCTGCCCAAGGTCCTTCACATGCAGCAGTCCTTCCGCATACGTCGCGTCCAGTGTAACAAAGAGGCCAAAGCGCTCCACGCCATCAATGGTTCCCCATGCCTCTTCGCCAATCCGGCTCTGATAAAACTCAGCCATTTTTATCTTCTGAGAAGTGCGAGCGGCAGCATCGGCCACACGTTCGCGCTCGGAACACGTCGCGCACAGTTGTGGAAGTGCTCTTTCCTGCTCAAGCCGCGCCTTTCCGTCGCTTTTTGCCTGGCCGACACGAGCGCCTTTTTCAACAGGCTTCTCGCCGGCAAGAAGAGACTTGAGCGCACGATGCACCAATATGTCCGGATACCGTCGGATGGGCGAAGTAAAATGACAGTAAGCAGAGGCGCCAAGCGCATAGTGGCCCTGATTGACCGGTAGATAGATTGCACGCTTTTGGGCTCTGAGCAGCACGGCATTGACCACACGGGCATAACCGGTACCGCGAGATTTCTCAAGCGCTCCGCAAATAGCGCGAGAATCTCCCGCCGCTATACGCGCGGCTTCTCCCGTCTCCAAAGCTCCTATGGCGACAAGCACCGACAAACCGGCATGCAACGCCTCAGGAGAAGGCGACTCATGCACACGATAGGCCGTCTTGATGTCCTTGTCGGCAAGCATCTTAGCCACCGACTCATTTGCCAGAAGCATCGCCTCTTCTATCAGATTGGTCGCACGGGTCCTCCGGCGAACGGAAACGCCGGTTGGACGCCCTTCCACATCCAGGAGCATACGTGTTTCAACGGTTTCAAAGTCAATGGCTCCTCGCTTGTAACGGATCTTCTGGCGCTTTGCCCTAATCTCATCAAGAGTCTCAAGCATCCGAACGAGAGCGGATTGTTGGGTTGCATCTCCCATTACAAGAGAGTCCTGCGACATCTTTCCTTCAAGCAAATCATCTACCTGCTCATACGACAAGCGAGCCGCAGAACGGATTACGGCTTTCATCGCCTGAACGGAACAAATGGCACCTTCCGCATCAAGTCTCATACGGACACTTACGGTCAGCCGATCTTCATGAGGGCGCAGCGAGCACAGATCATTGCAAAGCCGCTCGGGCAACATAGGCAAGACGCGGTCCGCAAGATACACCGAGCAGGTTCGCGCTCGTGCCTCAAGGTCGATTGACGAACCCCAAGAAACGTATCGAGAAACATCCGCAATATGGACGTCGAGTTCATATCCGCCATCAGAAAGCCGACGGGCGCCTACGGCATCATCAAAATCTTTTGCGTCCGACGGATCTATGGTGACGCAGAGTGCTTCTCGCAAATCAATACGACTTGCATCATCTGCCAGCTCTTTATTGATATCAAGCGACAAGAGCAAGGCCTCCGTTAAGGAGCTTTGGGAAAACTCCGTAGCAAGTCCGAATGAAGCAATCACGGACTCAATATTCATATCCAGCTCATTGGACGAACCCACACGACGCTCGAGAGTAACGACTGCAGCGCTTGTGCGCGTGGGATATTCCACGATGCGAGCAACTACAATGTCGCCGTGAGAAACACCGCAGCGTGCCGGTGAAGAATCTTCCGGCAGTACAAAGAAATCCCGCTGGATACGAGCGTCCAGCGGCACAACCACCCCAAGAGGATCGGCAGCTTCATAGCGCCCCAAAAAAGTCGAGGTCGCACGCGTAAGTATGGAGCGGACAGTTGCGCGCGGTTCTCTGCCTTTTGCCGTTGTCAGAGAAACCTGAACTTCATCACCGTCCATACCTTCACGTATACCATGGCGTGCAAGCGTGAACGTACCCTCAGGAGTGAACACCGTTCCCGACCCCGGCCGCGTTATACGAAGGGTGCCCGTGAGAAGCTTTGACTGCCTTCTTGCCCTCTTTGCCCTTCCCTGCCTGCGGATACCTTTATGTATTCTCTTACGTGACAAACAATCTCTCCGCTCTTAAACACATATCTTATATGTACGTTCTCTTATATTTTTATAGCCCTTATGGATAACATCCGGCGGATAAACCTTCACTTCAATGGTAATGGAAGTATCGTCTGTCTGTGGATTATGACATGGCATACCGCTGAGCCAGGATCCGGAGCTTTTATTATCCTTAAATTCCACTGCTCGCGTTCCGTATTCTTACGCATTTAGGAGTATTTTTTACCACAAGAAAGCTCGAATTAGTCCTTCTTGTTTTTCCTTATCTTCAGAACAAGCAAGACTATAAGGACGAGAAGAGAGCTTAGGATAATACCTGCTATAGTAAAGAGCAAAATCTGAGAGCGACTTTGAGGAAGTTCAAGCGCATGACGTTCGGCATTGCTTCCGTTCTTCCACGCATCCGGCACTTCACATCTCTCGCCATGAACCAGTAAACGGTGAGTGTTGACTCCGTAAGGTGTACAGGTAACAAGCGTCACCTGGTCTTTGCCTTCCTCAACGGACAGACTCATAACTTCTTCGGGAAGCACTACCTCGGTAGAGGTTACTTTGTAGGCGTGATCTTCACCAAGCACCCGGATAATAAAGTAGTCCCCCGTTTTTAGCTCTTCAAGACGATCAAACAGACGTGCCGACGGAAGACCGGTATGTCCTGCAAGTACCGCATGGGTGGAGGGACCTCCTATAGGCACCGAGGTATTGACTACGTGTCCGACTCCATGCGCTAACGTTTCATCGGTTGTATAGTGATATATAGGCAGGTCAACCGATATGGACGGGATAAAGAGTTCTCCCATAACCCCATCGCCTGCTACATTCAGAACCCGGTTGTAATCTTCATTTCCGGGGAGTGTATTGTGGGCGTCAAAGGGGTCAATGACCTGAGCGCTTCCGCTTAACAGACGGGTATTATATGCGGTTGCGGCTTTCTTTTCTTCTTCCAAATTATCCTGGGAAAGTGTAGCTACTTTTTGTTCTTGTTGCGCACTTATTTCGTTTTGCGCCTGTTGATTGAGCCAGTCACTTACAAACGGATAACTTAAAAGCAAAAGACCGCCTACCACAAACACAATAGCGGCAATAACCTGAACCAGCTTCTTCTTTTTTTTCTTAGGTGCCGGGTTTGTTGTGTGTGTGGTAGAAGGTCTTCTCGTTGGTAAAGCAGGTAAAGCAGGAGAGAACGTATTCTCTCCTGCTTCTGCATCATGCTTCATGTGTTTTGCATGCACCATGAATACGACAAACAGCTTTTGGCGTTATGCCTGCTGCTTTCTGGAGCGGACGACGAAGAAGACGCCTGCGGCCAGAAGAGCGGTGCCTGCTGCGGTGAGGCCGAATGTGCCTGCGTCACCGGTCACAGGAAGAGCCGGCTGCTTGGGGTCAACCTTGGCGGCAGTCTCAACCAGGAAGTTGGTCTCAGTCTCGGTGGTCGCAGGGTTGTCGCCGGTAGCGTTTGCCTTGGAGATAGTAACCTCCCAGTCGGCGATCTTGGAGTAGCCAGCAGGAACCTTGGTCTCAGAGACAACGTAGGTGCCGGCGCCGAGGCCCTTGAAGCTCACGTAGCCCTTGGCATCAGAGGTAGCCGTAGCAACTACCTTGCCGGTCTCTTTGTTGGTGATGCTGAATTCAGCGCCTGCGAGAGGTGTGTTGTTCTCGCCGACCTTCTTGAACACATAGCCAAAGGTATAAACCTTGGTCTTGCTATCAGGCTCAGCAGTACCGTCAGTGTAAGGATTGGGGTTGAACTTTACGGTTGCGGTGTTGCCAGTAACATCCGTTTCGCTCTTGAAGAAAGCGTCCTTGGTCAGCTCTGCCTTGTAGGTAACGGTAATTGCCTGACCAGGGTGAGCCAAAACGAAGTCCTTCTTGAAAGCAATCTTGTAACCAGTCTCTGATGCAGTAAGAGTGTAATCAGAAGCGGTAGCACCATCAACTGCAATCGTTGAGGTATCAATCTTAAGACCGGCGGAAGGCGTATCGTTAATCTCGAAAGTTGCAGTCTTGGAGTCTGCAGGATAGTTAGGAATGGCAGTCTTTACCTGGAAGGGAACCTTATCGCCAACGCTGTACTTATCGGTAGAAGGCTTGTAGTCCTCACCAACACCCTTGGTGATGCCAACTTCGGTCTTCTTAACAGCAAGGCTCTGTGCGGCTGCTGGATCATAGCCGTTGCCGTTAGCCTTAGCCTTTGGTGACACGTCTACAATCATGTTCTGATACACGCGAGTCTTACCGGAAGTTGAAGTAACGCGGATGAGGTAGTAGCCGGAGCCAAGTGTCAGCTCAGCCTTGCCTGAAGCTGCTGTAGCGGTATCCACGGCTGCAACGTTTGCGTCAGAGAAAGACTTTGCAATAGCGCTTGCTGCGTTCTGCATAGCAGTGCCCTGAGTAAAGCTCTGTTCGTCAGAAGCAATAGCCTTCAGCTTTTCAATAGTGTTGTAATTAGCTGGAAGATTATCTGCCATCGTATAGGTCAGGTTGTTGGCGCCGTCAATATCAGCGTCAGCAATACGATATGCCTCAACCTTGTCGCCATCAAGAAGATCAGTAATTGTGACCTTAGAGTCGGCAACATCAGTGGTGCTTGTAGGTGTAGCGAACGCATTCGCAGGCACCATGGTCAGTGCAAGAACAAGCGCAGCAACTATGCAGCTGATTTTGCTCAACGCACCTTTAAGGACGTGCTTCATGTTTCCTCCTTTTTTCTTTTCTGGTTCCCCAGAAACGAATACCTAAATGAGTAGTACCGTGGTTCAAAAACAGTTTCTAACTTGCGGGTGGATCTATGCACCACCACTTAGTTCCGACGGCGAAATAGTGCGATTCCACCCCCTCCTGCAATAAGGATGCTGCCTATAGCAAGAAGTCCTGCCACGCCAGCTCCTGCCGTAAGAGGAAGAGCCGGTATGGGTTCGTCGGCAATGGTAATTGAGGCGATTCCATCTTTGAGGGGAAGTGCGGCGGTTGTGCCTGAGCTGTCTTTCGTGCTTATCTTCCCATCGGATGAAACGGAAATCATGTGAACTGTAGCGTCCAGGTTATAGCCTGTTGGTGCTTTGGTCTCTTTAAGCCAGTAAGTAGTACCCGGCACAAGTCCGAAGTAATGTGCTTCACCAGAAGCATCGGTGGTTACAACGGCGCCCGGAATAAGTTTAGTAAGCTCTTTGTCGCTGTAGATGGTTGCCGGCTGATCGTTTGCATCAAAGGTACCGTTACCGTCATCTTTATAGAGCGTAAACTCAGCACCGGCAAGCAGCGTACCATCAGTTGACTTTTTGATAACAGTCAGTGGAACAAGCGGCTGATACTTATTCTTAAACACAGGGAATCCGCTTGCATAGGTAGTCACTATATTAAGAGTGCCGTCTTTGTTGTCTTTCACCTCAACGGTGACGGTCTCCTTGTGCGTATCGTAGGTATATCCAAGCTCGGATCCAGGGACCTCTTCAATCGTATAGGTGTAGGTCTTACCGATATCCTCCTGGGTATAAGGAATCTCTTTGAAAGTAACTCCGCCTGAAGCGTCGTTTTTCTGAGTATCGATAACGGTGCCACTGCTGTCTTTGAGCGTGAAGGTAAACTGACCTTCCTTAAGAGCGCCTCCCTCAAGCTTCTTTACAGCCTCAAAACGTGCGGTTCCCTTTGCTTTATAGGGTACGAATACGTGTACGGTATTGGTGATTGACGTATTGCTGTTAACCCTGACCGAAGCCCTGTTAGGAACCTTCCAGTAGGTCTTTCCGTCAATCTCTTCTGTCTCGTACTGACCTAAATCAGTTGACTCGGACACAGGTGCAGTGATGCGGAAAATGTGCTCTCCTTCTGCATAGCCATGACCTGTGTTCTTTGCGACAGCGGTAACAGTTTGTCCTGAAACAGAGATTGTCCAGTTGTCAGTAACATCCGTATAGTCGGTGTCATTAACACCCTTCTTAAGTACCTGCACCGTAGCCTTTGATGCGTCCAAAGCCTTATCAAGCGTATCGCTCATTTCAATGTAAGAAGCCTTATTGGAATCTGCTACGTATGGGAACTTCTCAGTAACATCAAAGGTAGCAATTTCTCCGCGCTCATGAATTTGACGCTCAGGAGACTTTACCGGATCAGGCCACTCGGGATAGACGGTTACCGTAGAGTCATAGCCCAAACCAGTCTCACAGCCTTCGCCCGTCCAATAGGTAGTAAACTTAGAACCGGCCTTTGCAACAACGGTAGAAATATCATCGGGTACTTTTGAATCGTCCTGTTTACCGGATCTAAGCCATGTAACACCTGACTCATCGCTAACTTTAAGGGTGCTCTTGTCGCCAATCAAAGCAGAACTATATCCTGCTCCCAAGCCCATACCCTCTCTGTTTGGATGCTTGAAGTCAAAAATACGGGGGATACCATGTGTCTGCGAGTGGTGAACCGGCTGATCGATGTCCCAATACGTAACATCAAACTCGGTGTCAGAGGGGAGCTGTGTATCGGTACCGGATTTAACCAACGTTGTCGTAAAGCTTGATTGCACAGCAGTATCGTAGGGAGTAGAACTATCGTATTGAGAAGAATTTATATGCTTCAAAGCAACCGCGGCCGCTGCGGGACCAAACCGGTCTCCAATATGAAAGAGACCTACAAATTCAGGCTCTTTAAGACCAGGGCCATCAAACTGCCATGCATGTACCTGATGAAACTCAACAATCGAATCTATTGATTCACCAGAGGTTACGTAGTCAATAAAGGAATCGTTCAGGGCGGCCCGTAGGGCGATGCCTTCCAGGG